>Ga0209711_10000573_pt1 | contig 37191 bp, 27 predicted proteins | sample ArcticOcean_MG_C_7_FD_187441 | JGI IMG/M metagenome (GOLD analysis project Ga0209711, IMG submission 187441) | Marine microbial communities from western Arctic Ocean - ArcticOcean_MG_CB11_88 (SPAdes) (version 2) | ecosystem: Environmental > Aquatic > Marine > Oceanic | place: Arctic Ocean...
TTGAAGAGCACCCACAATGGGCGCACAGGGCATGCGGTGCACGCGACGTACGACTTCATGAAATCGGCATACTCTTTGCAGGGTTTGCTCAGCGCGTTGTCAGTCTCTTCGCAGCGTCTCCACACTGCCTCCTTCTTGCGGACCAAGTCGAAGCACTCTTTGTGGCGGTTTGAGCCCAGTGTTTCGATCCTGTCCATTATACGTAGGCAAATATTAAAAGTTATTAAATTCCTTCCTTACAACCACTCGACCTTGTAGATACGTTGGTGTTTGAACGCCGCCTTGTACTTGCTGAGCACATCCGGCGCATCGAGAACAAAGTTCGTGTACTCGGAACTATACAGCTCCTTAGAACAGAAGAAATCCCTCCCGGCCATATGTTCGAGGCTCTCTGTCGAGCTCCACAGCGGGAGACCCGCGAGTTTGGCTTGAAGCACCGATTCCTGGATCTCCTCCGTCGTGGGCGAGTACCATAGAGGACTGTTCTCCCTCCCCCCCATGTACAGAAACCGATGCGGCATCTTTTTGAGCACGATTGTCAGCGGGCTGGTGCTGTCGGGCGGCGTCCCAGATTTCGCATACATAGGCCGCGCCTCGATGGGGGACTGAATAACCTTGCCGGTCATTTCCTCGTTTGGAATATTTTGATGACTATGCTTTTCTTTGGTACTCTTTATAGTTGTAGTTTTTTAAGTCGCTTCTGAAAACACAGGCCGCTCACTCAGAGTACACCTCCATGATGGTCTTGACCAGGTCGCTCCTCTGAATGTCCGCAGTGTCGAATTGGACGACGGATATGCCTTCTCCGCGCATATCTTCGGTGCAATGAAAATGCCGACCCAAGCGCGACACCAAGTCGGCCAACCCGTTCGCGCCGCGGTGGTCGCACTGCTGTGTGTCACCCGTTATGACCAACTTGGATTCCGAACCGACACGCGTCAGAAGCATCTTCATCTGCTCGGGGGTGCTGTTCTGCATTTCGTCGGCGATAATGAAGGAGCGTTTGAAGGTGCGGCCGCGCATGAACCCGATAGGTGCAATTTCCATGCTTCCCGACTCCATTATGTTCTTGATGGCACTCTTGGACTTGAACTCCTCCATAGAGTCTATGATGGGACGCACCCACGGCGACAGCTTCGAGTCTATGTCCCCAGGGAGCGCGCCCAGGTCGCTCTCTGTACTCACCGTAGGCCGCGTGATCACCACACCTTTGTAGCGTCCGCCGTCAAAGCCCTGCAGCGCCTCCTTGCAAGCAAACAGCGTCTTGCCGGTTCCAGCGGGGCCGTTGCAAACCACTAGGCTGATGCCACTGTTTTTCAGGTCGCGTACGTAGTCGTCTTGTTGTTTTCCAATCGGTTTGTAGAGGGCGGCCGCTGAACTGAAGCTGCGGCACGGGCTGACCGCCAGAATCAACGGTATGGATCGGAGAAGTTTCATTGTAGTGTGGTGCTGTATCTTATCAAACCTCTGCACTGTCATTTTAAACCGCCTCTCCAAAAGTGTTTTCGCTCGCGTACTGTATGTACAGAAACCCGTCGGGGGCCCTGTTTTCGTTATAAATTATCGACATGAGCGCCGCGGTGGGTGGGATGTTTCCATTAACAAACAGGAAAATGGCCTGCTCGGCGGGTAGCTCAACCCTCTTGCGGATGATGAATATGAACTGCCCCACTGTGAGGTCGCAAGGAACGAGGTACTTTTTCTTATCTATTTCCGGGAGCGTACTGCCCGGGCACCGCTCGCACACTATAGGAACCCGGTCGACATACTTACAGAGAATGCGGTCTGATTCAGCTTTCCTGTCGGTGAAGGGTATAGAGGCCTGGTACGGCGTCTGGTCTCGCAGGGAATTCAAAAACCGCATTGTCTTTTAGTTGAGTGATTAGAACTCTGTACAGATACACCTCTAATTCACTTTTGCTTTATGAAGCCGCTGCGCCACCTGACTCGGGCTCTCGTGCGTGTTTATGAAGGCCAGTGACTGCCCGGTTAGACCACTGGAGGGTGACCCGGGCACTGTGGTTGTCAGTGCACGGGTCATTGCCCGGGCATTTTCGTTGTGCGCCTTGACCAAATTTTCTATCACAGAATCAAGCTCCTTGGGGTACCCAACGGGCGTGTTCTCAACCGGGCGACTCGTTTCGCACTTCCGGGACTGCTTTGCATAGGCCGTGGCTATCCCGCAAACCTTTGTCTTGATGCGCTTCACCTTGAATCCTTTGTCGTCCCCGTACATCTCCACGAGGATGGGGGTGGCGAAGCTCCGGTACCGGTTGTACAACATAGCCTTGAGCTCGTAGTAATGCGCGCGGTGGCCTCTGCTCACGTGGCCGGTGAGATCCATGAGCGTCAGTTTTCCCACCGCGGTGTCGTCAGTTTGGGAGACAATCAAATTGGTCAAAAAGTCGTGCGCGGCCTCCGTTTCCTCTTCTTTGAGAGGGCTGGGGCACGCCATGGTCGGATCCCGCACGTCCAAAAGCGGGTTAGAGAGCCTCGCGAAAATCCCGCACAGCGACTCATCGTAGACCTTCGGCTGCGGAATGTACGAATGCATCTTGGGTGATTCTGCCGCGGCTGCGGGTGGGATATTTTGTTCAAAGGTTTGGATGCTGCCGCTGCTGCGCTGTACGACTGCGATTAGTAGGGCACAAACAACGACCGCTAAAATCGTCATGTTAGAACACGCCATGATTTCTTTAGTACTACCATAGATTTTAAACTCCTTACTTTAATCGGCAAAGCGATATAAAGAACTATGGCTAACTGACAGAATACTGCATCATGGCTTCCAATAACGACGAGAAGCTTCTACTGTTCTACAGTACGCGCTGCAACTTCTGCACTCGCTTCATAGATGAAGCCAAAAAGATCCCGGATTTGTCGCAGAAGATCAACATGGTTGAAATCGAGCGGAACCAGTCCAACCTACCGCCGTGGTTGACAAGTGTGCCCGCTTTACAGACGTCGGACAATGTCATTACCGGAAAGAAGCTGTTCGAGTGGCTCGAGGCTCAAAAGAAGAGCAACGACCTGGGCCCGTCCCCCTCGCTGGGTGGAAAGGGGGGGTTTGACACCATACCGTTCACGTCCCTCTCTGACGAGGAAATCCATCCAAACTTCACAATTATCGGCCAGAGCAACGGCTGCAGTAACGTCGACGAAACCAAAGTCCAGGACCAGGCGAACATCGACGTTGAGAAGTTCAAAGCCGCGAGGCAGGCCGACATCAGAGACCTCATGTAGGTTTCCAAATAATTAGTTGCGAAGGGTTGTTGAATGAACCCGATCCAAGTAGTTATTGCGGAGCGTCAGTTCATTTCTTCGACTTGCTGGACTTTTTCTTCTCCTTTTTCGGCTTGGCCTTAGATTTCGGCTTCGGCGTTGCTTTAGCTTTAGGCTTGGCCGGTGGCGTCACAGACCACGGCACCGTTGGTTCTTCGGGAAACAGGTACCCCGAACGGATCTGCGCTTTGGGGCGATACTCCGGTCCGTAGCGTTTCCCGGATAATTTCACCGGGAGTTTCAGGTTTCTACTTTTGGCCATGGAGGTCAGCGTTTTTGTTTCCGCCGCTCGGAGCAGCTTCCGAGCTTCAGCTATATCGTACATTTTCCATTCCTTTTTATTGTTGCGCTTCAGAGTTTTGTATTTATCGGTGTTCCTGAAAACCTTGAAGGCCTTCTGGATGCGCCGGGCTGGCATGCCTTTGCGCTTGTCCGCTTTCGCTTTCGCGTCGATAAAATCTTTGTACCGCTTCGAGCCTCTGACAGCCCCTTGGATGCGCCGGAGGCTTGCTCCTTTGAGCCCGACGTTCGTGACCGTCCGTTTGCGGGGTTTCGACTTAACGATGTCAGCTGGCAGCTCCTCGATCTTTTGCAGACGCTCGAAGAGCTTCGCGCGCTTCGCTTTGTCCTCCGGCTTCCAGTCTTTTAGCACTCCTACAACACTGTCTAGTTTTTCGGCGTATGCAGCCCGAAGATCTACGCTAATTTTACCATTGTATACAACTTGCGTCGAGTACATTTTATGCTCATCCTCCAACGCCTCCAGTATAGCCTTGACCTCACGCGCCGCCATGCGTTCGTCGTGGCCCAAGAGATACTCCGACGGGGCCAATTGGGTGCGGATGTAGTGCACGATGCGGAGGTTCTGCTCCATCTCGCCGATAGACTTGTCTTCGCGGATCTTTTCGATAAAAAACCAGAGCACTCTTCGGGAATCTTCTGAAATGGCGTTGATACCCGTCATCTGGTGGCTGTAGACATCGTTCATCGTGATATCCCTACCCTTTGGTTCCACCTCTGTGAGGTCGATCCGGGCGTCGTACGCGTACCGCCTGACAACATCGCTGCACTCGAACACCATGCCCAAGTTCTCGTGCGCATTGCCAGCCAGAGTTGTCCAAGTACCCGTCGCGATGTGACGGTTCCACAAACCGTTCTGGTACGTATTCCTGTACGCGCTCAGCACATCCTCGGCGGTGATGACGAGGAAAGGCGGCATCGTGCTGCGGTCAACCGGTAAACTGGGGACGATGTCGTTGATATCCAGAGGGGGCGTGTCCTTCAGGTCCTTCGTACTGGCGATTTGGACGTCGTCCGAGTTACCCTTTGTGTCTTGCCACGATCGCAACACTATCCCCCTCTCATAGTGACTAGCTGGGGTGGTGAAGAGCTTGTAGGCCATCCCTTTGGCGCCGCCTTCGAACTTGACCATCCTGCGCTTGATGGGGACGTCCAAGACATACCGGTATCGGAGTCCATCCCTGACATACTCGGCGGGCTGGGCCCAAACGGGCCGAGATGGGTCCCGCACGTAGTCGACCCGCGTTCCGTCCGACAGCATTTTGTGCTTCATACGACTTGTAGCGGTTTTCATCGCAGGGCGTCGGTAAGCGTACCCCGCGTCGTCTACATACTCCTGAAAGAATGCAGGATCCTTGTACTTCGTCGTTGGGAGCTTGCCGCTCCGTAGAGGGCGGTTTTGGCTCTTGTGGAATGAGAGGAGCTTGTCCACCTTGAGAGTGACCTTTGCCCGCTCGCTCTTGGCCCGCTCCCCCACCTTTTTAGATTGGGGGAGCGGGGCGGTGATGCGATCGCGCAGGGCTTTCCGCATGAACGGTTTTTTCTTGCGCACTTTGTCCAGCATATCCTTCTGTAGCGCGAGATTCCAAATCCTGAGATTATACTCGTGCTGGGCAATTTCTTTGGCAAACTCGGCATCTGTCATCAGTATGCTCTTCTTTTCCATAGTGCGTATAATGCTTTTGACGGTTCGGTTCCACTCGGGATAGTTGGTGTCGGTCCTCCAGGGGTCGATGAGATTTTTCGCCTTCCATGTGTGCTTGGCCACCGGTTTTCGGTCGACGGTCTCGGGGGCATCTCTGCGCTCCAGCTCACCCTTCCACTCCTTGAGCGCTCGTTGGTAGTGTTCGTCCTTCAAGTTTAGTTCCTTCACCTGCTCGGCTGTTAGACTCTGCTTGTAATCAGTCTTTCCCTCGAGAACGGACGGTGGCACAAACAGCGGGTCGGACCTCTGAAGCGCGAAGCCCGAAGACCATTTGATCTTCTTGGAGACCAACCGACCCTTGCTGTCCACCTCGTACCCTTCGGGCCAGATCACAGTGTTGGCTGTCTCCGACACAAGAGACCTCAGGTCAGCCTTGGCCGCCTTGATCTTGGTTGGTGACCCTTTCGAGTTGGCCTGGGCAAGGCGTGCCTTGGCCTTGTCTATTTCATACTGGGTCACGCGCTTGTTCAATGGGCGCAAAACTTCACCCTTGGGTTTCTTCTTCGCCTTCAGGAGGGCAAGGAGCGCGGCATTGGCAGCCTTGACTTTCGTCGGTGAGCCTGTCGCTGTGGCCTTGGCAAGATCGCTCTCGGCCTTCTCTATCTGCTTTTTCGTGACAGACTTGCGCGACACCGCCAAATCCTTGAGTCTCGCCAGCATCCCCTTTTTGCCGCTTGTGGGGGCGGTGTTTGGTCTGGGTTTACCCTTTGGGTTTGGTACGATGCGCTTTTTGAGGGAGGTCTTGTCCGCTCGTATGCGTAGTGTTGCCACCTGCCTCTGATTGAGTTTCTGGCCCTCTTTGAACTTGTGTTCTTTGCCGAGCTTTTTCACTTTCTTCGGATCGATCTTCTGCTTGTTGTACGGCATCTCCCTGACGCTTTTTTCCAGCTTTTCCCACTCTCTCGCTTTTTTGCTGGCCAAGGCCTTGGCAGCCGAGAGCTTCTTCTTCTGGGCCGATGTCGGAGTGGTCTTTTTAGGGGTAGTCACCCGCTTTGTAGGTGTCCAGTCTGCGGAGTCAAACCAATCCCCAGTGTTCTTATAGGGTATTGTTTTGCGGGGGCTACGGTCCAGTCTGTTTTCGGCGCGATAAGCTTCACGTTTGGCGTCCGGGTGAACACCGTCCGTGTTGGCCTTGCGCATCATCTTGTGATCGCGAGGCGGTCGTTTTTCGAGACCCAGGTCCGTCCCTCTGCGACGGGCCCAGTCCTTCCAATCCCGCCAGCGTACAGGTTCGACCTTGCCTGGTTTAAGAAGAAACCGCCCAGCCATCCACTTCTGGTCGTAAAATTTCTCTTTCTCGCGCGTATCGATCCTAGGGCTTCTCTTGCCAGCGGATCCCTCGGCCCGGCGGTACTCTTGCATTTTGCCCAGGAGTTTTTCTGTGTCCGCCGTTCTGCACACCATTTTCCCCGACGCCTCTTTGAGGGCGCACCTCTTTTTCATGTCCGCTTTCTTGAATGTGGGCATCATGGCCCTGCGGCTTTCCGGGCTGAGGCGTTGAATGCCTACCATGTCGCGGCGCGGCGCCGGGCGGGACGCTTCCGGACTCGATGCGCGGCTCCCGGCACTGGCGCTTGAGCTCCTCGAAGGTTTGTTTGCCGGCCCGTTTGGAGAACCGGACATAGCCAATGCCCCCTCAATGTCGCCGTCCCAGGCCTCCTCTTCTATCCCAGTGACCCAGCCCGAGTTGGGGTCGTCAGCCCGGACAGGGGACCTCTTTTTTGTGGGTGCTGGGGGCGACTGTGTCCTTACAGATCCAGCCTTTCTACCGCTCTTCCATATTTTCGGCACTACTTTTTCTTCGTTGAATTCGATCCACGCTTCCAATTGCTTTTCTCTCACCTGGGCGTCTTTCTTGCGAATCTCTGAAAGACTGAGTGGCTTATTACTTTGTCTCTTCATTTACCATTGGGAATTATTTTTTTGCTGGTTAAAAATTACTGTATTCCGAGACATTCGCTGCCATGGGGAGGTAGGTGTACGAGCTCTCCGTCGTCATGCCTGAGCCGAGTCCTGATATGACGAGGCCTTTCGACTTGTCGTGTATGCCCGTTGACTGCGCAGCCGATCCGGGTTGCGCGACGGACTTGGGCTTGAATTCCTTCGTTTTGATAGCGAGTTTGACGTACCAGCGAATGCCCCTGAAATTGTAGGGCACTTGCTCAGTGGTGCCGTTCTGCTCCGAGCCACGGGAGAAGCTGAGGTTCAGCTTATCGAGGCTGGCGATGGGAGAAAAATACCTGTACGGGGTGTCCATATTGGAATACTGGTCGTTCATTCCTGGACTGGCTAGGAAAAACTCCGCGAGGGGGAGGAAGTTGCTAGCGGTGTTGCCTCGGGTGAGGGAGGTGTCAATGTCACCCGAGTTTAGGAGCACCACGTCGGAAACGACAAGGTCGAATCTGTTCTCAAACATCAAGAAATAATCCCCCGAGCCCGTGTCGAGTTTACTCTCACGGCGCTCGTGGTCCGGGAGACCCAACGGGTAGTGACATGTTGTAGCCTCAGTGATAGCAAAAGCCTTATCCGACGACATGTAGAACTTTCCGACCGTCGGTATGTGGTGCATTGTGATCCCCGACGATGTGATCAACTCGTTGACCATTTCACATAGGCTGTCTGGGCTGTAGTTTTGCTCGGGTAGCACTACCGGGACGGTTACGGTCGTTGCGTCCTCCGGATCGGCGTACTCGAGCACCAAAGCGTTTCTGTCAGACTCGATGGTGTACTCGGAGAGCGGCACTCGCGCCTGTACGACCTCCACGGAGGTGACGTTTTTCAGAGGCGGGAGAATCTCCACTTCCTTGCCGCTTGTGCGTCCGTTTACGGTGAGCATGTACGTTCTCTCGATTCCATTTTCGGCCAAAAGCTGAGTGTCGTATTCAGCCATGTTGTTACCTTGTGACTAGATATTAATTCAATTCCGTATATCTCTTTCACACCAAGAGCTGTTTTATGTAGGGCCGGAGCTGCACCAGGGAATTGAAAGCCCGTTTGGCCACGGAGAGGTGCACCGTCGAAGTCACCGCCTCGTCTGTGAGGTTAACATATGTGAAAGCGGAGCTATCGAACCTGTCTTCGGCGTATAGCTGTGACAGGTTGTTGTGCCCTTCTACAAACACACCGTCCGCGAACAGGCTGTCTATCCATTCGGACCCGACATTCCAATCAACGAGGAGGCTGTCAGAGTGGTCAGAGTTGTACGAGTTCACCCGCGAGGAAAGTTGTTCGGACACGTCCCCTTGGAGGTCGCGCAAAGATTGTTCGTCGCCGGGCTTCACCAAATTGGACTTGAACAGGTCGCCAACCATGGGAATCGCGGTGGCCAAGAGAACGACCTTCGCACCCGCGTCCACCAAGTCATGCGCCGCCGACATCAAGAAATCCACTACGGTCGTGGCCCATTGGGTTTGCTCGAGTCCGGCCCCGGTAAGCAGGAGCTCAATAAGATCGCGCCTCCCCGCGGACACAACGTAGAGTTTTCTCGGGTTCACAATGTCCTGCGGCAGGAAACTGGCCAACTGGTTTGCAATGTCCTTTGACTGGAGAAACCCGAAGTGCGCAAGGTCCCTCTTGGCGATGGCGTTGCCGTCCGAAATGGTCGAGCCCACCATACCGTAGCTGTAACTCCCCGTTTCAAGGCTCTCCGCCAGCAAAGTCCCCCAGGTGCTTCCGTTGCTGAAGCTGCCCTTGTAGAACCCGTCAGATTCCCTTGGGAAATAGCCGCTCGGATCATCCACTCCGTTGACCGCAGAGCTGGTGTAGAAAAAGGAGCTCGGACCTCCATTGTCCATCGAGTCGTCACCAAAGCACACCACTCCGTCGAAGACGTCCTTCAGTAAGTTGAACTCGAAGCCGGAAGTGTCAACATACGCACTCAGGTCGTCTATACTCACACCGCTCAGGTCGGCTACGTTGTTGAGAAGCTCCTTCAGCCTGTCGTGTAGATCGCTGAATCGCGTGACGTACGACAAGCTCTCGAGAAGCTCGTCGATGCGCCCCAAAAAGAGCCCTACCGATGACGAGAGGGTCTGCCTCACCACCAGGTCCTTGATGGTGTCCATGTTCAGCTGTATCTCGGTTATCCGCAGAACGAGGGTGTTGACACTTTCCATCAGCCCATCTATGGTCGTGGTCATTTGGAGGATGGTGGTCACTTCGCTGAGATCGTCTGAGCTGCCACTGAGATCGAATTGGGTCCCGTCTAGCTCTTGCAATGCATTCTGGAGCATAGCCATGTTCGTAGTGAACACCGCTACCATACCGTTGATTTCCCCGAACGTCGATATGTGCTCGGGGTCGGTTATGCCTTGGTTGATGAACACCAGCTTCTGGCTGATTTCGTTTACATTTGTCGCCAGCGTGTTCAGGTTGGTTTCTATCGTGTTGAGCTTCTGTTGCACCGCGTCCGGGATGTCGAGCCCACCGCCAGTAATTGCGCTGACGAGGCTGGTCATATTGGAGTCAATATCCAACACCGCGGCGGCTAGATCGGACACCACGCTTACCAGCGGCGCCATCTCAAGGCCCCGGACGAGACCGTCGAGAGCTTCCAGAGCCGCGGGGGCCTTGATGAGTGATTCAGAGTCCGTGGTATACACCCCATTTGTGATAATTGAGCCGGCTCCGAGGAAGGCCATATTCTGGATGGTGGAGGTTAGTACGTTCGAATGTCCCGCTGGCATGTTTTACTCTTACCTTATTTTTATTTCAGGTTCAATTTATCGGAGAGAGCCCACAAGTGCTTGAGAAGCATCTCGGCGGCTTCGAAATCCGGACCGTGGTCGTCCGGTCTGTACTGCACGTGGTTTGCCACTGTGTGCGCGAGTTCGTGGATGACCAGGTCTTTGACGAAATCCCGCGAACGGAACCTGTTGGGTGAGTGACGCAGGGTGAGGTACACAACCCTCTTCGTTGCGCGGAGGCGTTTGTCAGCACCAAGGGGCATTGTGTTGGCTTCGTTGTGCACCCCGAAGGGGTAGTTGACACCGTAGAACCCAGTCGTCGGAGGTATTTCGACGTACCCGCTTTTGCTGAAGTGCATGCGGTGAAGCAGCCCCATTCCCGCCTCCAGCCGCGGGGTCAACATGGTCTTGGTGCTCGGGTGTTCCATCAGGGCGTGGAAATTCTTCGGGCGGACGATGGAGTCCGTTTTCATCTTTATTGATGCCAGCGCCTCGGCCACGCGGACGGTGCTCTCGACGGTTCCCATTGCTTGGACCCGGTACCCTTTAACTTTGACAGTGCCCGAATCCAGCATGTCTGGAGGCACCGCCTGGTAGTTCACGCGGTCGTGTTTGGTCACCATTCCTTTATAGCCCTCAAGATTTTTATGCAGACACTCGCAAAACAAGTATGCCGCAACCGCCGCTAGCAGAATGAACTTCAGATGCATTTTATTCTACAACCAATACTTTAAAAATCGTCAGCACAATGGCTTGAAAAAAAAACTATTCTAAGTACAAAGAATGGAAGAGCTTCGCAAAACGTCGCCAGAATATGCTTCGGTGCTGGCGGAAATAAACATAACCCTCGGGGTGATCGGGCTGCCACCCGGCGAGTACCCAGGAGGTCAACCCATTCACATCAACGAGACGCAAATGATGGATGTCCTGAAAAAGACTCAAGACGGCGACTACAAGTACTCGATGAACCTCAAGTCGGATGGTGTGAGGTACCTCATGTTCGGCGGCCCACTGGTCAACAGTCAAGGGCGGTCGGCATCAAGTATGTATACAGCCGAGTTCAAGTTCCGGAGGCCGTACTTTGTGAACCGCCGGTTCGGCATATTCAAAATGTCCGAGCAGAAACACAAAGGGATCGTCCTTATCCGGTCGCGCCACCCTTTCATTCTAGATGGGGAGGTCATAGAGTACGACAGCAAAAAGAGGCCGCATTTCCATTTGACCCCAAAAGAAAACGCTCACACAGTGTTCAACGTCTTCGACGCGCTCCTGACCTCGACCACCACCCTAAAAAGTGTCAGCAAGGTGCGCTGGGAGAGTGTCGAGGAGTTTCTCGCGCCCCAGAACGGGGAACGGGATTCCCATTACGCGCTGACCAAGGCACGATGGGAGCGAAAGATGGGAGCGCGCGAGAAAAACCTCGTGGAACTGCAGAAGATGGAGGCCAAGATGAAGGACAAGCATGCGGAGAACACAAAGAAACTCAAGACCCTGGAACCCAAGGTCCGTTCGTCCTTGAAGGACCTTGAGGGATCCCAATGGACATCGAAGTACTACCCAGATTTCCAGAGCTTCAAGAAAGCTGTCGGGGCAGAGGGTGGATGGAACGCTAAATCCTTTCAGCTCTCTGAAGACTTGAAGGACCTCGAGATTGCCGTCCAGGAGTACCAAATCATCGCGGGCAAGAAACAGGAGGGTCAATCGAACACCTTGGATGGTCTTGTCGAGAGACGAAAGAAGAAGCTGGAGATGGAGCTTAAGCTGGGATGGTCCGTCAAGCGCAACCTCGACGAGGCAAACAAAACGGCTCGGACACAGCAACTAAGACTCAAAGAAAGGAGAAAGATTCTAAAGACCTACGAAGAGAACCTCGCGGCGCTCGAGAAGCGTTTCAAAGCTATGGCAGCTGACCGCCCTACGAGCGAGAAGTATCCGAAGGACCCTTGCTACGACGAGGCGAATCTGATAACCAAAACCAAAACCAGACCCGACGGCAAAACGTACGAGGTCTACGAGGTATCGGAGTACTGCAAGGTCGAGCAGGCGATCAAGGAGAAGAAAGCGGAACTGGCAGAGCTGAGAAGGAGTGACTACGAAATGCCCAAACATTTTGAGATGACACTTTCCCGGTACTTCTCCCTCGAGAATCTCATCGAGGCACCAACAGGCAAGGACACTTTCACGTGGCTGACCAAACAGTTCGGCAAAAGCACCCCTCGCGGCTACCCAATCCCCTACGACGGTGTCATTTTCTCCCCGGTAAACCTGCCTTACGTCAGAGGGCCCTGGGTAAGCTGCACCAACGTGGCGTTCAAGTGGAAGCCCAGAAATCTGTCCACGATCGATTTGGCCCTCAAACGGGATGGGAAAAAAGTCGAGTTCCACACCAAGAGCGGCTACAACCTCAATATATCACTGGACCGGGTCGACAACTTGCCGAATGCAACCGATGCCCCAGATGGCACGGTCATCGAGCTCAAGTACTGGAATAAAACCAAACGCTACCAGTTCACGAGAATCAGAAAAGACAAGACAAAGAACATGGCCAACGGTAAGAAGACAGTGGAAAACGTGACCACGGCCAATTTCGATCTGGACTTTCTGCGCGACTTTGTCAAGAACCCCCTCGATCGGGGAAACATCGACCGGGTCCTCAACTACTTGGGAGAGGCCGAGCTCAAGCGGCTGGTGATGAAGATGTCCCCCTCCAGACCGGCGACGAGGAAGACATTGGGCAAGATGCTCCTCAAAGAGGACTCCTTCCTGCGGATCGAGTATCCCACCGACAAGTGGCACGACACCTGCAAATGCTTGGGGACGCTGTACCCTGCACAAGAGGTTATTCTGTTCCACGCCGGCGGCGTCGATTACGCTTCCGTTGGGCTCTCTGGAAACACCTGGATCAAACGCCGCCAGGGCTGGGCGCGCAAAAAGGTGGGGAAGCCTCTCAAGATCAAAGACGTGGAAATCTCGCAGGTGACGTGCTCCCAATCAAAAGCCAAAGGTCCGTCGCCCAAGGATATATCGGTGCTCGCCGATCACACTCAGCAGATATTCCGCTACACCTTCGACACCCACTTCGGCGAGATAACTTTCGAGAAACGGTTCATAAGCTCGGCGAGTGGCAAGCTGTCCAAACCCAAGCTGTCTATGTACACCGAAATCAAGAGCGCCAAGGTAAACGGCCCAGATTTTGTCTTGAACCTTATTAAGGAGTTTAGCTTTTATCTGAGCAACAGAGCTAGAGACAAGAAATGATAGTCGACGCTGCGCCCAAGCGCATTCTCGTTATCGGGGACTTGCACACGGATTGGGATGTCTTCAGGTTTATACTGACCAAGAGAGGGCTCATTGACGACTCGGGCGACTGGTGCGGCGAGGACACGTGGGTGGTGTGCATGGGTGACATTTTCGACGGGCTCCGACCCGAGATTGCACCGCCGGGTGAGTACTCTGCCAAAGCGATGGAGCGTCGGCTGGTTGACGATATCTTGCGCCTCGACTCTATGGCACAGGCCGTGGGGGGGAGGGTTCTAAGCATAATGGGGAACCACGATGTCTGTGCCCACATGTCCATGAACTCGCGGTATGCCAAACAGAGCGACATCAGCAGCTATGCCGAAGACGGTGTAGACCGCCGTACGGAACTGACTCCGGGCGGGGATCTCATAACCAAGTTGAGTAAAGTATGGCCCATGATTCTCGTGATAAACCGCTTCGTCTTCGTGCATGGTTCGTTGGAGCCAAGGTTGCTTGCGCGCACAGAGGGTCGAGGGTTGGAGAAGATAACACAGCTCAATGGCGACTTGGTTGAATTCCTCGCCGGTAGGTCGGAGGCGGGCTGGACGGAGCGCGGGTACAACCCACTGTTCAGCCGCTACTTCTCCGTGGAAGGTCCGAGAAGGAAGTCCGCTCTGAAGGAGACCTTTAGTTTGCTCGGAAATTCGGTCAACACTATGTTCCTGGGGCACACTGTGTGCCCAAGGGTCACGGGGCTGTTCGGGAACAGGGTTATTTGCACCGACGTTGGACTGTCTAGGGCGTTTGGTGAGAGCCCGGTGGAAGTCGTTGAAATCAGAGACGACGCCATGTACAGGATCAGGATCAAACGAAGCGAATAATAATATTGCTTTGCAGTAAAGACTAAAGACATGTCCGACACTGAAGATGAGCCAAGCACCCCTTTGCCCGATGAGGTCACCGTCCAGGCCGCACCGATTGTGGTCAAGACCGCGGTGGTCGAGAGACCCGTTTCAGTGACCAGGTGGTTGGGCCTCGTCGTTTTTGCGCTGGTGGTCTCATACTACAGAAACGGGCGCTCTTTCAACCGGTACATGATCCCCGCGGTCCTCTTCAGCAAGCTCTACCTATTCATGGCGGTGTGCTTCTGGGTTATCAGGGAGAAAGGCCTCGGTCAAATGAAAAGCATCGTTGAGAAGTATTCCAAGAAATACATTTAAACTTGCGCTTAAGATATTGTCTCATAATCTGGTATACAGTTATATCGAATTATTTGCACAAAACCCTACATAACATAACATGGACACTATTGTAGACTGGAGAGGCTATGGCATCATATACGACCAGATGGGTGGCAAGAAACAGCGGGATCACATCTCCAAATTGACCTTCATCCCCATACAGGAGTACGATTCCGCGCCTCCCAAGCCGGTCGTGCTCTACAAAATGGGGATGAACCGTTTCTGGATGCCCAAATTATACGGAATGACGCACTTTGGCGACCCCCAAGTAGACCACGGGCGCGTCGGTCTCGACGCCGACATCGAGTTCTTGGGGGCCCTCAAGCCGCAGCAGCAGGAAATCATCGACGCCGTCATGCCCATCATTCGCAAAGACGGCGGCGGACAGCTCAGCCTTCCAACCGGCTTTGGCAAGACCGTCATGGCCATCCACATCGCGAGCCTGCTTGGCAAGAAGGTGCTGTGGATGACCCACCAGACTAATTTGCTCGAGCAAACCAAGAAGAGCTTCGAGAAGTTTGCCGGGTGCCGGGTGGGTGTCATACGGGGTTCGGTGATCGACACGGACGCCCCCGTCGTGATGGGGATGCTCCAGAGCATCTCGCAGAAACACTACGACCCGGCCGTGTTCGACCAATTCGGCCTCGTGATATTCGACGAGGTGCACCGCGTACCGAGCGCCGTATTCAGCCAGTCCATCGGCAAAGTCACCACCAAGTACATGATAGGCCTCTCGGCCACCCCCAAGCGCAAAGACGGGTTGGACAATGTCATCACCACCTGCATCGGTCCCATCATAGCAAAGGTCGAGCTGCAGCTCAAAATCCCCCTGGTGGAGCTCGTCAAGGTGAGCTACGACGGCGAAATGAGGGAGCACAAGAACAGAAGCGAGAAAGCCAACATCCCCGCGATGGTGAACGACATCTGCCTGGACTCGGTGAGGAACGACATCATTGTCGGAAAGCTGAAGGCGTTGCACACCGAGGGTCGCACTATGCTTGTGCTGACGGAGCGCCGCGGACACGCCACCTTCCTCGCAGACGCCTGCAACAGTTTGGACTTGAATGCCGGTACGTACCTGGGCCAGATGAAGGCAGAGGAGCTAGCACTGGCGAACACGAAAACGGTGATTATCGGCACCTACGCCATGTGCTCCACTGGCTACGACAACCCGCGTCTCAACACGGTGGTCCTCGCGACGAGCAAACGGGACGTGCGGCAGACCGTCGGGCGCGTTCTAGGACTTCGGAGCCCGGGCGACATCCAGCCGAAGATCGTGGACTTCATCGACACCTACGGCCCCTTCAGGACGCAGGCCTACTCCCGCAAGAAGTACTACAGAGACCAGAAGTTCGATATAATGTAATTTTGACCAAAAATTAATGTTAGTCACTGGAAATATAGAATGGGGCCTGACACTAAGCCCCCATTGGACGCGGCGGCGGCTGAGCTGCAGGCGCTGCTCTCCAAGCTCGCGAAAAATTCCCGAGCAGAGGCCTACGGGCGAAGCATCGTGAGCAAAGGTGCAAGTATAGACAAGATCCAGGGAGAACACGCCGAGCTGCTGAAGAAGATCAAAGACCGTCTGGCAAATGCGAGACGCCTGCACTCGTATCACGTCCAGGTGAGGAAGAAAGAAGGGGACGTCCAGAGAGTCCTCAAAGCGGAGAAGACGAAGTTTGAGGCAAGCGAACAGAAGTTCAAACGGGACATAGCCAAGGCCGAGCGCATGTTTCAAGCCAAGCTTGCCGAAATGAAGAAGGCCAACAGCGAACTCGAGAGCCAGCTGGCGGCTCAGCAGCAGCAGCCGGGAGGTATCTCGAACGCGATGCCCACGTTTGTGTGGTCGGATTCCACGTCGACTGCCTCCACGAGGCCCTCTAGTTCGAGAACGGCGTCTCCCAAGTCCAGTTCGAGCATGGCGTCGCCCAAGTCCAGTTCGAGAATGGCGTCTCCCAAGTCCAGTTCGAGCATGGCGTCGACCAAGTCCAGTTCGAGCATGGCGTCGCCCAATAGTTCTCCGCGCCCCAAGTATAAACCCAACCTTTCCCCGCGCCGGAAGAGCAATAAGTCGCCTCCGAAGTTGTCACCCAGCCCAAAGGTGTCCTCTAGGTCGCCGCAGCAGCCGTCATCGCCTCCGAAGTTGACACCCAGCCCAAAGGTGTCCTCTAGGTCGCCACAGCAGCCGTCATCGCCTCCGAAGTTGTCACCCAGCCCAAAGGTGTCCTCTAGGTCGCCGCAGCAGCCGTCATCGCCTCCGAAGTTGTCACCCAGCCCAAAGGTGTCCTCTAGGTCGCCGCAGCCCAAATCATCGCCGCTTGCAAAAGCTCCCAAGGCTCTGCCAAAGATGCACCCGTTTGTTCCGGAGAGTGGGTTTGCCAATTACGGTGGTAAGATCTATTGGATAAACAGCTACACGGGACGCTACTACGGGGTCAAGAGCCGGAAGAAGAAAATAAAGCTGCATATCACGACGACTGGGGCTGTCTATCACAATAAGAAGTACGTCCGGCCACTCAAGAACACTATCGCCAAGACCGTGCGGAAGCGTCTTGCGGCTTTTGGTACTGCGAGTGTCTCTCAGAAGGCGTGGAACAAGACTACAGGTGCTATCGGGGATTTGCTGGGCAGGAAGCCAGACGACTCGAACGAGTTACTGAATAAATACAAGAACGAGTTCGTTGCGAAGACACTCGGCCGAGCGAGGCTGGCGAAAATATCTGATGAATTGGACGGCACGGCACAGGAAAAAAAGGTGTATTCCAAAGCCTGGGTACCATTCGACAAAGCCATAGAAGATGTAAGAGTCGTGCTCTTCGAATGGACGCAGAAAATTGAACAGATTTCCCATATATCATTGTACCTCAAACGCCTAGGTCTCGGCGGTAACCCTGAATATTACCCAGATGTCCTGAGGTCACTGAAGGCGGAAGAAAAGAAGAAGCGCTCAAGCGCCAAAAAACTTATGCAGGTGGCGACGGCGGCTTACAAACAGGCCGAAGAACGTGTTTTACAGTACGTAAAGTTTCAGGCGTCCAGGCATCTTGAGCGCACCCCGATTACCGAGCTGACGGGTCGCGCGAAGCAAGCGATACAGTCGCTGCGCCCGGTGCTACAGCGCGAAGCGCAAGCCAGGGCGAAGCTGCTGCAGCTGAAGAAGCGCCTGGGTGTGCCTGAGAGCGCCATCCTTGTTATGAGCAAAGATGCTCCGAAAAAGCTCCTCGTCAAAGCAGCCCCCAGAGGCGACAAGCAAAGCATGCCCCCGGTCTTGGCGCCGTCGAAATTGCCGAGCAAAGTGAGCACCAAAGACCTGGACGCACTGTTCCAACTGAGTGTCGCGGATTCCTCGAGAATGAACAAGGCCGCGAGCAAGTGGGTTGATGAGTTCAAGTCCTTGAAGGGGGCCTTGAAAATGCACGACAAAGCACTGCTCGAAGGATCCGACAGCAAGGAAATCAAGAAAATCGAGAAGGCACTGAATGCTCTAGACCACAGCAAGAAAACCTTCGGCGTGCTGCGGGGGGGGAACGAGGACATGAAGACAATGATGAGTTTGAGTAATAAAATACAGACCATTATTGGAAGGTCGGCACACCTCGATGAAATTCGTAACAGACACCCATTCGGACACCCATTGGGGATGAGACAACACCAGCAATAATATTCTAAGCCCTATGTAATGAAGACGACGTCTCGATTTGCGTGCGCTTTTGCGGTTGTGTTTACGCTGTACGTCCTCCACGCGGCGGTGTACCGGTGGTCCCAGACCAAGATCATCAACAGCGGCGGCGACACTTTCGGCATCACGAGCGACATCGACGTCGACGAGAAGTTCGAACGTCTCAAAGAAGTCAAGCGGCGGTTGCAGACGGTGGTTGACTACTGCGTGGCGCACAGTTGGCCGGACCAAAGTCGGGCCTTCCGGATGCAGCAGCGCTGGGAGGGCATCGAGATGCTGGAAACCATGCCGGGCGAGAAAACGGTTGCCTACGTAGTGGACAAGGGGAAATCCATGAGCGTGTGCCTGACCGATAAGTCGACACAGAAGCTCCATGAGCTCAACACGACCATGTTTGTCGCGCTGCACGAGCTGAGCCACATCATGTCCAGCTCCTGGGGGCACGGTCCCGAGTTTTGGGAGAACTTTAGGGTCATCCTCAAGGTGGCGATAGACACGAAGGTGTACCGCCACGTCGACTACGCCAACAAGAATGAGATGTTTTGTGGGACAAATATTTATAGCCAGCCGTGCTCAGACGCTTCGTGCACAAAATAGAGTATTAAGGTATCGGGTCTATATAAGTTATAACTCAATACACCCAACAACAATCATGGAAAACACTATCGCCCAACTTCACGATGAGAACGCCGAGCTGCGTGAGTCCATCAGCGCCCTGAACGACAAAATGGACAAGATCATGACCATGCTCAAGGCCAACCACAGGCAGGAGCTGCGCAGGGTCAAGAAGAACCGCCCGGCGGACGCACCCAAGCCCGCCATTAGCGCCTACCTGCACTACTCGAGCGCAATGCGGGAATCGATCAAGTCGGCCAACCCGGACGCCACCCTTGGGGAAATTTCGAAGAAGATCGGCGCTAAGTGGCGCGAGATCAAGGAGGCCGACAAGAAGAAGTACACAGACATCGCGGCCGAAGACAAGGCGCGCTTCCAAGCTGAGACGGCCGAGTACGAGGAGAAGGCGAGCAACATGTAACAATCGAACTGCTTCCTGGTCATTATATTGACCAAAACCAGTTTTATTGCACTAACATATCTAGTCAGAATGAAGGCGACACAGTTACAGTTCTAGCGGCGTTACTAGAGGCGTCCGAGGTGATAACTGTGGTGAGGTTCGTGGGCCGACTGGTCGGTGGGGTAATGTCGATCACGGAGTCCGGTCCGGGAGGTCGGCGACGAAGCACTGGTTACCGGTGACATCAGAGCCGTAGGACAGGACCAGAGGCGTAGTATCGACGACCGGGAAAGTCAGCAGCCCCCCATCGGGAGGCCCGGCCACAACCGCACCGCCGGAGGCGTCCGTGAATTCGATAGTGTTCCCGAGGTCTCTGAATTGGTAGGTCCGGCCCTTGTACAGTGGTAGGATGGGCTTGGCGCTCACAGGGGTAGCATCCGTGCTGTACCGTGGACACAGACCAGCGCTGGTAATATGGTAGACCGTGTCAGCGTCCGTGGTCACATTGAACCCGAAATCTACACCAACAAAGCTCTCCTCGATGGTGCTCACTTGGGCCTCGAGGTAGCTACCTATGACGATGCCTAGGGCCATGTGACCTTGGGTGCTTGGGTTGCCCTTATCGTCGTAGAAGAAGCAGAACTGGTTCTGGGGAATTTCAATCCCCTCAGTGTTGAGGTCGCCATTGACGATGCTGTCATAAGTGTATGGGATGTTGGCGAGATCAGCATTGTTCATCAGAAGGTCGGTGGGCGACATCTTCATGTAGAGAGTACCGTCTGACAGGCTGGGGCCGAAGGTGAGAGTCAGCTGATCGTCGAGTGCTTCGACGGCGGCCTTCTGGGCGACCTTGAACTCCTTGGGGACGGTGATGCCCGTCGGGTCGTACACAAAGTCGCGCGCGAAAGCAGGGTTGTTGTCGCACATAATGCCCGGGCCGAGTACCAGGACGACCTTGGCGCCGGCCGCTTTGAGGGCGTTCGCTGCGGTGTTCAGATTGCCCTGGATACTAAGAATAGTCTGAGTGTAGTCGATGGTGTCTGGCGTGATGGAGTTGTCGGCAAGGTACTGCTCGACCATGTGCTCGTCGAGGTCGACTTGCCCGGCGGAAACCACGTAGAGGCCACGAGGGTCTACCTGCCCACCGCAGTTGGCGACGTACTCGGACACCTGGGTCTGAAGACCGTGGGAAGTGCCGAGACCGAATTCCGAGTACACGCCGCGAATGATGTTTGTGTTGCCGGATGTGGCGCCCATATAGGCGTAATTGGACACGGAGCCAGCCACGTTCAGCAGACCGTTGTTGAGACCAAGCATTTGCGCGAGGTATTCCGTACCAACCTTACCGTTGCTGAAGCGGCCGTGTATATAGCCTAAGAGTGGTGACGGCACGTGCCCACTGGACATGCGGAAGGTGTTGTTCTGGTCGAACACACTGTCACCAAAATTTACAACGCCCGAGAACACGTCCACCAGGCTGCTGTGGAATTGGACCGGATTGAACGACCCAAGAGGGCCTTCTTCGATAGAGAGACCAGCAGGGTTGTAGTTCTGCATGTCTGTGTAGGCACCGCCGATAATGGCAGGCCCGAGATTGCTGAGCTTTTGTAGGAGAGAATCGAATCGGCTGCGCAGGTCGGCGACTACGTTTGAGTCGACGTCCACAATACTGTCACCAAGCTCGGAGAAGATTACGCTGAGAATGTCGAGACTTCCGGTGAGCTCATCCACAGCGGAGTCGATGCTAGAGATAGCGACTTCACCCGAACCAGCCGAGAACTGGATGTTCAGTGAAGCGAGTTGCGCCGCGAAACCATCAAATTGACTCTCAATGGTCTGCATCTGTGAGAAGTCCTCAGCGAGGGGCCCAACAATGCTTATGTTCTGCAGGAGGACGGCGTACTCCTCGATGCCCTGTCTCAGAGTCTCCAGCGGCGACGCAAGAGCCGAGTCCATGTTGCTGCGGTCGTCGACCTCCAAAGCGGTGGCTTTGATCGATCCCAGGAGCCGGTCAAGAGTGTCCCCCAGATTCCCAAGTTGGCTGACGTAGTTGTTAAGGAACTCATTGACGGACTCACCAGCGGCGATATGCTCTAGGACAGTCGCAGCCTGGACCTCGGCGGCGACAATCTTCTGCGATTCAACTTCGAGCTCCCTAGTCTGCGCGTAGAACTCAGCCCGGCGCAGGTCAATTTTGTTCTGGAGCTGGTCCATGAGACTATTGAGTCCGGAAAGATCAGCCATGACGTTTAATTACTGTGTAGAATATTTTATTTTCTCGTACGTTGCGCATGACCAACTCCAAGCCCAGACCGTGATGATCCGCGTGAAGCACTAGATCGAGGGCCTTCGAATCGTGGCTCGGTTATAGGAATATATATTTATTATCCTCGTAATATAGAAGATGAATGTTCCGCCCGACTGGAAGATCAGGTCTAGGGCCAAAACCCCGTATGAGGCCATCCAAGCCACCTGCGTCGCAAAGGGAGGAAAGGTGCAGTACATATACCATCCACTTTGGGTGATCCTCCGGGACATCCTCAAGTTCGAGAGAATCATGAATCTGGCCATCAAGCTGCGAGATTACAAGCCCGACAGATCTGAGGCCAGCAAAGTGTTGTGGCTGATGATCAACACATGCGTGCGGACGGGCAACTTGGGCAGCCCAAACGACCATCGCGGGATGGTGTCACTCCGGCGGGAAAACGTCGTTATTTCCAAGTCCGGAAGGATGCACCTCAGCTTCACCGGGAAGAGCGGAATAGCCCACAACATCCACGTCCGAGAAGCCAAGTGCCGACACTTTCTGGAGGCTCGATTGCAGCTCCCTGGAAAAAAGTCGGACAAGCTGTTTGGGGTTTCCGCCGACGGTCTCAACAAGCTCGTTAAGGAGAAGCTGGGCAAGTCGTTCACATGTAAGGACATAAGGACGTGCCAAGCCAACATCCGAATGGTCGAAGTGCTGTGCGAAAGTGGCTGTCGTAAGTCCGGCCTTACACCCAAAGCCGCAGTCGCCAAAGCCAGCGCAGAGTCCGCACTCCTCCTCGGTCACACGGTGGCCATTTCTAAGAAGAATTATGTCTGCAGCGGCATTGCCACGAGTTACCTCAAAAACCCCAAGCAGTTCCACCGGACCCGGAACTACGGTGCGGTGCTCAAACGGTGCCTGAGAGAGTACCTGGCGGAAGGTTAGTTCATTTTAAGACACGTTGGTTATGTCACTAAAAGAAGAACCATGAGGTACTACACTATAGTCAAGTCAAGCGACTTTGTCAGCGACATTGACTTCACGTGGGGCAGTCTGTTCGATGTCCTTGACTCCAGAGTGGCGGCCTCCGGTTACATCATAAACTCGGGCAGGTATGTCTCCACTGACCCCTACGCGAACACAGCTGACTGCGAGCACGTGAGCCTACCGGGGCTGCCGACGCTCACCTCGGGACAGCTGATAGAGCTCAATCCGGCCACCTCGTTATGGGGGCTGTGAATCATTGACACGCAAAAAAAGGAAGTAAACACCTAACTACTAGGTATCTACTTCCTTTTTTACCATTTCAGGCACTGAATGGATCCTTCCTGCAGACAGGACAGGTCCGATTGTACTTGGTAAACCAACGGTGCACACATACTTTGTGAAACCCATGACCGCAGTCAAGCTCGAGGTAGTGCTGCCTCGGAGCATACCCGTCTAAACATATACTACACGTTCTATCGCCTAGCTCCCTCACAGCCTCTTTGTTCAGAACCCTATGTTTTGGCAAAGCTCCTAAGAGGCTCTTCGGAACAGGGTTGACGCGCGCAAACTGCGGCTCCGAAAGCCGCTGGGCCAACAACAGTGCCTCCTCGTCGAAGCCTTGAACCAACGCCAAGGCGTCACTAAACTCAATGAACTGGGTTAGATCTTGTGACATCCGCGGGGTCTGGTTCTATGTCAGTAACTTTTTATTTTTTTTGGTCTATTAAACGTTCTCCCTAGAACTCCTCTTGATTCACGCTCGCGTCAACATTGACTTTGACTTCTACGGTATCGGTATCGTCAATGATCTCGGGGGAGACGGCGTTCTCGTCGGGAGTGTCGTCATCCGAGTCGTCGCTGTCCATGATGGCGCAGCCCCTGAAGGCCTCCTCCGTGTAGATACGGGACTGAACAACCTTCCAGGTCGCTCCGAAGCTCTTGCCGACGACCCAGATTCCGCCGTACTCAAGGAGGTTGATCATCTTCGTGTTCGGCTGGTACATCTCCAGGTTAACTTCACCGTCCTTCTCGGTGCTGATGATCTGCACCTCGTTCTTGTCCTTGTCATAGACCTCGAAGTCGGGCTTGTTGTCGCGGAACCGAAGCTTCACCTTCATGGTGGGAGGGTACTGGTCGCCCTCCTTCGTGAGCTTGGTGGAGTACTTGACGATGGGCTTGTGAAACTCCTCCACAATCTCCCGCTTGGTGACCTTGCCGAACAGCTCCTTCGAGTTCTCCGTGGCATAGTTGATATTGTACTCGTCCAGCGCCAGCATCATCTGGCAGTACGATTCCAGCTTGGGGTCGTCCTCCCTGCCGCGGAAAGACAGATTCAAGTTGTAGTTGGGGATGCCGCCATCCCCGTTGGCGGGAGGCTCCCCGAGCTCGAAGATCTGAGACATCTTGGGAGTCTGCACCTGGAGGACATTGCCCTCGTAGCGCACAGGGACAGACTTCATTCCACTCGCGCGCGTTGCGCAGTCTTTGGTGGTGAGGTTGTCGGTGGTGAAGTTGGTAGATTTGATGGGAGCCATGGTTGTAAATTTGGAATTTAGAGTGGCTATTGAGTTGGTAGTAGTGGTTTGAGTTTTTGGATACTTATTATTGCGCTTGTTCTTTAAACCGTTTTTAGAGGCGATGGTCTACTAACTACCGTGGGTTCGCGCGTGCCACTACCGACTCGTCTATTTTGTCCTTAAATTGTATATTCAATAACGACGGTCATAATACTATCGATTGGGGCAGATCGTGCTGCTACCCGTAGTGCATAGGTGCGTCCACCATACAACAGCCAGTCGGTCGGGTTGTGAAAGTCGGTCGTGTCGTCCTCAAGTATGGCTGTGCGTTCGTAAGGTGTCCCAACTGTTCCGGAGACACTCGGCACTTCTACACCATGACCTGCCTCGCACAAGCTTATCATTAGACTATTTCCCGACCCTGAACTTTGGGTGATCTCACTTCGCCACCCGACCCGTATTATCTTACCTGCGTATGGTGCGATAAACGACACACGCTCGCTCGCCCCTGATGGAATAGTCCCGAATGTCCCACCCCCATGTTCGCTATTCCCGTTAAACGGTACAAACGATACGGTGGCTGACGATCCGCTGGTATAGCCTACGTTGTATACGGCATGGGAAATCGTAGCGTTTGTATCAACCTCGGCTTGTAGGGCAGTCACGATTTCTATAACAGGGTTTACTCTTATTTGTCCCAGGGATATACACTACAGACATATTTGTGAGATTCGCAGTAAGCCACGTCGCCATTGAAGTAGCCGTGTATTGACCCGGTGGGATTGTCTTGATCTCATTATAAAGACTGCCTGGGGGCTGTTGAAACATATGTATCTGGTTGTTGTTGGAATTGACGGGGTAGAAACTAATAGGCAACTCAGCATCAAGTAGTTCAATCTGGATACTATGTCCCTCCTGAGCCTGTATAGAGTTCTCAAACTGAAATATCTTATGTGTGTCGCTGTAGGAGTGAAAGGCTTTTTCGCTCTCCAGATATACACGGGTTGAACTCTGCAGAACCATTATTACAAATACACAACATAATCTTTTATGCTTACATTGTATATTCAACAACCATAGCGAACACCATATCAATGGGAGCAGACAGCATCGAGATATTGAGCCCGTATAACACATTCTCCTCTAATATCCAATTGTAGTCTCCGGATAAGTCATTCCTTGAATACGTTACGTCGTCAGTAATACTGCTTGTCTTGCTGTAAGTCGAACCAACCTGATTTGACAGGCTCGGTAGTTCTATACCACTATTGGCTTTACAGAGTTTGAAACTGGCTTCAATCAGGTAGCCAGAACTCATAGATGTCTCGGTTCGAAATAGTATCTTTTTGACGATCCCATCGTGTGGTGCTATAAAGGTGCATTGCTCCAACTTATACAGTGGGTTTTCCGCACTGGAATTAGCGACTTCACCAGTCCCCCGAATAGGAATCCAGAAGTTTTTGTTCGTGGTAGATGTCTGGAAGCCTGAGTTATATACATGAACGTATTTAGTGGCGTTCGTATTTACCGTAGAGGACAGTGTATTGATGGCGGTGCTGAGCGTAGAACTCACCGTACTGATAGCGCTGTTGAGCGTCCCCACTGCCGTCGATATGAGACCAGTGACTGCAGATGTTGTGGGCTTGTCGTTGTTCGCTGTGATGTGATCCGCCTGAAGAGATGTTATAAGTTCGCCGCGGTTGTCCACCTGAAGTTCCATAGAGAAGGTCTCAGGGTTTCCACCATCGCCTACAATTTTGTTTCTCACAAACCCCATCGTAGTAACCGTTGTAATGCCTAATGCCGTATCCGCAGTCCCCGTAGTCCCGCAGTTCAGTTTGTTAGTTGACGTATTGAACGTAATTCCCGTATCTCTAAGAATATTCTTTTGATAGTCGTTTGACGAGGGGTTGAGCGCCAGCAATACACTGTGGTCGGCACTGTTGCTTGTTGTATCCGCTACATAGACAGTGGTGGAAGCAGTTGCAGTGTCAGCGTTTCCAGCGAGGCCGCATGACAGCTTGTTGGTGGTATTATCGAATCTAACGGCACTGGAGGTCAACACGGAGGTGTAACTTCCGTCTGTAGCCCCGGGTGGGTAGCTGAGCAAAACGGCGTGTTCATCCACGTCCGTCGTTTCGTATACCTTTACAGTTGAACTCGCGGCCGCCAGTGTCGCCGTCGCAGAATTGCCAGACGTCCCGCACGAGAGAAGCCCCGTGTCTATGTTGAAGCCAATACCAGACGATCGCAAAATATTCTTTTGTCCGATTTCTGATAAGGGGTCTTCAGAGAGCAGTACGCTATGCGTGTTGGTCGTCGGGACCGACAAGCTCCCCGCCCCGCTTCCGAACGCGCCCGCGGAGATAGTGGAGACCGCGGGTGCATTCGTGGGTGCATTCGTTACGCCAATGGGCCCGTCAAAACCTCCAGTTGTCGAAACCACTGACGAACCAAAATCGAGACCGCTCGTCCCCGTGTTGATAAGGCTGCCCTCAGTCAGTGTTGTGGTGCCAACAGTGAATCCATCCGCGGTCAGTACACCTTGACCCTGCTCACGGCTGCCGAAGAGACGCCATTCTCCTAGGTTTACCATTTCATTTGGAGTAGTAGTCGCAAGTTCTTGAATTACTAAAATAAAACTCTTGAAGTACGAATCGGAGTTTATTACGAAATGTTTTTCTTGCTCAATTTGATATGTTTCGTTAACCCAAGAATGGACAAGTTCCCATGAATTGCCATCATCGTTACTTCCTAATATGACACCATCTTTAGGCATCCTTTCCATAAAATCGACATCATTCCTATTATACAATACACTACTCCACAATTTAACCTTATATGGTAGGTCGAGACGTATCCAATCACCCGCATATCCACCATTTGTCAATGAACCCCGATAAATCGAGTTAGTATAATACGCATCAGTTTCATTTGGAGAAGCATGCCAACCACGTTCGAATTGTTCTTTATTGAAAGCTAGGTATGCCTCGCCAGGCGCCTCGTCGTGTGTTGTACCAGCACTCGCACGAAACTCCCCGTGACCCTCAAAGTAGTGATTGTACCCCGTCATAGGGCTAGGAGGAAACTCTTCCAAGGTGTGGGGCTCTACGAAATTCTCTGTAGGTATAATAGGTGAGGTGAGACTGGAGACAACTAAGTGAACCCCCCAAACAATACTCTTCGCATCCACCACACCTTGCTTGTCATGTAGGCCCATACCAATTCGCGTTCCTGCACTGAAAGTCCAGAGTTCATAGTAGCTTTTATTGAATAACCCAGCAGGAAGTTGATGGTCCAAAATTTCAACGGAGTGGGGCAAAGGCAGGTCACCATAGCCAAAGGCCATAACCCAGAGGACTCGTTCAAACTCTAGACTTGTGTCGTAACTTACGTTAGCAAAAACTGCATAAATGCCATCAATTGGGCAAAGGTAGGTATAAGCATTAGGACCTGTCACGGTGTAACCGTTGTTGCCTCTGTTAATGTTTAAGCCTGCTTTAACAATCCCAGCAGGCAGGCTTGAGAGACTGCCTGCTGAACCATAAGTATTACTTGAGTTGGTTTTAATTATTGGTTGATATGATGATGTGACACCCTCTAGCGCCGCTGTTGCTGCTTCGGTGGCTATGACAGTAACCTCTGATGTGGTAAGTGTTTCCACAATCACTCCGGAATCCACAAGGTCGCCCGTGTAACTGATATCGCCAGTTAGGGTGAGATCGCCGCTTTCGCCGCTTGAAAACGTTGCGGCGTTTCCCAGAATTGGATATTGGGTGGATGCCATATTATATAGAACACACTTTATTTTTTCAATGTTTGCAACGGTTTCCTGATGTTGTCCATGTCGGCGACGAGAACATTACTTTCGCGGTACTCCCCACCTTGAAAATGAGTTGGCCAGCACCCGCGTCAAGTGAAACTGAACCGGTGGCGACGATGATGACAATAGCCTCCGCTACATGAACCGTCGAGGGCGGCACCGTTACCGATGGAACTATGACAATAGCCTCCGGGTCGGCAACGATATTCCCCTTCCCGGTGGTGATATCCCCCCTCCGTCACTTCCAGGCCGACTGGTCCGTCTGGGTTTCCTCGCGCGAATGGGCCTGCGCCGACGATATCTACAAATGGCGACTATTCCACCTGCCATCACTTTCAAACCACCTATCCCGATTAAATGGATAATTAAAATATTAAGCACTAGTAATTAATTAATATTATGGCCTCCCATGGAGCATTCCCACACCCTCCCCCTCCAACTGACCCCGGCCGCGCGTATTCATACTTTGACGATGCTGGCAACGGTGTGGTGACGGGTCAATTCAGTGCTGGTGCATTCGATGGTGCAGGTGTTTACCAGGACGGTACCTTCGACGACGACGGTGACTTAGGAATCCCAGTATCAGCTAACACCGTTCCATCTTCCTATGCCGTTAAAGAGTTTGTGGTTGCGGCGATCGCCGCCTTCAGTGGCGGGGACTCGGCCACCACCATGACTTCTACCACTTTGGTGGACCCCACTTTCGACGGAGATATTAAAGGTGCTTCCACCGCTGTCATTTTCTCAGAGGACGCTGTCGATATTCTCGATCTCGACTCTGACAACAATCCTAAAGCCATCATGGTAGACAGTGACAACAAACTCGCTACCTGCAAAACTATCAAAGCGTTCGTCGAGCGCAAGGTTTCTGATATCGTCGGTGGGGCCCCTGAGCTATTGGACACCCTAAGCGAACTCGCTAGCGCTCTTAGCGACAGCCCTGACACTGTGACTGCTCTGACTACTCTAGTCGGAACCAAGCAACACGTCGATGGTACAACTTTCCACGTGAAATCTGATGATGGTACAACAAACGTGTTCAATGTCGACTCTACAGGAACCACTGCTACTGGCGCTGTCACTTGCAGCAAGGCGGAGGGCACCGGTCTCACCGTCGACTCGGACGCTACCATCGGCGGGACGCTCGCAGTGACTGGGACATGCACTGCAGCCACTCTCACGACTACTGGTGACATCACTGTGGGTGGGGCACTTACCATTGGCGTAGACTTACCAGTGGACCCGGGCATCCAACAACTCGTCCGTAAGGACCTCGATTGCAGGTTTGGACGTTATGTACACCATATGTCAAATGGTGGCTACTGTGGTTTACACGCAGCGGCGGCAGCACATATGCCAGTAGGTTTGACTTGTGGGAGCGGGTACACCATTACGGATGGCGTCTTGAAGCTCACCTCTGGATCGATTAGCGACGCCGTGAACATCACGGCGACTGGTGACATCACCGGCGGCACCATTACCGATGGATCGGGCATGACCTCAACCGGCGGAAACCTTTCGGCTACAACACTGACCGCCACTGTAATCACCGCCACTACGTCTATTAGTGCCCCCTCCATCTCGACCACTGGCACCTGGGGCACTGGCACAATCACTGGCAATGTCACTGGCGACCTCACTGGTTCAGTCGCAGGGACCACCATCACCGCCTCCGGTGATGTCACTCTTGATGCTGCCGCAGGGAACCTCAACTTTGTGGTCAAGCACACCGATGCCGTCACCGGCGAGGAAGCCACAGTCCTCGTTGCCGACACTAGCCACGACGTTGTACAGATTTCTAATCTCGTAACCACCAAGAGTATTACCAATTACTCCGATCGCCGCATTAAGACGGACATTGCCCCAACCCAACTCGAGGCCGTGGAGATTATCCGCAACATAAACTGTGTCGAGTTCAAGCGTACCGATATTGCCGAGAACAACTATAGCCCCATTGGTTTCATTGCCCAGGAAATCGAAGAACTCCTCCCCTACCACGTGGAGGAAACCGCCGCTCCCCATTGCGAAGAGTACGACACTCTTCTTTCCGTGCGCACCACCGACTTCGTCCCCCTCTTGGTGAAGGCCGTACAGGAACTCTCCGACAAGATCATCGTTCTTGAGGCACGCCTTGCCAAATTCGAATAAACGAATAATCAAAATAACCCAAACAGGTAAACCCACGATCCACTACGGATTGTGGGTTTATTAGTTTTAGAGTACTACGAGTACAGACTACAGATGCGAGTCAGCATACTATTATGACACTTATTATTGAATATGAATCGTAGCATCTTTTTTTTTAAAGTCTTCAGTCAGAATGTACCTTACCATGGTCTTGACAGCCTTTCCTGTAAGCACCTTATCGTCGGTGAGGTCGGGGTTTAAAGGTCAAAATGCCGGTAGCGGAATCGCGTGTCACGACCTCAGACAGTCCCGGTTATTGATCCATTCATAACGGGATCTGAAATGTTCAAGCCATTTCCAGAACTTCGATTCGTGCAGCCATTTCCTTATTTACCTCCGTGAGTTCTTGCACCGCTTTCGCGAGAATGGGCACCAAGTCCCCGAGTTTGACGGCTTTCTTCTTGTTGACCTCTGTCACAAAGTAAGAATCGACCTCCTCGAGCTCCTGAGCAATGAATCCAATGGGCACGAATCCCCCCTTGCTTCCCTTCCATTTGAATTCACGCAGCTTCAGTTTGGAAACCATGCGGAGGGCGTTAATTCTGGTGTCTTTAATGGCCTCCTTCAGGGTCCTATCGGAGTAGTTCATAATTCCACCAGTTGCGACGAGGCTTGACACCTGCACGACATTACTTGAGGTGTCGATTCGAAATGTAGGCTTCTCGTCGCCAGACTGTGGGAAGAAACTTACTGAATCAAGGTCCCCAGTTGGTCCTTGGGGTCCCGCGGGTCCTTCGGGTCCTGCGGGTCCTGCGGGCCCTGTCGGACCTTTGATAACAGACACCCACTCTACCCCATCCCAAACCTGCAACGAGTCGTTCGTCCCAACTATCCACGCATCTCCTAAAGTACCACTTGTAGGCAAATCGTCAAACGATTCCACAGAGCCGCGAATTAAGACCCCCGTTCCAGGCGGACCAGGCGGACCTAGTGGCCCCGTCTCTCCACTTATGCCCTGTGGACCAGGTGGACCGACCGCGAGAGATTCGATATTGTCTAGGGCCTGTCTGTTCTGAGTGACCGCTGCAGCGAGGCGCCACATAAGGGCGTCCATTGTTTATTCTAGACTATATATTCTTTTGCCAAATTTAGCGCCTTCCCGAGCGCGGCGAGATTTGAAGAGAGTGAATACCTTTCCCATGTTCTCTATAAAGAAGCACACCTTTTTTATCACTACAACTTATATTCCAGCAGTGTCGAAAGCCATCCGGGGGCAGTGCACCTTCCACCTTCTCATCCAAGAGATCACCCCTGGTCACACCAATGCCAAGATGTTCGCATACACTGGCAAACGTATGAAGCGCAAGGTCCCCAACGTTCGCACCCTCCCGGATGGGCGCACTGTGACCGTTGCCTACGACACACGTGTGGTCAAACGAAGTATATAATTTAACCAAAAATTCGATTAAAATTTGAGGTTAAAGCATATAGAACATTGGGCTGGACCACTTATCATCTACTGCGGGTTCTCCAGTGCGGCAAGGCGCGCCTCCATGGCGGCGTAGAAAATAATTTCATTATATCCCAGCGTCTGTTAATCTTTTTTCTAAAGCTTCCAATTTTGTAAGTAATTCTGCGTTTTGTGTTTCTAATGTATTAATCTTATTTTGTGCTTCTAGTAATTTTGTTTTTTCTTCTTGTTGTATTCTATCGATTTCTTGTGTAGCGGAGAAATTTAGAGCCAACAACTTTTGTTTATCTAAAGTATGAAAATCGTCAACTTCTTTACCATAACAAAAGACATTGTTCCAAGACTGGTCAAATGTAAAAGTGTTGTCTTCATTACCTACCACCTCTTTCATAACTTCATTATCGCTTATATCATTACAGAGATAAAATCTGTATTTCACACCACTGACGTCTTGTAAATCGCTGCTCATATTGAAACCACTAATGTCTAATGAACTTCCACTGGAATCCGAGCCACTTATATCAAATCCATTCCACGAAACATTTTCTAACTTTCTCATTTCATTTGGTATAACATCCGTTAACAATGAAATCGCCTCGGGCAAATGTTCTTTTACTTGTTGGGCTATAAAACCAACAACTCTCATACCCCCTCTGCTAATTTTATCTTTATAATTGTACCAAACACAACTTATATCCCGCACCTTTTGTAAAGAGAAACCGTCATCGATTTCTACGATATTTTCTTTTATTCTTTTATCACTAAAAACTTGTAGTTCTTGCGTCGCTATATGGCGTTCAAAATATGCACTTAAAGGTCGGAAGTCCTCGGTGGCCGCGGCGCGGGGGGTGGTATTATAATATGTAGCCGCAAGGTAATGGCTCACCGAGCCACTCACCTCTAATTTTGCCTTTGTTGGCGAAGTCGTGCCGATGCCCACGTTGCCGTCACCCATGAAAAAGTGATTTGTATTTGTGGTTATAGTCCCTGCATTGAGAGCACCCGTCGTGGTTATAGACCCCGCATTGAGAGCACCCGTCGTGGTTATAGACTCCGCATTGACATTTCCAGTTACATCGACCCCATCGTTTGTTGTGTCTAATCGAGGGCCGCCATTATAGGTTAAGGCTACAAGCGAATCACCAGCGCCTGAAGTCTTAATTGTGATCATATTAGTGTCATTTCTGTCCACAAAACGGAACAGGCTCATACCATTCGAAGAAGAGTGCATGCTAATTATTGCGCCGACGCCCAAATCAATCCGGTTCCATTCCGTATCACGCGCCGGGATGGTGAGACTAGTCGTGGTTATAGACCCTGCACTGAGAGCACCCGTGGTTGTTATATCGTCTGCGGTCAGAAGCCCATTTACAGTCGCTGTAGGCACGGTGAGCCCAGACGCGTCGAAGACCAGGTCAGCGCTGGTGTAGCCCGTCGTGCTGTGCGATGTCTTGAACCTGACCTCCTCCCCCGTAATGATGGAGTCCCCTTTGGTTGTAGGGATGGTGAGGCCCTGGTTGCTGACGACGAAATCGTTCCCCGCAGTCTTGAACCGCACCCCCGAGCCGTCGATGATGGAGTCCCCGCTGGTCGTCGGTATTTTGAGAGATCCGTTTTTAGCTTCAAAGGTTAAGTATTGTTCCTCTTCCACCTCAGGCGGTGGGTGAGTACCATAGTAGGCCGCTGTAGCCGCTGCAACCTCAGAATCTAGTTCGCTTTGTGTGGGGGCGTTGTACGGCACAAAGGTGTTTACAGTGGCAGTCTGTAAATTAGTGTGGGTAGCAATGTAATCACAGTGCCACGGAGCCAGTTCGCTGGTGGTGGACTGAAAGGAAGCGAGTGGGTATATCTCGATCTCTATGTTCGCTTCGCCCTCAGTTGTGGTTGGATCTATGCCCGTGCTTGATAGATAGGGGTATGCCGGTACACCCCATTCACCATTATCACGATCATATTTAAATATTTTATTAATTGTCGGCCATTGGCTAGGCCATGCAGCGTTTTTTTCCCCCGTCCACAAGCAACACTTCCAAAACGCTTCGTCATACCTGAAGATCATGTAACGACCTGGAGTGTCAACCCAGGTGCCGTCATTGGAACCTGACTGTTTTCCGACTCCGAACTCCTCCCTCAGCCAATTGCTTGTATACGAAGACACGATCGCCGATAAATTAAACCTCATTATCCAGTCCGATCGGGCCCGGGCAGTCATCGTGATCTCAAAATAATTATTACTGCCGCCCGATACAACGTACGCGACCGGTGAGAAATCAGTGCCCGATGCAACTCCTACATCCAGGTATACTCTCCCTGGTGAGGGCCTATTGCCCCCATAGGTATCAAGGGTCGTGTCCCATAAAACGTCGTCTTTGTGGTCTAGCACTTTGATTGTACACTGGTGGTTGGTCGCCCGCTCACCACCCAAACCCAAGTCACCCAAGTTATTAAAGGGGACGTTATCACGTTCTGGTTCGTAGTGTAAAATAATAGAGTCTATACCGGCGGTATCGCTCGGAGCGTTTTTGAGGGGGTACGTGGTGAGCGTGTATACAGTGCCGCTCTCAAATATAGTGTGTGTGCCGAAATCCTCATTGTTACAATGAGTTACGTCTCCATGTACAGTATCTTCTGGGTTAGCCGACGACTCACCTAGTGCCGCTATATTTATCCCACCTACCCAGACTTGGAGTTCGGTGATAATAAAAGATCTATTTGTGTTTGTAATCTGTATCTTTCTCACGTTATCTGTAACATGCGACGCTGCAGTCTTTGCCGACAAAGCCGCTGCACCAGCCGCTCCAGCAGCATCAGCTTTTACTTGCTCATTAGCCAGTTTCGCATTATAAGAAACAATATAAATAGGGTTCTCGTACGTGACAGACAGCCCGTCCGCACCGAGTTTGGTCCCGACGGCAACACCGTCATCCTTACCTACGGGGAAAAACACCCCCGTCCCCCCAATATAACCCGACAGATCTTGCCCATCATCGACGGCTCGGGGGTCCGGTTTAAGACTGCGGGGCACTGCATAGTTCAGTGCGATTCCCGTCGTGGTTATTTCGTTTGCGGTCAGAAGCCCATTTACAGTTGCTGTAGGCACGGTGAGCCCAGACGCGTCGAAGACCAGGTCAGCGCTGGTGTAGCCCGTCGTGCTGTGCGATGTCTTGAACCGCACCCCCGAGCCGTCGATGATGGAGGCCCCGCTGGTCGTCGGTATTTTGAGAGATCCGTTTTTAGCTTCAAAGGTTAAGTATTGTTCCTCTGGCACCGCAGGCGGTGGGTTAGCATCATAGTAGGCCGCTGTAGCCGCTGCAGCCGCAGAATCTAGTTCGCTTTGTGACGGGGTGAGCGGCACAAAGGTGTTTACAGACCCCGCCGGGTCGTTCAAAATGTGATCACAGTACCAAGGGTTGAGTTCGCTGGTGGTGGACTGAAAGGAAGCGAGTGGGTATATCTCGATCTCTATGTTCGCATAGCCCTCAGTTGTGGTTGGATCTATGCCCGTGCTTGATAGATAGGGGTATGCCGGTTCAACCCATTCACCATTATCATATTTAAATATTTGATTAATGTTTCGTTCATTTGCGTTTTCACTGCCAGACCACAAGCTAGACAACCAAAACTGCTCGTCGTACTTGAATATCATGTAACGACCCGGGTGGTCTATTGAACTCGTCGTCGCACCCTCGTTTCCAGCCCCGAACTCATACAATATCCAATTATTTGCAGCCACATCGCCCCCGCCATCAAGATGAAGGCTCATTATCCACTGGCTAGTTTGCCCACTGTATCTAACCTGCAAGATTGCCTCGAACAAATCACTAACGCCAGTGCCGTCCGATACAACGTACGCGACCGGTGAGAAATCAGTGCCCGATGCAACTCCTACATCCAGGTATACTCTCCCTGGTGAGGGCCTATAGTCGCGAATGCCCCCATAGGTATCAAGGGTCGTGTCCCATAAAACGTCGTCTTTGTGGTCTAGCACTTTGATTGTACACTGGTGGTTGGTCGCCCGCTCACCACCCAAATCGCCGGAGGCTGCCGTTGGCAGCAAGGAGTCTAAGTTATCACGTTCTGGTTCGTAGTGTAAAATGATAGAGTCTATACCGGCGGTATCGCTCGGAGCGTTTTTGAGGGGGTACGTGGTGAGCGTGTATACAGTGCCGCTCTCAAATATAGTGTGTGTGCCGAAATCCTCATTGTTACAATGAGTTACGTCTCCATGTACAGTATCTTCTGGGTTAGCCGACGACTCACCTAGTGCCGCTATATTTATCCCACCTACCCAGACTTGGAGTTCGGTGATAATAAAAGATCTATTTGTGTTTGTAATCTGTATCTTTCTCACGTTATCTGTAACATACGACGCTGCAGTCGCTGCCGACAAAGCCGCTGCACCAGCATCTCCAGCAGCATCAGCTTCTACTGGCCTATTATCCAGTTTCTCATTATAGGTAGCCAGTTGATGCTCATAACTTAAGTCCTGAGGGAGCACGTTTAGGGTCGAATCTGCATCGTACAAAATGCAATCGCAGTGCGAAGGTGCTAGTTCGTCTGTTGTAGACTGTAGGGAAGCAAGTGGGTATACCTCAACTGTACCCGAGCCATTCGACAGACCGAAATCGCCAAAACTTGCGCCATCTTGCCACTCACCACCAATGTATTTCTTTGTGTCGCTCAATACGAGATCGTAATCGTAAATATCATCCCCAAAATCCCCTACCTTTCTAGTCCGGGCCATGTAGTAGTCTACTTCGAGTTTGAAGATGAAGTAGCGACCGGGAAATGAAGTAGTGGTGAGTGAAGTAGCGACTACTTCATTTCCCCCGAACTCTTGATTCCACCACTGCCGGAAATTAGAATTGTTGGTCTGGGTTTGATCGCCGAATCTGATGACGCTGTTTGACTGGTTCGTGATCAGTTCCAATACAGTGGTTGCCCCAAAAGGTAATTCATATGGCACTGGTGAGAAAGAACTGACACTGTCTGCGACACTCAGGTATACTCTGCCTGGGGAGATAGCGCCTGTGAAGTCAAGGGTCGAGTCCCATACAATCGCGTTGTCACTGTTGAACACTTGAATCGAACACCCACTGTTTGTCGTCGCCTCGGGGCCCAAGCTACTTAGATCTACGCCTTGTATATTATCACGTTCTGGTTCGTAGTGCAGGATAATAGAGTCTATACCGGCGGTATCGCTCCAACTTGTTCGTATTGGTGGCAGAGTGAGGCTATATACACAGCCACTCGTAAAGACAGTGTGTGTATTGAAAAGGCCATTGTTACAGCCGCTTACATCCCCATGTACTGTCCCACTTGCTGACGACACACCCTGTGCCGCTACATTTGTTCCACCCACCCAGACTTGGAGTTCGGTGATGGTGAAGCCCTTTGTTGGGTTTGATATTTGAATCGTGTATACCGATGAAGACTCAGAAAAAACATAAATAGGGTTCTCGTAAGACACGGCCAGCCCGTCCGCACCGATTTTTGTCCCGACGTCAACACCGTTATCCTCACCTACAGGGAAAAACGCACCCGCCGCGGCAATGTAACCTGATAGGTATTGTATGTCTCCGTTACGTACCTGCCTAGGGTACGTAACGGAGAGCCCTTCCGTGCTGAGTTTGGTCCCGACGTCAACATTGTTTTGTTTGCCCGTCGGGAAGAACACACCCTCCCCTCCAATGTAACCTGTTAGGGTGACGTCATTGACCGAGTAGTTGAGACCGATGCCCTTCTGAACGCCATTCGCCGTTATAGAAGAGGTCGTGAGCTTTTCGACAGCCAGCCTATTGATCTCTGCATTGTCCGCTACAAGTGTACCTATGTTTGCCACGTTCGCACTGAGGTCTTGGATAGAAGCTT
>Ga0209711_10000586_pt1 | contig 36745 bp, 34 predicted proteins | sample ArcticOcean_MG_C_7_FD_187441 | JGI IMG/M metagenome (GOLD analysis project Ga0209711, IMG submission 187441) | Marine microbial communities from western Arctic Ocean - ArcticOcean_MG_CB11_88 (SPAdes) (version 2) | ecosystem: Environmental > Aquatic > Marine > Oceanic | place: Arctic Ocean...
TTAATGATCTAAAAACACAAGTCGATACATTTAAATTAAATTTAAAAGATAAATTTGACATAGATATTTTAGTAGCAGTAGGATCGCCTAAAAATAAATATGAAGAACATAACGTAACTTTTTTCCCAATATATTTAGTTAAATATAATAATAAAGTAATTCAAATTGGTGTTTATGAGATTCTATCTTCCCAAATGATTTCTCTCATGGACGATGATGATATTGATAAGGAAAAATTAACAAATCCTTTATTTTATACGTTTGTAAATAAAGATTATTTATTAAAATATCGTTTAGAACCAGATGAAGATTCTGATATCAATACTGATAGCAATACAGATATTAAAAAAGATGATAACCAAAATAGTAATAAAGATGAAATCATTAATTATACAATAACTTCTAATGAAAATCTAATTCCTGATGTAAGGAAAGATATATTTGTAATTACAGATGGTTTTGCATTACCTAAATTATTAACCGAAGAAATTAGTTCTTCGTCAAAAGAAGAACGCAAACAGTATATAGAAGATTCTGACGATAATTGGGTACAAAAATTTATGAAAAATAAAAATTATTCAATTGTTGATAATGAAGGAGATGGTGATTGTTTATTTGCGACCATAAGAGACGCATTTTCAAGTATAGGACAACAAACTTCTGTAAATAAACTAAGAAATAAATTATCAGAAGAAGTAGATGATAAAGTTTTTTATGATTTTAAAGAAAGATATGAATTATTTAGAGTTAATTTATTAGAAGAAACAAAAAAAATAAAAGAACTTGCCAAAAGTTATTCTGAACTAACATCTAAATTTAATAATACATTAGATCGTAATGAAAAAAAATTATTATCAGAAAGCGCAAAAAGTATTAAATTAGAACATGATAATTTAGTTAGAGAAAAAACTATTACGAATCAATATTTAAAAGAATATAAATTTATGAAAGGTATTGATACACTTGAAAGGTTTAAACAAGAAGTGCGTAAATGTAGTTTTTGGGCAGAAGAGTGGTCTATATCTGTATTAGAACGTATTTTAAATATAAAATTTATTTTACTATCTAGCGAAAATTATCAAGCAGGAGATATAAAGAATGTTTTATTGTGCGGTCATGGAGATAAAATGTTGTATAATCAAAATGTATTCAATCCAGAATTTTATATTATAAATGATTATATGGGAAATCATTATAAGCTTATAGAATATAAAAAAAAAATGATTTTTAAATTTACTGAAATTCCATATGATATAAAAAGAATGATCGCTGATAAGTGTATGGAAAAACAATCCGGATTGTTTGACTTGATTCCTGAATTTAATGATTTTAAAAATCGTTATACTACAAATATGGAGACAATTGAAGTGAATTTAGAAGACTATAATGAATCAAAATTGAAAGGATTATATGATGAAAATACTGTTTTCTTATTTTATTCTAAATCAAATTCAAAACCTCTTCCTGGTAAAGGCGCAGGTGAAAAAATAGATAATTCAAATGTATCTAATTATAAAAAATTAGCTACTATTAAAGATTGGAGAAAAAAATTATCCAATTTTTGGGTAGAAAAAAATGTTGAAAATAAAATTTTACCGATAATAATTGATAATCATAAATGGGCTAGTGTAGAACATTATTATCAAGCATCAAAATTCAAAAAAAATAATCCAGAGTTTTATCTAAGCTTTTCCTTAGATTCTGGAACGGACTTATCTAAAGATCCTTTATTAGCCAAAGCAGCAGGAGGTAAATCAGGTAAATTTAAAAAAGAATTACTAAGACCAAAAGAAGTTCAAATCGATCCAGATTTTTTCAGAGAAAGACATAAACAAGAAATGGCTACTGCACAATCAGCCAAATTTACTCAAATTGATTCATTAAAAGAATTACTTATAAATACTAATAATGCCAAATTAACACATCACAGCCGCGGTGTACCACCAATTGTTTTTGATGAATTAATGGTTATAAGAGAAAAATTAAAAAATAAATAAATAATTATGATATTTCATAATGTTTAATTAAATAATACATTATGAAATTATATATAAGAATCTTTATAATTTACGTTTATGATTAGAACAATCCTTTAAAAAATGATTGGCAATTTTTTGGTTTTAACAAGGATGTTATTTTAATAAGTGATACACAGCATGTAATTAATTTTTCTATTTGTTCTAAAAAGTCTTCCTTTTTATCATGATCAATTACTATTTTTTCCTTTTCAATTAATAAATATATTGTTATTTTTAAAAAGAAACCGCTGATTTCTGCTGCTTTATCAGTATTTATTTTTTTATCTTTATTATTATAAATAAACGAATATAATTTTTCTAATAATTCTATAATAGATGGAATATCTTTAGAATCAATTTTATTATCCATAAAAATTCTTTTTAATAATTCTTCAAATTCACTAAAAAAACTCCCATATTCATCTAATACTTTTAAAATTAAATCGGTGGTTGATTTATCCATAGTCATATGAAAATATTTATTTTTTACCATTTGAAAATGATGTTCTAATGTAACATCTGTTCCTAATGACAAACTAAGAATTTCTTTAATTGAATTTTTAATTTCATTTATTTCATCGAAATTTTCAATAGATAAATTATTATCTAATAATATTTCATTACCTTTATCAATATTGCATTCCTTATTCTCACAACCCTCTTTCAATATCCAGCAATTTTGCTCCTCACTACAATCTTTGTCCTCGCAACAATCTTTGTCCGCGCAACAATCTTTGTCCGCGCAACAATCTTTCTTCTCACTAGACAACATATCATCAGTTATATCTATTTTTAATACAGAATTAGGTTCTTTTAACTTCGCTAAAGCATCATCATTTTTCGCAGTCATTTTATATTATATTATAATAAAATATAAATTTTTAACTTTAAATTGTTTATGTTGGAGGATATTTTTTTTGATATGGATATCCTGGTCCAGCTTGATAAACTGGACAATTGGTTCCACGTGCATTTATTCTAGAATTTATACCATCCGGGCAACATCCAAATTTAGTTTCGCTACATTTTCCTTGTGAATTGTTGGAATTGGCAGTATTAACGCTAATTGATAAATGATTTAATATAACTAAAAGTAATAATATAATTGTCAAAATAATAATAATTACCTTATCCATGATATATTATAAATATATTTTTTTATAATGCTCCTAATATAAAAGGATAGGTGGTTACCCCAGCTACAGATACAAATAATGGTATAAGATCTTTATTTATATAATTTTTATTAGTATTATTAGATTCATTATTATTATCATCATCTGATATCTCATTAATTTTTTTTGGTGGAGAACAAGGTATATAATTTGTATTTAAATTTAATTGTAAATTCTTCATTATATATGTGTTATTTAAAATATCAACTTTAAATTTAAAATATAAATTTCCGCAAATATTATCAGTTTGCCATTCTTGATTTTTAGTAACTAGTAGATCAGATTTTTGAGTTAAAATAAAATAAATTTTTGTTTTAGATATTATTAAAGTTTTCGTTATTTTATTTACATTATATATTAATGCCATCTCTGGTTTTATTAGAGAATTTATATACATATTGATAGTATCACTTAAGAAATTAGATAAATTTTGTGTTGTTAATAAACATATTTTATTAATTAAATTGTAATTGACAGGTAAATTAACACTTTTGAAATTTTGAATTAATTTTTCATAATATATGTCAGCCATATCGACTTTTTCTTTTGTATCATTAGAATTAGTCATATAATCTTGTTTATTATCTAAGTTTCCATTTATATATAGATTAGATCTAACTACATCAATACCAATTTGATCTTTAATTCTAGAAATTATAAATTTTTCATTAGTTAATATATTATTATCGATAAAAATAGATTTTGATAAAGTATAATATATATTTTGTATTAAATCATCTAATTTCATATTAGGATTTTGATTTAATGTTTTATTAATACTAATTTTTTTGTTATTTTTTATATTTATATTCATTATAAAGAGATCACTTAACGATATATTTAATGAATTAGATTTTGACTTTTCTAAAAATTTTGGAAAATTAGATTTCATTTCATTTATAAAATTAGATTTTGGTATATATGGAGTATTTTTATATTTTTCATCATAATTATTATTTCCTCCAGATTGAATTTTTAATTTATTTTTTTTAGTAAAATTAGATTTTGATTTATATTTGTATTTATAACTATTAAATTTATTGGTTAATCCCATTAATATAATATAATATTAATTTAAATAATAAATAAATATTATATATAATGAAATTTTCATCGAAAAGTGATAAATTAATAGACTATTTTATAAATAACTTATATCATATAAGAAAACTAAATCAAAAAACTAAACAAATATTTAAAATTTTATTTAAAGACTTATCAAATGCATTTGTTTTTTTAGAAAAGTTAAAAAAAAATCCTTATAATTATGAAATAAAGAGGATTGAAAGATCGATTGATGTAATTATGCCAACAAAATTTAATTCCGATAGTTTTCCGAATCCTATTAGGAACCATATAGAATTAAATGCAGAATATCAAGTTAAATTCACTTTTAAAATATTAGAGAGAGATATAGATATTTATTTTGTATTAGAAGACAAAAATATTGATTATAAATTAATTTTTGAATATGTAGATTTAATAATAATGTGGTTATTTATTGTAAATGAATATTCTACTTTAAAATGCGCAAAGCAATTAACATTATATATTTATTTAACTAGTTTGAATAAAATATTACCTTTTTCTAATATTGAAATATTAAATCAGAATCATGTAAATACTGCTTTCACAACATCATGTCCAATAAATTCAGAAATTGTTATTTTTCGTAAAGAAGAATGGTTTAAAGTATTTTTGCACGAAACATTTCATAATTTTGGTTTAGATTTTTCTACTATGAATAATACAAGTTGTAATAGTCATATATTAAGTATTTTCAAAGTAAATTCTGAGGTAAATTTATTTGAAGCATATGCTGAATTTTGGGCTCAAATTATGAATTCTTGTTTTTGTTCTTTTTTGTATTTAAATAATAAAACAAGTGAAAATGAATTTTTAAAAAATATGGAATTTTTTTTAAATATTGAAATACAATTTGGGATGTTTCAATTAGTGAAAGTATTAAATTTTATGGGAATGAGATATGAAGATTTATATTCTGATAAAGAATCAAGTATACAATTAAGAAATAATTTTTATAAAGAAAATACTAATATTCTCTCATATTTTGTAATCAAGTCTGTTCTAATGAATAATTCTCAAGGATTTTTAGATTGGTGTTACAAAAATAATTTATCTTTGTTAAATTTTAAAAAAACAAATAAAAATATAATAAAGTTTTGTGATTTTATTAAAAAAAATTATAAAACTAAATCTATGTGTAATAATATTAAAAACACAGAAATATTTTTTGATGAAGAGAAAAAAAAGTCGAACAATTTTATATTTTCTAATTTAAAAATGAGTGTTTATGAATTTAAATAATTAGTTATACGGGCATAACTAGTGTTGATCTGGTAATTCCAGAAATTGACATAATCACTTGTTTTTTCTCTACCATATTAGGATAAATAGAATCTAGGGATTTATATAACAAATCCAGTTGTTTTTCATTAAATCCAGAATATGTACTATAAATACATAAATGACCATTTGACCATCTTAATTGTTGATAATTATCATTTAAATTATTAACTTTAAATTCTAAAGGTTTAGGATTTTGTTTTAAAATTTGAAATCCACCTTCTATTCTTGGTATTTGTTCCAAATTATTTTCTTCAGGTAACTTATTTAAATTATAATATTCCTATAAACTGGGGATAGGAATTAAATGGAAAACGATGTACCACATCCACATTTGGTTAAAGCATTTGGATTCTCAAAATGAAAATATTCACCCATTATATCAGTCTTCCAATCTATATTTGTACCAATTAAATGAATTATACTAGACTTATCAATAATTATATTAATTTTATTATAATTTATTACTTCATCTAATTTATTTGGTTCATCATTTAGTGGTTTTAATTTATAGTTAAAACCGTTACATCCACCTCCTTTTACATAAAATAAAATGGAATTGTTTTTACTATGAGAAGCTATCTTAGCTAATTGTATACCTGCTTTTTTGGAAATTGTGATAATTTGTTTCATATATTTATTTATAAAATAAATATATTAATTTTTATGAAAATGACAATAAATATTGTTATTCATACATTTATTTTTACAAGCTCCACCTTTTTTAGTAACACCTATACATGTTGTTGTTTTATATTTATATGTTCCATTTCCTAAATATATTTTATTTGATTTCCAAGCAATAGATGCTTCATCAAAATTAATTATTGGTTTTAATTGATTACGAGTAAGCATAATTATAATTATTATTTATAACAGAACAAAATTTTAAATCAATTTTTAAATTTTTCGTTATAGAGATTATAAATAATTGTATTATAATTTGGCCATTTTTTTGATTTAGTAAGATCGATTAATGGTAACCATTTAATAATATGATTTTCTTTTGAAAATATTTCACCTGAAAAATCTTTGGTATAAAAAGTACTAACATTATAATTTTCATCTATCTCTTCATAAACAAAACTTAAATTATAGATATCTAAACCAGTTTCTTCTTTAGTTTCTCTCATAGCAGCTTCTAGTAATGTTTCATTTTCTTCAATTTTTCCACCTGGTAAATTCATATCTGTATGATCATCTTTGAGTGATACGGATAAAAACATATTAGTTGTTTTATTAACAATTAATATACATACAGCTTCTTGCATATAATTATTATTATAGATATTTATTTAATATTTATTTTAAATAGTTAAGCATTTCTAATATAAATTATATTTCTTCGATATCATACTCGGTGCCTAAAAATGAATCTGGAAAAGGTTTTTGTGATAGCCATAATGAATTTAATGGCTCTAAGTTAAATTTTTTAACATTAATTAAATTTACAAAATGAAGTAAATTAAAAATATTTTGTGTGTAATATTGATAAATATGTGGTTCTGTAACTTCAAAGGACCACCGTCTAAATTTTGATTCAGATAATCGATTGCTTAATTTCTCTGGATCGAGATCACATATAGCTAATATGCCTCCTGGTTTTAATAATCTGCTTATTTCAGATAATATTTGTTTTGTTGGTTGATTTGGAACTTCATGAAATAAAAAAGTAGAATAAATAATATCAAAACTCGAGTTATCAAATGGCATCTTTTCTGCATTTGCATGAACGTAATTAATATTATACGAATTTTTGTTATTTCTATGTAAAGCAATTGCCAAAAAGAAAGGTGACAAATCTAAACCAGTAACATTATGTTTTTCATATTCTTGTTTTATATACTCAGTAGATATACCTATTGAACACCCAATATCTAATATGTTCATTTCATTAGTAAAGTCATAATATTTATCAATATATTCATTTGTTAAATGAGTAATATTATTACGCAACCAATTAGCTGATATTTTGGGATCATTATTTTCCCAATAATTTACTGAAATGCTTAAGGTTGCTGCTTCCCCTTCGTATGATGCTAGCCAATTCATATTTCCTTGGTCATATCCATGAAATGGTTGTAAATAATATTCAGGATAATCCATATTTATTTCTTCCACTAATAATTTAAGATTTTTTAAGGATGGTTTAATTTTAGGACTTTGATAATAATTTGTATATGTATTCCAGGGTATTCCAGCTTTAATTGAACGTTCAATAAACCAAGATCTAGCTTGTGTTTTAAAATTATTACTTAAAAATGTCGATATTTTGTGAGGGTTGTTAGAGTGAGAATATATAAAAATTATCTTTAAAATAAAAAAAAGTAATAGCATATTTAATAATATATAAAATTTAAATTTTAAACTCTTTAAAATAAAATTGATTTATTAGATCAAGTATTTCTTGCATATAATATAAATGGGTATACAATATTTAAATAAATTTTTAAAGACAGAATGTCATCAATCTATTTATAATCGAGGGTTGAAACAGTTATCCGGAAAAAAGATTGTTGTTGATATAGGTATATATATGTTTAAATTTGCAGCCGATGATTCCTTAAAGGAAAATATGTATTTGATGTTTTCGGTATTTAAATATTACAATATAATACCTATATTTGTTTTTGATGGTAAACCGCCAACTGAAAAAAAAGAACTTATTGAGAAGCGCCGCGAAGCAAAGAAGAAAGCAGAGTTAAAATATGAAATTTTAAAAACAAAGTTAAATGATTGCGATAACATAGTAGAGATAAATGAGATAGAGAACAGTATGGATTCATTAAAGAAACAATTTGTATATTTATTAAAAAGCGATTTTATTTTTGTAAAAGAATTGATTAATGCATTCGGTTACACATATATAGATGCTCCTGAAGAAGCAGATATTATTTGTGCTTATTTGACAATAAAAGGAATTGTATGGGGTTGTCTTAGCGAAGATATGGATATGTTTATTTATGGATGTCCAATTATAATTAGATATTTTAGTTTATTGAATCATTCATGTGTAATATATAATTTATCAGGTATATTAAATGAATTAAGACTAACACAATATGAGTTAAAACAAATAGGTATTTTATCAGGTACAGATTACAATAGAAATGAAAAGAAAATTAATTTACATATTATTTTAAAGTATTTTAAAAAATATAAAAAGAAAAAAATTTCGATGGATTTTTATGATTGGTTAATTGTTAATACTGATTTTATAGATAATATTGATTTATTAAATAAAATAAATGATATGTTTAATGTTTCAAATAAAGAAGAATTGAAAATTTATGATAAACAAAAAATTATTAGTGGTTGTCATGATAAAGAGAAAATAAGTAATTTATTGAAAGATGACGGATTTATATTTTTATAATTAATAATTTTCTTTTGATTTAAAAATTAGATTAATATTAATATATATGTCAATTGATTTATATAATAATAAATATAATAGAGATATTTTAAAAGCTAATATTTATAACCTTAAATTGGTTGATATTTTGAAAACACAAGATATAGATGAGGATTTTATCGTAAAATATATTTTAAATGAAAAATATCAATTATGTGATGAAGATAAAATATCTATTAATGATGTAATAAAGTATAAACCTAATATAAATATTAATTTATTAAATAATTTATGTTATTTATATACGAGTGATGATGACAGTATTATTGATTTCGAGTCATATGCTAAGAATAATTAGATAAATATTTTTTGATCAATTGAATTTAATCGACCACTAGATATTTGCGGTATTTGTTTATGATTGTTATTTTTAACTAAATGTGCTCTGATTCTTTGAATTAATGTTCTCCAAGATATTTGATCATTTCCTCTAATTACTTCTAATAGGGCGGTAGTCATAGCTCCTCCGTATGCTATCCCATTATGGTCATCAATACTAACTTGCCTATCTAATGAACTGCTTAGACATAACACATTAGATCTTGTGTCTTGCTGTCTATTATCAATACTATCTCTATTATAATTTAATGAGTCAATATATTTATATTTTAAATCCATTATGGTACCACTATGACATGCATCAAATAATGCAACTAATGTAACATTAGGTCTTAAATAACGTTGTATAATTTTTTTTATTATGTCATCCTTGATTGCTTTAAAATCAGAAGTAACCATAACTTCATCTCTACCATCTGATTCATCACCATTCCTATCACGTATATAGTGTCCATGACCACTAAACATAAAAAATAGTAAATCACCAGGACGTGCTGAACGTAAGAAAAAAACTAATTGGTTTAAAATATTTACATAAGATGGTTTATATGATCCTTGATCAGTTAATAAAATATTAGAAAATCCTTTTTGTGATAAACGTTGAGACATATTATGAATATCATTTATACAACCATTTAATTGATATCTACTACCATAATAATTACATCCAATTAATAAAGATTTTTTGGTTGAAAATTGTGTTGGAAGATTTGATCTAAGGGTTTTAGTAACTCTTTTTTGATAACGAATTGCATAATAAATTTTTGATTTAAAAAATGATTTTAATCTAGATTTCATATATCTATAGTTTCTATTTAATTGATATAACTTAGCATTTTTTGTTCTACGATTAGCATTAGAAATTCTAATAGAATTTAAATATCTATTATATCTCAATTGATATTGCGATAAAAGTTTTTTATAAGCACGAAGATAATATTCTACAGAACGCATTTATATATAAAGTATTTAAAATTATTTTTGCTAATAATTTTAAAATTTTTTAGGTTTTTTATTTTTATTTTTATTTTTATTTTTAATTAAGCGGTAGCTGTGGTAGCTGTGGTAGCTGTGGTAGCTGTGGTAGCTGTGGTAGCTGTGGTAGCTGCTTCAGTCTTGATAGCAGCAGAAGCCTTTGCAAAATGAGGTGACATATATCTTTGAAGATTAAAATATGTAAGTTCATCACTCTTTGTAAGCTTTAAAAGAGTGGCTAACTTTTCATCAGGATTAATTTTACGTCCATTAGCAGGATCTTGAAGATTATAAGTTCTAATATATTTGTTAATATCACGGGTAACTTCTGTGCGTGCCATCTCACTTCCTAAATCTTTACCTAAAAACTTAGCTAGTTCATCCGAAATTCTAGTAGGCTTTACAAATCCAGAAGGAGCTCTGTTACCAGACTTACGCTTTCTCTTTGAGTTAAGCTTTTGTGCAACCTTCAATTCACGTGTCCACTTCTTCTCAAGAGTTCTATATTCAGTTTTAAGAGATGAAATCAAAGCTCCAATTTGTTGAAGCTTTGCCAAAAATTCAGTAGATTGTTCAGCAAGAGGTTGATCTCCTTCTTCTTGAGTCTCAGGCTTAACTTGAACCTCTGTCTTAACAGTTTCGACATTAGCTTGTTGAACAACAGGTTCAACAGTCTTAGGAGCGGCCTTTACAGTTTTCTTAGTTTTAGTGGCTGTCTTTTCAGCGACAACAGGAGCAGCAACAATAGGAGCATCTTGCTTATTAGTGGAAGTCTTAGCTTTTACCATATTATAATATAGTTAAATAATAACTTTTTAAGTGTTTTAACGCAATAAATATATTATTATGATATACGCTTTAAAAAGAAGTATTATTTTTTTGTTTAATGGGACACTGATTGATATAACCAGGGCAGTGATTCAGAAGCTTGTGTATTTACTAAAGTTAGTGCAGATAAGATGTAAATAGCGCCTAAAGATCTGTAATCTTGAGTGATACCATCATTAACTAATTTTTCTAAGGACTCTAAAATAATTTTTTGTAAGAATAATTTGTTATCAATTCTATTAATTTGATATTGATATAAATTGACAAATAATTTTCCATTAGGAGGTAAAATATTTCGTTTTACTTCATCTGATAATTGCGCTCTATAATTCCATATATCATTTAATTCTCTAACAAAAATTACTAAAGAATTCTTAGATAATGAGAGAAACCAATTATGATCGGAATAATTTCCTAAATAATCTATAATTTGAAATAACTTTAATGCTCTAAATAATACTTCTTTCTCAGATGAAATTTTCGTTTCTTCTTCAAATAATAAATTTGATTTTCTCTCAAGTAACTTATTCAATTTAATAATATGCTTAATATCTTTTGGTATTTTTGATGGAAATTCATTTCGATTGTAAGGATTTGTTAAAATATTATTATTATTTCTGTTATTTTTACTTTTTTCAATAAGATTGTACATAGAAGCTATATCAAAACCGTAAATAAAATTATCTTTATCTTTATAGCTATAAAACTGATCATATGGTAACATAGATAATTCTTCAAATGTAACAAAATCTTCGTTATTATTACATACTTTCCTATCAAATAATCCTTCACCTTTTAGTTTATTTAATTTACGCTGAATAAATCCTCTAAATATTTTTTGAATTTTAATTATCCAAAATGATAAATATATAAATGTGTATAATCTATTTACTAATTGATTTTTATTTCCACTCTTTTTAATATTATAATAAGTGGCAATTTGTTTTAGCTGATTTATATTATAATTAATTTTGGTTATTAAATAATATTCACTAAGTGATGGTATATGTAAAAAATCTGAATCATACTTCTGTTTATTTTTTATGACAGGTATATTAGTCTCTATTTTTTCTTTAAGATAATTATTATAATTATCGATTATGTTACAATCTTTTGACTTATTTTTTAAAAAATCCATATTTATATTATATAAATATATCTTTTTGAACTGTTTATATATATATATATACATAATTATGTATAACCATAATTGCAGTTAATTGAATTAAAAAAAAAATTGATTTAAAGAGATCTTTATCATATAAGATATAGTTTATAATGACAAACGCTATTATCGAAGGTACAAATATTGATACTACTTTATTCAGCTTTAGCTCGCCAAAAGCACATGCTTCAGGTGGTAAAGTAGTTAATTTATTAAATAAAACAAATAAAGAATCACTTACGATTTCTACACCACTTTTAATGACATGGGGAGCTCAGGAGTCTAAAGACCAAGCTGGTAATCCTTTAGGAAAATTTACTATGAGTCTACAGTTTCCTAGTGCAGATTATCCTAATGCAGATGGAGAAGCATGTTTGGAATCTATGAAAAGACTAGAGTCTTCTGTTAAAAGTAGTGCTATGACTTATTCTAAAGATTGGTTTGGTAAAGTTATTACAAATAGTGAAGTTATGGATGAAAAATTTAATGTAATGTTAAGATATCCAAAAGTAAAAGGAACATCTGACTTGGATTATAATAGAGCACCTACTCTAACTGTTAAAATTCCTTGCTGGAGTAATGTATGGAAGACCGAGGTTTATGATGAAGAAGGTAACCCTCTTTTTGTACATGGTAAGGTTAATCAAAATCTAAATCCACTTGAATTTCTAAAACCTAAATCAAGAGTGATATGTCTAATCCAGTGTGGTGGACTATGGTTTGTTAATGGTAAAGTTTCAATTACATGGAACCTAAAACAAGTAGTTGTACAAAAACCTCGTGAATCATTAGAAGGAACTTGCTTCCTCAAGCCTAAGGCCTCTGAAATTGAAGCACTTAAAACTGCTCAAGAAGAGGAAACCCCAGTATCTGATAATGGATATGTTACAGCTAAGGTAGAAGAGAGCGATGAAGAGGAAGAGGTGGAAGAAGAGGAAAAGGAAGAGGAAGAAGAAGAAGAAGAGGAAGAAGAGGAAAAGGAAGAGGAAAAGGAAGAGGAAAAGGAAGAGGAAAAGGAAGAGGAAGTGCCGGTAAAGGAACCAACCCCACCTCCTAGTCCTATTCTAGTTAAAAAGAAAAGAGTTGTTAAAAAGAAAGTATAAATAAAATATAATTATAAAAGTTATAAAAATTATAAAAATTATTCATAAAAAATATATATTTTTTTTATGAATTATATAAATTGCAATTTAACTATTACATCTGATTTGTCATCAATATCATAAATGTCTTGTTTTATTATAGATATCCCTTGATTTTTAAAAATATATGTTTGTTTATCTCTAATATATAATTCATGAATCGGAATCTCGAAGTATTTTTTACCAATTATAAATTTATAATACTTATTTTTATATAATTTTGGTAGTTCACTAATATCGATATTTTTGGATATATAAATATTGTTATCTTCGTCAATATAGATATTATTCGGAATTTGTGGTTCACATATAACTATAATTTGATTGCCAGATGTATCATAATACATTTCATTATGCCATAATGGTACATGATAAATTTTATTATTTATATTTAATTTATAAACATTATTTTCAAATAAATCAATTATTGTAGGATTCAATTTATAAATTGTAATATTACCACATTTTTTTATTAAACTATTTTTTATAGCATCAATCAATTCATTTTCTATATGAAGGATTCCTTTATATTTTTCTAAAAAACTATATATATTTATTGCGGTTTCTTTGTCTAATTTATCAACAATTGATATAGATATATCAAGATATCCAGATGTTAAATTTTTCAAAAGTTCATTAATTATTTCAGAATAATTATTGAAAACAGATTTTAAAAAAACTTGTAATAACTTCTTATAATCATATTTATCATCGATTGTTTCATCATTTAAAAGATTAAATTCATTTATTAAATAATCGTATGCATCTTTTATTTCTCTGAATTTATATGCTGCGTCTTTTGATTTGTTTTTATCTGGATGATATAATAATGCTAAACGATGATATTTTTGTTTTAAAAGACCAATATTAATATCATTATATTCTATATTTTCAATTTCTAAAATTATGAATGCTTTTTTTAAATCCATAAAATATTAAATTTATTTAGCTTTAATATTTTATATTATAAATATATATAATGGCTATACGTACAAGTGCTATATTTTACAGTCGTGGAATTCCTCGCAATAATAATAATTTTGCCTTTGTTGCTCAAACTAATAATACAGTAACTACACCCATGCATAAATATTTAAGACGATATTCCTTTTATAATAGAAATACTATAAATATGAGTTTTAGAGGAGGTCGGTATCCATGGAATAATTAATTATTGACGAAACTGAAAGAAAAAAATTTTCTATATGATAGATTGGTCTATAATTATTATTATAGTACCTTAAAAATGTATATAATTTTATAAGTATTTTAGATAACTGTTTATTTGTATTTATTTTTTTTTTTATTATTAAATCATTTATAATATACCATATGCAATTTGTTAAATCTAAATTATAAATTAATAAATCATATAATAAGTCTCTGAATTTTACTAAATTTATAGTATCAATAGCTATTATTTGTGAAATAACTTTATCACATATTATTTTGTGACTAATTGCCAAATTATTGTTTGATTCAGAATAAACATATTTTATATTATTTATTGTACTTATTGGATTGGTGATTTTTTTTTTAAGAGACTTAATATATGATGTTTTATTTGGTCTGCCTATAGGAATTGTTTTACAACAATTAATTATATTTTCTGGTAAAAAACTAATTTCTGTTGTTATAATTATAAAGAATAAATTAATTGATGAGAGATTTTTTTGCATATAACTATAAAAAATCTCTAATAGTTCACTATGTATTTCATGGAAATTTTTACATATTATTATACCTGATTTATCTTGTTTTGTATAAATTATATCTAAAATCTGTATATATATTTCATGCCAAAGTAATTTTGAGTTACATCCTAATAAAGACATATCAATTTCGTAATGAATGTCGCTAATTTTTACAAAATATTCTGTTTTATTATAATTAATCAATAATTTTTTTTCATATTTTAAATTTGAAGGGCTCAAATTTTTAATTAAATTTAACGATTGAGTATATTTACCTGTACCAGCGGGACCAACTAAAATTAAATTCTTAAAGTTTTGAAAATTTTTAAGAATTTTACTTAGAAAATTCAATTCCGGATGTAAATTATTTTTATTATTTTTAATTATATAATCATCAAAATGTGATTCATAATATTTCATTATAATATAAATTTGTTATTCTTTAATTACAAATAATACTTAAATATTAATGAAAAATATATATATATTTATTTATGAATTTAATTATTACACCTAATCAATTTAAAGATTTCAATATTTATTTTTGCGAACCTATAAAAAATAACATTATGCCTGACGGTAATTTTATACGTATTTTTTATTCCTCTACTTCAATTACATTAAATTGCGTATATATATTATTTACGCTTTCCAATACCACGTGTGAAAAATATTTTAATAAATATAAACTAAATTTTACTAATTTAAATGAATCTAACAATAATAATATAAATATGTTAAAATATATTGAATGTCATATCTTAAATAAATTTAGTTTAAAAACGCAAAAATTACCTCAATATAAAATTACTGATCAACTAGATCAATTTAATATAAAATTATATAATCAATCTAATAATGAAAATATACAATTAATGTTAAAAATATCTGGAATATGGGAAAATAAACATCATTATGGATTAACATATAAATTTTATCCATCTGTTGTATAATATTTTAATATCACATATATAATTAATGATGAAGCTAAAGACATTAGACTATATAAATATAAAAAACCCGAAGTTGCCATACTAATAGTATGAGTTGTTTTAAATGATTCACTATTTAAATTATTTATTACTATATAAGTTTGAATTATTAACAAAATTAGAGTTATATTACTAAAGGTTTTATAATTAGATGATACTTTATCTTCAATAATTATTGTTTTATATTTTATTAACATATACAAACTAAAACCAATTACACCTAACATACATATAAAAGGTCCTACTGTCATAATGGTGTTTAAAATAGAACTTGTTTTTTTGCCTGATAAATAATTAAATATAACAACCATTATTAATAGAATGCCTATTGAGAGAATACTGTAACCAGTTACTTGACCTCCATAAGCAAGTTTTCCTGAATTAAATAAACTTATCAAAAAAGCAACTACGCTGCCATATATAAACCCATTATATATACTTGAATACCAACTCATTTATATAAAATAAAACTATTTTATTTTTTTTTAAGTTCCTTAAACTGATTTTCATACTTCATATCAGTTGTATTTACTTTTCTTAATATTGCATCTCTTGAAGATATAATTTCATGTTCTAACTTTTTATTTTTTAAACTTAAATGTTTTATTTTATTATCCATTTCTTTAATTTTATAAACTAATAGTGGGATCATCTCTGTTAAGTTTAATACTTTAGCTGTACCTTCATTTTCACCGTCAATTTTAGTTTCACTTACTAAATCAGGATAAATTGTTTCTACTTCCTGAGCAATAAATCCTAAATGTGTTTTAGAGGATCCTAAATAATTAAATGATACAGGATTTAATTTTAATAAATTATTTGAATCGTCGCTTAATGAAACAATATTTTGCTTAAAGTTTTTATCTGATATATTATTTATGCTTCCTGTATGATTTATATCACCAAATACATATAAGTTCTGATTTTTGTTTAGAGACCCAATTTCTACTTTTGTATATTGTCTCCCATTATTTGATTTAATTTTAGAATTACGCCTATCAAAATTCCATGTATTTGGATTATTGGAATCATTACTAAAAGTTTTTGGAGTTGTACCAGATATATTTCTTTGAGAATCGGTGCCTTGTGATACATTATAGTCATTCATACCATACATATTTATATAAATATTCATTTTTAAATTTTAATTAATTTTATTATTAATTAAAAACAAATATTTTATTATTATATGAACTTTAATCCCGATTATATATCAAAATATAATTTAAATACTACTCATCCAATCCAACAAAATACTAATGAATACCAATTGGTTCCTAAATATGTGTCAATACATTCTGAAGACAGAAATTATTTACAATTTCCTAGCTCTGACTCATTTGAAATTACACTTCCTCAAACTCTTGAGAATATAACTGCAGTAAGAGTAGCGGATTGGACATTTCCTGCTAATTATAATACTTTTTCACTAAATTTCCGTAATTTAGATTTAGTATTTTCTATTAACCTTCCATTTTTACCTACTGATCTTTTACTTCCTGATTACACTAAAAATTTAAACATTTATAATGCATTATTAGATATAGCAGATAAACCACAAACTATAAAAATTAGCGAAGGATTTTATAATCCAGATCAAATGATACATGAATTAGAAAATAAACTTAATTTCCATATTACCAATTATTTAAATAATTATTATACAAGCACTTCTTATGATTATGATAGATTTAAAGTTGTTTATAATCAGGTTGAACAAAATATTTGGTTTGGAAATACAGCTGATCAATTTAGTTTAAATAATGAAATAGTTGCAGCAAAGGCAAAATTCCAAACTAATTTGACTTGTGAATTACCAAAAAATAGAGGACAATTTGGAAGGTTAGCTGAATTTGCTAATTATGGTTTACCATCTTTTATTGGTCTACCAAAAACTGATGTTCTATCTGTTGACGAAGTAGTTGTTGATGATAAAACTATTTCAAATCCTCGTTTTTTTTATGGTGATGCAATTCCTGGCTCTGGAGATGGAGGAATTTGGCTAGTACCCGATAGTTCAGCTGGAGCAACAAAAGTATTTTGGATTAGGTCTGCGAATAAGATTAATTTAATGGGTCCAGCTTTTTTGTATTGTGATTTAGGTATGTTTAATTGTGTGGATGAATTATATCCATATCATTTATCAGAATATAATCTTACTAATCCTTCTAACAGTGGTAGAGTTAATAGTTCTGCATGTAAAATACCTATACCATCAACTCCAATATCACAATATTTTGCTTATAATTTAAATGATACACTTAAAACATTTGATCCACCTCTTTCCCATTTAAATAAGTTGTCGGTTCGATTAAGATTCCATGATAACACAACGCCAAATTTTGGTTTATTTAACTGGTCAATTACGGTTGAATTTTTCCAATTAGTACCAAATATAGCAAGACGTGCTACAATAACTCAACCACCAAATTTACAAAATATAAATTATATTCACTTACCCGGAAAAAATAAACTTTAACACTCAATTTAACTCATATTGATTTTTAATCCATAATTTCAAATCTTCGATTGGACAATTCATATAATCTTGGTCAAATTTTTTTATGTTATAAAATGATGGTTTTTTCATATTATTTGTTTTATAATATATATAGTCTCCTTTTGGACCTTTACGTATTGAACAATTAACATCTATATCCCTCAATAAATTATTATTTTCTAATAGAGAAATTATATCTTCCAATCTTATATTATCAATCTTTTCACAGTTAATATTTTTTAAAGATTGATTTTTATCTCCCCATTTTACATAATAACCAAATTTTCCTTTTTTAATAAAAATTTCTTTATCTTTATATACACCTATTGGTTTATCCGTAGTTTCATTTTCAATTATATCTTCTATCGATAGATTGCCTTTTTTTATATCATCGATAGATAATTTTTTTTTTATTGGCTTAAATGTAATATTATCCCCATTTAAACATTTTATTACAGGACCATAACGAGCTATAATTAATGTATGTATATCATCTATTTTAAATTCATCTTTTGATTCTTTATTTAAATTATTTGTTAGATCGTTTAATAATATATCACATTTATTACATACGTTAAAATAAGAATTCTTTCCATTACATATATCATCAAGTGAATCTTCCATTGTTTGAGTAAAATTATAATTAAATATATTCTCAAAATTATTTATCAAGAAATCAATAACTAATTTACCTATAGGTTGAATAATTAATTTGCTATTTTCGTTGCCAAAGGTTTTCTTTATTTCTATTGAAAACAACTCATTATTCTCTAATTCATATTCATTACATAGAATTTCTTTTCCAGCTACATTTTCTTTTTTAACATATCCTCTTTCTTGTATTTTCTCTACTAATGATGAAAAAGTAGATGGTCTACCAATTCCTTTTTCTTCCAATAATTGAACTAACCGTGCTTCTGTATAATGTAATATTTGGTTTTTAATCGAAACCTTGGAATAAATTTTATTATATTTTATATTTTTTTTTGAGGAATTCAAATTAAAATAATTATATATATCATTTTCTTTTATATATTTTTTAGTTACGTCTTGCCAGCCAGGAAATACAATTTGTTCCGCTTTATGTACGAATTTATAATCATGAACTGTTTTAATTATACCAGATATATTATTATATTCTGCACTCGACATACAGCTTTCAACTGTATTGGCCCAAATTAATTTGTAAAGTTTTTCTATTTTTCCTGTTAAATTTTCGATTGACCTTAAATTTATATTTGTAGGTCGTATAGCTTCATGTGCTTCTTGTGCATTTTTACTTTTATTTTCAGAGAGACTATTAATATCATTATTTATATGCTTTTCTGAATAATTATTGATTATAAATGTTTTAGCTTGTGATAAGAATTCTTTACTATAATTTTTACTATCAGTTCTCATATATGTAATATAACCTCCCTCATATAATTGCTGACATAATTTCATAGTATCTTTTGGGGACATATTTAAAGTGTTAGAAGACATTTGTTGTATCCTTGACGTTGTAAACGGTTCTGGAGGTTTTTTAAAGCTTTTGTTTATGGAACTACATTCTAAAAAATGATCAAATGATATTATATCATCCAAAAAATTAGTTAAATTATCTTCTTCTTCAAAGTGTTTATTCAATTCAAAAGGTATATTTTTCGAAGTAAAATAACCAATTGTATTGTATAAGTACTTATAATCACAATTGTCAATTAATTTTTGATTATCATATATCAATTGTAATGCTGGGGTCTGACACCTTCCTGCTGATAATGCGTTCTTATTATTGCGCGATATATGTTTCCATAAAATGGGTGAAATTTTAAATCCAACAAGTAAATCTAATACTTGTCTTGCTTGTTGGGATTTTACCAAGTTCATGTCTATTTTGGTAGGATTTTTAATTGCATAATTGATAGCACTATCAGTTATCTCATTAAATTTTATACGTTTTGTATTATTTATATCTAGATTGAACACTTGACATATATGCCATGCGATTGCTTCACCTTCGCGATCATCATCTGAAGCTAAAATAACTTCATCTCGAATTTTAATCTCCTGTTTTATTTTATTTATCTGATTATTTTTTATTTTATTTTTAGTGAGAGAAAAAATTAATTTATCATTTTGTAAATCTATGTTTTTTAATGAATTTAATTCTCTAATATGACCAAATGAAGCCATAACTTTATAACCTGGACCTAAAATTTTTTCAATTTTACCACACTTTGCAGGTGATTCCACAATTACTAAATATTTTGTTGTTGTATATTTTTTTGACATATAAATATACAGCATATTCGTTTAAATTTTATTTAATAATAGTTATTATTTATCTTGTATTCTTGTAATCTTTCCATGAAATAATTTTAGGAGGAATTAATTCTTTATTACTATCATTTTTTATACCATTTAGTTTATCTGCTTTCTTTAAAGCACTATCTACATATAACTCTTTTAACACAGATCCAACAATAAATGATCCTTCATGTTGATTTAGCTCTACGTTTTCTATTTTTTGTAAAACATCTAAAAATTTATATAATATGTTTACATCTAATTCATCTTTTCGTAATTTATTATAAATATCTGTATAATAAGTGTATACAAAATTACACTCACTTACTGCATCTAAATGTACCTTTTCAATATCATTATTATATTTTGATTTTAAAAATAATAAAGTTTTAATTTCAGATCTTATTATTTCGCTATGTTTTAATTCTCTTATTAATTCTGTAAAATCTTCAGTATCATTTGCATTTATCATACTTTGTAGCTGTAATTTTTGCTTTTCATCCATTATAAATATATAAACTATATTATTTTTTAAATAATAATATATAATTATAATATATGAGTCATAATTATCCTGGAATGGTACAACCGGAAACCAAAGGAATGATATCTGGAAGTCCTAGTCAATCCGCATATGTAACTACTCAAAATAATGCTAATACTGCTCAAAGTTTAAAAAATGCAGTTGGTGGTGCAAGAAGTAAATCGTGTAAAAATAAAAGAGGAGGAGCAGTAAATGTACCTCAATATAATATGCAGTATAATGTTCAAAATGCAAGAGGGCCTAATGATCAAATAACATCAAATTCAAAAACATCTATGCAAGGCTCTGCAAACTCAGTATATGATAATAATGCTAAAAATATGCCTCAACAAAAGGGAGGAAGTACATCTTCAAATTTAGGTTGGAAATGTATGAGCGGAGGATGTTGTGGAGGATGTATGAATGGAGGAAAAACATATAAAAAAAAGAAAAAACTTTCACATAAAAAAAAAAAAAAAAAAAAAAAAAAAAAAAAAAAAAAAAAAAAAAAAAAAATTACAAAAAAAAAAAAAAAAGAATACAAGGTCTCATAAAAAGAGACATAATAAACGTAATAAAAGAAAAAGCAGAAAAAGCAGAAAATATAGAAAAAGATAATACTATTAAATAATTTGAATTGCACGCATTTTTTTCATTTTTAACTTTAAATTATCGTAAATTGCATTTAATATATTTACGTGAATTTTTTTTTTCTTCTTTTTTCTCTCTATTCTTGTTGGATATAGTGATTTTATATTAGGAATTTCTAATATTTTATTTATTACTTCTATATTATCAAAAAAATTCTCATATTTTATACAATAAATAGAATAATTTTTATTTGTTTTATATACATAGTTATCAAAAAATTCTTCTAGTTCATACAAATCCTTTTTATTATATATTACATCATTTAAATGTATATTACCTTCATTTTTACACATTACATGCTTTAAATGATTGATATTAGGTCCTCGTGGACCACCAAATCTACTATATATCACATCAATTGCATCTCTATATATAAATATTACTTTGTAATTATGAATCTCATTTTCAGGAATAGTGACTTTATTGAACCACTCTGAATAAGTATCTTCTGTTGAATTTCGTTTACCAACAAATTCTAGTTTTTCAGGAGGGTATCTATCATGAATATGTTCTACATTTCCAAAGTTAGTTAAATATTTATATAATAAAGTTGATCCACAACCTCCTGAACTACAAATATAAAACCATTTTTTATCATCAAATATTTTATTGGTGTCTTGTTTAGCAATCTGAGATGTTTTATTATTTTTAATATATAATTTATTTATTATATCTACTTCCGAATGTTTATTTGTATTATTAAACGGAGATAAATTAAATATACCAGTATTCATAATATATCATATTTAAAATAATTTATATACTAAAACGTAAATTATAAATTTAAATTTATTAATTAAATTTATAATTATAATATAATAGATATGCCCACAGGAAAAAATTGGTTATATTTTATATATATTAATCTTGCATTTGCACTTTATATAGCCGGAATTTATTATTTTAATATGTTAGCTGATATACAAAAAGATTGGCCCCAACATCGTTGTAACCCATTATATATGGGATTTGCTGATGATGTAGAAAGTAATTTTACTTATTGTGTACAAAATACTATGACTTCATTTATGGGATTTATACTAGAACCGTTGACTTATATTACATCTTCCTTAGGTATGATGTCTTTTGGATTTATGAATGACATAAATAACATCAGAGCCATGTTTAATAAAGTAAGAACTCTTTTTAGTTCAATAATTGAAAGTGTATTTGGTGTATTTTTAAACATAATTATCGAATTTCAAAAAATAATTATAGGTATAAAAGATCTTATGGGAAAATCAATTGGTATATTAGTTACTTTAATATTTACTATTGACGGTAGCTTAAAAACTATGCAGAGTGCCTGGAACGGACCAACTGGACAATTAGTTAGAGCATTAGGTTCATGCTTTCATCCTGAAACTAAAGTTAAATTGAAAAACGGTGAAATGATTTATATGAAAGATTTGAATTTAGGCGATATATTATCATCTGGTTCTATAGTAAGAACAATTTTAAAGATAGATAATTATAAAAAAACTAAATTATATGAAATTGAGCTTGATAATAAGGAAAATGTTTATGTTACAGGATCACATTATGTTTTAGATAACTCTGTGAATAATTATATACCTGTTGAACAGTATAAAAAATCAAAACTATCCAATAAAACAACAGATTGGTTTGTATGTTTAGTAACAAGTGATAATAAAATATGTATAGAAAATGAAACATTTTGGGATTGGGAAGATGATAAATTTACGATTGATTATTTTAATAAATACTTATCTAAAATTAATTTAAATGTAAATTAATTAAAAAAAAATCTTTATTATAAAATAATTATATATGCAAGCAAATAATGAAATAGATAAGTTAAATAAAATTGATGATTTGTATAAAAATTTGTCATACTTTGATCAATATGGTTCATCAGTATTAACGCTAATTTTAGTTTTATTTATATTATTTTTAATTTGCTCCTATTGTTATGTTATAATTAATATAAAACCATTACAAGATAACTGGCCTACTGAAAGATGTAAACCATTTGTATTACCTTTTGCTGGTATTATTAATGCTCCACCAGGTACATCATTTGATGACTATACAGTTGAAAATTTCAATTATTGTGTTCAAGGTATTAATTCCTCTATAGCTGGATATTCACTAGAACCATTAACATATTTGACAGATACATTTATAGCTTTTTTTAATGACATAAAAAATGCTATTAATAATATTCGTGCTATGTTTGATAAAATTCAAACACAATTTTCTGGTATTTCAAAAGAAATAATGGGTAGAATAATGAATATTATGATACCAATACAACAAATAATTATCTCGATGAGAGATTTCTTAGCAAAAATTTATGGAACTATGACGGCCGGAATATTTACACTATTTGGTGCATATATGAGTTTGGTTTCATTATTTGGCGCCATATCAGAAATGATAATTATGATATTAATTGTATTAGCTATCGTTATTATGGTATTATGGATAGTTCCTTTTACTTGGGGAGCAGCTGGTGCTATGACTTCAATATTTTTAGGAATTGCATTACCTATGGTATTAATATTGGTATTTATGGTTGAGTTTATGCACATTAAGCCCAACATGGGTATTCCTACTGTAAAATGCTTTGATCCTAATACATTTATTAAATTAAATAATAGTGAATTTAAAAAAATAAAAGATATTGTAGTTGGTGATGTTTTACAATATAATAACGAAGTTACTGATACTATTAAAGTTACTTCAAAAAACTCAGTTATGTATAAAATTAATGACATTATTGTTTCTGATTCCCATAAGATTAAATTTAATGGGCAATGGATAAGTGTATCTAATCATCCAGAATCAGAATTAATAAATCCAAATTACGCTGAAAAATATTTATATTGCCTTAATACAAAAAATAAAAATATAATTATAAATAATTATGAATTTTCAGATTGGGATGAAATTTTTGATTTAAATCATTATTTAATAAATCAAATTAATCATGGATTAACTGGAAATAATTTGGTTAAATTAAACTGCGGTAAAACAAAAAAAATAAAAGATATAAAAGTAGGTGATTTGCTTACAAATAATAATATCGTTTATGGTATTGTAGAAACTAATGGTAAAAAATCAGATCTATATAAACACTATATAAATAGTAGTTACATATATGGTACAGATAACTTATGTTTTAAATCGGATAATTCATATGATTTAGATAAAAAATTAATGTCTTATGTTTCACCAGAACCAAAAATATATCATTTATTAACAAAAAGTGGTTTTTTTGAAATAAATAATATTTTTATTTATGATTATAATTATTTAGTTGACAAACATTTATCTATTAATTGAAAATTATTATCTATAATTTATGTATAAATGGATATTAAAATATTTGGTGTTAATTTAAACGTAGAATTATTAATTCTAATATGTGTAGTTTATTTGATTATAGTGGTTAATACTTTAGGTAGTTGTTTGAAATGTGGCGTAAAAGAATCATTTACGCCTGCAAATACTAATTTTGGTGAATCTAAACTATTTAGTATATCTAATCCTGCTCCCCCAATTAATGCTAATAAATGGAATCAACCTAATATGGTAGTTACACCTGGTCAACCTCTTAGTAAAGGAGCTCAAGATATCTTAAATAGACCAAGCCAACCTCTACCCTTACCAGATGGAGAAATGTTAATGTTTGCAAATACCGAGTTTAAACCTGATTGTTGTCCAAATACTTATTCAACAGGAAGCGGATGTGCTTGTATGACAACTGATCAATTTAATTATTTAACCGTTAGAGGAGGAAATAATATACCATATTCCGAATATTAAATATATATATATAATTTTATTTTAAGCGTTATATATATATATATTACCATGACTAAAACTATAAGACATAAAAGAAGAAATAACAAAACAGTTAAAAAAAATCGTTATAGAAAAAAAAATTATACAAATAAATTTAAGTTAATTCCGAAAAATTGTCCCATAACATTACATCCTTTTCAAAAAAAATATATTAAAAGTGTAAATAAATCTATTAAAACTAAATTATCAAATGAACAGCTTAAAAAAAAATTTACAAATGAAATAACTAAATCATTTACACCCGTTTCAATTAAACCATATAATGATTTTTATACATATATTAATCATAATTGGCTTCAAAAAAGTCATCTAACAAAAGCTCAAAAATATATAATACAGGTTGATGATTTTAGATTAATACAAGATAAAGTATATTTAGAATTATATTTTATTATCAAAAAAGAAATTAAAGAGAAAACAAAATCAGCACACTTAATGAAAAATTATTTCCAATCAGTTTTAAATATGAACCCAATTAGTGATAGTAAAAAATTATCTCTGGAAGCAGTTGATTATGTTGATATTTGTTTAAAAAAAGGAAACCTATGGGAGTTTTTAGGAAAAATAAATAGTAATAGAATGCTTAATCAATCAGCCCCATTTGCTTGGGATATTGCTGCAGATGAAAAAGAACCTACAATATTTAGGTCGTATATTAATGCTCATAGGTTTGAATTAGTAGATATAAATGTATATTTTGATGATGGAACAGACGTAAAATATAAAGAAAATATAAGACATAAATATTATCAAACATGTAAACAAATATTTGATACGTGTTTAGGGAAAAATAACGATTTAAATCCAAGAGATGTTTTTGATACAGAAGTCGAAATATTCAATACATTTGGATGTACAGATATAACTAAAAAAGATAATTCCTATAATCGTGTATATAAAGAAGATTCTATAAAATTATATGGATTTAATTGGGAAGAGTTATGTAAATCAATTGGATTTAAAAAAACACCTCCTTTTTTTATTACAAATAATCTTAACTATTTGAAATGTTGTTCTGATTTAATGAGAGAAAAATGGACTTCAAAAAAATGGAGAACTTATTGGATTTTTATTTTATTAAAAAGAATTGTTAGAATTACTACAAAATGGGAGAGAATAGTTTATGACTTTTATGGAAAATTTCAAAGAGGTCAAGAAGAATTAAATACTGATAAAGCAGTAAGTAGTGTATCATATATGACATTACCATTTAATAAATTTTTATCTACAAAATACGTTGAAAATTATGAAAATCCACAAGCTATAAAATATACAAATGTTTTATGTAATGACCTAAAATTAACATTTAGAGAAATTTTGAAGAGAAATAGCTGGTTATCTAAAAAATCAAAAGATTACGCTCTATACAAATTGGAAAAATTTAAGTTTGTAATTGGTTCCCATAAAGATCAATTAAATGATCCTGAATTAAATTATAATTTAAATTTAAATCATAATATGATTTTATTTAATAATTTCTTTACTAATAGACTTGTTTCTTTAGAAGGTAAGCCATATATTAATTTACCTTTAGTCGATTGGACAGAGTATCCTGTAAAAATGATTGGGTCTCAGCCATATATTGTAAACGCATCTTATACCCCTACCCAAAATACTATATATATTAATTTGGGATATATTCAAAAACCATTTATTGATATGGATTCAAGAGGAATTGAATATAATTTAGCTGGTATTGGAGATACAATCGCACATGAGATGTCACATGGGTTTGATGATATGGGAAGCAAATATGGTGCAGATGGTAAATTATTTGATTGGTGGGGCGAAGAAGATAAGAAAAAATTCAAATCTATTCAAAATGATGTTACAAAGCAATATGAATTATTTGCAAAAAGAGATGGGTTAAAGTATGATGCGTCTGCGGCCATAGGCGAAAATATGGCAGATATTTCAGGAATACAAATTATATCTATGTATTTAAGGAATTACCAAATATATAAAAAATATATAACAGAAATTAGTAAGTTATCATTTGAAGTATTTTTTACATGGTTTGCTGTAAGTCAGCGCCAAAAACTTAATAAAAAGGCTATGGATTTACAATTAAAAACAAATCCTCATCCACCCGATCAATATAGATGTAATGTTCCACTTTCTAGATTACCTATGTTCAGGGATTTATATAATGTTAAGAAAGGAAATGGTATGTGGTGGCATAATATCAATAGTGTTTGGTAAACCTACAATTCAAGCAATATTCTATTTCACGAGATTTATCCGGATCTATATCAATTAAATCTTTAATAAAATTATGATTACATTTATTTTGATAATGTAATTTTAAATTGGATAGTTCGAGGGTAATAAAATTTATAAATTCTTTTATTTCTTTTGATAAAAAAAAATTTATTTTAAAATCTTTTTCAATATCTATAATTTCATAATTAATTATTGAAATTATATTATTTAATTTTTCAATTGAATCTATCACTTTCATATACTAAAATTTACAACTTTATATTTAAATTAATTACAAATACATACTATACATAGCACTCATATTTTCTGATTTACGTTTTATTAATTTATCAATTATATCTTTTGTAACTGTAAAAGGAAATTCAACCTTGAGCGATAATTCTTCTTCAAATAAATTTTTATCAGGTTTCATTAATCTATATAAATTTAATTTAGTATATATAATTTCTAAACATCGTTTCAAATTTCTTACACCATCTTCTTTATTACAGTGATTATCAATTATATGATGTAATGATTCATCTGGAATTATAATGTCTTTTTCAGAAAATTTAATTTGCTCTCGAATCTTTGGTAATAAATAATTATTTCCAATACAAGTTTTTTGTTTTTGATTATAACCTTTTGTTTCAATTCTATACATTCTATCTTTTAGAATTGGATTTACTTTACTCTCATCATTATAACTAAATATAAATAAACATTTGCTTAAATCAAAATTAATTTCGGCAAAATATTTGTCATGAAATTGACTATTTTGTGAGGTATCTGTCAAATGAGTTAGTATACCAGCTATTTCTTCACCACGAGGTGTATCACTGATTTTATCTAGCTCATCAAAATATATCACAGGATTCATACATTTACTATCAATCATAATTTGTACAATTTTACCCCATGTACTTCCTTCATATGTATATGAATGACCTTCTAAGAAGCTACTATCAGTTGCGCCACCTAATGCTATAAAAGCAAAGGGTCTATCTAATATTTTACTTATACCTTCTTTTACTAAACTGGTTTTTCCTGTTCCAGGTGGACCATGAATAGCAATTGCAGTTCCAATTGATTTTGGATTAGTTAATAATTGACCTAACATTTGCATAATTTGCATCTTTGCATCATTTAATCCATAAACTGCCTCATCTAGTGTTTTTTGTGCATTTTCAATAAAGTTATGACATTCTTCCATACCATTTTCAATACTAATCGGTAAATTATTATATTTATTAAATGGAATTTTCATAAAAGTATCCACCCAATTTTTAATTTTATAAAATTCACCACTACCTGGTTCCATATATCTTAACGAATTAATTTTTTTCATAGCTGCTGCTTTAAATACCGATGGAATTTGACTTTCTAATAGTGTAATTCTATATGGCTTTTCAATTCTTGTAATTTCATTTATATCACGTACTTCCTTGATAATTTTTTTTTGTTCATCTACATTTAAATTTGAAAAGAAAGAAGCATCATTCATAGTATTTTTATCACGAGTTATTTTGCGAAAAATTCTACTATTTTTTTCTTTTTGCTTTTTTATTTTTTTCGTCAACTGTTTTTTATCTTTTTTTAATTCACCTTCATATAACTCAATACATTTTTTTAGACGTATATTATCCTTATCATTTTTTGTATCATCATAAAGTTCCTTTAATTTTTTTAATTGCTCATTTGTACTATCTGTTATTTTATCTTCACATATTTTATCATCTTTTTTCAATTGTTTTTTGGATTTTCTTTTTTTAGTATCTTCTTTTTCATCATCGGAAGATCCGCTTGATACAGATTCATTTTCATCTTCAGTTTCATAGTCATCATCTTCATCTGCTGTTTCATATTCATCATCTTCATCGTCATAATATTCATCTTCTCCACCACCAATTGTAAATATTATATTTACTTTATTAGATTTATTTTTATCATAAATTACATTATCATCGTCTTCTTCATCATCATCTTCTTCATCATCATCTTCTTCAACGTAACTAGACTCTGATTCACTATCTTCTGTCTCCCAATATTCATTATCATCTTCATCATCTTCAGATTCACTTTCTTCTTCATCTTCAACTAAATTAATTTTTTTATTTGATTTAGATTTTTTGGATTCTTTTTTGGATTCTTTTTTAGATTCTTTTTTAGATTCTTTTTTAGATTCTTTTTTAGATTCTTTTTTTAGATCTGATTTTGATTTACTATTTGTCTTTACAGATTTCTTAGGACTTTTTAATTCTACATCACTTGTCTCATCATCTAACATTTTGGATTTTGAAATTGTTTTTTTTAATTTTTCTCCATCTCTAATTTTTCCCTTCAAGAATTTTGAAGGAAAGATTTTAGATAATAGTTTTCTATATTCATGCATGTCAATTTCTTCCTCAAATTCTGATTCAGAATAATTATCGTCGCTATCTGAATCAATAATTCTTTTCTTCTTATCTTTGATAGCTTGGGTATTTTTTTTATCTTTATTTATAGATTTACTCTTATCGTTAATAGCCATATTTATATTACCTAAATAATAATATTTTAATTTTAAATCAATTTTATTTTTATATTTATAATTTTATTTATAAAATAAAATTGATTTAAAACAATCTAAAATCTTCTTATTATATAATAGATGTATAGCTCTTCTGAAATGATTTCTAATAGTATTTCAAAAATTATAGGGATACAATTTAGTATTCTATCCCCCGATGAAATTAGAAAAGGATCAGTAGCGGAAATAACAAGTAGAGATACTTATGTAAACAATAAACCAGTCATTGGAGGATTATTTGACCCTCGAATGGGAGTTTTAGAACCTGGTTTAATTTGTCCTACTGATGGTCTCGATTATATGCATACGCCAGGTTATCATGGTCATATTGAATTAGCTAGACCTGTATTTTATATTCAATATTTAAATACCATACAAAAATGCTTAAGATGTGTATGTTTTAAATGTAGTAAACTCTTAATAAATAAAGACAAATACAAGCAATTTTTAGTGTTACCATCTGAAGCAAGATGGAAACAGGTATTTGCACTAGCAAGTAAAATAACAAGATGTGGCGAAGATACCGACGATGGATGTGGTTGTTTACAACCAAAAAGAATACGTAAAGAAGGACTTGCGAATTTATTTGCCGAATGGAAAAATGAAGATCCTGAAAGTGAACCTATCGTAATTAAATTATCTCCTGAAATGGTTCTAAAAATATTTAAACGTATATCTGACGAGGATGTAACCTTTATGGGTTTTAGTCCTTTATGGTCCAGACCAGATTGGATGATTTGCCAAGTAATGCTTGTACCACCTCCTGCAGTTAGACCTTCTGTTAAACACGACGCTCAACAGCGATCAGAAGATGACTTGAGTCATATATTAGTTAATATTATTAAAACAAATAAAACTCTTTTGGAAAAAATTCAAAATAATTCACCTGCAAATGTAATTGACGACTGGACTATGGTATTACAGTATTATACGGCAACCCAAGTTGATAATAAAATACCTGGAGTAGCATCAGTTGCACAAAGATCTGGAAGACCTCTTAAATCTATAAAAGACAGATTAAATGGTAAAGGGGGACGTATTAGGGGTAATTTAATGGCTAAACGAGTTGACTATAGCGCTAGATCAGTTATTACGGCTGATCCTAATTTATCAATTGCTCAATTAGGAGTACCGCTTAAAATTGCTAAAAATATTACAAAACCTGTTACAGTTAACAAATTAAATAAAGCATTTCTTACAACATTAGTAAGAAATGGACCTGATAATTGGCCTGGTGCAAAAATACTCGAAAAACCAGGGGGCGAATCAATTACATTAAGATACTATATGGATCGGGAATCTATTACTCTTAATGATGGAGATATTGTTCATAGACATATGATGGATGGCGATCCTGTACTATTTAATAGACAACCTACGTTACATAGAATGAGTATGATGGCACATATAGCCAAGGTCATGCATAAAGGCGATACGTTTAGAATGAATGTTGCCGATACAAAACCATATAATGCAGATTTTGATGGTGATGAAATGAATTTACATATGCCTCAAGATCCAGAATCTGAATCTGAATTAAAAAATTTAGCTGCTGTACCCTATAATATAATCAGTCCAGCAAATAATTCACCAATTATTGGAATATACCAAGATTCTATGTTGGGATGCTATCAATTCACTAGAGAAAATATTAATTTCGATTCACGTAAAGCTATGAATTTATTAATGATGTGCAATACTGTTAACGAAGATAAATTACTTGATTGTTCTAAGAAATCTAAAGGAATTACCAGTTTTGATATATTATCTCAAATAACACCTCCTTTAAGTATGAAACTTGCAACTGAAGCTTTTAAGAAAAAGAAAAATCCCGATTTTTCAACTTCAAATCTCGTAGTTGAAATTCAAAATGGTAATTATATTAGAGGACAAATGGATAAAAAAGTATTAGGAGCTGGAACTAAAGGATTAATACATAGGACATGTAATGATTTTGGTAATAAAACTTCCGCTAAATATATTGATGATTTACAAAATATTATAACCGATTATATGCAAATTGCTTCTTTTAGCGTAGGAATTAGCGATTTGATTTCAAATAAAGAAACTAACGATGAGATTGTTAAAGTTATTACTAATAAAAAAACTGAAGTAAGAGACCTAATTGAACAAACTCAACTTGGTATTTTTGAAAATAAAACTGGAAAAACTAATAATGAAGAATTTGAAACCAAAGTTAATAATATACTCAATCAGGCTACTGCTGATTCAGGTAAAATTGGTCTTAAAAGTCTAAGTTCTAATAATCGATTTGTAACAATGGTACAATCGGGGTCAAAGGGATCAGATCTAAATATTTCCTTTATGATAGCCTGTTTAGGACAACAAAATGTTGATGGAAAAAGAATTCCTTATGGATTTGATAACAGAACATTACCTCATTATTCTAAATATGATGATTCTCCAATTGCTAGAGGATTTGTAGAAAATTCTTATATTAATGGTCTTACACCTCAAGAATTATTCTTTCATGCTATGGGTGGTAGAGTTGGATTAATTGATACAGCAGTAAAAACTTCTACTACAGGTTACATACAAAGAAGATTAATTAAGGGTCTTGAAGATCTTATGGTAGGTTATGATATGACCGTACGTAATAATAAAAATAAAATCGTTCAATTCTTGTACGGAGATGATGGATTTGATACTATTAAAGTAGAATGTCAACTTTTACCCCTTGTATCTATGAGCGTTCAAGAAATTTATGATCATTTTATGATTAGCAGTTCAAAAGATAATATTGAATCTAAAATTTTATTAAAAAATGCCTATAATAGACATAAGAAACCTCAAAATATACAAAAATTTAAAGCACGTATTCAGGATAATATTGATTTCATGTTAAAAATGAGAAATGATATTGTAAAACATGTTTTTAAGCATAAATCAAGTGAAGCTATTAATATACCAGTTGCATTTTATCATATAATTAATAATGTACAAGGACAATTAAACATATCAAATAATTCTCTTGTCGATTTAACTCCTTTAGAAGCTTATCAAATGATTGATAAATGCTATGAAACTTTATCGATGATGCATTATACTCCACCAACTTTACTATTCAAAACTACGTTTTATTATTACTTATCTCCAAAAGAATTATTATTCGTCAAAAGATTCAATAAAAATGCTATTATTCTATTGTTAGATTCTATTTTGTTATCTTATAAAAAAGCTATTGTAGCACCTGGTGAAATGGTAGGAATGATTGCAGGTCAAAGTATAGGTGAAGTCTCTACTCAAATGACTTTAAATACATTCCACTTTGCTGGCGTTGCTTCTAAATCTAATGTAACTAGAGGTGTACCAAGAATTGAAGAAATATTGTCATTATCTAATGAACCAAAAAATCCTTCATTAACTGTATACTTAAATAAAGAAGATGAAACACAGCAAGATAAAGTTCAATCTCTTATGTATATGTTAGAACATACAAAATTATATGATATTGTCAAAACAACTGAAATTTGTTTTGATCCTGATGATTTAAATACACTTATTGAAGAAGATAAAGATACAATTCAACAATATAAAGAATTTGAAAGTATGGTTACTGAATGTGCTGATTACACATTAGGAAGTGAAGTTGAGAAATCAAAATGGATAATTCGAATGGAAATGAATGCTGAAGTTATGCTTGATAAAAATATTACTATGGATGATATAAATTTTACCTTGAATAATTCTTATGAAAATCAAATAAATTGTATATATTCTGATTATAACTCTGATAAACTCATTTTTAGAATTCGAATGAATGAGGTTATTAAGTCTAATCAAAAAACCAAAAATAATAAAATAAATCCATTAGATCAGTCAGATCAAATATATATACTCAAAAATTTTCAAGATCAATTACAAAACAATATTATATTGAGAGGTATAAAAGGAATTAATAAAGTTATTTTAAGACAAATTAAAGATAACTTAGTTGAATTAAATGGTGCATTCAAAAAAGAAGATATTTGGGTATTAGATACTGTTGGTTCTAATCTATTATCAATATTAAGCCTTGATTATATTGATAAAGTTAGAACATTTAGTAATGATATTCAAGAAATTTATAATGTTCTTGGAATTGAAGCTGCTAGACAATCAATTTATAATGAATTAGCTGATGTAATTGAATTTGATGGAACATATATTAATTATCATAACTTTAGTGTATTAGTTGATCGTATGACTTATAGTTATAAAATGATTTCTATTTTTAGACATGGGATTAATAATGATAATATCGGTCCAATTGCAAAAGCATCTTTCGAAGAAACACCTGAAATGTTTTTAAAAGCTGCTAGACATGCAGAATTAGACACTTTTAGAGGAATATCTGCTAATGTGATGACAGGTCAAGAAGGTTATTTTGGTACAAGTGCCTTTCAAGTTATTTTAGATATTGATGAATTTAAAAAAATTAAAGCTTCTAACGAATATAATCCTTCAAATATTGATGATAATATAGATAACTGTTTACAGGATATTGATAATCCAGATGACCCCTGCTCTTTAAATAACATCGCAATTGAAAATAATATTAACTCAATTAAAATATCTAATACTGGCGATGATAATGATTACAATCCAGGCTTTTAATTTATAATGAATAATATTTAAATAAAAACAACTACTTATATGTATGATATTTGAAAAAATATTTGATTATTCTAATGGAGTTTCTTTCATATTAAATCAATTAGCCACAGTTTATAAATCTCCTCAAGAGAAATTTAAATTATTAGAATCAGTAAATAATAATATATTTTTTTCTTCAGCTCAAAGAGACAATTTTTTAAAGAATTTTCAAAAAATGCAAAAAATTTATTTTTCCTTTAATAAATTTATTTTTCTCATTTCACAAAAAAAAAATATTGTTAATTTTGATATGAATTTGTCCCCAATTTATGAAGGTTCTAAAAATATTATAACCCTTAATCATTATAATACAGGTTATCTTTTTTCAATAATTGATTTAATAAAAATTATTGAATTATCTTTATGTAATGCAGATTATTTATTTTCAAAGCCACAACCTATTAAAAATCCATTTGATAATAAAGAATTCAGCAAATCAAATTTATACAATATATATTTTTTTATTAAATTTAAAACATATTTTCATTCTGAATTATTTCATAAATTTTTTTTAGAAAATTTTCATATAACTTCATTTAAATTTAATTATGAATATCTATTGAGAGAAAAAATAATCAAAAATTTTGTTTTTACATCTTCTTTTAAAAGTATTAAAAAAGAAATAATTATTATGATAGAAGAATATTATTTTTCACAAAATTCAAAAAAAAAATATTTATCATCCTTTGATCCAATTAATCAAGATTTTCCCGTTGACATATTAATTAAAACTTTTAAACCATATTTGTATATTTATTATCAAAGTAAATATTCTTTAGTACATTATAATAAAACATATAATTATAACAAATTTATTTATCAAATGCAACAATTTTGGAAATTTAACCCAAAATTTGGAAGAAAATATATTTCCGTTAAATCACAAAAAATTAATTTTAAGAAATCAATACGAGTTGTTAATTTTAAATTTGATGATAAACATATCCAATATAACAAAAATATTTTTAAATCTTTAGATTATAATGCCGTACCTTCTCATATTAATAGAGTTTCAAATATAAGAAATAATAATAGTTTACTTATTAATAGCTTACTTCAAATTAACTTACAACCAGCTTATGAAGAGGAAGAAGATGATGAAGAGGAAGAAGATTCTTTATCATAAATTTATATTTCACATTTGAACATTTACACCCTTAAAAATAATATATAAATTAACTAATTTAATTATTATTTAACTTAAAATCAATCATCTTCAATTAATAACACTTTTTTTTGAGTTTTATTTCTACCTTTTAATTGAACTTTCTTTTTTGTCTTTGGTTTTTCAAACTCATCAATTTTTATTGTTGAATATTTCTTAAGTTTTTTTTTTTGTGGTTGTTTTTCATTATATTCATCTTCATCATCAACTACTATAATATTTTGTTTTTTAGGTTTTGAAAAATTTTTA
>Ga0209711_10000587_pt1 | contig 36670 bp, 53 predicted proteins | sample ArcticOcean_MG_C_7_FD_187441 | JGI IMG/M metagenome (GOLD analysis project Ga0209711, IMG submission 187441) | Marine microbial communities from western Arctic Ocean - ArcticOcean_MG_CB11_88 (SPAdes) (version 2) | ecosystem: Environmental > Aquatic > Marine > Oceanic | place: Arctic Ocean...
AATTTCTGGCGATTTTTTCGAAATAACTATTGACAAGCTCGGCAAAGTGTGATAAAATCGGCGCGATTGAGGTGAAGCAAAAATAATTGAAGAAACTTCGCTTTAGCTATTGACCAAAGCGGGTTTCTCCTATATAATATGTTTATATTTAGGAGAAAGAAAATGGAAAAAACAAAAAAAGTGGTTAAAAAAGCAGAACCAACAAAAACTGCTTTGGTCAGAGCATTAGAGGAAAAAATCGGAACAGATGTCGGTTTCTTAAACTCCCTCGAAAGAGCAAACAAAGAAACAATCGTCCGCTTAGCGAAACTCTTCAGCTAAAGTGACAAAAGTCAAGAACCCGCGAAAGCGGGTTTTTTATTGCCTTTGGATGATAGTAAGTACTCACTATCAGTGCGGCGGGGTAGACTATCAAGGGAAAGTTTTTCCAAAAAAGTGAAAATAATCCTTGACCCCGCAGAAATTTTGTGTTATAATCGGCGCCTTCGGCTTATTTTATATATCGTTTCGTTACTGCACTTTCGGCGCTACCGCGCGTAGACTTAGACACTTCGTTTCGTTACTGCACTGCGGCGCAGGTCCAGGAGATATCGTTTCGTTACTGCACTGTCGGCGCTTCGGTGCAGTCAAAAAAAAAATAAGATCCTAAAAAAAGCTGAATGATAATCATTCTCATTTAGAATTTTGGTCAAAAAAAAGCCACCCTTTCGAGTGGCTTTAAAAATTGGCTTCCTCTTAAAATTCAACCTTAGTTATATTTTAAACCAATTTTAGAAAAATCAACCTTCTAAAAAATAACCATAGCCATAACAAGAATAGCAGTCCTCGGAAAGAACATCATTATTGATATTCTTTCCTTGTCCTGTCCCTTGGCATGAGTCACAAGTGATTTTTACCTTTTCGCTTTCCTCATTAGTAGGCATGATATAACGCCCCCCTTTCAAAAGGCTCATAACAAAATGTAGGCTGGTTATATTCCTCGCCTAGTTTTGCAATAGCTTTTAAATTGTTTAGGTTATCATCATAAAAGACTTTTTCATATTTGGCGTATGGCTTCAGCCTGTATAAATACGCCAATTGATTAGCTTTTAATATTGAGTCTGTCGTTGGATCGCCCTTTGGTCTTGATATTATTTTGTCATAATAAATATTATGTGACGCTATAAATTCTTCGTCCCATTTTCCAATTTCTCTAGCAGTGCATAATATAATCATATCCCCGTTTTTATAGTCGGCTCTCAGCTTCCAATATAACGGCATTAAAGAGTCATTTAAAATGTGCTCTTTTGTGTTTTTCTGTCTCCATGCAGGTAAGTCAATATTTCCCTGTGCATCATGCGTTGCTCTATGGCTTGAATCAATAATTGTTCCATCAAGGTCATAAATAAAGATAGTAGGCGAAAGATTATAAAACCTTTCGCATTGCTTCGTTTTTAATATGTTCATGTTGACATCACATTAGTTAATTGAGCGAACCCCATAACAAGAGTTAACAAAAACATTTTAGAATTTTCTTGATAGATCGAAACAATTAATATGCTTAGATTTCCAAGAATTACAGCCTTTAATGATGTGTTTGCATCTAAAGGGGCGAACCCCTGTATTGCTAAGAATACAAGAGCCATGCCCATAAAAAACACGATCTCGTCAAGATTGACCTTTGCCCATATCTTGAAGTTTTCAAGTTTAGATAATTTATTCATTTAAAAATTCCTCTTAAATATTTTCGTTATTGATTCAAATGCTTTGTCTGATAGATAGGCTAAATGCTTTGGGCGTTTAGATTTTCTATCTAACATTTCTTTTAGTGTGGGGATATCGTCAAATTTACGCTTCCCCCTAACTATTAGTTTTAATTCTCCTTGTCTCATATTATCCCCCTAGAATAATTCTTGTTGAACCTTTGGCTTAATTACCTTAGGTTTTAGTTTTGGCTTGATTGCCTTAGTCGATTTGTTTCTATGTTCTAATTTCGCCTTCATAGATTTTTTATCTTGTATTGTTTTCCAAGATACGCCTTTTATATTATTAAGAAAATGCTTTTTAATAGTGGCTTTATGAGTTGCCCATGCTTTGCAAAATATCATAAACTCTATTTGGCTGTCATGTTGGGCAGTGTGTGGCTCAACATAATCAACATCAAGATTTAAGAACCTTGCTACGCTTTCGGCTGAATAGGATAAATTCCCCTTTTCCGTGGTCATTCTCGCCTTATCTTCAGCGTTCAAATTCTCAGTCCAATTATAGAATTCTTTATTCAATAAGAGCGTTGCTGAAATATCCATTAAACAGCAAGTATTTAATCTAGCTGTTTTTAGATAAAACGATTTATGCGTATATTGTGTATGCGTTTTTCTAATAGTTCCAATCTTTCGACCTTCGCCAATATCAAAATTGTAATTATAAGCAGTCAATATATCAACGCCATTATTATAATTTTCTAACCTATAGAGAAATTCATCTACAATAAATTGCCAAGGCTTCACCTTATGGGGGTTTCTCGCTGAATCCTTCCATGCTCTCGCCATTGCTCCATTCGTTGCGTATGCTTCCCCTGTTTTGGAATTCTTAAAAAGAAAATTGTTTATTTCTTCTATTGTCTCCAATACATAATAATCCATTGTTTTCATTCCTCTCGTTGGATTGTCTAAGTTTCCAAAGACTGCACCAAAATGGTATATTAATCCGTGGGCATCTGAATTTTTAAAACAACATTCAGTATCGACCACACAAACATTTGTATGCTTGTGTGGTTGTAGTCTTGAAGCGTTCACGATTGAATACCAACGCCAAAATGAATAGCTAATTCATCTATTAAGGAATGGGGCGAACGCTCAACATCTTGAAGCTTTAATTCTGTAGCTTTTCTGATGATTGTTGCCTTCTCTCCCTTTGTCATTTTCGCCCATGTCTTAGGCTTCTCAACTTTTGCATTTATTAACGCCATTCTATTCTCCTTTGATATGCGATATTTGTAATAGGCTATCGCTTTCGCCTTTGTATATATCAGTGATATATAAGAGGGTGAAGCATTGAGTAAACCCAACGCCACAAAGAAAAATTATAATATAATCAGCCCTAGTAATGAACAAAGTATTATATAAATTCTCACCCCATGTGAACGCTAGGGCGATAAACCCTAACATTCCGATTGAACCTAAAACAATGATTAACTTTGTCATTTCGCTAACCATTGTTTTAAAGTTCTGATTTTTCCATTAAGCTGATTAATTGCATATTGAAAGTCTTTTAATTGCTGTCCAATTGCTTTAGTCATCTTTGCATTTTTGCCTGTTTGCTCAACGAATAAATCTTTTTTCATTCTGATTTTCTGTCTATCCCCTTCAAGTTCATGTTTGATCTTTAAGAGTCTAAGTCTCATTTTATTGTGCATAGTGTTACCCCCTATGATTTTTTATTAGTTTAATTCAGTTCTATTTTTGAAACCCAGCTTTTATTAGTTAGTGTCTTTCTAGATGATAAGGGGATTTAAAATTCATCAACCCTTGTTAACCTCTTTGTGTATCGCTTTACGTCTTTCGAGTGCGTCAAGTTGCTAATCTTGAACCCCAATTATACCAATTTTTTGTATGATTTGTATAGCAAATTGTCATAATAAATCTGCATATATTAGCTGTATAAAAATTGATCAAGGGGGGGATAAGAGACTAAACGGCTCTTTTCCCTGGCGGCCCCTCCGCATGTACAACTTTAAAAAATTTTGATCGTTTGGTAAAAGGGCAGTTACTGTATCATAATGATACTCTCTTACGTGGACTTCAAAAGAAGACTAGTATGTGCTCGGACCACGGGGTCTTCCCCATACCAGGTAAAAATAATTCTTGACAACCCCTCGAAAATTTGATATAATTCACATATGAAGAATGAAATCGCAACCAAGATGTCTCCAGAAGGATTAACAATTGCTAATACTTATTTAGAAGTTGGCAATGTCCCTGGCGTTTGCGCTCGACTTAAGATGGATACCGCTAAAGTTTCAGAAATACTCAATAAGAGAGAAATTAAAGCATATATAGATCAAGTTTACTTAGACACTGGTTATCGCAATCGATTCAAACTAGCAAACGCACTTGATGATCTAATAGAACAGAAGCTTGAAGAAGCAGAAGAATCGCAAATATATACTAACAAAGATTTAGCCGATCTCTACGTAATGGCACATAAGATGCGTGTAGATGAAATGAAGGCAATGACAGAGTTAGAAAAGGCAAAAGCCTCAAATATAAAAAATCAAACAAATGTACAAATAAATGCGGACTTACCTTTTGGACAAGGTAATTACGGTAAATTAATGGAAAAACTTCTTAAGGAGGACTAATATGGATTTAAGTACATACTATGATAATTCCCTACGAGCAGAAACTTTTAAAAGGGATGGCTCATTTGGAACAAAATTTTACGATAAGGATGGAGATATGATCTTAGAAGAATTATATCCCGGGCATAGTGAAGCATACGCAGAGTCGGCAGCTGAAAACTATGTACTTGGTGTAAAAACAATTGGCATATAGTAAAGAAGTAACGGAGAGGTTTGAGAATGTTCTCAACAACCCACAGAAATTTTCTGTAGGAAGATTTGACCCAAACGACCCCGCTGTAGCAACAGGCATGACAGGAGCTCCCGCATGTGGAGATGTCATGAAACTTCAATTAAAATTAAAAGACAACATAATCGAAGATGTTAAATTCAAAACATACGGTTGTGGGTCAGCAATAGCTTCGTCTTCACTCTTTGTCGACATGTTAGTCGGTAAAACGGTGGAAGAAGCAAAGGAGATTAAGGATAGGGATATTGCAGCCATCCTCAATCTACCGCCTATAAAATTACACTGTTCTGTTCTAGCGGAAGATAGCATTAAAAAAGCTATACAAAACTGGGAGGATAAGAATGTGGAACAAATTTCACAAACTCATGAAGGCGGGAAGACTGTACAAAGTCATCCGGTTGATTGATGCAAATAACGGATAAAGCATATGAGAAACTCTTGGATAGAGCGAAAAAACGCGACTGCTACAACTTTCGTCTCGCTCTTAAACCAAGTGGTTGTGCTGGGTTTGAGTATGATTTCGATTTTACTCCTGCTCCCGTTGGCAATACTATCGAGAAAGGGGAAATCTCTATCTCGATAGATTTGTTAAGCGAAACCTTTTTACAAAACGTAGTATTAGACTACGAAACCAGAGGACTTAATGAAGAATTTAAATTCATTAATCCACAAGAAACCATTAGCTGCGGCTGTGGTTATTCAGTAGGCTTTTAACATGAAAAAATTAATAGAACAAATGATGCTAGATGTCATTCAGAAAGATGGACATACAGATTCAAAGAGTGTTGAGACTAGCTGTAAGGTAATTATGTCTCATTGCCAGATGATATTAGACAATTTAACAGAAGGAGAATTACCTACTTGGTTTACGAATAAAATCGCTATATCCGAGTACGAAGTAGTCTCTGCCGCTAATTATATAGTAAGCGGAGATATTAAGGACTGATGGAAGTCTTTACCCTTATCGCTGGATTAGGAGCACCTATAGCAGGAGCACTAGCAGCAGGGGCGTTTATCTTTATTATTATGAAACAGATGATGGCTGGAGTAGTAGGACAGATAAACACATTAAAAGGATTCTGTGATATGTTAGTTACTAGAATCAAAACAATGAACAACGACATGATTAGATTGGACACTAGTGTAAGCAGTGCTTTAGAGCTCACACCAGACTTAGATAGAATAGCTAGAGCAGAAAACTTCGTAGAGGATGGCAAACTAGACGTTAGGAGAGATTAATGGACATCTTTATTTATATACTGATTGTAGCTGCGATCTTACAACTTATCTTTCCTAAATGAACGAGCTAGTTACAGTAATAGATAAGTTTGGCTTTCCTATAGTAGCAATGGTGGGACTTGGATATTTCGTTTATTATGTATGGCAAACAATGACTAATGTGATTGGGCCAGCTATAAAACAAATGCATTTCGCACTCATCAAACTAATTGACCAAATACGAATGCTCGATAACGATATGATTCGTTTACAGCAAAAGGTAAACACAGTTTTACAAATGAAAGAAAATGAGAAAAAAAGAAAGTAAACTTCATTGGTGGCCTGTAGTAATACTGGGCACCCTTGTATTTAATGCAAGTGCAACAGAACTCGAGTGTCAAAAAGATTACGATTTAGCACTTTCTGTTATGCAACAACGACAAAAAGATAACAACCTTATAGAAGCTATGGAATTGTACGACAAGAAAATCGTTATGTCTGCATATTCTCAACCTCAGCAGAGGACTATTCGTTTAAGAATAGAAGCAGCTAAGAATTTTGCCAATCTAAATGCACAAAAGTGTTTCAAATGGAGTATATTATGAAAAATAAAGAAATTCTATTTCTCATACTTGTTCCTTTACTTACTTATGAACTTAGCGCAACAGAAATAGTACACAAATTCGGTTCACCTAGTTTTAGTGGGATTAATCAATCCGCACACTATTTAACTATTGACGAACAAGAAAGAACAAGAAAAGAAACCCTTGCCCAGAAAGCACAAGACGCACTTACAGATGCAGAAAGAGAAGCAGAGAATACTACTCTAGCAAAATTCTTAAGAAACTTAGAATCAAGAATTTATTCAACCCTAGCAAAAGATATATCAGAATCTTTGTTTGATTACTCTAACCCCGGAACTTTAGAGAATCCAGTAACAGGAAGCATATGGCTAGAAGGGAATAAAATAACTTGGGTAAACGACGGTGTAAATATTACACTTACTGTCGAAGAGTGGTTAGACGGAGTATTACTTTCTACAACTACTATATCCATACCTATTGGCAACTTCGGAGGTTGTTTCTCAGATTGTGGGGGCTAAATATCTATTACCAATAATTCTATTGTTGCAAGGGTGTGCCTCTATTGGCATGGGCTCTCAACATGGAAACTGTAGTGCCGGCTTAATCTGTAAAGAAGGACCTATGCTACAGCCTAGTGCCACAGAACAATTACTCAATTTACCTTACCCAAACCAAAAAACTATAGTCGCTGTATACCAATTTAATGACGTAACAGGTCAAAGAAAAGGTGGTGACAATATTGCTAGTTTTAGTACAGCTGTAACTCAGGGTGCAATTCATATACTTATTGAAGCACTAAGAGACGCTGGAAGAGGAAACTGGTTTGTAGTTGTAGAAAGATCGGGCTTAGATGCACTAACTAAAGAAAGACAATTAGTCAGAACAACTTTCGAGAACTATAATGGGGGAGAAGCAAAAACAATTTTAAAGCCACTACTATATGCAGGAATGATTATAGAAGGTGGTATAGTTAGTTATGATACTAACGTAAGAACTGGGGGTACCGGTGCAAGATACCTAGGTATAGGTATGAAAAACCAATATCGTGAAGACATCGTTACCGTAACATTAAGAGCCGTATTGGTTCAAACAGGAGAAGTACTGTTAAATGTTACAACCACAAAGACTATACTTTCTACCGCAGGAGGAAGCGATGTATTTAGGTTCATAGAACTTGGTACAGAACTCGTTGAATTTGAAAGTGGAAGTACAGAGAACGAAGCTGTTGGACACGCCACAAGAGCTGCTATTGAAGCAGCTGTATACGGTTTAGTTGTCCAAGGCCTCGAAAAAGAGGTTTGGGATTTTAATTACCCAAGCCTGGGAGAAAAAGAATGAAAAAGATACTAGGACTATTCGCGATATGTCTATCTTTTACAGCGTTTGCTGGGAATAATGATATTTATATCACTCAGACAGGTACAGGTTTAACCTTGACCATTGACCAAATTGGTGCTAGTAACACCATAGGTACAACTGGTGCAAGAGCAACTTTATCTGGAACATCTATGACCGTAGATATTGATCAGATTGGAGATACTAACTCCTTTCTAGCATCACTTCTACAAGGCAACTCATCTAGTTTTACATATAGTGTTACTGGTGACTCTAACGCGGCTACTTTAGCTGTTGGAGCAACTGGGGATACTGCAGGTTCTGATTTTGATTATATCACAATTGGAGACAGCAATGTTTTATACTGGACACAGGGAGCTTCTAGCACTGCAACCGGGGGTAATCAAGATTTCGTAATCGCTGGTACTTCTAATTCAGTAACAGGCATCTGTGAAGTAGTGGGTTGTATAAATAGTTGGGATATTGACGGAAACAGTAACACAATTACAACATTACAGACTGGACAGTCGGATCATCAGATCACTGCTGACCTAACTGGAAGTTCTAATACAATAACTGTAGACCAGACTGATATCACAAGTACAAACGTTCTAAATATAATATCGACCACTTCCAATGGAATAATCGATGTAGACCAATGCGCATCTGGCTGTTAATACTTTTTAGTATTTCAGCCTTGGCAACAGAGATAGGAGAGATATCTGAGTTCCGGGGTACCGGTGAGATAAACCGAACTAATGGTGAGTCTCTGACTGCAAAATTGCAATCAGATATCTTTTCTTTCGACGATGTTAGAACAGGAAATGGCAGACTAGCCATAGAGTTCCTAGACTCTTCAGTTGTAAGACTGACAGAACACTCTAAATTAGTAGTAGATGAATACATTTACGACCCAGACCCAAGCAAGTCTAAAATGGCACTTAACATGGCATCTGGTACAGCCAGATTTATCAGTGGTAAGTTTGGGAAAATGAATAAAGAAAACATAACTATAACAACACCCACAGCCCAAATAGGTATTCGTGGGACAGATTTCACAACAACAGTAGACGAGCTCGGACGAAGCCTCGTTATACTACTTCCCGATGAATTCGGAAACTCCTCAGGAGAAATAACAGTAACAACAGCAGCAGGAGTAGAGATACTTAATGAAGCTTTTCAGGCAACAATGGTTTCCACTTTTGAACAGAGACCAACGCCGAAAGTAACACTTCTTAATATGTCACTAGACCTTATTGATAATATGCTAATAGTTAATAGACCCCCCGAAGTTGTACTTGCTGTTGAAGAACAAGAATTAGGCGTTTCGCCTACAGCAGAATTAGACAAAGACTTTTTTGATGATGCCCCAGATTTAGACTGTGATGCTCTAGTAGAAGAATGTGACGAAGACAACGACGAAGTTACTAGGTTAGACATAGATTTACTGGGAGTAGAGTTCTTACTAGATTTATTAGACTTAATGGAAACTTCAAGTAGAAAGTCTGGTGGTAAAGTAACAGAACTAAATGGAGTTGAATTAGAAGGAATTATCGGAGGTTTCGACCCCGTGTATCAAGTCTACACATTTGTAGAAGATGGACGAATATATTTCGTACATGACGGTACAAATAGATATGAGATAGGTATAGATACATCAGCAGGAACTTCTTTATATTTAGATAACGCAGGAGTAATTATGGAGGTAAACATAAATGGTGGCGGTGAGAATACTATTATTATTAATCAGTCCCCTTAGTTTTGCTGGGGATAACTTTATAGAGATTAAAACAAAAGGAACAAACAATTCAATTACTGTTAAACAAATAGGAAACGGTAATTCGTCTACAATACTTTGTGGTGCAGAAGTTGGTGGAACAGGATATTATGCACATACTTGTACTAATGCAACCTATAACATTCAAGTAGACGGAAACAGTAATATTGCAAATATGTTAACAGTTTGGTCAAATAATATTGGAAACAACTATTCTATAGAAATAAGTGGCAATGATAATACAGCTATTGTAGACCAAGATGAAGATGATAATGTAAGTGAGATTAAACAAACAGGGAATAGTAATACTGCGGAGCAGTTAGGTTCTGGTGATGATAATTACTATGTTATTACTCAGACGGGTAATACTAAATACGCAAAGATACTTGATTTTGGGGATGCTGGTATTAAATATATAACTCAAACAGGTACTGGAGCACACAACGCCTATGTTTATAGTAATGGTATAGCCCACAGAAATGAACTAGATATTACTCAATCTGACTCTGGAAATAAAGATGCAGATATATTTTTCTATAGCAGTGATAATGATGTAAGCCTAACCCAGAGTGGTGTAGGTGCTCATACTGCAAACATGACTTTTAACACAAGTGACTATATAGTAGACGTCACTCAAACAGGTTCTACTAACCAAAGCTATACTGCAGTATTTAACTGTACCGCAGAATGTACTAAAACAATAACTATAACACAACAATGAAACAAGAAAAAATCTTACAAGCCGTAAACTTAGCCCCTAGTGAAGACTGGGTAGAAAAAATAGTAGAGGTACATCCTATGAAACAAATCGTTTGGATGTCAATAGTCCAAGTATGTGTATTTGGATTTATGTTACTATCTTTTACAACTATTAACCTATATGTATCATGAATAAATTATTCAACATAGGATTAATATCAATTTTTATGGGACTCCTTATCTGGAATCCCAGCCCCTTTCAAATATTAGAATTAAAAGTATTTGATTATCTCATAATGAGCACTGAGGAAGTGCAGAATGAGAACATTCTCATAATAGACTTAGATGAAGAAATAGTAGAAGCTTACGAGGGATATCCATTACCGAGAGATTTATACGCTTCATTAATACAGAGAACAAGTGCTGTGCCTGGCATTACAGTCATAATGCCAGACCCGGACTTGAGAAATAAGAAAAACGATCTAACTTTAGCCTCCGCTATGCTACAAGTACCTACAGTACTCGCCTCCGCTGTTTCAACACAAAGTGAAGGAGTAGGTCCTCATGTAGGAACTGCTCAATTAGGAGAAGATCCTACACCTTGGTTATTTAAATATCCTGGGGTTATACGTACCGAAAAGAATTTAGCTCTAGCACGTTCCGGCGCAGGTATTATTACCGCAACCCCTGAGATTGACGGAGTTACTAGACGTGTTCCACTTGTAGTGAATGTACAAAATAAACTATACCCCTCCTTCGCACTAGAGCTTTTAAGAGTTGGAGTAGGCGATCCTTCTTACCAATTGAAAACAACACAGTCAGGTATTGAATCAGTAAGAATACCTAACTACCCTACTATAACTACAGACCCAAATTCACGAATTTTCCTTAACTGGAATACAAAATTTACTAAACAAACTGCATCACAGTTCATGTCTTCCCCTATAAACGCTCCTTTTATTATTATTGGAGTAACTGCAGAAGGAGTTGCTAATCCAGTACCTACTCCAGCAGGGTTGAAATACGCCCATGAACTACAAGCTAACCTTTTACACAACCTTATTGAAGGTACATCACCATCCATCCCGACATGGAATGCAACAGTAGAGCTCTTTTCTGCTCTATTAGCTCTACTGTTGATTTTACTAGCGTCAAGAAGTGTTTATTTCTCACTACCTATGATAATTATTGTAGTTGGGGGTTGTATATACGGAGTCCTGGAAGCTTATAAATCTTCTTACTTGATTGACCTTAGCGGTGTCGTAATTATCTCCATTTTGTTTTGGAGCATTGTAACATTCAAGAGTTTTATTACAGAGTATTTGTTGAAATTACGAATCAAACAACAATTCGGGACCTACGTAAGCCCAGACTTGGTCAAAAAATTACAGGACGACCCCACATTACTGAGATTGGGTGGGTCGACCGAACAACTAACTTTTCTTTTTTCTGATATCCGAGGATTTACACCGATTTCAGAAAAATACCAGAAAGATCCTCAAGGTCTAACTCGTTTAATCAATAGATTTCTCGATAACCAGACAGAAATTATACTAAAACACGGCGGTACCATCGATAAATATATGGGAGACTGTATAATGGCATTTTGGGGTGCTCCAATACCCGATGAGAACCATATAGAGAATGCAACAAAAGCAGCTATAGACATGAGAATAGCACTAGGAGAATTAAATGAAGAACTTAATGAAGAAGGATTGGATCAAATACATACAGGAGCGGGAATCAATACTGGACTCTGTGTTGTCGGTAATTTTGGTAGTAGCAGTCGTTTTGATTATAGCGTACTTGGCGACGCAGTTAACCTTGCAGCAAGGCTAGAATCTAGTTGTAAAGAGTACGACACAGACTTAATCATATCCGAGCACAGTTTAGTAGATGGTTATAATTATGAGTTTCTAGACGAAGTAACGGTAAAAGGTAAGTCCGAGCCAGTTAAAATCTATACCATACGAAAATAGTACTTGACATGAGTTCTATATTTTGATATAATTTTCACTATAGATGTGGAAATATCCACAAGTGCTAAAGGAGAATAACATGGATTCAGTCGAGCAAGTATCAGCAGAACTAGCTACACACGAAGCTGTATGTGCAGAGCGATGGAAAACTATTTTCAATAAAATTCACTCTATTGAAAAAGATAGTAACGGTAGGTTTAATGGAATCGAAACGTTAATCAATAGAATAGAAACAATTTTAATTGGATGTGCAGGATTTCTATTAATAACTTTAGCAGGAATTGTAGTCAGTATGCTGACTATACATTAGGAGACATAATGGAATTAGAATATAACAAAAAAGACTTGACAAAATCCGCAAAAACTAAAACAGTAGTAAAAAATGTACTACCTGAAGGATGGGAAATGTATTGTGCAAGAGGTACTTGGAAAGTAAGAGACGATAAAGGAGTTCTTTTACATTTTGCTTCAGAGGAAGCAGCGTGGGTACATATAAATGGCTAACACAAAAATAGAAGAAGCCCTTGCTAAAGCAGTGGAAGGTTTTGAAGACCACACAGGGGAGATCGTAGTTGAAGAAGTCCCTGCAATGGCAGCTAGAAACAGACGACTACAAGCCCGCAAGAAGAACTTGCAACGAAAAACAAGAAATGTACTACCCACTTCATTGAAGTGAACAAAAAAGATTATAAAGAAAGATTAAAGATTTGTGAAGCGTGTCCAAGATATCAAAAGTTTTGGAAGACTTGCAAAGAATGTAATTGTTTCATGCCCCTCAAAACTAAAATTAGATGGGCAGAGTGTCCACTCGGTAAATGGACTTAACTGGAGGTGATTCTCAAAGTTTTAAGAAGAGTAGGTGACCTAATACTAAGCGTAAACGCATGAATAAATTTCATGACACGGAAATAAATCATAGGTCCCGACTCTTCCCCTTTTGGGTATTATTATGGATAAATTTAAAATTATGTTAGGATGGCATAGAGATTGGTTACTAGGATGGCAAGAGAAGCTTCACTTAGAAGATTATACAATGTTATGGATATCCTTCGGAGAAGGAGTTGTAATGACTCTTGTATTATTATGGTTGATATGATAAAAAAATTATGGAATATACTAACTGGCAAAGACCTAAATGGGGACGGCAAAGTTGATATAAAAGATGATTTAATAAGAGCAGAGAAAAAAGCTCAAAGATATCAATACAGGCCTACAAACGATAACAATGAATAGAACACAAATACAAACAAAAGAATTTTACACCTCATCCTTAGGGCATGGCGTAAAATTTGTTACGGAAAATAAATTAAAACAAAACTTTCCTGACCCGCAAGGAGCTGCAATAAAAAGCTTCGTTGTATATGCTAATTCATCCACACTAACAGTAGATTCTACAGATGAATCCTTCACAACAACAGGAGAAGGAGTTTATGCAGGAATCAATAGCAGCTTTACATATGGAGTACAGTCATTTGTACTTACAGTAGTTGCTAAAAATTTAACAGAAGTACAAAAATTTAATAATACTAGTGGAGCCTTTGGAGGCTTATATCTTGTTACTGCAGATACTAATAGATTATATCGAATGGTATCTAATGGCTCGTCCGTCACTGCAATTAGAATTATGGGATTTGATGCAAAACCATCAAATAAATTACCATGGTTCAATGGGAGTTTACTCACAGGCACAGAATTAGTCTGGGTTTAAGCCAAGTGTCCGCAAGGACAGATAGAGGGGAGAGATATGATAGATCTTTTAGTATGGATTACTAAATTACTTTCAGTAATTCCAACAATCGTATTAGGTGCATCACTTATTGCAGCCTTAACGCCTACACCAGTAGACGACGGTTTAATGAAAAAGATTTACAAAATTATCGATTGGTGTGCATTAAATGTAGGCCGCGCGAAAGAGAAGTAAATCCACAATTATGAGCCTCTCTATGAGGGGCTTATTTTACCTTCAAGGAGGTACCAATGAGTCTTTATGAAAAATTTGAATTTGTAGACCAGATGCATAAGATTGAGAAATCCGTAGCAGTTTTGGCTATACAACATAGAAAAAGATTAGAGAAATTACACAAATTAAAAGATTACACAACAATGAAAAAGTGTAACTTTAGAGACAAGCAATTGGATAAATTGCTACAAAGAGGAACATCATCATGAAAATGAGACTATTAGGGGCAGAAGCAGCTTGCGGTACTACAGTAGGAGCCGCATCCACCTTTCTAAATTCTGACTATGTTAGAGTTTTTAATAACACTGCAACTGTACAAGTTGTAACTGTAGCTAACGCAGCAGACACTACGCTAGGTAGTATTAAAGTATCTGCATACGGAACAGAAATACTTAAGAAACAACCAACAGACCAAATCTTTGCTGGAGCAGTAACCGTATTCGGTACTCCAGTAGTAGTAGACTAATGCCTAAAGATCCTAGACTAACAAGAATAGGAGTATCCGGTTTTAATAAACCAAAAAGAACACCTAGTCATAAATCGAAATCCCATGTTGTTGTCGCCAAAGTAGGCGATAAAGTCAAAACTATTCGTTTTGGAGAACAAGGGGCTTCAACAGCTGGTGCACCTAAAGCAGGTGAGTCAGCTAGAATGAAAGCAAAAAGAAGAAGTTTTAAGGCTCGCCACGGCAAGAATATTAAAAAGGGCAAGATGTCCGCCGCTTATTGGGCAGACAAAGTTAAATGGTAAAATTATGAAAAATATGTATGGAAAGAAAAAACCTGTGAAGAAGAAACCTGTAAAGAAACCTGTAAAGAAAAAATCAGGTGGATTAACAGCAGCACAGAAGAAGTTGCCTAAAGGACTTCAAATGGCTATAGCTAAAAAGAAGAAGTAATGCCTAGAAAAGCTACGACTAAGAAAAAGTCAACAGTAAATTCAGCAGGAAACTATACCAAACCCACTATGCGTAAAAATCTTTTCAGTAGGATAAAGTCTGGTGGGAAGGGTGGAGCACCAGGACAGTGGTCTGCAAGAAAAGCCCAGATGTTAGCAGTAGCGTACAAAAAGGCTGGAGGAGGCTATAGAAAGTAATGGCTTTGAAGAAATCTCAAAAGTCTTTAAAAAAATGGACTAAACAAAAGTGGACAACTGCCAGTGGAAAGAAATCTTCTACTACTGGAGAAGTCTACGCCCCTGCTAAGACTATAGCAAAACTTAAGTCTACTACAGCAGGTAAAAAGAAACTAGCAGCAGCGAATCGAAAGAAAAGAGCAGCTAGTAAAAAAGGAAAACAACACGCCTCTCACGGGCTACACAAAGGAAAGAAAAGATGACATCAGTAAGTGGGCAGAAATTATGGTTGGATGAAACAGTACTGCACGGTACTAAATTTATGAAACAACTAATGCATACTGAAAAAACAAGACCATTAAGTCCTTCAGAAGAAAATCTTAAGAATCTTTCCGCCGCTTATGTATACTTATATAACAAAGCTCTCGTTCTAGGAATACTAGAAGAAGATGAAGAAAACCTATTTGACGACGAGATATTGCATTGATACAAGTAAGCAGAACAGACGTCTTATCTGACAGTCTGATGAAATTTGATGAACGCCGTTTTGTCAAACTACCTATAGATGGATATATGGATTTATTAGGAATTACTCCTAATACTTCACAACACGCCATCATTAATGCAATTAACTCCCCTAAATATCGTTTTGTTACAGCAGCTGTTTCTAGACGACAAGGCAAAACTTATATTGCAAACATCATAGGACAATTAATTACGTTAGTTCCAGGAGCTAATGTATTACTTATGTCCCCAAATTATTCCCTATCACAAATATCATTTGAACTTCAAAGAAGTTTAATAAAACATTTTGACTTAGAAGTTACAAGAGACAACGCAAAAGATAAAGTTATAGAACTTACAAATGGTTCTACAATCCGTATGGGTTCTGTAAACCAGGTTGACTCTGTAGTTGGTAGAAGTTACGATTTAATTATCTTTGATGAGGCTGCACTTGTAGATGGTAGAGATGCCTTCAATGTAGCACTAAGACCTACACTAGATAAAGAAAACTCTAAAGCAATTTTTATATCTACTCCAAGGGGTAGAAATAATTGGTTTGCAGAGTTTTGGCACAGAGGCTTCTCAGACGAATTTCCAGAGTGGTGTTCAATCAAAGCAACTTATCATGAAAATCCAAGGATTTCAGATACTGACATTGCAGAAGCTAAAAAGACTATGTCCGAGTCAGAGTTCAATCAGGAATACATGGCTGACTTTAATGTCTTTGAAGGGCAAGTATGGGCATTTGATCATGAGAAATCTGTCGCAGATTTAGCCGAATTTGATACTACAGGAATGGATGTCTTTGCCGGAATGGACGTAGGGTACAGAGACCCGACAGCCTTCTGTGTTATGGCGTACGATTGGGATAGCGCACAATACTATTTACTAGATGAATATTTTGACGCAGAAAGAACCACCGAGCAACACGCAATACAGATACAAAAGTTAATACATAAATGGAATATTGATTATATTTATATTGATTCCGCAGCACAGCAAACTAGATTTGACTTTGCACAGAACTATGATATTACTACTATTAATGCTAAAAAATCAGTCCTTGATGGTATAGGCCATGTAGGTGGCATAATAGACAACGCAAGATTAACAGTACACCAGAGATGCGAAGAGTCTCTAATAAGTTTAGACCAGTATCAATGGGATCCAAACCCAAATTTATTAAGAGAAAAACCTAAACATAACTACGCGTGTCACATGGCAGACGCCTTACGATACGCACTTTATTCATTCGAGACAAGTGTTACATCCTTCTAATATACCCCCTCAAAAAATAGTTCTTGACATATGCTCGAATATTTGGTACAATTCTAATATAGAAGTAGGTTTATGACTTTAAAAAGAGATTTAGTTAAATATGTTCGAGATAAGGCCAAGTCGCGTTATAAGAAACAAACGGAATGTTACATTTGTGGCAGTACAGAAGAACTAGACTTTCACCACTTCTACGGATTAACCGAGTTATTAGAATTATGGTTAAGAAAGAGAAAAATAGTCATAACCGAAGAACAACAAATTCTAGATATTCGTGAAGAATTCATTGAAGAAGAACACGATAAAGTTTACGACCATGCTGTTACACTTTGCCATAGCCACCACATGAGATTACATGGTATATATGGTAAACGCCCAACACTTATAACAGCTAAGAAACAACAAAAATGGGTAGAGATACAGAGAAACAAATATGGCATGGTATGATTTTATAACAGGTAGAGACAGAGACATTGATGAAAAACTCAATCCGTCTCAATTTGTCATCGCTAGAGATCAAGGGATGGAAGTCCTTTCTAGAGAAAATGTTACAAATTATAGAAACGCATACGAGCAATTAGAAGTAGTTAACCGAGCAGTCAACATGATAGTGGATGATTCTGCGGAAATACCTTTTGATGTTGGTGAAGCAATTAAAGGCATGGATAGTGTATATAAAGGAATAAGAAGATCAAAAGTTGACTTACTACTAAATACTCAGCCAAACCCTTTTCAAGATGTAAGTACTTTTAAAAGAAATCTTATAATTGACTTATTGATTGATGGAAATATATTTGTATACTTTGATGGTGCACATCTGTACCATCTTCCAGCAGACCATGTGACTATTGTTACTGATGATAACACATACATAGAGAAATTTACGTATGACCACAGTATTGATTATAGTCCTAGTGAGATTATACACATTAAAGAAAACAGTTTTAACTCCATTTATAGAGGAGTGCCTAGACTTAAGCCTGCATTTAGAACAATGCAACTACTAGGTAGTATGAGAAACTTCCAAGATAACTTCTTCAAAAACGGAGCAGTTCCTGGACTAGTACTTAAATCACCAAACACTCTTTCTGAGAAAATCAAAGAAAGAATGCTATCATCTTGGGTTGCGAGATACAATCCACAGTCAGGTGGCAGACGACCGTTATTTTTAGATGGCGGTTTAGAAGTAGAGAATCTAACTGAAGTAAACTTCAAAGATCTAGACTTTCAAGATGGTATTAAAGCGAATGAGAAAATCATTCTAGAAGCTTTAGGAATACCACCAATTTTAATGGATGGCGGGAATAATGCGAACATTCGCCCTAATCACCGTCTTTATTATTTAGAAACCATAATGCCAATCACAAATAAGATTGCATGTGCTTTCGAGAGGTTCTTCGGTTTTAAATTAGACGAAGAAGTATCAGGAATTCCTGCACTTCAACCTGAATTAAAAGACCAAGCAGCGTATTTTGCCACACTTGTAAACACGGGTATTTTTACACCGAATGAAGCAAGGGAGGCGTTACGTCTTGAGAAGATTGACGGATTCGATACACCCAGAGTTCCTGCAAATATCGCAGGTTCAGCGGCAAATCCAGCAGAAGGTGGAAGACCACCCGAAGAAACAGAGGAATAAATATGACAAAAGATATGATGGTAAAAGCTCTTTCAGAATTCGTCGCCAGTAAAGGCGTGAATACTATTAGCTTACCCGATTACAAATCATACGGAAAAGAAGTTCCAGTTAAAGACTACCTATTGAGAAGACAATGGGGTTCTTGGACTAGAGTTCTTTCTGTAATGAATAAACGTTATCCTATCCAAGTAGCAGAAGAAGTTAAAGAAGTCGTAAAGACTCCTAAGACTCCTAAAGTGAAAGGAGAGAAATAATGTCAGATAAAATCTTTCATTGGTCATCAACGTTAAAAACGTTAGGTGAATTAGAAGATGGTTCTTTAGAAATCAAAGGTTCAGCAAGCACAATAGATTTAGATCGTGCAGGCGACATAATTGAAGCCGCAGCATGGACAAAGTCCGGCGGGTTGAATAACTTCAAAGGTAATCCAATTATCCTTTTTAACCATGATTATAATAAACCAATCGGTCGCGCTACTGATGTAGTCGTAACTGATAAAGGCTTGGAAATATCTGCAAAGATATCAAAAGCAGCAGGTGAAGTAAAAGATCTTATTAAAGATGGTGTCCTTGGGGCGTTTTCTGTCGGCTTTAAAGTTAAAGACGCAGAATATATGACTCAAACAGATGGATACAAAATAAAGGATGCGGAACTTTTTGAAGTTTCTGTAGTATCAGTACCTTGTAATCAAGCGGCAACGTTTTCAATTGCAAAATCATTTGATAATATGGATGAATACAAAGAATTCCAAAAACAATTTATAAAGGCTAACTCGAACGCAGCAGCAGACGCTGTTAAAATTGAGCAGCCAAGCGGGGAGAAATCCCAAAAAATGGAGACTAAAATGTCAGAAGAAAAGAAGACTCCTGAAGCGGGCTTTGACCTTGAAGCATTCGCAAAAGAAGTAGCAGAAAAAACTGCGACATCTATTGCAATGAAACAAGCAGAAGCAAAAGCAGCTGAAGAAAAAGCTAATCTAGAGGCTGTTGAAAAAGCAGAATCTTTAGAAGCTGAAACTAAAACTGCTCAAGAAGCTAAACAGGAAGAACAAAAAACAGTAGTAACTAGCGTTATTACAGGAGCTGAAAGGCTCATCTCAGATGTTGAGAAAAGAGTTAACGAAAAGCAAGAAGATCTTAGCAAAGTAGTTAAAGAACTTGAAGCTCAACTAGTAGAAAAATCATCAGAAATCATGAGTATTCGTGAGTCGAAAAGACACTTCGGTGATAGAACAGGATCAGGCAACTGGAAAGAATCCTTTGCAGAAGATGTAATGGATGCTAAATTTGCAGGTCTAGCAACAGGTAAAGGATGGGACACAGACTTATCTAAATCAGTAATGGAAAAAGTAAACACGCAATCAGGTGTTCAAGTTTCATCAGCTGATTTTGAACAACTTGTTTCAACCAATATTGAAAGAGATATCCAAAACAGTTTAGTTTTGGCTCCTCTATTCAGAGAGATCTCAATGAACTCTGCCAACATGATTATCCCAATCTTACCAGATAGTGGTTATGCTGAATTCGCTTCAGCTCAAACAGCTTCAGGTATTAGTGGAGCTCATGGTAACTTAGCCGAAAGAGGAGATACTTACGGTTCAGCCTTTGGTGGTGTAGATTTAACTGAAAGAACCCTTTCAACTAAAAAATTAATTTCACAATCTTACCTAGGTAACGAGACTGAAGAAGATGCAATCTTACCGATTCTTCCTTTAATTAGAGAATCAATGGTTAGATCTCACGCTAGAGCGGTTGAACAAGCCATGCTAGTGGGTAACCATGCAGACGGCGTTTACGGTACAGGTGGAGCTTCTTTTGAAGGTCTAGTAACTATGGCTGGGTCTAACAAGACTCAATCAGCAACTGCCTACGCTTCAGACGCTTTAACAGCTGCTCAGTTGTTAGGTGCTAGAAAGAATATGGGTAAATATGGTATCAATGCTTCAGAAGTGATTTACATCGTTTCTCAGAGAGGATATTATGAATTACTAGAAGATGCTGAATTCCAAGATGCTAACTTAGTTGGCGACCAGGCTACTAAATTGACTGGTGAAATTGGTTCAGTATTCGGTTCTAGAGTATTAATGTGTGATGAATTCAAAACACCGGGAGTTGGAATTTTCCATTCGATCGCTGTTAATCCAAGAAACTACGTAATGCCTCGTTTAAGAGGAATGACTATCGAGTCAGATTACGAAGTTGCTAACCAAAGAAGAGTTCTTGTGGCTTCACAAAGACTTGGCTTCACTGATATGATCAATGCAGCTACTTCGGCTTGGGCACTACAATATAAAGCTAGTTAATAGCTAATTATGGTTTTCGTGGGGATTCCTAAAATCCCCACACTTTTAATTATGGCAGACTTAATAACAGTAAATGAATATAAAGACGCAGAGGGACTCCGAGGAGAGAAGGATGACGATCGTCTATTTGTTATGATACCTTTGGTATCTGATTTAGTTAAGAAGTACTGTGCCACAAGTTTTGTAGATTATTATTCTACAGATAAAGTTGAGACATTTACAATCAATGACAACTACACTACCACCATTACAATGAGTGAAAGTCCGTTAGTTAACGTTGATATAGTACAAGAAAGGTCACAATATGGAGTTGCTTATGAAACATTAACAACTACAGATTTTGAATATTATGTTGATTTAGAGAGTGACGCAATTATAAGAACAAATAAGAGTGGTAATCCAATCTCTTGGAAAAGAGGAGTAGGAAGCGTAAAGATTACTTATAACGCAGGATATTCAGAGTGTCCAAGTGATTTAAAACTAGCAATTTTTGACTTAGTTAATTACTACATGAAAGATGAACATAAAGAAAGAAGAAGTTTAGGAAATGCTCAAATGAATAATCAAGGAACTTCCGGTATGAGAACAAGTACTGACTTTCCAGACCATATTAAAAGAGTATTAGATTTATATAGAGTTGTAATTTAATGTCGCAAACACTTAGAAATAAACTTTTTAAGGAACTCGAAAAGAAAGCGACAAAAAGATTAACTACCTATACTAAAATTAAAAATGTAGGTGCAATTTTTGATGAAGGAACTACTTTGATTAGTAAAGGAAACTTTATGAATGAGATAGCTAACTGGAGAGATAAAACTATAAGTAATGTACAACATAACTTAACTCCTGAAGAAATTTTTGAAGTTTCAGCGTATGAAGGTGAGTGGGCAGATCGTGGAAAAGAAATCTATAAGCAGATTCAAAAACTTAGTCAAGATGGCAAAGAAAAGTGGATATTACACCAACCTGAAGGTTTGCAAAAAAGAGGATGGAATTCTAGTGAAATTGTATTTCATTATAAAAGAAATCCTAGATCAAAATATGTTGGTGCAGGACTCGAAGGACTCTTTAACAATAGATTAAAAAGAATTGTAAAGAAGGTAATAAACGACACAAAGATTAAGATAGACTATTCTCATGGTAAGAGTTTACCAAAAGATTTTAAAAATACTGAGTCTACTTTAACACCAGGTACTAAAAAACGTTTCCATGGAGCAGCAGGAACACTAAGTCATAGAAAAGTTGAAAATGCGTTAAGAGATATCTTCAAAGGATACAAAGGGCCAGAAACTAATATGTTTATAAGTGTCGCTAGACTGTTTGAAACTAAGTTTGAAGACATGTTTGACACACAATTAGTTTTACAAGGTAAAAGAACTAGAACACAAGATGATTCTACTTTAAGATACAGAGGTCAGTTAGTTTTTACAAAGGATAAAAAGAATCCATCTGCACCGGATAAAGAAGTACTAGACCACTTTAAATCTTTTATAGGTGGGAAAGATCCTGGCGCAACAATGAATGACGCATTTGCTGAGGAAGTAATGAGACTTTGTAAAGTAGATTTAGACAGAGCTCAACAACTTTGGTCTGCTAGTCCCGGGCCTCTAGATAGAGCCAACATAATGAAACAGGCTTTAATTGCTGAAGGACTAATGACTGTAAAAGGCAAACTAGATAAAAGAAGTAAAAGAGTAGGTAAAGGTGGCGGACTTGACATGAGAATGAAAGTCAACCAAGAGTTTATACGAAAAATGAAGGGGCTTAAAGCATCTTCAGGCACTTCAAAAGGGCGATCTGCAAAAAAGATGAAGAACAGTATTACTTCAACTGCAGGAACAATAGCTAGGAAAAAAGTAAGAGTAAGAACTAAGGATGCTGCAAAAACAGCACAAAGTCCTTTACATTTAGAAGCAATGTTACAAGCTTTACTACCTCAAGTAGTAGCTAGTAAAATGGGAACGGGTGGAGCATTAAGATACCAAACAGGTAGATTTGCAAACAGCGTTGAACCTACACAAGTAATGGTAGGCCCAAGAGGGGGAGTTCATGTAGACTATACTTATATGAAATATCCTTATCAAACTTTTGAACCAGGATTTAAACAAGGCAGTACAGCAAGAGATCCAAGAAAGATAATTGGAGAAAGTGTTAGAGAGATAGCACAAAGTATAATAGGAAATAAATTCCTCAAAGTAAGGAGAGTATAATGGATTCTACAACAGCAAGAAGATATTCGTCGCGTCGTAGAGCCATAATTGAATCCTTAGCCGTAGCACTAGAAACTCAGATAAATGGAAGTCCACCAATGAGAACATCAGTAAGTACGGTGGAAAGAAGGTTAAAATTTTGGGACGAAGTTAACGAGTTTCCGACTATTCATTTAGGAGCGGGAGCAGAAACGAGAGAATACGATGGCGGAGGCTTTCGATTTAGATTTTTAAGAATAACAGTTCGATGTTATGTGTCTGATGACAATGATGTTATCAACGCACTCGAAGAATTGTTGGAAGATGTAGAAACTGTGTTGGAGGATAATGATCCATTAACCTACACAGATTCAACAGGAACATCTCAGTCTACAGTACAGACTTCAATCTTAACTGTAGATACAGATGAAGGCGTATTAGAACCTCTCGGTGTTGGAGAAATCACCGTAGAAGTTCGATATTAATGGAGATATAAAAAATGGCATTTTTCTTTAGTAGAGATACCAAAGTGTTCATGCAATGGTCAGAGGATAGCACCACAGCCAATACCGCTCTTTATGAGATTCCGGTATTAGATGGGTTTTCTTTTAGTCAGGGTACGAATACATCAGAGATAACATTAAGTGAAGCAGCTAATTCTAGTGGTTACAGTAAGAGAGGTAGAGCAATGTTCACCGATTCTTTCGCACCAGCAGAATGGAGTTTCAGCACTTATATGAGACCAACTGTATCAGGTTCAAATGCAAAATTTGCAAGTGGAGACCACGCAGATAGTGGGGGACATTTTGCAGTAGAAGGACCTTTATGGGCAGCAATGAGTGCGAAGGATTACGACGATGCATGTGGTGGGGACGCTTATGGCGACACCGCTAAGCAAGAGTTTAATTTCGCTAACTCAAACCAAGTAACACTAGGTACATTTGATATGTATTTTGTACTTGGTGCAGCAAAGGACACCGCAACAGCGTTGTATGCAACAGGTACAGAAGGAGTAACAATCTATAAATTAGCAGATTGTTCAGTTGGCTCGGCTTCAATTGATTTTGATATTGAAGGAATCGCACAAGTAGGTTGGTCCGGAAACGGTAAAACAATCGAAGAAGCGGCTTCTTTAAACACTGAAGCAAGTGGAACCACAGCTAAGGGTCTAATTAGAGAAGGAGTAGATACTACTTCTAACTTTATCAGACAAAAATTAACAGACTTATCATTAACATATGATGCAAGTGAAACAACAGGTACAGTCGGAGCTTTAGGTAGTTCAGACCAAGCATATAGTGTTACTTTAACAGGTGGAAACATCACAGTTGAAAACAACATTTCATACTTGACACCGGAAACAATAGGAACAGTAAACTTACCATTAGGTCATGTTACTGGTACTAGATCAGTTTCAGGTAACTTCACCTGCTATCTTAATGATGTATCAAATGGGTCACTAGACTTATTTGAGAAGTTACAAGAGTCTAGAGGCGTAATTACTAACGCTTTCCAAATGGTATTTTCTATCGGTGGTAGTGGCAACACTCCTCGATGTAATGTATCGATTGGAAAAGCTCACTTAGAGTTACCTACTCATGATTTATCAGATGTAGTATCTGTAGATGTAGCCTTCCACGGTTTATCAACAGACTTATCATCTGCAACAGCAGCAGACGCTACCAACGAAGTAAAAGTTACTTACGTCGGAGCTTAGTAATAATAACGAAGTGTGTGGGGAAGTCATTCCCCACATATTTTTTAAATAGGAATTAATAATGACAACAGAAAACATAAAACCAGTAGTATCGCTTAAGAGTTTATTAACTCCAAGCAAGACAGTAGCAGTAGACTTTCCAGGACTGAAAGGCTTCAGCGTAAAACTCACTTATTTAGCAAGAGAAGAATTGCTAAAGCTTAGAAATAAAAGTGTATCACAAAAGTTCAATAAAAAGACAAGGGCATACGAAGAACAGCTAGATAATGATAAATTCTTAACTGAATATTGCAAAGCAATCATAAAAGGCTGGTCAGGCTTAAAATATAAATACTTAGAAGAGCTTCTATTAGTAGATATTAGCCAGTTAGAACCTGAAGACTTTTTAGTCTGGAACAACGAAAATGCAGAGTTACTTATGAAGAACTCTAGTGATTTCGATGAGTGGGTAAGTGAAACTGTCGGTGAACTGGAAAATTTTACCAAGACCAAGTAGAAGGAATACTTGGGCTGATTAAAAAACAATTTTCTGAGGATATTGATTTAGATAAATACCTTGCAGTCTGCGAGCAACTAAATCAAGATCCCGATCCCGATAAAATGCCTCCTGAGATGAGAGATTATCCAATTGAGGTACAACAGTCGTTTATGCTACACAGCATACTAACTGACAGATGGGATGGTACTAGTGGTATGTATATGGGCAAAGATTTTAGCCCTATAGGTACTTATTTAGATACTTTTGATATCGAGGACAAACGCACAGTTGTCTACTTTTTAGCTCATATAGAAAACGCAAATTCTAATTGTATAAATAAACGAGTCAAAGACTCACAAAAAAATGCTGAAATGTCAGCAAAAGCTAAGGCGAAAGCTAGTAGATAAGGTAAACAATGGCTGGTAAAAATCAACAACATGAAGTAAGTCTTAAGATGATTATAGATGGTCTTGGCAAATTTGTCCAGGATCAAAAGAAAGCATCTGGAGCATTAGATAAAACCAGGAAGTCGGCACAGTCATCTGATCGTGCTTTAAAAGGTGCTGCACAAGCATCTTCAAATTCAACTAAAAACTTTTCTAAAATGTCCCAAGGTATCACAGGGGGACTTGTTCCTGCCTACGCTACTTTAGCCGCTAACTTATTTGCACTTGATGCAGCCTTTAGATTCCTAAAAGGTGCTGCTGACTTTCGTGTATTACAACAAGGTCAAGGGGCTTTTGCAGCAGCTACTGGAGTGGCATATCAAAGTTTAGCTAGAGATATACAGGGCGCTACTAGAAATATGATTACTTTCCAGGAAGCCGCACAAGCCGGTGCTATTGGTAGAGCTGCGGGACTATCTGCAGGACAGTTAAATGAGTTATCAAAAGCAGCGTTTACAGTTTCAGTTGCGCTCGGTAGAGATGTAACAGACTCATTCAACAGATTAGTAAGAGGTGTTACTAAAGCGGAACCAGAACTATTAGACGAACTAGGTATTATTCTAAGACTAGAAGAAGCGACAACAAAATATGCAGCTACTCTAGGTAAGACTAAAACTCAGTTATCTATTTATGAAAAATCACAAGCAGTCGCAGTAGAAGTACTAACACAGGCAGAAGAAAAATTCGGAAAGATTAATGATATCATGGAGCCAACAGCAAATGCTTTAGCACAGGTTGGAGTTGCTTTTGATGAATTGTTAAATAAAGTAAGACCAGCTATTGCTGGAATAGCCGAGCCTATGGCCAGATTTATTTCAGCCAATACATTCAATGCAGCACTCGTAATGGGTGTTTTTGCTACTTCTATTATTACAAGTTTGATTCCAAGCACAGAAGCATTAAGAAAAACCCAGTCAATAGCTGCTTCAGATCGAGTAAAAGAAATTAACAGGTTGATAGCAAAAGAAACCCAACTTAAAACTCAAATGGAACAAATAACAAATTTAAGTCCTTCTCAACGTAAGTTTGCACAGAAGATAGGGGAGCCAACTCTACGTAGTGGTGGAAAAATTGGTAATGCTATGGCTGATGGTGAAAAGTTAAATAAAGCACAAATATCTAATTTACATTCACAACATGCAAGACGAGTTGGAATGTTTAAAAATATGTCAGATAAGCAGTACGCTTACTCTAAAACTATTCTTACTAAAATGACTAAAGACCATCAAGGTTTTACAACAAAAGTCCAAGTTTTTGCAAAACAACAAGGTACTGCGATGAGTATACAGTACACTAAAATGGCGGTTCGAGTAAATGGTGCTCTTAATTCAATAAAGATAGGACTCGCATCTTTGTCTAGATTTGCAATGGGAGCCATGGGTTGGGTATCTATGATTGCAATGGGAGTTATGGCTATTAGGGGTGTTGCGGCTTTTATAAATAAAGATAAAATTGACGCGGCAGAAAAATATGGTAAAGCAGTCGATAAAGCAGTTAACTCTCAGAAAGGTCTTAACGAAGAACTTCTAAAAATGAAAAGAGTTAGAGATACTGGATTAATAACTGGTAAAGATAATAATTTAATGCATGCCGCAGAAGCTGTAGCTAGTGCTAATATACCAGGAATGATTACTAATATGAATGTATTAGAAAAAGGCGCTATGATGAATCAAGACGCTTTTAATAAACTAGGATTTGAATTTGCCACTACGTTAACGACTCTTATATCTATGGATAAAAGATTTGAAGAATTTTCTGATGAATTAGTAAAAACAGGTAGATTAACAGATGAGTCTAAAACAAAATTACAGCAATTAGAAAAAACTTTAATGACAGTAGGAGCAGCTCTAAAAACAGTTAAACAAAATAATGGTGAAATGATAAAAACTATGAATAAACTAGTTCAAGCTTTACCTAAACAACCATACCAAGAATTAATAATGCTTCTTAGTAGTAATGTAAAAGCATATAAAGATTTAGTCGAGGCGGGAGAATCGTATGAGGTACATCTAGAAGCTGCCTCAAACAGAATCGAAATATATAATGGTCATTTACAGATGGCAATTAATCTACAAAAGTTGGAAGCTAATGTAAAATCAGATGGCGCATTTAGTGGATTAGCTGGTGGAACTACTTCTGACCGTATGCAAAAAGTACAAACTGCTTATATTAAATATTTAAAAGAAGTTAAAAAACTACAAGATACACAACTATCATTAGATACTACATCAGAGGAAACTACTAAAAATACCGTAGCACAGTTACAAAAAACGAAAGAAATACAAGTAGAAAATATAAAAAATGCTAGAGCGCTATTTAAGTTAGAAAAAGCTCGTGCTGATTTAATGTTTTCAACTTACAATAAAGTCTACATACAAATGGAAAATGATTTAGGAAAAGCTATAGGAGCAGGCATGAGAGGAGACTCTTCTCAGTTTGAAAAAATAGGTAAATCTTTCACAAATACAATAACGGATGCTATCGGAGGATTCCTTTCAGAACAACTATTAGAAGATACAATAGGATCATTACTACCTCAAAAAGATAGCATTAAAGATGAAATATTTGCTGGTGCAGAAAAACATGCTAATTTAATAAAAGCCGCTATTGAAGATGGTGGATATGCTCATGGTAATCTTTTACTAGGAGTATTTAATTCTCAAAACAAAAGTTTAAAAAATATTCGTGTAGATATGTTAAGAAGTGAGTCTGCTTTAGCAGGGGCAAAAATGAGTGAGATAGATGCAAGAGTTACGTCCTTACAAGCAGAAAATAACACTTTAGGTAAGTATACAACAGCAGAGAGTATTGAAAAAGCGTCCGCAGAAAAAGATCCTAAATTCATGGAGGAAGCACAAGCGTATTTCTTAAAAACAGGAATGAATCATGTAGATTATTCTAGACTACAAAAGACAAAAAATCAGAAAGATGCAAAAGAAAAAGAATTTAAGAGTATGAAAGAATTACCATTATCCTCCTATACTGCTGGTGATAGGGAAGGAGACTTGAATAAGCTTGGGGGTGAAATCAAAGCGTTAGAAACCAAAATAGCAAATATAACATCAGGAGGCCAACGAGCAATTTTATCTTATACTAATATGTTAAAAGATAAGATAGTAGATAACCAATTTACTGTAGATAAAAACAATAACACAATAGACAGACTAAGAGGCAAAGAAACATTTGAAAACTCAGGTGTATTTAAAGGAGGAGAAAAAGCTTTTTATCAGACAAGAGCAACAGACCTTACAAATAAAGCCGACACAGCAATGAACGCTAAATCAGATCTAATAGATTTAGATAATCCATCAGTAATTAGACAAGCTAATGAGATACAAGAGCTGTTTGATACGGCATTAAAAATGGCAATACCAGGAGCTTTAGAAAAATTCAAAGCAGATAATCCTGATTTAGTAAATCCTGAAGGTAAATTAACAGGAGATGGTAAAATCGGATTTGCTGAGTCAGTTGGAACAAGCACAACAAAAGGTAGCGACGAATTCAGTAAAAACTTAAATCAATTCTCTGGAGTTATAGGAGCTATGGGAGCTTTAACAGGAAACGAAGAAAAGACCGCAAAGATAATGGCAAGAGTTGCTCAGATTCAATTAATGATTTCAATATACGAAAGAGCAAAAATGGCAATGGATATAGCAAGAGGCGAGGGCGGTACTTTCTTTAAAGCTATAGGAGCTTTCTTTACAGGAGATATGGGCAGAGATGGTGGAATTATGTCTAAACATGGACGTTCTTATTCAGGTGGTGGAGTAGCAAGTGGACCAAACTCAGGATATCAAGCAATGCTCCATGGTACAGAAGCAGTAGTACCTCTTCCAAATAATAGAAGTATACCTGTAGAGATGAAAGGAAAGAATAACGGCCCAGTAAACACAACAATCAATGTAAACATGGCAGATGGTAGTTCAGATACTACTAGTGATGCAGAATCAGGAAAACAATTTGCACAAGCAATCAATATGGCTGTACTAGAAGAAATAGGCAAACAGCAAAGACCAGGAGGGCTACTAGCAGGATAATATGGCAATAGGATTCAGTGACGGAACAACAACTTTTAGACCAGACAAAGGCTTTACTAGAAAGAACACACCAACAATATTTAAAACACAATTTGGTGACGGTTATGAACAAAGACTAGCAAATGGTATAAACAATTTAAAACAAGAATTTTCAATTAATTTTGCAACAAGAACAAAAGAAGATATAGACGACATAGTAGACTTTTTTGAACTAAAAGGTGGAGTAACTGCTTTTACCTATACATATGCAGATAGTAATGAAGGTGGCGGAGAAAAAGCAGTAAAGGTTACTTGTGATGAATGGCAACAAACTTGGGAGTATGCAGATTACTATTCTCTAAGTTGCACTTTTAGGAGAGTATACGAAGCATAATGTCTGAGAAGATAATAGTAAAGGATTTACAGAAATTAGACCCAGGTTCAGAACTGGTAGAATTATATGAAGTTGAATTTGTAAAAGATAACTTTGCATATTTTACTAATGGGATAGATGATGACGAATCAACTTCTCTTAGAATGAGAGACTTTGATACTAACTCTACTATTCGTACTTATGTGCCTCTCCCTATAAAAGCAGATGGATTTGAATTAAAGAATGATGGCGCTATTGCTAGACCTTCAATTACTATGGCAAATATAACAAGTGCTCTCAGTGACGCTGTAGGTTTTGACTATCATGAACTAATTGGACTAAAAGCAATTAGAAGATTAACTCTTAAAAAATACTTATATGGAGAAACAGGAGATGCAAGTCCTCCTATAGAATTTCCAAGGTCTATATGGGTAATAGATAGAATTAAAGCAAGATCTAAAGCATCTGTGACTTTTGAACTAGTTGCACCTTTTGATATACAAGGAGTAACTCTACCAGCAAGAAATGTCTTAGCGGAGAGATGTCCTTTTATGTATCAAGGAGCAAGTGATCACTTAGACGAATGGCAAAAAGCACAAAGTGGGTGTAATTGGCACTTAGAAGGAAAAATAAAAACAGGAGGTACTGGTACAGAGTACACAGTATATGTAAATCAAGATGATGAATATATAATACCAAGTACAACTTCTTTTACAACATATTCTAGTGGTGCTATAACTATAAATACTTATTACAAGACTACTAAAACAACTACAAGATTCAATGCAGACGGTACTAATTCAAGTGTTACTGCAACAGACTACTGGCAAGCCGTAAAAGCTACAAGCTCACCAGGAACACCATCAGATAGTAATCCTAACTTTAAGAGAATCAGAGTATACTCGACATACTCTCATGGTACGGAATACTTTAGCTTTTTAGATGATAGAGATAATAGTTATGTAAAATTTACTGACAATGTTTCTACTTCTTCTACTAATGGTAAAACATTAGTATGGAAAGCAAAAGCTCCAAGTGATGATCAAGCTCCAGGACATGGCCCTTATTGGGAAAGAGGAGATGGGTGTAGTAAGACTACTACAGGATGTAAGAAAAGATTTGGGTTTAATCCAATTAGTGGTGGTACAGCAACCAGCACAGGAAAAGCTGCTACAGATACAAGTGTAGAGCTTCCGTTTGGAGGATTCCCAGGAGCAAGAGCATTCTCGTGATGAATGAAATATTTCAACATGCTGAACAGTGTGCCCCGTTTGAATGTTGTGGACTTGTTATAGAGGAAAATAATAATAAAATTTATATTCCTCTCGAAAATATTTCCGAAGAAAAAGATAGATTTGAAATGGACGCAAAAACTTTCATTACATATCAACTCAATTCGAAAATATTATATGTAGTCCATAGCCACTATGACGGAGATTGTAAACCGAGTGAGCATGACATAGATAACTGTAACGCCGTTGGTATACCATATTTAATCGTATCGTATCCCGACAAAGACCAATATATTTTGGAACCAAATTATGACTAGAACAATACACTTAATGGGAAGAATGGGACAACTCTTTGGAGAGACTCATAGACTTAACTGCAACACAGTCCAAGAGGCTATGCATGCACTCGACTGTATGAAAGGAGGAGTTAGAAGATACTTACTAGAGTGTACAGATTCTGATGTTCAGTTTACTGTTCAAAAAGGAGAAGACTTTATAGGTATGAAAAATATAGGAGACACTTTAGGAAAAGATGATATAATTATTTCTCCAGTTCCTGCAGGTTCAAAAAGTGGTTTGACTAAACTAATTGTAGGAATAATACTTATAGCCCTTGCCATTTATTTCCCTGGTACTGCCGGATCATTTAGCGGTTATCTATCTTCGGCAGCTTTTACTGCAGGGGTGAGCTTAGCCTTACAAGGTATAATAGAATTAACAATGGATGACCCCGATGAATTAAATGAAGAAAAGTCCTCATTATTCAACGGTCCTGTCAATACAACAAAAATGGGAGTACCTGTACCAATTTGCTATGGAAAAATGGAAGTTGGCGGAGCAGTTACTAATTTCGGATTCACACAACGTAGAGTAAAACATCAAATGGGATATAAATTCGTATCAAAACCTTCAGAAGGAAGTTCAGGAACAGGGTCAACTGGTGGCGGTGGCTCTAGTGACGGCGGCGGTGGCAACTTGGACTGGATAGACAGACAGGCAGTAGAAGAGGAATAATATAATGGCATACACAACTCAAGGAAAATCAACAGCTCAAACAGCAGTAATATATGATGCACTATCAGAAGGCCCGATAGAAGGATTAGTCAGTGGAGCAGCAAGTATAAGACTCGACAATAATCCTGTAATAGGAGAAGATAATAATAATACTTTTTCACCTCAAAGATCAGTAGACTCAGGATATACAGCTAGTAGTAAAATAATAGTAGATAATAATAGTCCTTCTATCTTTGAATACTCTTTAACTACAGATGGTACTAGAGAGATACAAATTTTAGGAGCAGCCAAGAAAGGTATAAACGCCGGAGATACTATTGCAGGAAATAACATTATTAGAACTGATACTTCTATTATGGCTTTTGCAAGTGGAGATGTGTATGATACTTCTGCACATATAGTTCCTGCGTATTTAAGAATAGACGGAGCTGGACCAAATGGAACACAGCTTGCAACAAAAATAACAGAATTTATAAACACTTCAGCAGTAAGAGTAGACTTAGCTCCAGCAGTAACTAAATCAAATACAAGTTTATTTTTAGACTTAGTAGATAAAGTAGCAAGTTACGACGCAGGCAATAATAGAGCAACTTTAACAGCTGGTGGAGGAATCGACACAGCAAATACTATTGCAATACTATCAAGTCCTGTAAGAACATCTAATGAAGTTCCTCAATACAATTATAATAACTTTGGATTTGCTTTCAGAACAGGAGAAAGAGATCAACCATATTTACCTACTCCAGCTGGAATAGGTAGTGCCTCACAAGCCTCTGCAATAAATGCTACGTTAGACCAAGTACAAAATACTGGATACCCCACAAATAGTGCTTTTGGCTTAGATATACCTTCTGAAAATGCTACTGCAAGTGAAGTAACTAAAACTTCTGCTAATATGTCAATAGGTAATCCTTCCGAGATAGATCTAGTCAAGATAAATATAGCCTTCCCTTCAGGTTTAGTATCTCAAAAAGAAAATGGTACTATAGGTAATGGTTTTGCAGAGCACAGAATATTCTTTGGATATTCAAGAGATGGTGGAAGTTCTTTTACAGATTCCCTAGTAGTAGGTAGACCAACTATTGCAACAGCAACAAGTAGCTATCATGGGAATACAAGAACTAAAGGTTCTCAGTCAGGAATTATTAATGATAAAACAAAAGAAGGATTTACATATACATACTTAATAAACACACAAGAATTCCAACCATACGATGCATATAGAGTAAAAGTACAAAGACTATCACCAGTTAACCAAAAAGAAAATTCATGGCAACAAACTAATGCTTCCCAATTAAAGTCTATTGAAAATATTATTACAGATAAATTAAGATATCCTTATACTGCTTATGGAGCAGTGATAGTAGACGCAGAAGATTTTTCTAAAATTCCAAGTAGAGGATATGAAATATTTGGAATGAAGGTAAAAGTACCTACTAACTATTTTCCAAGATTCGAGTATACCGCAGCAGGAGTAAGACGAACAGTAGCAACTTATACAAGAAACGTTACTACAGGAGCAGACACAGGAGCCTATGTAGATTGGGATGGAAACTTTAGAGGGGATAAAAAGGAATTTAATAACTTGGCACAAACAGCTGACCAAGTAAACTACGAGCCAGTATTTACAGATAATCCAGTATGGATATTTATGGATATGCTCACCAATTCAAGATATGGACTAGGGAATTATTTAGACCCAAATGGAGACTTTGCACAAATCGATAAATGGACTATGTTTCAGATTGCAAAATATTGTGATGAATTAGTACCAGACGGAAAAGGCGGAAGTGAGCCAAGATTTAGTTGTAACACTTACATAGCAAAAAATCAAGACGCACTAAAAACTTTAAAACAATTTGCAACTGTTATTAGAAGTATGCTTATTTGGTACAATGGGCAAGTTACTTTAGGCTCTAATATTCAAAAAGGTGCAGTTTATACCTTTACAAAAGGTAATGTTGTAGAAGGACAGTTTAGCTACTCAGGAACAGCAGGAAGATTTAAACATAATCAAATAAGAGTTTCATGGACTGACCCAGAAGATAGCTACAAACAAGCAACAGAAGTTGTAGAAGATATAGATGAAATACAGAAAGCAGGTAGAATAACTAGAAAAACGGTTACAGCATTCGGCTGTACATCACAAGGACAAGCACATAGATATGGTAAATGGCATCTATTTACAGAAAGATTAGAAAAAGAAGTTGTAAGTTTTAAAACAGGAATAAATGCAGGAGCAGTTCTAAGGCCTGGTGATATTATAAATATTCAAGACGCAGATGAAACAAATACTCAACTAAGTGGTAGAGTTACAACTGCATCTAATTCAACTACTACAGTTATAAGAACAGATAGAGACTTATCAAGCACTTTAGTTTCAGCAAATAATTATGAATTACATTTAATATATCCTAGCGGTGGTGCATATTTAACTCAACAGACAGCAACAATTAATTCTGTAGTCTATAGACAGGGAGATTTAGTACTATTAGATGAAGCTGGAGCAGCTATTGATAACGAAGAGAAAGCAAGAAACGTTAAAGATGACGCAGGTGCTCTTGTACAAATACATTACTCAGAAGATGTTAGAGTAGAAACAAAACCAATAAGTTCTTTTAATTCAACTTCAGTAACTGTATCAAGCGCATTTAGTTCTGTACCAAATGGAGAAGTTATCTATGCCATATCTGGAGAGACAGATAAAGGGGTGGAAGTAACTGGAAATATGAAACAGTACCTTATTACTTCATTAAAAGAAAATAGTACAGAAATGACTTTTGATATTAATGCTGCTGAATACAATGTTAAAAAGTTTAATGCAGTAGATAGAGGATATGCACTACCAGAACTACCAGCAGAATTAAGAAAACCAAAAAGATCAGAACAAGTACCAGCACCTCAAAATTTAACTGCAACCGTAGTACCTAGTGGTGGAGATACCTCCTCTGTAGGAGCGGGAATATCTGGTTACGATATTTTATTATCTTGGACACCTCCTACTTCAACAAGAACAGATACCGATGGTAATGTTCTAACTGATGTATACGAACATTTAGCAGGATATAGAGTACAACATAATGCACAAACTGATGCACACGACCCAAATCACGATGAATTTGTAAAAATAGATGTAGATAAACAAGTTTCCTATACTATACGAAATGTAGTAGTTGGAGATGAATACATACTAAGAGTTCAAACAAGAAATACAAATGGACAAACATCTTCATATATACAAACAAAGATAGACTTTAATGTATCTACTATGGCACCGTTCTCAGCAGAACTTGTACCAGCAGGACTAAATGGCTCTATTGTAAAAGGTGGATTACTAACTGCTGTCCAGAACATTAACAGTTCAAATGGTACTATAACATTCTCTAGTGGAACATACTCTTACCAACCTTTAAATGGAGCAGATCCATTAGCTTTCGCAGGAGCAAACACTAACTTTACAACACAAGCAGGATTCAATAATCTAGCGAATGGCGAGATAGGTTTCCTAGTATTTGACTATGATGCAAACTTAGCCAGAGGAACTACTAGAACAGACCCACTACAAGCAATACATTTACATACCGATACAACTGCAACAGATTCAGACGGAAACAAAGTAAATTACACATTTATGAAACGACTCGGAGAGTCAAACAATGACATAATTCAAGGAAGCGGAACAATAAATTTAGCAGCTGGTTCTAGTACAATAACAGGAAGCAGTACAGCATTTACAACAGATTTTGAAACAGGAGATGTAGTTATAGTAGATGATGCAGGAGCAACAAGATTCTACTCTACAGTAGCTTACATAGAAAGTAATACAAGCATGGAGATAACTTCTGCACCTTCAAGAGCTTACTCTAGTAAAAAGATATACAGACAAGCACTAAGAATAGATTCTTCTTCAGATGCGATACTTGCCCAGGTAGCTAATAACTCAGGAACGTTTGCTATCACTTCATTCACAAACAAAGTAAAAATAGATAATGATGATGAAGTTGGATCAAATGCTATTACAAGTGTACAGATAACTAATAACTCTATTACAGCAGTACAGATAGAAGCAAACTCAATCAATGCAATAGCAATAGTATCAAACGCTATTGGTTCAAGCGAAATAGCAGCAAACTCAATAGGTGCCACAGCTATAGTAGCAGGTGCAATAGGAAGTTCAGAAATAGCGGCAAACTCAATCGGCGCAGTCAACATTGTAGCAGGAGCGATAGGCTCTTCTGAGATAGCAGCTAACTCAATTGGAACAGTAGCAATATCAGCTAACGCTGTTACA
>Ga0209711_10000589_pt1 | contig 36640 bp, 30 predicted proteins | sample ArcticOcean_MG_C_7_FD_187441 | JGI IMG/M metagenome (GOLD analysis project Ga0209711, IMG submission 187441) | Marine microbial communities from western Arctic Ocean - ArcticOcean_MG_CB11_88 (SPAdes) (version 2) | ecosystem: Environmental > Aquatic > Marine > Oceanic | place: Arctic Ocean...
TTTAATTAGTTCCTGATAAAGTATTTCAAATGCCTGATTTACTGATTTTTGAATCACTCGTATTCTGCTGTTTCCCATGCTGAATTTAAAGCTAAAAACCTCATTTGGGGTAGATAATCCGATAAATACGGTTCCGACTTCCTGATCGAGATCCCCTTGAGTCGGACCAGCGTTCCCTGTGGTTGCAATTGCGTAGTCGGTCTTGTAGACTTCTTTTGCCCCTTTGGCCATCGCTTCGACTACTTCTGCACTAACGACTCCGTGAGTGGCAATTAAATCCAATGAAACATTTAAAATTTTTGTTTTAGAAGATTCTGAATAAGTAACTGCACTTCCTTTAAAATAATTAGAAGCACCGGCTTGTGTGGTTATTCTGGTTGCGATAACCCCTCCTGTGAAACTCTCCGCACAACTCAAAGTCATTTCTTTTTCAGTAAGCTGATCTGCAATTAGTACTTCGATGGGTTTTTCTTCATCTGCGCCATAATAAATATCTTTAATCAATGGCAATACCTTTTCGATTTGCGCATTGACCCTGTTTTCCAAAACACTTAAATCCTGGCCTTTGGAAGACAAGCGGAGTCTTACCCTACCCAAACTTGGAAGATAGGCCAATTTAATGTCTTCGGGTAAAGCATTTTCCCAATCTAAAATTCTTTCAGCGATTGCACTCTCTCCCAATCCATAAGTCAAAATGGTTTTATGAAAAATTGAGGGCAATACGAATTGTTCTTGAAGTCTTGGCAGGACTTCATTATCGATAATCGACTCCATTTCAAAGGGAACACCAGGAAGAGAAACAAAGACTGTGCCTTTGTCAAAAAACCACATTCCTGCCGCGGTACCAAACTTATTTTCAAGAAGGGTTGCTTTTGAGGGTAAATTTGCCTGTTCTCTATTTTTTTCGCTTATCGGAGTAGAGACGTATTTCTTAAATAATTTTTCTATATGAGCCAATACCGAAGAATTTGAGACTAAATGATCGTCAAAATACTCACACAAACAGTGTTTTGTGACATCATCATTGGTTGGACCCAATCCACCTGTTATTATGATAATATCGGCCCTTAATCTAGCTTGATCTAGTGTAGAAATTATTGCTTCTTTTTGATCGGATATGGAAGTTATTTGACCGATCTCAACGCCAATTTTATTCAAGGCTTTCGCTAGAAAAATGGAGTTGGTATTGACGATTTGTCCAATTAAAATTTCGTCACCGATGGTGACCAATTCTGCTATCATAATTATTTAATTCTTACTGAAAATGATTTTTTATTTTCCATAAACCCTTCAAGTACATCGTTTTCTTTTACTGGTCCAACTCCCGACGGAGTTCCCGTGAAAATTATATCTCCAATCTTTAAAGTAAAAAACTGAGAGATATTAGCAATCAACTGATCGATTTTCCAGATCATGTGCTGGGTATTTCCTTCTTGTACCTTTTCGCCGTTTTTTAGAAGAGTGAAATTCAATACCTCTAGGTTTTCAAATTTATTCTTATTAATCCAATCGCCAACAACTGCTGAGCAATCAAAGGCTTTTGCTTTTTCCCAAGGCAGTCCTTTTTGTTTTAATTCCAATTGAAGGTCACGTGCAGTAAAGTCAATTCCCAAACCTATTTCTTCGTAGTATTTATTTGCAAATTTTTCTTGAATGTGCTTCCCCAATCGGTTAATTTTAACCAAAATCTCAACCTCGTGATGAATTTCATTTGAGAAATTCGGGATGAAAAAGGGTTGGTTTTTCTGAACTAGTGCCGTATCAGGTTTTAAAAAAATCACTGGCTCTTTTGGCTTTTCATTTGACAACTCCTTGAAGTGTTCGGAATAGTTTCTTCCTATACAAATAATTTTCACAGCGACCTATTGGGTGTTTAATTTTCTTAACCGAATGGCAGTTAAGACCTTTTTGGTATACATCGGAAAGTCAGCATTAAGCAACCATCCAAAATATCCTGGTTCTTTTTCCAGAACCTCTCCTACTGTTTTGCCTTTGTGTTTTCCAAAACCAAAACACTCTACTCCTTTTTTATTAAAAGCAATAAAACCGGCAAAATCGGCAAACTTGTTTCGGGTAGTGAACTCACTTAAGAAGTCAACATTTCCTTCTAACTCCTCGTATCTTTCTAATTGAGACATTAAAACATCGTGAGTTGCCTTGGTGTCTGCCATAGCAGAGTGAGCGTCTTTAAGCTCCTCTTTACAATAAAACTTTAAAGCAGCGGATAGCGTTCGTTGTTCCATTTTATGAAAAATGGTTTGGACATCTACGGTTTTTAGATTCTTAAAATCAAAATCAACCTCTGCCCTGAGCATTTCTTCTACCAAAAGTGGAATGTCAAATCGATCAGAATTGTATCCCGCCAAATCAGTATTTTCTATAAATGCATAAACTTCATTAGAAAGCACTTTGAACGTTGGCTCGTTGGCAACATCAGCATCATAGATTCCATGAATAGCCGAAACCTCTCCTGGAATAGGGCACTCTGGATTGACCCGCCACAGCCTTTCTTCTTTCGATCCACCGGGAAGAAGTTTGAGTATGGCAATTTCAACGATACGGTCCTTGGTAACACTTATTCCGGTGGTTTCTAGATCAAAAAAACACAAAGGTCGAGAAAGATTTAGTGACATAAAAAATATTTTAAAGGGTTAGGCTTTCATCCCAATTTTCAAGATAATCCGCCATATTTTTTATAAATTGGCTTCCCATCGCACCATTGATGATTCTATGATCAAAACTGTGAGAAATAATTATTTTTTTCCTAATGCCAATAAAATCTCCTTTCGGAGTTTCAATAACTGCTGGCATTTTACGAATCACGCCCATAGCGATAATTCCGACTTGTGGCTGGTTGATAATTGGAGTTCCTGTCAGTGCTCCGAAATTCCCAATGTTGGTAAACGTGAAGGTTCCATCCTGAACCTCTTCGGGTCTTAAGGCTTGATTTCGCGCTCTTGTGGCAAGGTCATTTACTGCCTTTGCCAATCCTTCAAGATTGAAATGGTCTGCATTTTTTATAACGGGAACAATTAAGTTTCCATCGGCCATAGAAGTTGCTAATCCAATATTGATGGTGCGTTTCTGGAGGATTGTGTCTCCTTGAACAGAACTATTTAATAATGGGAAATCTTTAAGTGCCTTTATTAATGCTGTTATGAATAATGGCGTAAAAGTTAATTTCTCATTTTCTCTTTCAAAAAATGCATTTTTCACTTTTTCCCTCCAATTCCAAAGTGCTGTGACATCTGTTTCAACAAACGACTGAACATGGGCAGAAGTTTGTTTACTGTTTATCATGTGTGCGGCCGTCAGCTTCGCCATGCGGGACATTTCAATTACTTGGTCTTGTCCTCCCATTTTATTTACCTCAGGAGTTTCCTTATGCTGAACAACAGAGATGGTTTTTTGATCACGTGACTTCAAATAAGAAATCATGTCATACTTTGTTACCCTTTCGCCTTGACCCGTACCTTTAATTTTTTCAAGTTCCTCAAGGCTTATGCCTTCTTGACTTGCAATGTTTTTTACTAGTGGAGAATAGAATCGGCTGTATTCATCTGATATTATAGGAGCAATAGCTGTTTTTGCAACAACAATACTTTCAGAAATCACCTCAGTCTCATGCATAGGAATGTTTTCTTTTTCTTCCTCAATTTGCTCCTCAATTTCAGTAATTTTCTTGACAATTTCAGTTGTTTCTTCTGGAGTTTCAAACGCTTCATCTTCCCCATCATCTTCTGATTCCGTCTGAATTACAGCAAAAACTTCTCCTACTTGAACTACATCATTTTCAGAAAATTTCTTTTCAATTAAGACGCCACTAAATTCGCTGGGTACATCTGAATCTACTTTATCAGTAGCAATTTCCACTACCGCTTCGTCTATATCAATGCTGTCACCAACCTCCTTTAACCACTTCGTTAAGGTCGCTTCGGCAACACTTTCTCCCATTTTAGGAAGTTTCAAATGATATTTTTCCATATTATTTTTAACGATACAAAAGTATCAAATTTATGTACGTGATTTTAATTTTGAATGGATAACCCACCAAGAGATTTATAAACTACTTATCAGAAATCGAATTTTCATAGGGCACTCTTTTAAGTATGCTACGACCCAAGGTAACCTCATCCGTATATTCAAGTTCATCTCCAACGGGAATACCTCTAGCTATTGCAGAGGTAGAAACATTGTAAGGCGCAAGAATTTTATAAATATAAAAATTAGTAGTATCCGCTTCCATAGTGGCACTGAGCGCAAATATTATTTCTTTAATTTCTCCCTTTTTGACTTTTTCTTCCAAAGTCTCAAGGTTCAAATCCTGAGGACCAACTCCATCTATTGGAGAAATAATTCCGCCTAAAACGTGATAATATCCTTTAAACTGGTCGGTACTTTCAATGGCAATTACATCCCGAATATCTTCTACAACGCACAGCAAGCTTCCATCACGTTTGGGATTGGCACAAATTTCACAAAGTGGAACGTCAGATAAATTGTGACAAGAAGTACAGAAATTAATTTGTTCTCTCAAATCATTGAGCGATTGTGTTAAATCTGTTGTGTTTTCTTTGGGAAGTTTTAGCAAGTGCAAAGCCAACCTTAGCGCAGTTCGTTTTCCAATGCCCGGTAGTTGGGCAATTTCGCTCACTGCATTTTCAAGTAATTTAGAGGAAAATTCCATGGTGTAAAATTAATAAATAATTTCATATTCTTGAATTTGTATCTTTACTAAAAATCATTATTAAATGTTCTCTCCTGGATTCATTTTATTACTCATTTTAGCTTACTTCATTGTACTCATCTCGATTTCTTATTTCACCAGTCGTAAAGATGATAATCTTACATTTTTCAAGGCCAACAATAGCTCCCCATGGTATTTAGTTGCTTTTGGAATGGTGGGGGCATCCCTCTCGGGTGTCACTTTTATTTCTGTTCCAGGCTGGGTTGGAGATTCTGGATTCACCTACTTCCAAGTGGTTATAGGTTACTTAGCTGGATATTTCATCGTCGCTTTTGTTTTACTTCCGATCTATTACAAACAAAATTTAACATCAATCTATGAATATTTAGCAGAACGTTTTGGCCCAAAAAGTCATAAAATTGGTGCCTTTTCATTTTTTATATCAAGAATTTTAGGAGCCAGTTTCAGGTTGTTTTTAGTTGCCATTGTCATGCAACAATTTATTTTTGATACTTGGAATGTTCCATTCGAAATTACTGTTATAATTTCTATTTTCCTGATTTGGGTTTATACCCACCGAGGAGGAATCAAAACAATTGTATGGACCGATACTTTACAAACCCTGTTGATGATTTTGGCCGTTATATTTTCACTTTTCTTTATCACACAATCCTTGGGCTTTGAAGGGCTGGAATTCCTCAATTCTGACGAGATGAAAAAATACACCCATATTTTTGTGATGGATGACTTCTTGGCTAGAAATCATTTTGTGAAATCTTTTTTAGGTGGAGTGTTTATTACCATCTGCATGACAGGCTTGGATCAAGATATGATGCAAAAAAACCTTACTTGTCGATCGTTGAAGGATGCTCAAAAAAACATGGTGGTCTTCAGTTTTGTAATGGTGTTTGTCACCTTTTTATTTTTACTGTTAGGTGCTTTAATTTTTATTTATGCTGAGAAAAATCAAATCGCAATTCCTTTGTTGGATGGTACTCCAAAAACAGATCTCCTTTTCCCCGAAATTGCACTAAGTGGCTCTTTAGGAATCACAGTTGGAGTTGTATTCATTTTAGGATTAATTGCTGCTGCATATAGTAGTGCAGACAGCGCCCTGACTTCCCTAACCACTTCCTTTTGTGTGGACTTTGTTAAAATGGACAAACATTCAGAATCAGATCAAAAGAAGATAAGAAAGCGCACACATATTGGAATGAGTCTTATTTTGATTATTGTTGTGATCGCCTTTAAACACATTTTAGACCGCAATGTTATTGATGGTTTACTAACCGCGGCCTCTTATACTTATGGTCCACTTTTAGGCCTTTTTGCTTTTGGGATTTTCACTCCTTATAAGGTTCAAGATGCCAAAGTGGTATGGGTAGTGCTTGCCTCAATCGGGTTAATTTTTCTAATCGGAAACCTTCCTAAAGCACTGTTGGGAGGGTATGAAATTGGTTATGAATTGCTTCCTTTAAACGGTTTAATTACATTTTTAGGTTTAATACTGATTCGTCGAAAGTAAAACTAAAGTACAAGCATGCTCCCATTCAATTCCTGTCTTGGTTAAAAGTAATGCTAAATCTGTATTTTCGGTGCCAGGATTAAACAAAACTCTCTTGGGATTTAAAGACAAAATATAATCGAAATAATCTATTTGATTACTTTTGTTCAGATAAAGTGTGACGGTATGAATGTCCTGAAAATGAGTTAAATCATTGTGAATTATTACTCCTGAAACAGCTCCTGATTTTTTTCCAATAGCAACAACTGAATGCCCATGCTTGACTAATTTATGAAGTGCAGTATAGACAACTCTTTTTGGGTTTAAGGAGGCACCTATTATGAGGGTCTTGAAAGACAACTACCAATTGATCATTACGCTCCCCCAAGTAAAACCACTTCCAAAAGCAGCAAGGACCAACTTGTCCCCTTCTTTTACTTTTCCTGCTTCCCAAGCCTCTGTTAAAGCAATAGGAATTGACGCAGCGGTTGTGTTTCCGTATTTCTGAATGTTATTGTAAACTTGATCATCACTCAACCTAAATTTTCTCTGAATGAATTGAGCAATTCTCAAATTTGCTTGATGCGGAATTAAAAGGTCGATATCTTTTGATTCCCAGCCATTTTTTTCTAAGCCTTCGTTGATGACTTCTGCGAAACGCATTACGGCATTTTTAAAAACAAACTGCCCATTCATGTAGGGATAGAAAGAAATATCATCGGGATTGTTATCAGCTATAATCTCAGGAATCCATCGACTTGTGTTAGGGTCTATAATCGATAACTCCTTTGCATGTTCTCCTTCCGAATGAAGATGAGAAGACATTATTCCTTTGGATAAATCTGTTTCTCTAGAGACTACAGCAGCACCAGCGCCATCGCCAAAAATCACAGAAACCCCTCTACCTCGAGTGGTCATGTCTAAACCTCCAGATTGATTTTCAGATCCAATCACAAGGACGTTTTTATACATTCCTGTTTTTACAAATTGATCCGCAGTCGACATGGCATAAACAAAACCAGAGCATTGTGTTCTTATGTCCATGGCAGGACAAGTGGGTATGCCTAATTCTTCTTGAACAATCACGCCTGAACCTGGAAAATAATAATCAGGACTTAATGTCGCAAATAAGATCAATTCAATATCATTGGTCGCAATTCCTGCACGCTCAATGGCAATTTTGGCAGCCTTAACTCCCATTATTGCAGTAGAGTTCCCATCTCCTTTTTTGATGTGTCTGCGTTCCTCAATACCAGTTCTTTCGATAATCCAATCACTGGAAGTGTCCATCATTTTTGACAAATCGTCATTGGTAACTAAATTTTCAGGGACATACATCCCAAGTCCAGAGATTCTAGAATTATACATTAATAATTTTATTTGCAATTTAACGAAATCATTAAATAAACCTTGGTTTTTTTATTAAAACCAACGTGGATAGAATTAGATGTAATTTAAGTACTTCTCGGTTTTAACTTTGGCCTTAAGATCGAAAAGTAAATTATACAAGCCGAAAAATGTTCGGTTGATATAGAGAAAATGTTTAGAGCCTCTGTTCCCATTCATTTTACGAATGCGTTTGTCTGTTGATAATTCTTCGCTGAGAGAATTTATTGATTTCCAGAATGCACTGTCACCAAAGTCAAAATCATCTTTAGTAAACGGAAGGGTCAACACCCTCATCATTCTCCCAAAAAGCTGTGCAAAATACTCTACTTCATCTGGAGTGTCGTCTGCTCTTAAAATTTCTAAATCTCTCAAAATATCTTTAAACTTTTCTGGATCCTCCGAAAATTGATGTTTAGGCAATTCGAAATAAGGCTCATAAAATTCGTCAGGGATTTTTTTTACGCAACCAAAGTCTAATGCAACTAACTTAAGGTCAGAATTGATTAGAAAATTTCCAGGGTGAGGGTCGGCATGTACTTTTTTCAAAACATGAATTTGGAACATATAAAAATCCCATAATGTTTGTCCTAGCAAATCGTTTTGTTCTTGTGAACTGCTTCCTTGAGTAGCATGTTCAGAGAGGTGCTTGCCTTGCATCCAATCCATGGTTAAAATCTTCCCTCCTGACAGTTCTGGATAATACTTTGGAAATAATAAGTCGGGAATCACTTTACACTTATCAGCAATCCATTCGCTCTGCTTTAACTCGAGTTCATAATCAGTCTCTTCCAAAAGTTTACCCTCAACTTCCTTAAAGTATTTGTCCGTATCCGTTCCCTTAAGATTAAACATCTTTAAAGCAATGGGTTTTATCATCGTCAAGTCAGAACTTATACTGCTGGCAACACCAGGGTATTGAATTTTAACCGCTAGATCTTTTCCGTTTTTAGTTGCTTTGTGAACTTGTCCTATGCTGGCCGCATTAACAGATTCTGCAGTAAAAGTGTCAAAAATACTTTCAGGATCAGCTCCAAAATACTTTCTGATTAGCTTTCGAACTAAAGGGGCAGATAAAGGAGGAACTGAAAACTGCGATAAACTAAATTGCTCAACATAGGCTTTGGGGAGAAGATTTTTTTCCATACTCAACATCTGAGCAACTTTGAGGGCACTTCCTTTTAGACGCTTTAAAGAATCATAGATGTCTTTTGCGTTGTCTTCGTCTAATTGATCGCGTGTTAGGTCTTTGTTGAATGCTTTTTCTCCGTAATATTTGATGTAGTTGCCCCCTAATTTAATACCAGTTGAAACTAAACTTCCTGCTCTTGCAATTTTACGGGTGGGAATATTATCCAGTGATTTCAATTAAATACAAATTTTTCTTTCCACAAAAACTTTCCAAAATCCACTAAGGTGCCAAAGGGCGTATTGTCAAACAAATCAAAAGCCGTTTGGACTGATTTCTCAATCGCTTGGTCTGTTTTCTCAAAATCAACTGAAGTATCATTAATCCAAAATTTCATCAAAAAAGCGAATTGTATCCAAGCACCTTCTGAAAATATTTTCGGAGGATGCTGAAGGTAAGATTCATTTTTATTGGCGTTTCCTGTATCAATTAGATCTTCAGCAAAGTCTTTAAATGAACTTCTCATCTTATTAAGCTGTGACATTTTAACCATATTCGATTGATGAGAGGACAAAGAGAAGAGAACATAACTTCTATTGAGCAGCAATACTTCAAAAAAGGTGAAATAAAATGAAAGTAATTTGTCTTTTGGCGAAGCGTTTTCAAAAGTTGTGTCTTTTTCTAAAAGTCCCATCGCATTGTCATAGAAAAATTCCCAAATTTGACCTTTGACGGCATCTAAAGAACCGAAATGCTTGTAAAAAGTTTTTTCTTCAATATTATTTTCCTTACATAACTTAAATACAGACAATGGAAAATCCTCTTTCTCAAGCGTCGTATCAATAAATGCAGTCAGAACCGCTTCTTTTAGTTTCTCTTCTTTTTTACTCATAATTGAAATTAATTATACTTCAAATTTACGAATTGTTTATCTTTTTAATGATAAATTAAAACAAAAAAATATGTCAATGTGTCATTAATATTGAATTGGTACTTTTTTTGCCATTGATTTAATAAATAATTAAAATTTACAATAATGACAAATGGTAAAATCAACGTTTCTGTTGAAAACATATTCCCTTTAATAAAAAAATTCCTTTACAGCGATCATGAGATTTTTTTAAGAGAATTAATTTCTAATGCTACGGATGCGACCAGCAAACTCATACACATGAGTAGCCTTGGGGAAGTAACGGGAGAAATTGGTTCTCCACAAATTGAAGTTAAAATTGACAAGAAGAGTAAGAAAATTCACGTCATTGACCAAGGCGTTGGAATGACTGCCGATGAAGTCAGTAAATACATTAATGAAGTTGCTTTTTCTGGAGCGGAAGAATTTTTAGAAAAATACAAAGACAGCGCCAAGGATTCGGGAATTATAGGACATTTTGGCTTGGGCTTTTATTCTGCTTTTATGGTAGCAGAAAAAGTTGAGATTATTACCAAGTCTTTTAAAGACGAACCTGCAGTTCATTGGGCGTGTGATGGATCACCAGAATTCACTTTAAAAGATTCAGACAAAAAAGAGAGAGGAACCGAAATCATACTGCACGTTGCATCGGATTCAAAAGAATTTTTGGAAGAAAGCAAAATCAAAGGATTACTTGAAAAGTACAATAAATTCATGCCTTTTCCCATTAAATTTGGAACACGTGAAGAATCACTCCCCCTTCCCGAGAATGCTGAAAAAGATGCTGTCGCTGAAAAAATAACCATTGACAATATTGTAAATATTACCAATCCTGCTTGGACTAAAGCTCCTGCAGAACTAAAAGAAGATGACTATAAGTCGTTCTACAGAGAATTGTATCCAATGCAATTTGAAGAGCCGCTTTTTAATATCCATTTAAATGTGGATTACCCGTTTAACCTGACAGGAATTTTATATTTCCCAAGAATCACAAATGATCTTAGCGTCCAAAAGGATAAAATTCAATTGTACCAAAATCAAGTTTTTGTAACAGATAATGTAGATGGCATTGTACCAGAATTCCTAACCCTTCTTCGAGGAGTGATTGACTCACCAGATATTCCATTGAATGTTTCGAGAAGTTATCTTCAAGCAGACGGTGCGGTTAAAAAAATAAGTAATTACATCACCCGAAAGGTGGCTGACAAACTTAACAGTCTCTTTAAGAAAGACAGAGCAGGCTACGAGGAAAAATGGAACGACATCAAAGTCGTGATTGAATACGGAATGTTGACAGAAGACAAGTTTTTCGAAAAAGGAGATAAATTCATGCTTTTCCCTACTACGGATGGTGATTATTTCACTTACGAGGAATTAGAAACTACAATTAAAGAAAGTCAGACCGACAAAGATGGGAAGATGATTCTACTTTATGCTTCTGACAAAGAAGAGCAGCATAGTTATATTAAAATGGCAACTGACAAAGGTTATAAAGTGTTGTTGTTGGACTCTCCTATCATTTCACATTTGATTCAGAAACTAGAAGGTAGCAAAGAAAATATTTCTTTTGCAAGAGTTGATGGAGATGCTATCGAAAACCTTATTAAGAAGGATGAGACCGCTATTTCTAAACTTTCTGATGAAGAAAAAGACAAGCTTAAACCCATGTTGGAGGGAGTCATTCCATCAGAGAAATACACCATTCAATTAGAGGCAATGGACAGTCAGGCCCTTCCCTTTGTTTTGACGCAGCCTGAATTCATGAGACGAATGAAAGAAATGCAACAAGGTGGAGGAATGATGGGAGCATTTCCTGAAATGTATACCCTTTTGGTCAATACCAATCATGAGTTGACCAGTAAAATTCTAAATACTAAAACCGTGAAAAAGAGGGAAGGTCTAATCAAGCAAGCGTTAGATTTAGCGCGTCTTTCTCAAAATCTTTTAAAAGGTGAAGAATTGACGCAATTCATTCAACGCAGTGTTGGATTAATTAAATAACTAATTACTAAACCGCCTTCGGGCGGTTTTTTTTTACTTTTGTTTTTAATTATTAAACACTAATGGCCGACTTGTTTTCAAATACTGCACCTTGGGCACCCAAATTACCCGATGCGAAAATGCGCTATTTTGAAAGTTTCATTCCTAAAGAAATGGCCGCCGATTATTACAATACGCTACTGGAAAACATTCCTTGGCAACAAGATGACATCACTGTTTTCGGAAAAACACACCCACAACCCCGACTGACCTCACTTCACAGTTCCACGCTTAAAAGCTACACTTATTCTGGTATTAATATGCTTCCAAACCCAATGACAGAGGAGTTGTCCGCAATCAAAAAACTTTTGGAAGGTGTATCAAAAATTGATTTCAACAGTGTACTCATCAATCTTTATCGAAGTGGAAAAGACAGCAATGGGTGGCATGCTGACAATGAAAAAGAATTAGGCAAAAACCCTGTCATTGCTTCTTTGAGCTTTGGGGCGTCAAGATTTTTTCATTTAAAACACAGAACCCAAAAGGAAGCAAAATTAAAATTTGAACTCGAACACGGTAGCTTACTTCTAATGGAAGGAGGCATGCAAGAAAATTGGCTCCATCAAATTTCGAAAACAACCAGAGAAGTAAAACCTCGAATAAACTTGACATTTAGAAAGATCATCTGAAAGTGTGACTTTTGATCCGTTTACTAAAAATCATTTTGATTACATTTGTCAAACGTAAAAAACATAAAATGTCAAAAAATAGCATCCTTTACATCCTTCTCGGATTCATTATCACATTTATCGCCTGTAATACCTCATCAACCTTGGGGAAAAACATCATGGTCGTCAAAGGGCAAATCGAAGGATTGAGAAAAGGAACCGTATTCTTACAAAAAATAAAGGACTCTATTTTAATTAATATTGATTCCCTTACCATAGAGGGAATTCCAAACTTCGAGTTTAAACAAGAGATCAGCACCCCGGAAGTTTACTTCCTCTATCTGAACAAAGAAGATAACGACAGTCTTAATGATCGGATTTTGTTTTTTGGAGAGAAAGGAGAAATTGTAATCAATACCCTTCTGAACACTTTCGAGAGTAGTGCTAAAGTAACAGGGTCTGAAAATCAAGTATTGCTTCAAGAATACCGTTCAATTTCAAGGAAATTTGATGAACAAAACCTCAATTATGTCAAAGGGTATCTAAACGCAATCCAGACAAAATTGGATGATTCTGTAATAGACTCTATACAAACTGGAATAGACAACTTACTCAAGAGAAGGTATCTCTATGCTCTCAACTTTGCTAGTAACAATGGTGACAATGTAATCGCACCATACATTGCGCTAACAGAAGTTTATGATGCAAATATCAAATTATTAGATACCGTAGCGTCCAAACTTTCTGAAAAAGTCAAAGCTTCTAAATATGGTAAAGAGTTATTAAAATTTATTGCGGAAAGAAAACAATTCGGAGAGTAAGCTTAGGCTAATTTAGCTAGCTTATCGTTCATTGATCCAATCATTTTAGTCAATTCTTCACGGATTGCTTTGAATTGTTTTTTAAAACCTTCTCCTTTAACGTGATTGACTTTTTCAATCGTCTTATCAAAAGCAACGATGGCTTCGTCAATGAGCTTTTCACTCTTCTTCAAATCAGCTTCAGGATGAGACAACTCCCAGATATATACTTCTTCAATAAACCCACCTATATTATTGTTGAGTTCCTTTTTGAAATCTTTAATGCTTGGCATAAAATTGTTTTGTGTAAAGGTACGTAGAATTTAGATTTTGACACAATGTGCCTGCGGCTATTCGTTAAAGAAAGTTTAGCCGCTGTACTTAACGAAGTTCCTAGGTGTTTCATACAAAACCACCTCAATAGTCTTGTCTTTATCTAGATGCTTGACCAATTTATTATAGATTACAACCGAAATATTTTCAGCAGTCGGATTTAAATCAAAAAAATCAGGCACTTGAAGGTTAAGGTTTTTATGATCAAAAGCATCTTCTACTTCTGATTTGATCAGATCTTTCAAAACTTTCATATCCATCACATAACCAGTTTCAGGATCGATTTCACCTGTTACACTCACGATCAATTCATAATTATGACCATGATAATGAGGATTTGCACATTTACCAAAAATGGCCTCGTTTTTTGCGTCATTCCATGATTTCACGAAAAGTCGATGTGCAGCATTAAAGTGTGCTTTTCTGCTGATTGTTACTTTCATTTATTATTATTGTTTTGTGTGTATTCATAAAACCGTTCAAAAATGATTGCAAACCAAACGGTGTAATCTGCTGGATTATCCTTTAGATCATTTGAAACCGCCTCCAAGCTAACCCACTTGAAATCGGCTACTTCTTCAAGATTAATAACAGGTTCATTGTTCGAATATCCGATCATGACGTGGTCTAATTCATGTTCTGTGAGTCCGTTGTCAAAAGGAGCTTTATATATAAATGTAAAAAGTTCGGTTAAAGAAGCTTCCATTCCCATTTCCTCAATCAAACGTCGATTTCCTGCCACCAATGAAGTTTCCCCCTCACGTTGGTGACTGCAACAAGTATTCGTCCAGAGTCCCGGCGAGTGGTATTTAGTCAAGGCACGTTGGTGTAGCAACAATGCTCCCTCGGAGTTCAAAATAAAAATTGAAAATGCGCGATGCAACATCGCCTTTTCGTGTGCCTCTATCTTCTCCATTGTCCCTATCTGGCGATCTTGTTGATCAACCAAAATAACTTTTTCTTCTTTCATGCAGCAATCAAATTTACCGAATAATTTACAATAAACCTATTGGTTAATATTTAGTGGAATGATTTTATTTATGATATTTTTACTGAAATTAATTTTTTATGGAATTTCTTGAAGAGATTCAAAAAAGGCGAACTTTTGGCATCATCTCTCACCCGGATGCAGGAAAAACTACGCTGACTGAAAAACTACTTCTTTATGGAGGTGCCATACAAGAAGCAGGTGCAGTAAAATCTAATAAAATAAAGAAAGGAGCTACGAGTGACTTTATGGAAATCGAACGTCAGCGTGGTATTTCTGTTGCGACCTCCGTTTTGGCTTTTATCTATAAGAATAAAAAAATAAACATCCTTGATACTCCGGGACACAAGGACTTTGCAGAAGACACCTTTAGGACTCTTACCGCTGTGGACAGTGTGATTGTAGTGATTGATGTTGCAAAAGGGGTTGAGGAACAAACTGAAAAACTGGTAGAAGTCTGCCGGATGCGAAAAATCCCAATTATTGTCTTTATCAACAAGCTCGACAGAGAGGGTAAGGATGCCTTTGATTTGTTGGATGAAGTAGAAACCAAGTTAGGACTAAGAGTAACTCCATTGAGTTTCCCAATCGGGATGGGCTATGATTTTAAGGGCATCTATAACCTTTGGGAAAAAAATATTCAGATTTTTGAATCGGATCAAAAGCAAAAAATTGCTAAGAAAATTGAGTACCGCTCGCTAGACGATCCTGATTTGAATGCAGCAATCGGACAAAAATCAATTGATGAATTGAATGAATCTTTAGAACTGGTTGAGGGAGTCTATCCTAAATTTGATCAGCAAGAATATTTAGATGGAGAACTGCAGCCTGTGTTTTTCGGTTCTGCTTTAAACAATTTTGGTGTTCAAGAATTGTTAGATTGCTTTATACAAATTGCGCCTCCCCCTTTGGCTAAGTCAACTGACAAGCGATTGATTCAACCGGATGAAGAAGATTTTTCGGGTTTTGTGTTTAAGATTCATGCCAACATGGACCCCAATCACAGGGACCGTCTGGCATTCATCAAAATCGTTTCTGGTACATTCAAACGGAATACGCCTTACTATCACGTAAGACACAATAAAAGACTAAAATTCTCAACTCCCAACGCTTTTTTTGCAGAAAAAAAAGAAATTGTTGATATCTCATTTCCTGGCGATATCGTTGGACTTCACGATACTGGAAACTTTAAAATTGGAGATACGCTGACTGCTGGAGAAGAGATAAATTATAAAGGAATTCCAAGTTTTTCCCCAGAGCATTTCCGTTACATAAACAACGCAGATCCTCTCAAAGCGAAACAATTAAACAAAGGAATTGATCAATTGATGGATGAGGGCGTCGCACAGCTCTTTACTTTAAACCTTAATGGTCGAAAAGTTGTGGGTACTGTGGGTGCACTTCAGTTTGAGGTAATTCAATACCGCTTGTTACACGAGTATGGTGCAAAAAGCAGTTTTGAAAACCTAAATGTTTTCAAGGCTTGTTGGATTAGTACAGCGAACGAGAAAAATGCAAACTACAAGGATTTCTTAAGGGTTAAGCAAAAATTCCTAGCCAAAGACAAACGAAATCAATTGGTATTTTTTGCAGATTCTTCCTTTTCACTTCAAATGACACAGCAAAAATATCCTGAAATTACTTTTCATTTCACTTCTGAGTTTTGATTTAATAAGATTTTTGACGGTATAAATTCAAGAGTTAGACGTGAAAATAAAATTAGGTTAAGCATTTTTAATACCAATCAAAAGTCATTCGACAAAAGTATTGGATATTCAGTTTTGATACGAAAGATAAAGCTAATTGGCCACGACTTATAGTGATTAAAGGTAGTGATAGATTAATACAAGAACATTTGAAATCATGACGCAAAGGTTAACAACATAATAGCTTTGAAAACGATTTAACATAAAGACAATATAACCCCTTCTCTGTTATCCGATAAAAAAATTATGATTATAACCAAATAATTATTTAATTTTCTTTATGATTACAAACACTATTATAGTGCAAAAAAAATTTAAACAAATCCAACTTAAAATAAGTATGGCAATACCAATAAATGCATTATTTAAATCTACACTCTACTCTTTAATTAAATACAACAAACCTAAAACTCATAAAAGCAGAATAAATAAAATCATTACACCGTCAAGTGTTTATAGGAACATTTTAGAGTCATTATCCAAAACCTGTTAAAAGATTCCATTCATTTAACTTTCCTTCTATGTAGTGTTTATCTTGCTTAAAGGTTACATAAATTCTTAATGGTGTCTCAGTGTATAGTATTATACTATTTTTTTAACTACACAGTTTTCAATGAATAAGTCAAGCTTTTTTATTAAGTCTTCTTCCTTTTTTATGCTAAATTATTTTAATGCAAAATAAATATAATCCCTAAATGTAGATTAAAGCTAATAATAGTTGCAAGTTGTTTCATTAGATTTTAAATAAACTAATGACATCTTTATTAATAAATGAGGTTTCCCGCATAAAACTATGATTGCCCCAAGAGTTGCTTAATTTGGATTTAATTGAGGGCTTAAAGTTTTATTTAAATCAGTTTGTGGGTATCGTAGTCTTTTTCTTACAATAGCACTTTGAATGGACAGAACCTCTAGCGCTCAGTTTATCAGAGTTTTTAAGGCTCATTACATCTTTAACATACTCCAAGCCATTAAAGTTTGGCTGCTCATGAGATTTTGAATTTAATAATCTCTCTAAGTTATTTTAATTTTATTAAAAAAACCGCTAGTTTCCTAGCGGTTTTTTATGTTAAGCTTCGCCTGTTGGGCCAAAGTTTAAGGGAATGGGCGGTTGATCCTTAGAATCAATTTGACCATGTGCATTTTCGAAGCGTTGAATGTTCTCCAACAAGGCCTTTTGGAACCTTTTGGAATGCTCAGGAGTAAGGATAATCCTAGACCTGACTTTTGCCTTTGGTGCACCTGGCATAATCGTAATAAAGTCAATAATGAATTCGGAGAGCGAATGATTAATAATCGCTAAATTAGAATAGATACCTTGTGCGGTATTTTCATCTACTTCAATATTTATCTTCTGCTCTTTTTTTCCTTCTTGATCACTCATTTATTCTAAATTAACTTCTTCTTCTTTATCAATTAACAAGCTATTGTATTCTTCTTTCGAACCAACAATAACATTGTCGTAATCTCTAAGACCAGTTCCTGCAGGTATTCTGTGACCTACAATTACATTTTCTTTAAGTCCTTCAAGGAAATCTACTTTACCATTCACGGCTGCTTCGTTGAGCACCTTAGTGGTCTCTTGGAAAGAAGCTGCTGATATAAACGATTTAGTTTGAAGAGAAGCTCTTGTAATTCCTTGTAGCTCTGGCGTCGCGGTTGCAGAAGCTGCATCACGAGCAACTACGGGTGCTCTGCCCTCTCTAATTAACAATGAATTCTCATCCCTTAACTGACGGGAAGTGACCATTTGTCCTTCCTTAAGGCTTTCCGAAGCTCCTAATTCTTCAATAATTTTCTTCCCGTAAAGGCTATCGTTTTCAATAATAAAATCGCTCTTGTAAACTAATTGACCTTCTAGGAAGATAGAATCTCCTGGATCTTGAATTTTAACTTTACGCATCATCTGACGAACGACAACTTCAAAGTGTTTGTCATTGATCTTCACCCCTTGAAGTCTGTAAACTTCTTGAACCTCATTTACCAAATATTGCTGAACCGCTGATGGACCCTTAATTTTAAGTATATCGGTTGGTGTTGTTGAACCATCTGACAAAGACATTCCTGCTTTAACAAAGTCATTTTCTTGAACCAAGATTTGATTTGATAGTTTAACCAAATATTTCTTGATGTCACCATACTTTGACTCGACAATGATTTCTCTGTTTCCTCTTTTTATTTTTCCAAAAGAAACAACTCCGTCAATTTCAGAAACCACTGCAGGATTCGAAGGATTACGTGCTTCGAAAAGCTCTGTCACTCTTGGAAGACCCCCAGTAATATCTCCTGATTTAGCGGATTTTCTTGGAATTTTAACCAATATTTTACCTTCTTTAATTGCTACTCCATCATTAACGATCAAGTGAGCTCCTAAAGGAAGGTTATAAGATCTTAAGGTGTTTCCTTTAGCGTCTTGTATGTGCAATGTCGGTATTAACTTCTTGTTTCTTGACTCAGAAATTACTTTCTCTTGGAATCCAGTCTGTTCATCGATTTCAACCTGATAAGTCAGACCTTGCTCAATGTTTTCAAACTTAATTTTTCCTGAGAATTCCGAGACAATAACTCCATTAAATGGATCCCACTGACACAAAATACTATCCTTCTTGATTTTTCCTCCATTCTTAACGAAGATGAAAGATCCGTAAGGTATGTTGTGCGTATTTAATAGGTTCTTAGTGTTTGCATCAAGCAATTTAAGCTCAGTTGTTCTTGAGATTACGATGTTTACGTCATTCCCTTCAGTGTCCTGTCCTTTAACCGTTTTAAGATCTTCTATTTCAGCAATCCCATCAAACTTGGCAACCAATTTATTTTCTTCAGAGATATTCCCGGCTACCCCTCCAACGTGGAAAGTTCTTAGTGTCAACTGAGTACCAGGCTCTCCAATGGATTGTGCAGCAACAACCCCTACAGCTTCTCCTTTCTGAACCATTTTACCGGTAGACAGGTTTCTTCCGTAACATTTTGCGCAAATACCTTGAAGTGCTTCACAAGTAAGCGGAGAACGAACTTCAACACTTTCTATAGGAGCCGCATTAATTTTCTTAACTATTTCTTCAGTGATCTGTTCTCCAGCATTAGCAAGAACTTCATCAGTTGATGGATTCTTCACATCGTTTAAAGAAACCCTACCAAGGATTCTATCTCCAAGTGATTCAACAATTTCTTCGTTCTTTTTTAATGGTTTAACATTAACACCACGGAGTGTTCCACAGTTATCAATATTAACAATAACATCCTGAGAAACATCGACTAAACGTCTTGTTAAATATCCTGCGTCAGCAGTTTTTAACGCCGTATCAGCCAATCCTTTTCGAGCACCGTGAGTAGAAATAAAATACTCTAGAATAGAAAGCCCTTCTTTAAAGTTAGATAGAATTGGGTTTTCGATGATCTCCCCTCCTCCAACATTAGATTTCTTAGGCTTTGCCATCAAACCACGCATTCCGGTCAGCTGACGTATTTGTTCTTTAGATCCCCTAGCTCCTGAATCCAACATCATATAAACCGAGTTAAACCCTTGTTGGTCTTCAGTAATACGTTTCATTGCAAGCTCAGTAAGGTTTGCATTGGTAGAAGTCCAAATATCAATAACCTGATTATATCGCTCATTGTTAGTGATCAGTCCCATGTTATAATTACTGGTAACACCCTCAACTTGAGTATTGGCATCAGCGATCATATCAACTTTTTCCTTAGGAATAATAATATCACCTAAACTAAAGGAGAGTCCCCCTTTAAAGGCAAAGCCATATCCCATGTCTTTGATTTCATCCAAGAATGAAGCAGTTTCTGGTACACTCGTTAACTTAAGGATTTGACCAATAATCTCTCTAAGGTTCTTCTTGGTCAATACTTCATTAAAGAAACCTGCTTTTTCGGGAACTACTTCATTAAATAGTACTCGACCAACAGTGGTGTCAATAATTTTAAAAACCAACTCTGCTTCTTCGTTAAATGTTTTGGTTCTAATTTTAATCATTGCATTAAGATCCACTTGCTTTTCATTGTAAGCAATATGAACTTCTTCAACAGAATAGAATACCAGTCCTTCTCCTTTAATAGGAGCTTCAGGAGTTGATTTTCTGGCTTTAGTCATATAATACAAACCCAACACCATATCCTGAGAAGGAACCGTTACAGGTGATCCATTTGCAGGATTAAGAATATTGTGAGAAGCCAACATTAAAACTTGAGATTCCAAAATGGCCTCAGGTCCTAATGGCAAGTGAACTGCCATTTGATCTCCATCAAAATCCGCATTAAATGCAGTACAAACCAATGGGTGCAATTGTATCGCTTTTCCTTCAATTAATTTAGGTTGGAAAGCTTGAATCCCCAAACGGTGGAGCGTAGGAGCCCGGTTTAATAAAACAGGATGTCCTTTCAATACATTTTCCAAAATATCCCAAACAACAGGTTCTTTACGATCTATAATTTTTTTAGCTGATTTAACCGTTTTAACAATTCCTCTCTCAATGAGTTTTCGGATGATAAAAGGTTTGTATAATTCTGCCGCCATACCTTTAGGAAGACCACATTCAAAGAGTTTCAATTCAGGACCTACAACGATAACTGAACGTGCTGAATAATCCACACGTTTTCCAAGTAAATTCTGACGGAAACGTCCTTGTTTCCCTTTCAATGAATCAGAAAGAGATTTTAGTGGACGATTAGAATCTGTTTTTACAGCAGATGATTTTCTGGTGTTGTCAAAGAGTGAATCTACAGACTCCTGTAGCATACGCTTTTCATTTCTTAAAATAACCTCAGGGGCCTTGATTTCAACCAAACGCTTCAAACGGTTGTTTCTTATAATTACCCTTCTGTAAAGATCATTTAAGTCTGAAGTTGCAAATCGTCCTCCATCAAGCGGAACAAGAGGTCTTAATTCTGGTGGTATCACCGGAATCACTTTCATAATCATCCATTCTGGAAGATTCTCTCTTCTTTCGTTTGCATCTTTGAATGCTTCTACTACCTGAAGACGCTTCAATGCTTCCGTTTTTCTTTGCTTAGAAGTTTCGTTGTTTGCTTTGTGTCTTAGTTCATAAGAAAGTGCTTCCAAATCAATTCTAGACAACAATTCAATCAAACACTCTGCCCCCATCTTAGCTATAAACTTTTTAGGATCAGTATTATCAAGAAATTGATTTTCTGGTGGAAGTTGTTCTAGAATATTTAAATACTCTTCTTCCGTAAGGAAATCCATTGCTTGAACATCTTCTCCTTCGACATTTTTAGTCTCACCGGGTTGAATTACCACATAACGTTCGTAGTAAATGATCATGTCCAATTTTTTGGATGGTAAACCAAGTAAGTAACCAATTTTATTTGGTAAAGAACGGAAATACCAAATGTGAGCAACTGGTACAACCAAGTTGATGTGTCCAACACGGTCACGTCTTACCTTTTTCTCGGTAACTTCTACACCACAACGATCACAAACAATTCCTTTGTATCGGATACGTTTGTATTTTCCACAAGCACATTCGAAGTCCTTTACAGGACCGAAAATACGCTCACAAAAAAGGCCGTCCCTTTCGGGTTTGTGAGTACGGTAGTTAATGGTTTCAGGTTTTAATACCTCCCCTTTAGAGCTTCCTAAGATTACCTCAGGAGAAGCCAAACCGATCGTTATTTTATTGAATTTTTTTTGGGTAATGATTTCGTTACTTCTAGCCATAACTGAATACCAATTGTTTTTGTTAAAAAATTATTCTTCTAAGCGAATGTCAAGTCCAAGACCTTTTAATTCATGCATCAAAACGTTAAATGATTCAGGTAAACCTGGTTCAGGAAGTGTTTCTCCTTTCACAATAGCTTCATACGTTTTTGCTCTACCGATGACATCATCAGATTTCACAGTCAAAATTTCTTGTAATGTGCTTGAAGCGCCATAAGCCTCTAAAGCCCATACTTCCATTTCACCAAATCGCTGACCACCAAACTGGGCTTTTCCGCCCAAAGGTTGTTGTGTGATGAGTGAATAGGGTCCGATTGATCTTGAGTGCATTTTGTCGTCAACCATGTGTCCTAACTTAAGCATGTATATAACACCCACAGTTGCCGCTTGATCAAATATTTCTCCTGTCCCACCGTCATAAAGGTGCGTGTGTCCATATAATGGAACATCTGCTTTTTCAGTAAGTTCATTAATCTGGTCTATTGTAGCTCCATCAAAAATTGGTGTCGCATATTTTTCTCCTAGATTCTGACCAGCCCATCCAAGCACTGTTTCATAAATCTGTCCGATATTCATCCTTGAAGGAACCCCAAGTGGGTTCAAAACGATGTCTACGGGAGTCCCGTCTTCAAGGAAAGGCATTTCTTCGTCACGAACAATTCTCGCAACAATACCTTTGTTTCCATGACGACCTGCCATTTTATCTCCAACCTTAAGTTTTCGTTTTTTAGCGATGTAAATCTTAGCAAGTTTTTTAATTCCTGCGGGCAATTCATCTCCAACACTGATCGTAAACTTCTCTCTTCTTAGTGATCCTTGTAAATCATTTTCTTTGATCTTATAATTGTGAATTAAATCCGCAATTAATTGATTTGAATCGCTTGAAGTTGCCCATGTTCCTCTTGTAAGGTGGGTGTAATCTTCAACAGAAGTAAGCATCTTAAGTGTATATTTTTTACCTTTTGGTAAAATCTCTTCACCTAAATCATTTTGAACACCTTGACAAGTTTTACCGTTAACAATGGTAAAAAGCTTTTCTATAAGAACGCTTTTCAGCTCATCAAATTTAAGGTCAAAGTTGTCTTCGAGTACTTCGAGTTCTTGTTTGTCTTGATTTCTTTTTCTCTTATCCTTAACCGAACGAGTAAACAATTTCTTATCAATAACAACCCCGTGAAGTGACGGTGGTGCTTTTAAAGAAGCATCTTTTACATCCCCAGCTTTGTCTCCAAAGATGGCACGAAGTAATTTCTCTTCAGGAGAAGGATCAGACTCTCCTTTTGGAGTAATTTTTCCAATCAAAATATCTCCAGGATTAACTTCGGCTCCAATTCGGATCATTCCATTTTCATCGAGATCTTTAGTTGCTTCTTCACTGATGTTTGGAATGTCATCTGTAAGTTCTTCCGTTCCTAGTTTTGTGTCTCTAACATCAATTGAATATTCATCGATGTGTATTGAGGTGAATATATCTTCTCTTACTACTTTTTCAGAGATTACGATTGCATCCTCAAAATTATATCCTTTCCAAGGCATAAAAGCAACTTTCATGTTTCTCCCTAAAGCAAGCTCACCATTTTCAGTAGCATAACCCTGTGAAAGTACTTGTCCTTTAATAACTCGGTCGCCTTTTTTAACAATAGGTTTAAGGTTAATACAAGTTCCTTGGTTGGTTTTTCTAAACTTAATTAAGTTATAACTCCTTGTCTCTTCTTCAAAACGAACCAATCTTTCATTTTCAGAAAGATCATATCTAATTGTGATCTTATTTGCATCAACATATTCAACTACTCCATCGCCTTCAGCGTTAATTAAAACCCTAGAATCAGAAGCAACCTGACGTTCCAATCCTGTTCCTACAATAGGAGATTCAGGACGTAATAATGGAACTGCTTGGCGCATCATGTTTGATCCCATCAAAGCTCGGTTGGCATCATCATGTTCCAGGAAAGGAATTAAAGATGCTGAAATAGAAGCTATTTGATTCGGAGCAACATCGGTGTAATTCACTTTGTCTGGAGTTACTACAGGGAAATCCGCTTGATCCCTAGCAATTACTTTTTCAGAAGTGATCTTACCATTTTTATCGTAAGGTATGTTTGCTTGAGAAATCAATTGATTTTCTTCCTCTTCAGCACTTAAATAAATGGTTTTAGATAAATCTATTTTACCATCAGTAACCTTACGATAAGGTGTTTCTATAAAACCAAGGTTGTTGACTTTAGCAAAAACTCCCAAAGAAGAAATCAAACCTATGTTTGGTCCTTCAGGTGTTTCAATTGGACAAAGTCTTCCGTAGTGAGTATAGTGAACATCCCGTACTTCAAAACCTGCACGCTCACGAGAAAGTCCTCCAGGCCCAAGGGCAGAAAGTCTTCTTTTGTGAGTAATCTCTGCCAATGGATTTGTTTGATCCATGAACTGAGAAAGCTGATTGGTTCCAAAAAACGTATTAATAACAGATGATAATGTTTTAGCGTTGATCAAGTCGATCGGTGTAAAAACTTCATTGTCCCTAACATTCATTCTTTCACGTATGGTTCTTGCCATTCTTGCAAGTCCAACGCCAAACTGAGAAGAAAGTTGTTCTCCAACAGTCCTTACCCTTCTGTTTGAAAGGTGGTCAATATCGTCAATCTCTGCTTTTGAGTTAATCAACTCAATAAGATATTTAACGATTGTAATGATGTCCAATTTAGTCAAAACAAGTTTGTCCATTCCGACATCAAGATTTAATTTTTTATTCATTCTGTAACGACCTACCTCTCCAAGGTTGTATCTTTGATCAGAGAAAAATAATTTATCAATAATTCCACGAGCAGTATCTTCATCTGGCGGCTCAGCATTACGAAGCTGTCTGTAAATGTGTTCTACGGCTTCTTTTTCAGAGTTTGTTGGATCTTTTTGAAGTGTATTGTGGATAATTGCGTAATCAGCCATATCGGCATCTTCTTTATGCAAAAGGATGTTCTTAACATCGGCTTCTAAAATAAGTGCGGCGTGTTCTTTTTCCAAAATCGTATCCCGATCAATAATAATCTCATTTCGCTCGATAGAAATCACCTCTCCGGTGTCTTCATCCACAAAATCTTCATGCCAAGTTTTAAGGACACGAGCAGCAAGTTTTCGTTGCATGACTTTTTTAAGTCCAGTTTTTGACACTTTAATTTCTTCAGCAAGATCAAAAATCTCTAATATATCTTTGTCACTTTCAAAACCGATTGCTCTGAAAAGTGTAGTAACAGGTAATTTTTTCTTACGATCAATGTAAGCATACATTACACTGTTGATGTCCGTAGCAAATTCAATCCATGAACCTTTAAAAGGAATCACTCTTGCCGAGTAAAGTTTAGTTCCATTGGCATGAAAAGACTGACCGAAAAATACCCCAGGAGATCGGTGCAACTGAGAAACAACAATTCTTTCAGCTCCGTTGATAACAAAAGTACCACTAGGAGTCATGTAAGGAATTGTTCCCAAGAAAACATCTTGAACAATAGTTTCAAAATCCTCATGTTCAGGGTCCGTGCAATAAAGCTTAAGACGTGATTTTAATGGAACCGAATAAGTCAAGCCCCTTTCAATACATTCTTGAATTGAGTACCTAGGTGGATCCACGAAATAGTCAATAAACTCCAATACAAACTGATTTCTAGTATCAGTAATTGGAAAATTCTCTTTAAAAGTATTAAACAAACCTTCCTCGATACGCTCAACAGATTTTGTTTCAAGCTGAAAAAAATCCTGGAAAGATTTAATTTGAATATCCAAGAAATCTGGATAATCTGGTGAGTCTTTTGCGCCGGCAAAACTAACTCTATTCAATTGTGTATTCGGCATCTACGTTAATTTTTTGTTACTCAATAATGAGGGTTTATATCTTGGGGGTATATGAAACACAAAATAGTTTAGGCCGTTGGACCAACTCCAAAGGCCTAAACCGAAATAAGGTAGAAGTTAGAACTACTTAAGTTCAACCTCTGCTCCAGCTTCTTCAAGAGATGTCTTAAGGCCCTCAGCCTCATCTTTAGAAACCCCTTCTTTGATAGCACTAGGAACATTGTCTACTAGGTCTTTAGCTTCTTTAAGCCCCTGACCAGTAAGTTCTTTAACTAATTTTACAACAGCAAGTTTAGAACCACCTGCAGCAGTAAGAATTACGTCAAATTCTGTTTTTTCCTCAGCGGCTTCTTCACCACCTCCACCTCCAGCACCAGCAACAGCAACTGCAGCAGCAGCAGGCTCGATACCATGTTCATCTTTTAAAATATTAGCCAATTCAGTAACCTCTTTTACTGTCAAATTAACTAGTTGTTCTGCGAATTCTTTTAAATCTGCCATTTTTTACGATTTTGAAAATTTAATTTTAATTATGTTATTTTAGAGTGCGTACATCTTGTTAAACACTATCTTTTTGATAATGTTTGTAATATTCCCGAAAGATTTCCACCAGCCGACTTGAGTGCTGAAACAACGTTCTTCGCAGGAGATTGTAAAAGCGCAACGATATCTGCAATTAATTCTTCGCGAGACTTAATCGACACCAATGCATCAAGTTGGTCATCACCAATATAAACTGCTTCTTCAATAAACGCTCCTTTCAATAATGGTTTATCTGATTTCTTTCGAAATTCTTTAATTAATTTTGCTGGCGTATTTCCAGCTTCCGAAAACATCAATGAAGTATTGCCCTTCAAAATAGAATGCAACTCTCCATAGTCCCTGTCCGACACCTCCATAGCTTTCGCCAGGAGTGAGTTTTTAACAACGGAAAGGGTGATGTTTGATTTAAAACATGCTCTTCGTAATGCCGTAGTTTGTTTGGCATTAAGTCCTGCGATGTCAGTCAAATAGAGACTTTTTGCCCCTGCTAATGCAGCGGTTAAATCTTCAATTACTTCTTCTTTTTCTTGTTTTGTCATTCCCTGAGATTTAAGACTAAGCTATTTTATTTTCAATACCGATACTTGGACTCATGGTACTGGACATAAAAATACTTTTTACATAGGTTCCTTTGATTGTTGTTGGTCTTAGTTTTTGAATTGTGTTTAATAATTCATCCGCATTTTCCTCAATCTTTTTTGCTTCGAAAGATACTTTTCCGATAGACGTATGTATGATACCTGTTTTGTCTACCTTAAAGTCAATTTTACCACCTTTTACATCAGTAACTGCTTTCTTGATGTCCATTGTTACGGTTCCAGTCTTAGGGTTAGGCATCAAACCCCTTGGGCCTAATACTTTACCTAATGGTCCTAATTTTCCCATAACACTGGGCATAGTAACAATAACATCTATGTCAGTCCATCCTTCTTTGATTTTCTTGAGGTATTCATCTAGTCCAACGAAATCAGCGCCGGCTTCTGTAGCTTCGGCTTCCTTATCAGGAGTTACCAATGCTAGGACGCGAAGTACTTTACCTGTTCCATGAGGAAGGGTAACAACGCCTCTAACCATCTGATTTGCTTTTCTTGGATCAACACCCAACCGAATCGCTAAGTCAACAGAGCCATCAAATTTTGATGTTGAAATTTCTTTAACTAAAGTGGATGCATCTTTAAGATTGTAAAGCAACTTACTGTCAACTTTCGATCTCGCTTCCTTTTGTTTTTTTGATAATTTTGCCATAACCAAATATTAAGAATTAGAAGGAAAATTTCCCTTTACAGTGAATCCCATAGATCGTGCAGTTCCTGCAACCATTTTCATGGCTGAGTCAATAGTAAATGCATTCAAATCCTGCATTTTGTCTTCTGCAATTAATTTAACTTGATCCCAAGTAACCGAGGCTACTTTGAGTCTGTTGGGTTCGCCAGATCCTTTTTTAACTTTGGCTGCTTCCATCAATTGAACGGCCGCCGGAGGTGTTTTAATTACAAAGTCAAATGACTTGTCTTTGTAAACAGTAATCGCTACTGGAAGAATTTTTCCAGGCTTATCTTGTGTTCGAGCATTAAATTGCTTACAAAACTCCATGATATTAACTCCTGCGGCACCTAACGCGGGTCCAACCGGTGGCGACGGATTCGCAGCACCTCCCCGAACTTGTAGTTTCAGAACTTTTTGTATTTCTTTTGCCATTGTTTAAATTAAATTTGTAGAAGTTTTAGATTGGAAGCTAAAAACTTCTTAACTATTGTAACATTTATAATTTCTCTACTTGCATATAACTTAGCTCTAGTGGTGTTTTTCGACCAAAGATCTTAACCATCACTTCGAGTTTTCTTTTCTCTTCGTTTATTTTTTCAATCGTTCCGTTAAAGCCATTAAATGGACCATCAATTACTTTTACATTTTCTCCCGAGTTGAAAGGAATTGCAATATGATCTGTTGTTAAGGTCAATTCATCAACCTTACCTAACATCCTGTTGACTTCAGAAGTTCTTAATGGAACTGGTTCACCTCCTTTTGTTTCCCCTAAGAATCCAATGACATTTGTTACAGACCTAATTATGTGAGGAATCTCACCAATCAAGTTTGCTTTGATCATAATATAACCTGGAAAATAAACACGTTCTTTATTTACCTTTTTTCCTTTTCGAATTTGAACTACTTTTTCAGTTGGAACTAAAATATCTTCTACCTGATCTAAAAAACCCAAACGAGTTATTTCTGTCATAATGTAGTCTTTTATTTTTGCTTCCTGACCACTTACAGCTCGGATAACATACCAATTTTTTGAAGCTATTTCTGTCATCTTAACCGTTAATCAGTTTAAAATAAAATCCTACTACTTTGGAAAGAACCGTATCGGCTCCCCAAATTAAAATCGAAAAAAGAACGGAAAACACCAATACAACCACAACCAATCTTTGCAATTCTTGACGAGGGGTCCATGAAACGTTATTACTTAGTTCCTCAAATGAATCCTTAATGTATGTTATTATTGCTGACATTTTTTGTTTCAATTTTAGCACGGGTTGAGAGGCTCGAACTCCCGACACCTGGTTTTGGAGACCAGTGCTCTACCAACTGAGCTAAACCCGTTTTTATTTGATACAAAAGGCATCACGCTTTTCGCGTGACACCTTAGGCGTCAATTTAAAAACTTTGTTATTAGTCTATAATCTCAGTAACCTGTCCTGCCCCTACAGTTCTTCCTCCTTCGCGAATCGCGAAACGAAGTCCAACACTCAATGCAATTGGCTGAATCAAATCTACTGTGATTGTGAGGTTGTCTCCTGGCATTACCATTTCAACTCCACTTGGCAAGTTAATGTTACCTGTCACGTCAGTTGTTCTTACGTAGAACTGTGGACGATAGTTATCATGGAATGGTGTGTGACGACCTCCTTCTTCTTTTTTCAAAACATATACTTCCGCCTTAAACTTTGCGTGTGGTGTTACAGAACCTGGCTTACAAATAACCATTCCTCTTTTAATATCAGCTTTTTCAATACCTCTAAGTAAAATACCTACATTATCTCCAGCTTCTCCACGGTCAAGAATCTTACGAAACATCTCAACTCCAGTTACGGTTGATTTTAATTTTTCAGCACCCATTCCGATAATATCAACTTCGTCACCAGTGTTGGCAACTCCTGTTTCAATTCTTCCTGTAGCGACTGTTCCACGACCTGTAATGGAGAATACATCCTCCACTGGGATCAAGAAATCTTTTTCGACATCACGTTTTGGAAGCTCAATCCAAACGTCTACTTCTGCCATTAGATTCATTACTGTATCTACCCATTTTTGTTCTCCGTTAAGAGCACCAAGAGCAGAACCTAGAATCACTGGAGTGTTATCTCCATCATAGTCATAAAAAGAAAGTAATTCTCTTACTTCCATTTCAACGAGTTCAAGTAATTCCTCGTCATCAACCATATCTGCTTTATTAAGGAATACAACGATTCTTGGCACACCAACCTGGCGTCCTAGAAGAATGTGTTCACGCGTTTGTGGCATTGGGCCATCTGTTGCAGCTACAACAAGTATAGCACCATCCATTTGAGCAGCACCGGTAACCATGTTTTTAACATAATCGGCGTGACCTGGACAATCTACGTGTGCGTAGTGACGGTTTGCTGTTTGATATTCAACGTGTGATGTATTGATAGTAATACCACGTTCTTTTTCTTCAGGAGCGTTGTCTATTTGATCAAAGCTTCTCGCTTCTGAAAAACCTGCATCTGCCAATACTTTTGTTATTGCTGCAGTTAGCGTGGTTTTACCGTGATCTACGTGGCCAATCGTTCCAATATTCAAGTGGGGTTTCGACCGATCAAAAGTTTCTTTAGCCATAATTTTTAGTGTCTTTATTGTTTTAGAGGGTGCAAATTTAGAAAATTTTTATTATTAATGTATTTATTTCCAAACATTTTTGTGTTTTTTTATATAATTTTCGAGCCTTTTACCTATACAAAACTTTTTAGAACCATTTATTACCAGCAACCAATATTTATTTCGTAAAATTTAACACCGTTCTACAGGAAAAACTTTTTATGGAAATCTGATACTTTCTTAACTTTTATATTGTCAAGGAATGAATAAATTTTTTCTTGAATTCACTTCATTTAAATATTTTAATTAATAATTATTGAGCAAAAAACAAAATTGTTTGCCATCTTATTAAATTAACAATAAAAGCCTCTAATATTTGAGAGAAAATTTGTGCATATTTTTGTATTTTCGCTCCTATCTAAATAAAACAAAATGGCATTTGACATTGAAATGATCAAAAAACTTTACGAGCAACTAGAGACGCGTGTAAACTCAGCAAGGAATCTTTTTGGAAAACCACTAACGTTTAGTGAGAAAATTCTTTATGCCCACCTTTGGGATAAAGATATTGAACAGCCTTTTTCTAGAGGAAAAGATTATGTGGATTTTGCCCCAGACAGAATTGCATGTCAGGATGCAACAGCACAAATGGCCTTGCTTCAATTCATGCAAGCAGGAAAGTCCAAAGTTGCAGTTCCTACTACTGTTCACTGTGATCACTTAATTCAAGCTAAAGATGGAGCCACTACCGATTTAAAATCTGCAAATAACTCGAGTGCTGAGGTATTTGATTTTTTAGAATCTGTCTCTAATAAATATGGTATTGGTTTTTGGAAACCTGGTGCCGGAATCATTCATCAAGTTGTTCTTGAAAATTATGCATTCCCCGGCGGAATGATGATTGGAACTGACTCTCACACTGTTAACGCAGGCGGACTCGGAATGGTTGCCATTGGTGTTGGAGGTGCAGATGCTGTTGATGTAATGGCTGGTATGGCATGGGAATTGAAATTTCCAAAAATGATTGGAGTTAAACTCACTGGAAAACTTAATGGTTGGACAGCACCTAAAGATGTTATACTTAAGGTTGCAGGAATTTTGACTGTTAAAGGAGGAACTGGTGCAATTATTGAATATTTTGGTCCAGGTGCTGAATCAATGTCGTGTACTGGAAAAGGAACCATTTGTAATATGGGAGCTGAAGTTGGTGCTACGACTTCCACCTTTGGTTATGACGAATCTATGGAACGGTATCTTCGTTCTACGGGACGTGATGACATTGCAGATGCCGCCAATGCAGTTAAGGAACATCTTACTGGAGATCCTGAAGTGTATGCAGAACCAGAAAAATATTTTGACGAGGTAATAGAAATTAATTTAGACATCCTTACCCCTCATATTAACGGACCTTTCACGCCAGACTTGGCAACGCCGATTTCTGAAATGGCAGCAAAAGCTGAAAAAGAAAATTGGCCACTTACCGTCGAATGGGGATTAATTGGATCTTGTACCAACTCTTCTTATGAGGATTTGTCGAGAGCAGCAAGTATTGCGCAACAAGCCGTTGATAAGAAACTTAAAACAAAAGCTGAATTCGGTATTAATCCCGGTTCTGAACAAGTTAGATATACTGCAGACCGAGATGGACTACTTGAAATTTTCGAAAATCTTAATGCAAAAATATTCACTAATGCTTGTGGTCCTTGTATAGGGCAATGGGCTCGTGAAGGTGCGGATAAACAAGAAAAAAACTCTATCATTCATTCCTTTAACAGGAACTTTGCTAAGAGAGCGGATGGCAATCCAAATACGCATGCTTTTGTAGCTTCTCCTGAAATGGTAGCGGCAGTAGCAATTTCTGGAAGGCTAGATTTCAATCCTATTACAGATACGCTTCTAAACGAGGAGGGTGAGGAAATTAAATTAGACCCACCAACAGGCGTGGAATTACCTCCATTGGGTTTTGATGTGAAAGAAAACGGATATGTTTCTCCTATAGCCGATGGAACTGGAGTTGAAGTTTCTGTCAGTGAATCTTCAGAAAGACTTCAATTACTCGCTCCTTTTATTCCATGGGACAACCAAAATATCTCAGGGGCTAGATTGCTGATTAAAGCGTTAGGAAAATGCACAACGGATCACATTTCTATGGCGGGACCATGGTTGCGTTTTAGAGGCCACTTGGACAATATTTCTAACAATTGTCTTATTGGAGCAGTAAATGCTTTTAATGAAAAAACCAATTTCGTCAAAAATCAGCTCACTGGAGAACATGGTGGTGTTCCTGATGTTCAACGCCAATACAAAGCGGCGGGTATTGACACTATTGTCGTTGGAGACCACAACTACGGCGAAGGTTCTTCTAGAGAACATGCTGCGATGGAACCCAGACATCTTGGCGTAATTGCTGTTTTGGTGAAATCTTTTGCAAGAATTCATGAAACTAACTTGAAGAAACAAGGAATGCTCGGGATCACCTTTAGAAATGAAAGTGATTACGACCTTATTAGGGAAGACGATACTTTTAATTTTATTGACCTAAAGGATTTTGCGCCAGGGAAATCATTAATGCTAGAAGCTGTTCATGCTGACGGATCTAAAGATATTATCGCAACCAATCATACTTATAACGATCAACAGATCGAATGGTTCAAAGAAGGGTCTGCTTTGAATTTGATTAAGAAAGAGAATGTAACTTAAAAACTAATGTTTCGTTTGGCTAAATTTCGAAACGAGTTATTAAAATATAATGCGGTAATTTAGTTTTTAATTTAACGTCAAAAAAAACTTAATGCGAGATTTTACCGAGGGACGTTTTATTCTGTAATACAAAGCTTATTAAAACTTAAAAAAAGGGAACTTTTACTTATCTTAATTTCTATTCTTTCAAAAAATTAGCACCCCATTTTTGTCTTAACTCTCTAGCCAATTTAGGCATAATACTCTTATAAGCTTCTTTTTCGGCCAGATTATCTAATTCGAGAGGGTCAACGGAATGGTCGAATAACATTCGGTTATAAGCCTTGCCTTTATTGTCCGTCCACTCGGTATAAAACAAATCGTCTCTAATAAGGGTAACCGCATCTTTAAATTTTGAAATCGCGAAATTCTTTACTCGTTTGCCCGTTTCAATAACAGAGACGAAACTTTCCCCTTCAAGGTGAGAAGGTTTCTCAATGTCAGCTAAATCACATAGTGAGGGATAAATATCAATGTATTCGGTAATAACCTTTGTACTTATACCTTTTGTTTTTCCTGGAACCTTTAAAATGAGAGGTGCGTGTAAACTTGTTTCGAAAGTACTATGTTTACACCAAAGCATATGTTCTCCCAAATTCCAACCGTGGTCACCCCATAATACAACGATTGTATTTTCAGCTAAGCCAAGTCTTTCCAATTCATTTAAAACTTTACCTATCTGAGCATCTACGTAACTCACACAAGCATAGTAACCATGAATTAACTTTTTAGCTAATTCATGATTTAAGTGTCCATTTTTAGGAATACTACTGTAATTTCTTAATTCACCATATTTATGAAAGGCCTTTTTAGGTGTTGATTCGGGCTGAAAATAACTCTCGGGTAAATCTATGTCTTCCCTCTTATATATATTCCAATATTTTTTTGGAGCATTAAAGGGAAGATGAGGTTTTTTAAATCCTAAAGCCAGAAAAAAAGGTTGTTTACTATTCTTTAGTTTCTTTAAATCAGTAATCCCTTTGTTAGCAATTTTACCATCAAAATAAGCCATGTCGTCTACAGTAGCTGATTCGAAAGCTAATCCTCTTTTTCCTTCACTAACTTCTCGAAGATTCTTCTCCAATTGATAATCTAATCCATTTCCTTTGGGACGCCATATTTCATTCCAAGCTTTGTTATCGTCATCAACATGATGATAAACCTTTCCGTTTGAAATAGTTCTATACCCATTATTTTTAAAATGCATGGGAAGTGACACTACTTCTGGTAAATCTATATCTTTTTTTGTGTTATAAGTAATAAACCTTTGCCTGGTAGGCCTCGCTCCAGAAAGTAAACTGGCTCGCGAAGCACCACAAGTTGGCACGTTACAATAGGCACGGTTAAAAACTAAACCTTTAGCAGCCAACTTATCAATATTTGGAGATTTGATTTGACTTACACCAAAACATTTAAGTTCAGGTCTCAAATCGTCAACTACAATGAATAATATATTTGGTTTTTCACTTTGCGCTAATGCAAATGGGCAAGTTAAAAGTGAGTATAATATTAACCCCATGAATATGTGCTTTGTTTTCAATATCCTTTAATTATTTAAAATTTAAAGTGAATTCAGTGTGTAAATCTTTTTGTTAGCTAAATCTTCTCCTAATGAAATTGCAAATTTTTCGAATGCAGGATCTGCCATCATTTCTCCTATTTTTGACATATCCACATCATATAAATAAACAGATACTTTATTTGGATTTTTTGTATCTTGAAATACGAGTGTCCTAGAATCATCACAAAATCTTTTTCTATTCTTGTTGTCTTTTATAAAACCTTTATACCATTTGGAATATCCTTTGGTTAATGGAATTATAATTGCCAGATCTACTAAAGAATTTTGCTCTAAATCAGCTGTATTATACCATTCCCTTTGGTGATAAATTTTACCTTCGGCATTAAAAGAAAACACAGCACAATAATCCATTAATACTGGTTTATTAGTAATAGAATTTAACGATTCCCAAGTACCATAAACTCTTACATCTCCATTGGGCTTTTGATTGTCATCTAAGCCAGCAAAGTAAAGTTGTTTAGTGAATTTAATTTCATTGAATTCAGCATTAAACCCTTTCATGGCGTTATACCAAGTGTTAATGTCAAGCGAATCAATTCCTGTAGGAGGGGGTGACCAAGTAAAGTCCTCAGTTACAAAACTTTTCATTTCATCAAGTTTTTCATCTGAAAATGCTTTGAAAAACTCTTTAGATATTTCTACATTTTTCTCAAAATTCCTAATCTCAGCTGTGTTTGAATCACAATTGATAAACAAATAGGAGCATAATAGAATAGAAGTGATTTTTTTCATACTTAAATTAATTAATGGTTAATAATACTTATAACATACAGTTTTTAAATATATGAAAATCTGTTTAATATAAATTAAGCATAATGACCCCTAGTTGGATTAGGGGTAAATGAAAACCAATATCTAGTTGGGCCTAAAGTGTTGAAGGAGATTGTTGCTCCTGATTAAAGTTTGACTATTATTAAAAGGAAGAATAACCTTATCTACAATATGCAAGATCCCATTATTAGCTTGAATGTCTAAGGCAATAATATTAGACACCCTCGCGTTACCATCGGTCAAAGTCTTTCCACCTGTTATATTAGCAGTGATTTCACCCCCAAAAGTATTCAGTGTTAAATTGTCAGACAAGTCAGTGGACAATGCATTTGTCTCGCCTAATATATGATGGTTCAAAGTTGAATTGAGGATAGGTTCATCCATATAGCTCAATCCTTCGTCCTGCCTCTCATTCATCAACTCTACAAAAGCCATATTGGTGGGAGCAAAAACGGTAAAGGGGGCCGGAGCGCTTCCATTTTTAGTGCTCAAAATCGATGGGAAATCTACAGTTAGATCTTTTCTAATTAGCGCCATACCAAAGTTATAAAGGTTAGGGTCTGCCAGTACAAAGGTCACCAAAGATGGAATGGGAATTATTGCATTTACAACATGGATGATGCCATTCGATGCCATCACATTGCCTTGGACAATTCTGGCGTTACCGTTTAGCGTTACCCTCATGTTGACTTGATTGATGTACATGTACAAAGGTTTATCGTTTACATCGCTGCTGGCTGCTGTTTGAAAATAACCTGATTTAAAATCACGGTACCTTTTTTTACCTACCATTACATGATTGAGTAACAGCTGTTTTAGTTCATCGGTAGGGACCTCCTCTAGACTGTTGTAACCTTGTCTCATCAGAAAACCAATAAATGCACTGTTGTCTGGAGCATACAATGTATAACTACCCTCTCCACTCAAGACAATATCCAAATTTGTTTTCTGTAATGCATTTGTCAAATAAGAATAGTCCATACTGTTTGCCAAATGTTCAAAGATGCTTTTTTCTCTCAATAAAGGCAACTCATTCTCATCTTTGGAACAAGAGTTTACGGTAATTAACAAAAGGGATAGAACTATAAACTTAAGTCTTTTCATTTTTTAAAATTTGTGTAAGTTGAAAACTGAATAATAGTGCTTTTAATATATTATTAAATATATGAAAAATCTGATTAAAATAAATAAGCATAAAAACTCCCTCAATTAAAAGGTGGCATCCAGATAGCCTAATTATAAATCAATGTGGAATAGGTTTCTCCGGAACCCTAAAATGGCCGAAACCAAAAGTGTTGTAAGGTACCAGGGGGGTTTGACCCCTTCTGTTTGCTCAAAGTTCATGTAAATATGTGACAAAACTTTATCTAATGCAAAGATAAATAATGCACCTAAAGCGAATCCTATGGCAGCGGGCACAAACCAATAATGTAGAAATAGCTGCATTGGCAGCTCCCAGACCATTATTACTGATTTCTGATGGAGATGACTGGACAAGAAACGTAGATAAAGTTGAATTTCCTTACATACAAAAAGTTTATGAGG
>Ga0209711_10000592_pt1 | contig 36547 bp, 26 predicted proteins | sample ArcticOcean_MG_C_7_FD_187441 | JGI IMG/M metagenome (GOLD analysis project Ga0209711, IMG submission 187441) | Marine microbial communities from western Arctic Ocean - ArcticOcean_MG_CB11_88 (SPAdes) (version 2) | ecosystem: Environmental > Aquatic > Marine > Oceanic | place: Arctic Ocean...
GGCAGCCATAAATGTTAGTACAATTGACTTTTGAGCGATCACTTGTAGCATAAGATCTGTTTCACTATATATTTTTCCAGGACCAATCTGAGGACCATAAAATATAATTCTCAAATAAATAAATAGCACGATACAAAAGGCTACATATCCTAGCACATAGGTGTTGCTGAGTGAGTTAGAATGGTAAACCGTAAGACTGTGAAGAATACAAAGGATGAAAAGAGTTAGAAAGGCATAATTTGCAAAAAACACATGCGCCTCAAAATGAAGATCGTGAGGTACCAATCCAACTCCAGCATAAAAAAACCCTGCTAGTAACCCTACAGGCATGGTAATTTTAGAATAAAATATTGACTTGCTAGAGTCCTCAATAAGACCAAACACTTTTTTAAAATTAACGTAAAATAGCATTAGTGTTGCCCCAATTAAAATCAAACTCCCATTAAATAATAGCATAGACGGGGTGTTATCTTTTTGAATAATAGCTGGGTTTGTCTCGTCTGTATTTGTTTTTAAACTTCCTAATTCACTCAGGAAATTATGGGTGAAAGAGTAGTAATCTGATTGATAGCCAATAATTTCTTTGTGAGATCCTGGGTGAATTAAAGCAGCAATAACACAACAAAAAAAGAATATTGTAATTGATATAATGGGAAGCCTAACTAGATAAAACCTTGCTTTTTTCAAATATAAATAATTTTCAGAAACCTAAATTACTGCAAATATTTTGTAATTCTTTGAGGTTCGGGGTATTTATGGTGGTGTGGGGTGATTTAATTCACGAAAAAATTTAGCTCTACTGCAACTTTGAATAATAAGGGGAGCCATAAGGTTTTCAGAAATGTAGCCCTTTTTTTGATGACTTGTGAATTAATTGAGGTACACTAAAAAATTATAATTACATAAACATACTTCTAAAGTGCAGCTGATTTTATTTTATACTCCTTCTGTAATTTCTTAATAGCGTCATTTTTATCATGATTCATGGCATCTAATATTGGATGAAGATCTATTTTTTGATGTATTGATCTTAAATTATGGTCACTCCATAATGCCAACTCTACAATTATAGGAGTTAATGAAAGCCCTTTCTGCGTTAAAAGGTAAATATTTATTTTTTTATTTTGAGGAATTTTTCTCTTTTCAATAAATTTAAATTTTTTTAATTTTTTTAACCTATCCGATAATATGTTTGGTGCAATAGCCTCAGTGCTTTCAGAGAAATCCTTAAAGGTTCTACATTCTTGTAATAACATTTGTTTGATGATAACTAAGCTCCACTTATCTCCCAATAAATCTAACGCAGAGGTTACAGGGCAATTGCAACGAAAATCTTCATTAATCATAAAATATTGATATTAATTATTACTTTTATTTTAATAGTAATTACTATATTTACTATCAAAACAAAAGTAATCAATTTTAAAACTATTATTATGAACAAACTCTATGTAATTTTAATTGCAATAACCATGTTTAGTTGCAATGAAACTCCTAATCAAGAATATCAAAATCTTCAACAATCTAAGGTAAAATTAGACGCCAATATTTCTATGTATTCTAATGTTTGGGATAAAGTCATGAATGATAGAGATATTAATTTAATTAATACAGATAGCTTTGATTCTGAGGTTACCGTAATTACTGCAACAGGACCAATTACTGGTATAGATGGTTTTAAAGCATACTATAACAACTATCTAACAGGGTTTTCTGATGCTAAATTTTCAATGATTGATGTGTACGGACAAGGAGATTTAATTACAAAGCATTGGCGCTTTCAAGGAACTCATGACGGAGATTTATTTGGTATTCCTGCATCAAACAATAAAGTAGATCTTTATGGTGTAACCCTGGTAGTTATGAAAGACGGAAAGATTTTTCAAGAACAGGATTACTTTGACAATAACGTATTTATGAAACAACTTGGTTTAATGGAATAAGTTTTTAAAGTTAATAACGAATACCTTTAGTAAAACTAAAAGTTATACGAAGCAAAAGTCTTACAGAAATGTGGGACTTTTTTTATTGTCTCATTGTCCTTGAAGTATCACTAATAACTAAATTTTAGTTGTACTCTGAAATTTATTGAACTTTTAATGTTTAAATTTATAGAATGAAAAAAATATGGTTTTTATTGAAAGTTATTTTAGCACTCTTTTTAATCTTTGGTGGTATACAGCATTTTATAAGCCCTAATAATTACATTGCATTTGTACCTTCTTTTTTACCATTTACTATAGCTATTATATATGTATCTGGCTTGTTTGAAATTTTATTTGGTCTTGCATTGTTTTTTAAAAAACTGGAAATTATTGGTGCTTGGGGTGTTTTAATTTTAATGCTTATATTTTTACCAATTCATGTTTGGGATGTATTCTCTGAGACGCCTGCCATAGGAAGCCGAAACGCTGCTCTTATAAGGTTGCCTCTCCAATTTTTGCTTGTAGGTATTGCCTGGAAGGTTAAAAACAATGTTTCAGAACATAAATTGACCAAACCGTAGCCCTTTTATTACAAATAATGAATACCAGTATTTTGTTATTAAATTTTTAACTAAATTGTGTTGTTTACCCGTTTGATTTAGTTATTTATCGAAGTTATTCATATAGTTTTAAAAGTTTAACCCATATTAATAAAACTTTTGTAGGATAGGTATATAAGAGTATCAAAACTATTAATAAAAAACATTAATTATGAATTTAAAACCTCTTTTAATAGCTTTATTATTACCACTAGCATGTTCCCAAAAAATAAATTCTCAAGACTGGAATGAATTTGCAAATACAAGCCGGTATGACAAAGCTAATCTAGAACTTAAACTACACACAACAGCTAATAATAGAGTTGTTTTTATGGGTAATTCAATTACCGAAGGTTGGGTTCAGATGCGTCCAGATTTTTTTGATAACAGAGATTACATCAACAGGGGTATTGGTGGCCAGACTACACCGCAAATGCTTTTAAGATTTAGACAAGATGTTGTTGATCTAAATCCAAAAGCAGTAGTAATTTTAGCCGGCACAAACGATATTGCAGGTAATTCTGGTTACATATCATTAGAAGCTATCATAAGCACTATTAAATCTATGGCTGAAATTGCAAATGCCAATGACATACAGGTAATCATCTCTTCAATTTTACCAGCTATAGACTATCCATGGAAACCAGGGCTAGATCCTGCATCTAAAATTATTATAATTAACAAAGCCTTAAAAGCATTTTCTGAGGAAAATAATTTTATTTATTTAGATTATTATGCTGCTATGGTAGATGACAAAGGGGGCTTAAGAGTACCAGAATATACAACAGCTAATGATCTTGTTCACCCTAATAAAAAGGGGTATTTAGTGATGGAAAAGTTAGCGGAAATAGCTATAAATAAAGCATTACGTAAGTAGCTATGAAATAGGAAAATATAATTACTACTTGCTATCAAAATATAAAATAACATAAGTTAAATAGACAACAATTTTTAAAGTACGTTGTCTATAATTTCTTGAACCACTTCTTGGTTTAATAGTGTACTTGTATCACCTAAGCTATCGGATTCATTACAGGCAATTTTTCTTAAAATTCTTCGCATAATTTTACCCGAACGTGTTTTAGGCAAACCATTGGTAAATTGAATTTTATCAAGCTTAGCGATGGGCCCTATTCTATCTGTAATTAATTGGTTGATTTCTGTTCTTAAATTATCGTGATTTCTAGACTCACTAATGTCTTTTATGGTGATATAACCATACAAAGCACTTCCTTTTATATTATGAGGAAAACCAACAATGGCAGATTCTGCAACCGCAGGGTGTTCATTAATAGCATCTTCTATTGGGGCTGTTCCAAGATTGTGACCAGATACAATAATTACATCATCTACTCTACCGGTTATTCTATAATATCCTACTTCATCTCTTAAGGCTCCGTCACCAGTAAAATATTTGTTTTCAAATGCTGAAAAATAGGTTTCTTTATATCGTTGATGATTTCCCCAAATAGTTCTTGCAATACTTGGCCAAGGAAATTTTATACACAACCGACCTTCCACTTGATTTCCTTTTAACTCATTTCCGTTCTCATCCATGATTGCTGGTTGAACTCCAATAAATGGCAAAGTTGCATAGGTTGGTTTGGTAGGAGTTACATATGGAATTGGAGAAATCATAATTCCACCGGTTTCTGTTTGCCACCAAGAGTCTATAATAGGACTCTTCCTTTTTCCTATGTTTTCATTATACCAATGCCAAGCTTCTTCGTTTATAGGCTCTCCAACAGAACCTAAAACTTTTAAGGAAGAAAGATCATAGTTTTCTATGAAATCAGTGCCTTGTTTTGCCAAAGCTCTAATGGCGGTAGGAGCTGTATAAAACTGACTAACTTTATGCTTTTGAACAATGTCCCAAAAACGACCATAATCTGGGTAGCTTGGTACACCTTCAAACATAACCGTAGTTGCGCCATTTGCTAATGGACCATAAACAATATAACTGTGTCCTGTAATCCAACCAATGTCTGCAGTACACCAGTACACATCATTTTCTGTGTATTGAAATGCATTTTTAAACGTATAGGCAGTATACACCATATATCCAGCTGTGGTATGAACCATTCCTTTAGGCATTCCTGTAGAACCCGAAGTATACAAAATAAATAAAGGGTCTTCTGCATCCATGATTTCTGGTGCACAATCATCAGAAGCTTTTTCTAATAATGGTGCTAACCATTTATCGCGCCCCATGTTCATATGTATATCTGTTTGTATTCTTTTTGCAACTAACACTGTTTCTACACAAGAACAACTTTCTAGAGCTTCATCTACAATTCCTTTTAAATCGATGGTTTTTGCACCTCTATAAGAACCATCTGAAGTGATGACCATTTTACAATCTGAATCATTAATTCTAGTAGCCAAAGCAGTTGATGAAAATCCGGCAAATACCACAGAATGTATGGCTCCTATTCTAGCACAGGCTAATACAGAAATGGCTAATTCTGGAATCATTGGCAAGTAAATACAGACTCTATCTCCTTTTTTAATTCCTTGTTCTTTTAAAACGTTTGCAAATTTATTAACTCTTTTATGAAGCTCATTGTAGGATATATGTTGTGCTCCCTCATCTGGATTGTTAGGCTCAAATAAAATGGCTGTTTTATCTCCACGAGTGGGTAAGTGTCTATCTATACAATTCTCGGTAATATTTAATTTCGCTCCTTTAAACCATGAAATTTCTGGTGTTGAAAAATCCCAATCTAAAACAGAATCCCACTTTTTTCTCCATAAAAAATGTTCTTCAGCTATTTCTTCCCAAAAACTCTCTGGTTCACGAATAGACTTTCTATACACTTGATAATATTCTTCGAGATGTTTTATATGATAGTTACTCATTGTGTTTTTTAATTTTTTATTTAGTAATTGATCAATGTTTTTTTATTACCATTCAATATTTTTATCAATAAACTGAATTAAACTCTTTGCCATTATTTCCTGATCTTGAATGGAGGGATGAACAGATGATTCAATATAGGGCATAAAGTGGGTATAAACTCTATTATCATCTAAATTTGCTGTTGCCAGTTTTATATAATCTATCCATTTTGATCCTTTTTTTGCAGCGTCCATACTTCCTAAAGAACACACAATATTTGCCTCTGGATACTTTGTTCTGATGTTGGCCACAAATTGCTGATAAGCATTAATAATATATTCTTCTGAAGGAGCTTGATCTCCAAATCTTTTTTTAAACTCTTCATTCTCTGGCAAATTAACCAACCAAGAATCATTCTGCAGCAAATTAATGATAACAACATTGGGGGTATATGAAGAAAAATCCCATTTACTAGTGCTGTCTGTTGGAATTAATCTATCATATATTTCTGGCATAATTAGAGGGTCCCAACTAACGGTAATTCCAATACCACTTTTACAGATACAATGATACTGAGCATTAAAATGTCTAGCAGTAAGAGATGAATAGCTTAAATAATTATTGGTGTAGGTACTGTCTGGAGAATCATTCCCTGAAAAATCTTCAATAGCATAGCCTGCTGTAATAGAATTCCCATAAAATTCTATCTTTCTTTTTTTAGAAGCTGGTTTTGATAAAATCCTTGAACTGTTAGTAAGCTTGAAGCCATAAAAACTTGTTTTTCCTCTATTCCACTCTGTTCTTCTAAATATCTCAATACTGTGTTTTCCTTCAGGTAAATTTGAAGCTAACTCGTAATATTGTTTGGTTGTATTGGGTCTCAAAATAAAAGTACTGTCATTATCTAGGATAATGTTATAATAGTTATCTCCTGATGCGTCTTTTAACAATGCTTGAATAGATTCTCCTTCAAAATATATCTTTATTGAACTTCCTGACCAATAGATTTCTGCTGCTTCTTCTTGAGAGAAATCTATTCTCCCAGAAAATTCTATTTCAGAATTTGAAAAAGGTATCACTAATTCATTGTTGTCTTTACAAGCCATGAAAACCATAATAATAAATAGCAGTTGATGAATTTTTCTCATGTCTATTATTATCTAAAATTTCACGCTAATTAATGTGTTGCATTTCCAGCACCACTTGGAATCCTAATATTGGCAACTATCTCTTGTACTTCTTTTGGTGGTTCTGGGGTAAATTTAGAAATGATAATAGATACCGTAAAATTAATAATCATTGCTACAGTTCCAAAACCCTCAGGTGATATTCCAAACCACCAATCTTCTTTTGTGCCTCCGCCAAACCAATCAAATTTAAATTTCAACATGTAAAACAGCATCACCACAATACCAACTACCATTCCTGAGATGGCTCCTTCTTTATTCATTTTTTTAGTAAAAATTCCTAAAATAATTGCTGGAAAAAAAGAGGCTGCCGCCAAACCAAATGCCAAAGCAACTGTAGCGGCGACAAAATCTGGCGGGTTGATACCAAAATACCCTGCAACACAAACAGCAACAACTGCAGACAAGCGAGCGGCTACTAATTCGCCTTTTTCTGAAATATCTGGTTTAATCATTTTCTTAATTAAGTCATGAGATACTGATGCAGAAATAACCAATAATAATCCTGCTGCTGTAGACAATGCAGCAGCTAATGCTCCTGCTGCCACTAATGCAATAACCCAATTTGGTAACCCTGCAATTTCAGGATTGGCTAATACCATAATGTCTTTATCTACTATTAATTCATTTTTAGAAGTGTCTGCGAGGTACTGTATTTTACCATCATTATTTTTATCATTAAAAGACAATAAGCCCGTTTCTTCCCAAGTAGTAAACCAGTCTGGCATATTCTTATATTCTTGATTGTTTACTGTTTCTATCATATTAGTTCTCGAAAAAACAGCAATTGCTGGTGCCGTTGTATATAAAATCATGATAAATAATAATGCCCAACCGGCAGATTTACGTGCATCAGAAACTTTTTTTACCGTAAAAAAACGAACGATTACATGAGGTAAACCAGCAGTTCCTACCATTAAGGCTGCTGTAATAAAAAATACATCTAATTTTGATTTACTTCCTGAAGTATATTCAGCAAAGCCCAAATCTCTATGTAAGCCGTCTAACTTATCTAATAAATAAACCCCATTTGCATCTTGTCCGCCAAATCCTATTTGTGGAATTGGATTCCCTGTCATTTGAACAGAAATAAAAATTGCAGGAACCATAAATGCAAAAATTAGCACACAATATTGAGCAACTTGCGTATAAGTGATTCCTTTCATACCTCCCAAAACCGCATAAAATAAAACGATAATCATCCCTATAACAACACCTGTGTTTATATCTACTTCTAAAAATCTAGAAAACACCAAACCAACACCACGCATTTGCCCTGCTACATACGTAAAAGATACAATGAGCGCACAAAATACTGCAACAGTTCTGGCAACATTAGAATAATAACGATCTCCAATAAAGTCTGGCACTGTAAATTTTCCAAATTTTCGAAGATAAGGTGCTAATAAAAGTGCTAATAAAACGTATCCTCCTGTCCAGCCCATCAAATAAACAGACCCGTCATACCCATTAAATGAAATAATTCCAGCCATTGATATAAATGATGCAGCAGACATCCAGTCTGCGGCTGTTGCCAATCCGTTTGCAAGTGGTGAAACTCCTCCTCCAGCAACATAAAATTCTTTAGTAGAACCTGCTCTAGACCAAATTGCGATACCAATATATAAGGTGAATGTGATTCCAACTAAAATCCATGTCCAAGTTTGTAAATCCATAATCAGCTATCTAGATTGTATTTTTTGTCTAATTTATTCATCAATCTAATGTAAACAAAAATTAAAATAGTAAATACATAAATTGACCCTTGTTGAGCAAACCAAAACCCAAGTTTAAAACCACCCATTCTAATGGCATTTAATTCATCAACTAAGATAATTCCAAAGCCATAAGAAACAACAAACCATATGGTTAATAAAATTGCTAAGTATTTTAAGTTTGTTTTCCAATAGCTATTTTGATCGCTTATTTTCATTTATTGTTTATTTAGTTTGTTTTTTGTTGTGAATTATCTTTTTTTTAGCATCAATTTTTTTAAATATTTCTTTAATCAGCTCAACACCAATACTTTTACATTCTTGAATGCTTAAAGACAATTTATCTATATTTCTAACAACTACAGGTATTGAAATATACATAAATTGATGATTGTCTTTAGGTGTCATAATGATGACAATACCATCTACACAGCCATCTTTTAATCTATCTACACATGTTATCTCCCCATCTTTATAAGAAGAATACTGTTCTATTAGAACTTTAGAACCTTTATTATAAGCAAATTCCTGTATGTAATGTAACATATTACAATATACAAGATTATTAATTTCTGGAACAATTACAGCTATTGTATTTGTTTTTCTCGATTGTAAACTTAAGGCAGCGTTATTAGGTATGTAATCATATGCTATGGCTAAATCTTTAATTTTATTTTTTGTTATTAAACTTACATCACGTCTGTTTTTTAATGCTTTAGAGGCTGTAGAAACAGAAACTCCTGCCATAAATGCTAAATCTTTTAATCTTATGCTAGTTCTCATTTATAAATTAAATTTTATAAGATGATTGCTCTAATTTTACTCCAAGTTTTCATCAATAAAACTCCTGAAATAATTGCAATAATTGTGAGTGGCAGGGCATAGTTATAATCACCATAAATCCAATATCCGGTGGCAAACATGCAGCTATAAATTAACACACATCCTAATAACATTGCTAAAATTCCAAATGGCACACTCCATCCTTTATCATTATTTTCCAATAATATTCCCTCTTTTTTTGCTTCATTAATTATTTTAATCCATCCGGGACCTCCTGGCTGAATTTTTTTATAAAAATTTTGCAATACTTCTTTGCTCTCTGGTTGTGTTAAATAAGTGGCGGTTATCCAAATAAATGTTGTTGTTAAAACTACGAATGGGTATTCATAATAATTTTTAAAAACTCCAGTTTCTGTAGCAAAAAAATAATCCCCTATTGATGTTAATTTTAATACAATTGAGATAATCCCTGAGGCAAACATTGCTGTAATTTCACTCCATGAATTTATGCGCCACCAAAACCACCGTAGTATAAAGATTAGACCGGTTCCTGCACCAAAAACCAATAACAGTTCAAATAATTGTAACGCATTTTGAAGTAGTAATGCTAATGCTGCACTTAAAACCATTAAAAATACAGTAGATATTCGTCCAACAAAAACAAGTTTTTTTTCAGAGGCATTAGGGTTGATTTGTTGCTTGTAAAAATCATACACCATGTATGATGAACCCCAATTAAGTTGCGTTGAAATAGTACTCATGTAAGCAGCTATTAATGATGTTAACACCAATCCAAGCAATCCGCTTGGCAACATTGTAAGCATCGCTGAGTAAGCTAAATCATGCCCTAATTTGTCATCTGCAACATTTGGGAAGGCTTGTTGAATACTCGCTAAATCTGGAAATATAACTAAAGATGCTAAGGCAACTATAATCCATGGCCAAGGCCTCAATGCATAGTGCATAATATTAAAGAAAAAAGTAGCACCTATTGCATGATTTTCATCTTTAGCTGCTAACATTCTTTGTGCAATATATCCACCTCCACCTGGTTCTGCTCCAGGATACCAAGAACTCCACCACTGAACAGATAAGGGAATAATTAATAAGGTTATGATAGCTTCTTTATCACTAAAATCTGGGAGTATTGAGAGCTTATCAGCTACTTGTTCATTTGCTAATAGAGCTTCTATGCCACCTACCTCTGGAATATTTACTAAATAAAAAGCTGCTCCAATAGCACCCCCCATAGCAACAAAAAATAATACAAAGTCAGTATATACTACACCTTTAAAGCCACCTAATGCGCTAAATATAACTGTGATTAATCCAGCGCTAATTACTGTTTGCCAAGGCTCTAAACCTAACATAATCCCTCCAATTTTAATGGCAGCTAATGTTACGGCAGACATGGTAATAACATTAAAAATAACACCTAAATATACTGCTCTAAATTTTCTTAAAAATCTTGCTGGCGCACCTCCATATCTAAGTTCATAAAATTCAATATCTGTATTAACATTTGACTTTCTCCATAGTTTAGCATATACAAAAACGGTGAGTAATCCTGTTATTAAAAAGGCCCACCATACCCAATTACCTGAAACACCATTTGTTCTAACAATATCTGTAACTAAATTAGGTGTATCTGTAGAAAATGTTGTTGCCACCATAGACACACCTAGTAACCACCAGGGCATGGTTCTTCCTGAAAGAAAAAATTCTGAAGAACTTTTCCCTGATTTTTTTGAAACATAAATACCTATAGAAAGTGTGATGGTGAAAAATAAAAGAATAATGACAAAGTCTAATGTACTTAAAGCTACCATCTATTAAAATAATTTTAATTATTCTTCAAACTAAAGGAGTCGTTTCAGTTACTAATATTGAATTATTTGCTGGTTTTATAATAGAAATTTATAATTGAGAAAAATTCTTAATTTTATACAATCATGAACTCTATTAAAATGAAAATAAAAGAAGAGTGATATAATCACTCTTCTTGAATTCAAAATTAAAACTTTATAAACTGAAAAACTCGTTTCGTTTATAAAGTAACAGATTATGAGTCTAAAAAAGAAAATATTTCGACAAATGACATCTTAAAGATGATTAAAACTGCAAAAAATTAGTCTATAGTTGTTTATGCAGAACATTACTCTAGAAAAAACACTCATACCTTTCTTAGTATTAATTTTTTTGAGCTACTATTTTAATTAGATTGTTCTTTTTAAAGTTTTCTATTAAATAATCTGCGTATCTCAAAAATCCTAAATCGGTAAGGTGTACACCATCTACAGTCCCATCATTATCTAATAAAAGCTCTTGATTGTCTTTGATATAAAAAATATTTGGAGTGCCTCTTTTTATAATTTTATCAAACTCATTTTTGAGCGCTTCATTTTCCTGAATCAATGTGGTTTCTATAGTTTGATCTAAAAAAGCCGTTGTATACATCATGTTTTCCACTAAAACTATTGGTGTGAGCGGGTGCTTAGTTCTAATAATATCCACCAATGGTCTGACTCTTTCACTAACCTGTTCAGAATCCATATTTTGCAAGCATTCTATCACATAAAAACTAGCATCAATATCTGATATAAGTTCAACAATAGGCATTTCCATTCGTCCATTACCGCTGAATCCGTAATTTATACAGCTCACATCTAGTTTTCTAGATATAATATTAGTGTGAGCCATTCCTGGGCGAGAAGCACAACCACCTTGAGTAATACTTGTACCATAAAAAACAATGGGTTTTAATAGGTTGGGCGTCGCTTTTTTAATGGAGGCATTATTATCAATTCCTATTTCTAGTTTTGTAACTCCATCGTACAAGGGTAAAAATAATTTATACTCTCTAAATTCAGGAGTCATGTTTTTTATTAGTTCATATTCATTTATACTATCTGATGGTATGGATTTATTTTGAGATGTCTTAAGACCCACAAGAGCTCCAGCTGTAGTTACATATCTCCATTTGTTATTATACTTTGTATATAAATCTATTCCTTTAATACCTGTAGATGCCATATGAGGCATATCAAAATCATTTAAAACAGTCCATTTTAAACCAATACTTGTGGAATTCGAATGAAATCTTACAGTTATTCCAGCGGATGCTTTTGACAAGTCCCAAACTGGCTCTCTTACTTTTTCTTTATACGAAATAGGCAACCTATCGTAAGGACTCTCCTTTAAAGAGTCAGCAATGGCCGTGCCTTCAATTAAAAAATGTTTTCTACCGTAGTAGCTGATATTGTTATCTTTAGTGATTTCTTTTTCTTGAGAAAAACCTGTTAGAGAAAGTCCACTTATTATAATTAATAAAATATACTTCATTGTAGTTATAAATTTATTAATAAAAAGGGAGATTTTATAAAAAATCTCCCTTTTTAAATTTTAATTTAAATATACCTATCTAGCAAACCATAATTTGGTAGCCATTTTATCAGGACCTTGAGTAGACACCGCTGACTGAGCATTAGCAGAATTTGATGTATACACACTTGTTCCATATTGTAATCTTTGAGGATAAACACCATTAAGATCTCCAGCAAAGCTTATGATATCATTATTAGTTGATTCAATAAACGCTGCACTTGGATAACCAGTATCTCTAACAATTGCCCAAGATTCATACCCGTTTGTATAATTAGCTACCCATCTTTGTGTTGCTATCTTTTCTAGCTGTTCTTCCATGGTTCCACTTAGTGATCCCATGTCAGATGCTAAAAAATCAGATGACGTAGATGTTTGCCATAGAGCCATCGCTTTATCTAAACCTATTTGATAATATGAGTTAGCATCTCCAGAGACAAGGCCCTTAAGAATTGCTTCTGCTATCATAAAATGTGAGTCGGCAGTTGTCATAACAATTGTAGGAAATATTAGACTAGCTTCATTTGTTTTCTGAGTAACTATCTCTGAAGGTTCAGAGAATAAATCAGGATGCATATAGCTTTTAATTTTCCCACTTAGTCGGGAAGGTAACCCAACGTAGTTAGTAAATTCTGGCATTGTTATAGTTATATCTGTAGCTGTTTCTGTCCAAGTATAATCTGTACCCAAAACAAGACCAGCTCCGTTTAACGTACTCTGTAAAAAGGCTACGTGATCATCAATTAGAGCAACATTTTCACCAGTTGTTGGCTTTAAAATTGTCATTGTTCCACCAACACTAGGCTTCGTAATTTTACTTAATCTTGGGTCATTGTTATTTTGTAAGATATTGACCATCGCTTCAGTCGCTCTCCATTGACTGCCAGCGAAATTATGCCATATATCACCATATGACGCAGAACCTCCCCAAATATTTGACTCTTCTATATATGCTGCAAATAATGCATCTGTTTCAGCAAGTACTCCTGAAGCAATAGCTTCAGAGGCTGCGTTTGCAGAAAAATCTTCTCCTGGAGCCCCACTAGCTCTTAATGCAATTCGCAATTTTAAACTATTTGCAAGTTTTTTCCAGTTTTGCATATTCCCGCCAAATATTACATCATTTTCACCTAATTGATCAACACCTTCTCCGGTTGTTGTATTTGAACCAATGATAGTGATAGCCTGATCTAACTCAGCAATAATTCCTTTGTAGATATCTATTTGAGCATCATACTTTGGTAATTTAATGTCAGGATCAGATGCCTCAGAGTAAGGAATCATTCCATGAGTCTCAGTGAATTGTGCATAATATAATCCTTTCATGACAAGTCCTAAAGCATAATATTGATCATTTTCTAAAGGTCCTTCTTCACCAACAAGATTCATGTAGGCTGTTAAGGTACTATTATAAGCTGCATACCAGTCCCAGGCACCTAGATCTGTATAAAAACTGTTATATACCCATCCTAAATCACCACTCCAGTCGGAACCAGCCCAACCGTTTGAGATTTGAGCTGAAAACCCATCAGGATGTATTAAGTCTCCAAACCACAATGGAACCATTGTCGGTCTGTAAAATTGCTGTTGTAATGTAGTTACAAAAAACTTAGCACTAACATCAGAAGTAGAAAGAGCATCTGGTTGTTGATTAATGTCATTAAAGTCATCTGTACATGACACAGATATTGCCAGCACAAGACTTACTATTATTAAAATTTTATTTTTCATTGTTACGTATTTTTATGTTAAAAAGTTAAATTTAAATTTAATCCTATACTTCTTAAAGTAGGCATAGCATTATGAGACAACCCTTGAACTCCTATAGAAGTTCCAAGCATAGATTCTGGATCAATATCTTCAGCCTTATTCATAAGGAAAAATAGATTTCTACCAACAACTTGAACTGTTGCACTTTGTATTCCTACTTTATTAGATTTCACAGGAATACTGTACCCTAATGATAATTCTCTTAATCTAATATTATCCTGGTCATAAATATAATTCTCAGAAATATTAGACATAGAAGTCCAGTATTGTTGACCTGTAATACTTTCAGTATTGGAACCACCTGTACCTGTATTTGTACCACTAACTGTAATCCCTGTATCACGGTATTGTAAACTTCTTTCAGACACCCCGTTACGATCTAAATCAGCAGATGTTTGTGAGTATATTTTACCACCAATTCTTGCATCTATTAGGAAGTTTAACGATAAGTTTTTGTACTTGATTGAATTTGACCATGCACCTTTCCAATCTGGTTGAGCGTTTCCTAGAAATACATCTGGAGCAGCTGAGGCAATTGGTACTCCATCAGCATCTACTTCTCCAGTCCAAACTCTACCGTATATATCTCCAATACTTCCTCCCTTAGTTGCAACAATTGCAACATTACCATCGGTTGAAGTATTGTATCGAAAACTTTCAATACCCTCTACTAATTCTTCTATTTTATTTGTATTTTTTGAGTAGAACAGAGATGTATTCCAAGAAAAATCATTGGTTTCTAATAAAGTAGCCCCAAGTGCAATCTCCAGGCCTTTATTGGTTACTTTACCAATGTTTTCTCTATTGAATAAATATCCTGTAGCCGCTGGTACTGGAACATCAAAAATTAAATCTTCAGTTGACATATTATAAACAGATACATCTAGAGTAAGTTTATTGCTGAACATTCCTAGTTCTAAACCAAACTCTGATGAAGTTACAGTTTCAGGTTTCAAACCTGAATTTAATTTAACTGTAGGTGGTAACAAAGTGGTAAGCCCAAGGTATCCCTGTCCTGGAACACTAAAAGTTTGACCAAGCTGGTAAGGTTCTGTATCATTTCCTACTTGTGCAACACTTCCTCTAACCTTAATTAAATTAAATAGTTCTCTATCTGGATCAATAAATTTATTAAGAATAGCTGATAGACTTGCTGAGTTGTACATGTAAGATCTATTTTCTTCACTCAAAGTAGAAGACCAGTCATTACGTGCAGAAACATCTAAATATAAAAAGTTGTCGTAAGCTACATTAAGAGAGCCATATAATGAGTTCACCTTTTTGATAGCTAATGGAGACTCTTCAGGTGCATTAACAACATTTAAATTTGAAATGAAAAACGCAGTTGGTATTTTAAAATCTGTACCTCTCACTAACATTCCTTCAGAAGTTCTCTTAGATAAATTACCTCCTACATTGGCTACTATATTAAGTTTGTCTGTAAAATCATGTTTTGCAGTTACCAAGAATTCAGAGTTTAATTCGTTAAATGTACTTTCTCCTATTTCCATAGATCCTCTGCTAATAAAGTGGTGTCCTGGCTTGTATATTTTAATATCTCTTATATTGGTAACATCAGCACCAACTCTAACAAAAGCGCTTAGCCAATCTGTAAATTCGTAGTTTATCTTAGCGAAACCTAAAAATCTACTTCTGCGAACACTAGTCTCGTCATTATATACTTGCCAAAATGGATTCCCAGTATTTCCATCAGCATATCGAATTACATTAAAATCTTCTGGAGCTCCTGGATTAGCCATTTGGTAATCACGTAAATCGTCAACAGCAACATTTCTTGGCATATTATAAACATAAGCTAAAAGTCCTTGAGCTCCTGTTGTTGAAGCTCTATTATTAACATTCTGAGTAAAATAAGTAGCTTTGGTATCAACAGTTAGTTTGTCTGATAAATTTGTAACTGCTCTTAAATTAAAGTTATGACTAGCTAGATCTGAATTCTCCACAATTGAATTAGAAGAATTGTTAGTGTAAGAAAAACGAACTGAAGAATTTTCAGATCCTTTATCGATAGAAAGTGATGTTATTTTTCTTGTAGCTTGTCTAAAAAAGTCTTTAACATTATTAGATTGAGCACTATATGCCTTATTGGTTCCATTATAATAGGCTTGTTGAGATCCATCTAATGGAGCTCCCCAAGAAAGTTCTCCCCAGTCATTTAAACGGTCTGTGTAAGCAGCTCCGAAAGAACCTTGACCATATTGATTTTGAAATTCAGGTAATAACATTGGATTATCAATATATAAATTTGATCTTATACTAACACCCAAATTATTTGAACGTGACCCTTTTTTGGTTGTAATTAAAATTACACCATTCCCAGCTCTAGAACCATAAAGTGCTGCTGCACTTGGCCCTTTTAATACAGAAATAGATTCTACGTCATCAGGATTAATATCAGAAATACCACCACCTGAAATGCTTGGCTCATAACTTGGACTTCCTCCACTATCAGAACTTCCAGAATTAATCTGTGAACCATCTGAGTTAATTGGTAAAGACGCATTAATAGGCATTCCATCAACTACGATAAGCGCCTGCGAATTACCTCCCAAAGAATTGTTACCTCGTATTGTTATTCTAGAAGCTGAACCCAAAGATCCTGATTGTGAAATCTGCAGTCCAGCTACTTTACCTGCAAGTGAACTTGCAAGGTTATTATCTTTAATAGTATTTACATTTTCACCAGATACTTGCGTTACTGCATAACCAAGAGATTTTTTCTCTCTTGAAATACCTAGAGCTGTAATAACTACCTCATCTAAAGCTTCAGCACTTTGTTCTAATGTAACATTAATTATAGATTCTCCGTTTAAAGTTATCTCTTTGGTTTTGTAACCAAGATAAGAAAACTGTAACGTGGCATTTTTGTTAGATATTTCAATGGTAAATTTACCATTGAAATCTGACGTAGTTCCATTTGAAGTGCCTTTTTCTAAAACAGTTACACTTGGCAACCCCATTCCATCAGTTGAGTCTGAAATAGTACCTGTAACTGTTGTTTGCGCAAAACTATTGAATGCACTAAAAACAAATATTATAAGCACCAAATTCATAATTTTTTGTATCATAATTAAAATTAATATGTTAATAATATATAAATTGAATGAAAAAAACACAAACTCATAAATAATTTCGACTAATAACTGATAAAGTAAGGAGTTTGTTAAAATTTTTAGCATTTCGAAAATTATTATAGTTTAAATTATCAATATAGCACTGATATCAATAAGCTATAAATTAACTTTCTCATATTAAATTAACATCCATTAAACTCAAATTTTAGATAGAGAATTTAAAAGAAAAAATGAATTATTTGACTTTAAAATTGATGTGAAAAATTTGTGGTAGATTGTTTCAATCCCTGTCAAATATTTTTAAAAATTATTTAATATTATTGAAAAGAGTATTAAGTAATTCTTGATTTTGATCTAAACTATACTCCCAAAACATAGCTCCACCAAGTCTGTTTTTTTTAATATATGACACTTTTTGTTCAATTTCTTTTGGTGTTTCCCATGATACAAAAATACTATCTGAGGCGCTCCATAGATATGAAGCTTTAGCTGAACTATCGTAAGATTTTATATAATCACCTGATGATATTTTCTGTAAAATATCCCAATAAGGAACAATAATACCAGTAGTCATAGAGGTTTGATAAAGGCCTTCATTTTCTGTTTTAACTTTCTCCCAATATCTGCCATAAAATGGGATCCCCATAATTAACTTATTTGAGGGAACACCAGCGTTGATATGTCGAATAATTGCTTCATGACCACTATTCCCTTTAAATTTTTCTTTATTTGATGGGTATAAGTTAGCATGATGACCCGTTTGATAATACCAACCATGGTAAAAATCATAACACATCACATTAATAAAATCTAAATATTTATGAGCATTTTTAAGATCTGTGTTATCAATATAGGCTTGATCGGCTCCTGTGGCTATTGTAAGTAAATAATGTTTCTTATCTATTGCCCCCTGTTTCTCTAATTCATTTCTAACTTCCTCTAAAAGAAGATTGAAATTTTCTTTATCTGAAGGTCTAAAATCATTGTCTTCTCCTCTTTGTCCAGGAAATTCCCAATCTAAATCTACCCCATCAAAGCCATGTTTTTTCATGAGTTTAACACTGCTTTTTGCAAATTTTATTCTGCTTTCTTTATATGCAGAAGTATGTGAAAAATTATTAGACCATACCCAGCCTCCAATTGAATAAAGTATTTTTAATGTTGGATTAATTTTTTTGAGTGCTATTAATTTTGAAATTTTTATTGAGTCTGTTTTTAACTCAAACTTTGGTTCTCCTTCTACAATATTTGCAAATGCATAATTAATATGTGTTAATTTATTGGCATCAACTAATGAGGGGTCAAAATCCTCATAACCTGCAACGTACCCAATTATTTTTAAGTCTAAATTAGAGTTAATTTGAATTTTACTTTCTTTCAAACAGCTAAAAAAAAGCATACTAAAGCAGATAGAAATAATTAATTTTATTGATAGTTTACTGTTTTTGACAATCATAACTTCTAATTTAAAGACTATTTTCTTTGGTGAATTTAATCACTTCACTTAAGTGTCCAAAGGCTATGGCTACTACTGTATCTGCTGCGCCATAATATATTGCTAATTTATCTTGTTCTATGTCATGAAGAGCTGCACAAGGAAATACCACATTAGGAACATCACCTACCATTTCGTATTGTTCTGCAGGCCCCAACAAATAAGGTTGCGTTCGATATTTTACAATATCTGGTTTGTGTTCGTCTAGAAGAGCAGTTCCCATGGCGTATCTAAATCCGTTGCAAGTATTTATGACTCCATGATAAATCATTAACCAACCTTCGTTTGTTAATATAGGTATGGGCCCTGCACCAATTTTTGTACATTGCCAAGCGCTATCTTCAAAAGGAGTTGCTTTCATAACACATCTGTGTTCTCCCCAATACTTCATATCTGGGCTGTAACTAATATAAATATCTCCAAAAGGAGTATGTCCATTATCACTAGGACGACTTAACATGGCATATTTCCCATTTATTTTTTTTGGAAATAAAACTCCATTTCTATTAAAGGGAAGAAAAGCATTTTCACATTGGAAAAAATCTTTAAAATCAAATGTATATCCTATTCCTATTGTAGGTCCATGGTAGCCATTGCACCAAGTAATCCAATACCTGTCTCCAATAAATACAACCCTTGGATCATATTTGTAGTCAGAATCTATCATTTTGGTGTTTCCTGCTTTCATTTTTATGGGATGATGATTAATTTTCCAATTAATACCATCTTCACTAAATCCAGCAAAAATATTCATTTGAACTGCTTTATTATCACATCTAAAAACACCAGCAAATCCATTTTTGAATGACACTACAGCACTATTAAAAATACTATTAGATGAAGGTATATCGTATCTATTAATAATAGGATTGGATGAATAACGCCATAAAACATCATTACATGTGTCAGGTTTATTTTGCCAAGGTATACTTGAACTATCTTTTAGTAAACTCATATTTTTAATTCGTGATTTTTCTGACTTTATCGAACCAAGTAAATTTAAGGATTATTGAAGTTATTACAAACACAATTAAAGATATTAATGCTTTTGGGTAATCTCTAATAACAAAATAAATTGGCATCACTATCATACTTGATTGCCAAACAATACCAATTGCACAATTTAACATATCTTTCCAAAAGTCAGTATTTTTTTCAATGGCATTATCTTCTGCTTTTAAAGTATCATATACTGGGTTCCACCAACCCCAAGGATGCACATTCTTATAAAATGATTTAAGTACCGTGATTTCTGTTGGCTTGCTTAAAAAAGTACCTAATAAGGATCCTAACAATGAGAATCCAAATATGATTGGAAATAAATAAATAGCATGAATGTGAGCTAATTCATAAAGTAAGGTTCCTTCGGAAAAATTATCTTTATTCTGATCTAATATAAATTGTAAACTAGCAGAAATCAATCCTGCCATCATTCCCCAAAAATAGCCCCAGCCATTAAAACGCCACCATATCCATTTTAAGAAGTTTGCAGCGACATACCCTCCAAAGAGTGCTGATGTTATCCAAAGTGTTAAAGAATTAATAGAATTGGCGAAAAAACCCATTGAAACACCTAAACCAACAATAAAAAATGATGCCAAATGACTAGCTTTAATATAATGTTTATCGGTAGCGTTGGGTGAGATATATTTTTTATAAAGATCATTTACTAAATACGCAGGTCCTGCATTTACAAATGCTGAAAAGGTAGACATAAAAGCAGCTAACAATCCTGCTAATAATAATCCCTTAATCCCAACAGGCACATGAAAGTTAATCACTTTGGGTAATAATACTTCAAGATCATGCCCGTTTAAACCAGGGTCTGCATTTAATATTGGCGCCAAGATTACCAGGGCTATTACCACCACACCACCAATTAATAAATACCTAGGAATAAATAATATCAAATTTGTAAACCCCGCCATATATGCTGCCTCTTTTACATTTTTTGTAGATAAAATCCGTTGCATATCAAAACTTGGAGTTGGCCCAGCTATACTTGCAAAAAAACCTTTAAACAAAGACATCCCTACAAAAGCACCAAACATTTTAAAACCCTCTTTGTCTATTAAATCATTAAAAGCATTGTAGTTCTCGTTCCAATGTGTAGTTAGTTCCCATTCAAAGAAAATATTTTTCCATTCTTCTGTAATTACTGAAGAAATTTCAAGATCACTGAAAGCATAGAAGCTATATGCAGCAACAAGAACACCTGCAATAACCATGATAATATATTGGATTACTTCTGTAGCAACCACAGAATACATACCACCCTTAATTGTATAAAATGTTGTTAAAGTAATAATAATAAGCGCATAGGATTGAGCTGATGTTAATACTTCTGATTCCCCTAATAATAGGGTCAAGTCCCATGGAAGTATTATTGTCATAAACTTTCCAACACCCTCAAAAAAGTAAGCTATAAAACCTATAGCGGCAACAATAGCAAATACAGCCACTATGATATGAGAGGCTCTTCCTGCTTTGTTATCACCAAAGCGTGTTAGTATCCATTCTGATCCTGTCATAATATTAGATCTTCGAATCCAAACGGCTAAAAACATCATAATAAATATTTGGTTCCAAATAGGCCACAACCACATAAACATAAAGCTTTTTAAACCATATAAGAAAAGAATACCTACCATCCAGGCTGTCCCTGAAACATCAAACATTCCAGAGCCATTACTTAAGCCTAAGTAATACCAATTAATAGTTTTTCCTCCTAAAAAATAGGAATCCAATCCTTTAGATGCCTTTTTAGAAACTCTCATTCCTACAAAGAGTGTTATCAAAACATAAATGACAATTATTAATATATCTATAGTGTTCATATGATTAAAATCTTATTAAATACCCCAGCTTTTATTTGGGTTTTCTCCCATGACAAAATGAAGTATTCCTTCGTTCATCAATTCGTTATGGGTGATGAATGTTCTGTTTAATTCTTCACCATTTAAGGTTGCTGATTGTATATAAATATTTTTAGTTGAAGCATTTTTAACGCTTACTGAAGAAAGACCTAATTTGACTTCCAATTTTTCTTCATTTAAATCATTAAAATAAAGCTGTGCTGAAGTTTTAATTCCAGTAACATGATTTTCATTAATGTATTTTTCGTCTGATACTAGATCAAATTCTTTAATAGATTTTGAGAACTTCGCTACAAAAAAAACTTTCTGATTTTTAGCCCATCCTTTGCTATATCTAAATCCAGATATAGTAAACTTATCTACTTTTTTTAGTTGTGAAAGTTCTGTATTGTCCCAATTAAAAGCGTATCCTAAATCAACAATTACAGATTGCATATCATTTTTAGTAAAGGTGTATCTATGAAATGCTGTTCTTAAGCTAGATGTTAGCTCTGCTTTTATTTGATGATTTTCTAAAAAAACACTGTAATAACCAGCATCGGCAGATTCCTCATCATGTGAATAGGTTGATTTGTATGAGATATCATCTCTTGTTTTTACGGTATTAACTAAATTAAATTTTTTATTTACGGGCATAAAACGAATATCGCCCAGGTCTCCAATACCTGTTCCACTGAGGTGTAAATGACTAAAACCAATTGTGATTGAATCTGAGTAATGATAACCTGAAGACCAATCCCATCCAGAAATACCATTGTCTGGGCTTATTTGAAGCATTCCAAAAGGAACTGCAGCTCCAGGATATGTATGCCCATGACCTGATGTGCCAATGAAAGGATCTACATGTTTAATAAAGGAATCTCCTTTTTCAACAAACTGATTATCACAAGAGCAAAACATCAAAAAAAAAATATTATATTTATATTAGCTTTTTTAATATTCATTATTCATTCTTATTTATTCTTATTTATTCTTATTTATTCTAGTAAAAATTGAAAAAAATAACTGTTTAACGAATAAAATTAGACGGACGACTACTGAGTTCAGCTAAACGTTAAAAAACTTAAATATGAAAACAAAAAAAATATTCAAACTTAGTCGAAGACATCATATTCTTTTTTGGTTTTTTTACTTTTTACTAAACACACTTCGTTGGGGAAATTATTTTGATGATTACTTGTATTCACTTAAAACGAATGTTATTGGTTTTCCAGTACACATGATTTTGGTTTACTTAAATATTTTTATTTTAATGCCTAGGCTTGTTTTCAAAAGAAAATATTTTTCATATATCATTGCTCTTATTGCTTCTCTTTTGTTGATGGTTTTTATTAAATTTAATCTTACCTATTATCTAGTAAGTGAAAATATATGGCCAGAAGGACCAGCAGTTATAAATGATTTCACCTTTAGTTATGCAATTGATATGATGATAGGAGAATTGTATGTAACTACCTTTGTAACTGCTATAAAAATTACGATGGATTGGCAGGAAGAACAGAAAAGGACGGCAGCATTAGAAAAAATGCAATCTGATACAGAACTCAAGTTTTTGAGGACTCAAATTTCACCTCATTTCTTTTTTAACACCCTTAATAATATTTATTCCTTAGCTATAGAAAAGTCAGAAAAAACACCAAAAATTATACTTAAACTTTCAGAATTAATGCGTTATCTATTGTATGAAACAAGAACAAAAAGACAGCGTTTAGAAAAAGAGATCATCTGTATTCAAAATTATCTTGAATTAGAGTCAATAAGATATGGTAAACTGCTAGATATAGACATGAAAATAAGTGGAGATATAATGAATAAGAAAATTGCGCCTATATTATTGCTTTCTTTTGTTGAAAATGCTTTTAAACATGGTGCAAATAAAAATATAGGAAATATAAAAATTGATATAGATTTTAAAATAATAGAAAATTTTCTTTATTTTAGTATTTCAAACCCGGTCCCCAAAGCAATTAAAAACAAACAAATTATAAAACATTCTGGGGGCATTGGACTGAAAAATGTTAAAAAAAGACTAGCTCTAGGATACAACCCTGATGAATACGAATTAAATATTGAAAGCAAAGACAAGGTATTTATTGTTAATCTCAAAATAAAAGTATAATGAAAATAAGCTGTTTAATAATTGATGACGAACCCTTGGCTATTAATGTTATAAAAAAACACATAGAAGAAGTTGAAAATATAAATATTATTGAAAGTTTTAACAGTGCAATTAATGCATTAAACTTCTTAAAAAGTAATACTGTAGATTTAATCTTTTTAGATATAAATATGCCTTTATTAGATGGCTTAGATTTTATTAAAAGTTTAGATAAAAAGCCATTAATAATAATTACATCAGCTTATGACGAATATGCAATAAAAACCTATGAATTAGAGGTCCTAGATTATTTAATGAAACCAATATCATTTCCTAGGTTTTTAAAAGCTATCAATAGAGCTTTTAAAGAGCTTGACGCTCATTCAAACTTAAATGTAAAAGTCTCCAAAAGAGCCCATATTTTCATTAAAGTAGATAAAAAGAAAATGCAAAAAATCTATCTAGATGAAATCTTAATTATTGAGTCTTTAAGAGATTATTTAAAAATAACTACGCTTACAAACAAATACATTATTCATAGTACTTTAAGTAATTTTACTGAAAAGTTACCGTCAAACAATTTTATACGAATACATAGATCATTCACAATTGCTATAGATAAAATTGAGGTAGTTCAAGGAAATAGTGTAGAAATTGATGGTGTTAAATATGTGATAGGTAGATCTTATATTGAGCTTGTAAAAAAAAGAATATTACAATAACTTTCAGAAATTTAAAAGTATGCTTTATTAAAGTATTCTAACAGACCAATAGATTATAAGAGAGCTCATTCTTGTTTTATTATCTGAAAAAAATATTAAATCCTCTTAAATTAATTTCTTCTAACAGTAATATTTTTTTAATGATTCATCAAAAGCTGATAATTATACATAATTTTATCGACTATTAATTGCCCATTTTTGATGGTACTAGATTCTACGGTTATTTTAGCAATAACCTTTCCATTTTCAGCAATTCCTTTAATATGAAATTTTCCTCCAGGAAAGAAAACTTTTAATCCGTCTGATTCATCTTGTAGGTATAAATCAAACTCCCCACTAGTCCAGTTTATAAACTTCAAATAAAGAGCTTCAGAATCAAAAAAAACTTCTTCTTTAAGTTCATTAAAGGAGGATAAAGAGAAGGTTTGTTTATTTATACTCATCCATTTTAATTTAAGAAAAGCCCTATTTAGTTTAAAAATGATAGCGCTTAAAGGCCTCTATTGCAGCATAATCTGCTAATCCAAAATCATTATATTTTACAGCTGTTAAACGGTTTCTGTCTTCAACTCTCACCCAAAATTCTCTAGAATCATCTCCCTGATACATCACACCGTCTTTTTGAGATTGATGATAAAAAATAGCATGTCTTTTTCTTAATACTTGATCTGGACTCAAAGGCACAGCCATATCAATTTCATACGATTCCCACTCATGCCAAGCTCCACGATATAACCAAACCCAGCAGTCGTTCATGTATTTTTTATCTTTTACTTCTTTCAATGCTATAAAAAGGGCATCTAAACAAACCTTGTGTGTTCCGTGAGGGTCTGCCAGATCTCCAGCAGCATAAATTTGATGAGGTTTTATTGTATCAATTAAACTTGTCATTAAATGAATATCTTTATTTGATAAATTGCCTTTTTTAATAGTACCTGTCTCATAAAAAGGAAGGTTTAAGAAATGTACATTTTTATCTGAAAGCCCCAAATACCTTGTGGCAGCAAGAGATTCTCTTTTTCTAATTGTCCTTTTTAAGTGTCTTACTTCCAAAGAATCTATAGCATCATTTCTTTTTTTATTTTTTAAAAATTCAATAATTTTACTAACCTTTTTAGAATCTGAATTTATTTCTTTAGAAACTTCTGCAAATTTTAATGCTTCCTCATCTGAAACAGCAATATTCCCAGAGGTTTGATAGGCTACATGAACTTCATGACCTTGCCTTAATAATCTATCAAAAGTACCTCCCATAGAAATTACATCATCATCTGGATGTGGACTAAAAATAATGACCCTTTTTTTTGCGGGATTAGCTCTTTCTGGTCTTTTAGCATCGTCTGCAAAAGGCTTACCCCCTGGCCAACCAGTAATTGTATTTTGTAGTTTATTAAACATTTTTATGTTTAAATCGTAAGCAGCTCCTTCTTGCATTAAAAGACCAGACATCCCGTTAGTGTTGTAATCTTTGTCTGTTAACTTTAAAATAGGCTTCTTTAATAAATTACTCAACCAAACAACTGCTTGTAACTTTAAACTAGTATCCCAAATACATGATCTAACTAACCAAGGAGTTTTAACACGTGTTAGTTTAGCGGAAGCTTCTTTATCCATAACAAAAGTAGTATTGTTATGATGTTGTAAATATGTTGCAGGTACATTTGCACTAATTTCTCCTTCTATTGTTTTTTTAATTATAATAGTTTTATTTGCCCCCCAAGCAAGTAGCACAATTCTATTAGCATTTTTAACTGTTCCAATGCCCATTGTTATTGCTTTTCTAGGAACGTTTTCAATCCCAAAAAAAGAAGGTGCAGCATCAATTCTGGTTATATGGTCTAAAGTAATTATTCTAGTTTCAGAATTAAAATGAGAACCTGGCTCATTAAAACCTATATGGCCAGTTCTTCCAATTCCTAATAGTTGAAAATCTAGGCCGCCTACCTTTTTAATTTTCATTTCATAATCGATACAGTACTGAAGAATATTTTCTGCAGTTACAGTTCCATCAGGAATATTGATGTTTTCTGTTAAAATATCTACATGATTAAAAAGATGTTCATGCATAAAATAAAAATAACTTTGAATGTTACTTTTATCCATTCCGTAATATTCATCTAAATTAAAAGTAATTACATTTTTAAAACTTAACTCTTCTTCTCTGTGCATTCTAACAAGTTCCTCGTAAACTTTTACTGGAGAAGAGCCTGTTGCTAATCCTAAAACACAAACAGCTTTTTCTTGTTGTTTTTTTCTAATTAATTGTGCTATTTCTTGAGCAACTAAAACAGAAGCTTCTTGAGATGATTGATAGGTAATATTATGAATTTTCTCAAATCTAGTGTCTTCAAATTTACCTATGGATTGATAGATTGTCTTTTTTATGTCAGACATCATTAAAATTTAGAATAATATGTTAAGCATAAATTTATTATTTTCTGGATTAATGTATTCAAGTTTTTCGACCAAAAACAAGAAATTAGATACATAAAACAATTCAATACTAATTTAGGTTAAAATAAGTTGGAATAGCTAAAAATTGAAATAGTCTCTAAAAAAAATTAATTTGTAACTTGTGCAATATTTATTTATTAAGATGGAAACCTACGCAAATGTCTTATTGATTGCTTTACCAAGTTTTATGGTATTAATTTTAATTGAAATACTTTACGGATTGTGGAGAAAAAACCTGACCTATAATTTAATGGATACTATTTCTAGCCTTAGTGCTGGAACTACAAATATGATTAAAGATCTTTTGGGAATTGGTTTTATTATTATTTCTTATCCCTATATATTAGATACTATTGCCTTAATTCAACTTGAGGAAAGTATTGGTTTGTATTTAATTGCCTTAGTTTGTATGGACTTTGCAAGTTATTGGAATCATAGATTAAATCATTCAATAAATATATTCTGGAATAGACATGTTGTGCATCACAGCAGTGAAGAATTTAACTTGGCCTGTGCCCTTCGCCAAAGCATCTCAAAAAATATTATTGGTTTTGGTGCCTTATTTTTAATTCCGGCGGCTTTATTTGGTGTTCCTCCAAAAATTATTATTGTATTGGCTCCACTTCATCTTTTTGGTCAATTTTGGTATCATACTCGTCATATTGGAAAATTAGGGTGGCTAGAATATATTTTTGTGACACCCTCACAACACAGAGTTCATCATGCTATCAATAAAGAATATGTAGACAAAAACCTTTCTGCCATTTTTTGTGTTTGGGACCGATTGTTTGGAACCTTCCAAGAAGAATTAGTAGAAGTACCTTGTGTATATGGCACATTAAAACCTGTACAAACCTGGAACCCAATCATTATTAATTTTCAACACAATTGGGGGTTAGCAAAAGATGCCTGGCATGCTAAAAATTGGGGAGACAAGTTTAAACTGTGGTTTATGCCAACCGGGTGGAGACCTAAAGATGTAGCTGATCGTTTTCCTATATCAGCTATTGAAAACATTTATGCACTAGAAAAATATGCCCCAAAATACTCAACATTACATAAAATTATTGCGGTGTTTCAGTTTGTATGTTTGAATATCTTTATTTATGTTTTTCTATCCTCTTTTGGTGATCTTAGTGTTGGTTCTCAATTAATTTTTGGACTACTCATTTCAACAACTATCTTTGGGTTTACCTCTATAATGGATGGTCATAAATGGGCTTTTTTCTTTGAAATTTCAAGAAGTTTTTTAGGTTTATTATTTTTATTATACCCTTTTAAATTGACTTTATGGGAAATTAATTTTCCTCTTGCTGTATTTACAACAACTTACTTTATAGCAACACTTTTAACAACATTTTTAATGTATCAATCGCCGCCTGAGCGTTCTATATCGGTTTAAATAAGGGTCTCTAGAAATAATTTCTACGGACTAAAATCATCTGCTTAAAAGCATTCTTTTTTATAGCTCTTATAGTCATTTAACACAGTGATAATAAAAATAGATTCTTTTAAAAAAAAATTAACCATTTTTTATTATTTTAGTACAAATCTATTTTACGACAAAACTTCAACTATTTTTATAAAATTATATTCTTATGAAGAAAAAAAAAATTCTTTTTTTTAAGATTACAGGACTGCTAATATTCTTAATACTTCTTAGCGGAGGGCTCTCTTTTTGGTATGTTAACAAGACATTCCTAACTTTTGAAAATGGGTATGATGAACAAACTAATTTTAGCGAATTAACCAAAGAGGGCTACACTTTTTTTGACAGAAATAACAATGGCAAACTAGATGTATATGAAGACCATCGTCAACCCTTAAAAGCGCGCGTTCATGATGTGCTTTCTCAAATGACCTTAGAAGAAAAAATTCACATACTAAAAGGTGCTGGTATGGCTTCTGGTATTGGAATAACAAAACCAGGTGGAATTCCTGGAGCAGTTGGTACTATTGTTCCAACACCAAGACTAGGGATTCCAACAATATATCTTTCTGATGGACCCGCAGGGCTTCGAATAGTGCCAACTAGAAAGGGTGAAAGCAAAACCTTTTACTGCACCGCTTTCCCAATTGCAACCCTTCTTGCTTCCTCTTGGAATGAAGCCTTAATTTATGAAGTTGGTAATGCTATGGGTAAAGAAGCAGAAGCATATGGAATAGATGTTATTCTAGGGCCTGCAGCTAATATTCATAGACATCCTTTATGTGGGCGTAATTTTGAATATTTTTCTGAAGATCCACTACTTTCTGGATATATGGGGGCAGCAATGGTGAATGGTATACAAAGTAATGGTGTAGGTACATCTGTGAAACATTTTGTAGCTAATAACCAAGAAACAAACCGCTTGTTAAATGATGTAATTATTTCAGACAGAGCGATGCATGAAATATATTTAAAAGGATTTGAACATATCGTAAAACGTTCTCAACCATGGACCATCATGTCTTCTTACAATAAAGTAAATGGAACTTATACCTCTGAGAGCAACAATCTTTTAACCGATATACTAAGAGATAAATGGGGCTTTAAAGGCTTAGTAATGACAGATTGGTTTGGGGGTAAAAATGTTGCTGCACAAATATCTGCTGGAAATGATTTATTAGAACCAGGAACCAACAGACAATGGAAAGCTTTAATTAAAGCCGCAGAAAACGGAGAGTTGTCTTTAGATCATATAAATAGAGCCTCTACGCGTATTTTAACCTTAATTTTTAAGACTAAAAAATTGCAGAATTATAGCTATAACAATACCCCAGATTTAAAAAAGCATGCAGAAATAACAAGAAATTCAGCTTCTGAAGGAATGGTTTTACTAAAGAATGAAGATGTTTTACCCTTTTCTGATATAAACAATATAGCCTTATTAGGTGTTACATCATATGAATTTATTGCAGGTGGAACAGGATCGGGAGATGTTAATGAAGCTTATACCATTTCTTTAGAAGAAGGATTGAGTAATGCTGGATATAAAATAAATAATATAGCAAAACAGACTTTTGAGACTCATAAAATAGCTACAATTGAAAGTTTTAAAAAACCTGAGGGTTTGGAAGCAATATTTACCCCTTTTACTCCTTCCGAAATGAAGTATACCACAGAACAACTTCATGACATTGTAACAACTTCTGACATAGGTATTTTAACCTTGGGTAGAAATGCAGGTGAAGGTGGAGATCGTCTAGAAAAAGATGATTTTTTACTTACAGGAGCCGAACATGAAATGATTTATAAAATTACGGAAGCTTTTCACAAAGAGAATAAAAAATTAATAATAGTTCTTAATATTGGAGGAGTTATTGAAACAGCCTCTTGGAAAACTTTACCTGACGCTATTCTATTAGCTTGGCAAGGAGGGCAAGAAGGAGGAAATTCTGTAACTGATATTCTTACTGGAAAAGTGAATCCTAGCGGAAAATTACCTATGACTTTCCCTATATATTTATCAGACCATGCTTCTCATGATAATTTTCCTAAAAACCCCAAAATGTTCACGCTAGAAGGTATGGTTAAAAATTTAATATTTCCACCCAACGAAACTCCTAAAGCTAGAAAGGTTAAAGATGAAGACTATACAATTTACGAAGAAGGAATCTATGTAGGATATAGACATTTTGACAAAAAAAACTTAGAGGTATCTTACCCATTTGGTTTTGGACTTAGCTATACAAATTTTGACTATGAAATGACGGAGATTGATGTTAAAAATGATACCATTAATATTTCTTTAAACATAAAAAATACAGGAACAATTCCTGGAAAGGAAATAATTCAGTTCTACATCAAAAAAATGAATTCAAAAATTGATCGACCATCTCAAGAATTAAAGGCTTTTACTAAAACCAAACTCATAGAGCCAGACGCAATGGAACGCGTTTATGTCAAAATTCCAATAAGAGAATTGAATTACTGGGATGAAAAAAAGAATGACTGGGCTTTGGAAAAAGGAAGTTACAATATAAAAGTTGGTGCATCTTCAAGAGATATAAGACAAATAGAGCAACTAAAGTTGTAATATATCAGACAACCATTATACTGAATGAAAATCTTAAAATATAGCCAATTTTTTTAAAAATGTTATTTGTACTGATTAAAAAATTAATTTTGCCTTAAGTACTCTATGCTTTATGAGAATTTTAATTCTAATTTTATGTTTTAGTGTAGGACAACTTCTTTTTGCACAAGAAACATTCACGCCAAAAAAGTCTACAGAAAGACAGATTGTTTTAGATGGCTTACTCTCTGAACAAGAATGGTCTAATGCAGTTAAAATACCTCTAGATATTGAATTTAGCCCTGCTAACAATGAAGCAGCACGAAAAGAAACAACAGCCTATATCACCTATTCAGACACCCACTTATTTGTTGGGATTTATGCAAAAGATGATCCCAAAAACATCCGTGCTTCTATTAGACCTAGAGACGATTTTAATATTTGGAATGATGATGTCATTTTAGTTCGTCTAGACCCATTTGCAGATGCTAGAAGTAATTTAGGTCTTGCCGTTAATGCTTTGGGAAGCCAGTTTGATGTTAAACAGGTAAATGCATTATCTGATAGTGATAGATATGATAGCACCTTTAACATTAATTTTGAATCTAAAGCTGCTATTATTGAAGATGGTTATACTATAGAAATGAAAATTCCGTTTTCTGAAATTCCGTTTCCTAACGGAACAGATCAAGAATGGCATGTAAATTTTTACAGACGTTATGTAGAAAATGGAAATGAAATTGAGGTAAGTAGTCAACCTCGTGATAGGGATAATAGTTGTGTGGTTTGCCAAACAACTGATAACCTAATTTTAAAAGATATTGTTATTGATAAACGACTAGAAATATTACCCTACGTTTCTAGCAATATTCAGGGATCCAGAACCTCGCCTAACGAAAAAATGACCTATGGGTCTATAAAAGGAAATGTTGGTTTAGGAGTCAATTTAGATATCAATAAAAACACCAGTTTTGAACTAACACTTAATCCTGATTTTTCTCAAGTAGAAGCAGATGTAACACAAATAGATGTTAACTCTTCTTTTTCATTACAATACCCAGAAAGACGGCCTTTTTTTAATAGAGGAACAGATCTTGTGAACTTTACAGATGGGGCCTTTTACTCCCGATCAATTATAAACCCATCTATTGCTACAAAATTAATAAGCCAGGGGAAAAAATCTCGTTTATTCCTACTAAATGCATTAGATAAAAACTCTGTATACCTGGTGGGTGGTGAAGACAGATCTTATTCTGGTTTGGGAGGTCAAAGTTTGGTAAATGTGCTGCGATATCAACACCTGTTAAGCCCTAAATCTCGTTTTGGTGGTGTAATGATGAATAAATTCTACAAAGGCGGTGGCTTTGGTCATGTATTTGGCTTCGATGGTCTTTTTTTATTAAATCAAAACTTACGGTTAAGTTTTGAGGTATTTAAAAACATCAATGAAGAACCCATAAATGATTGGATAGATACCGATGCAACTATTAATGGAAAAACTATTGCTTTAGATGGAGACAAGGTAAATGGTGATGCTCTATACATACAACTGTATAGGAAAACAGAACATTGGCAGAGTTATCTTTTTTATCGAAATATTTCACCTCAGTACAGATCTGACGTTGGTTTTGTGGTTAAAAATAATCGTCGTTGGGGAACTCTTTTTCATGAGTATAACAATATCATTAATAAACCTGCTCTTCAGTCTTTTAGCTTTGGAACCAAAATAGATCTCGTGTATACTTTTGAAGATTTATACAAGAACTTTAGTATTGATTTATTTGCTTCTTTAAAAACTTACGGACAAACAGAAATAAGATATACACTAGATTATGATGCAGTAAAAACCTTTTTAGAGGTTCGTTTTAATAATTTACCAACACATTCTTTCTCTTTAAATGGCTCACCAAGTGAATCATTTAATTTTAGAGCAAGTATAGATAGCGGAAAAGACCTTTCTGTAAATGAAGAGATTCCTGAGGTAGGTAAACTAAAGTCTTCTTTTCTAAGCTTAAATTTTCAGGTGAATGATAATTTAATTATAAATCCATCTCTAAGGTATTCAAAACTAGAACGATTAGATGGAAGCGGAAACTATTTTGAGGGAAATATTGCTCGTTTAAACGTGAGATATCAATTTAGCAATGCCTTTAATATTAGACTTATTACGCAAAAAAACACCTTTACCAATCAGTTTTTTATTCAGCCTTTGGTGCAATGGAATCCTAACCCATCAACAATATTTTACTTTGGTGGTAATCAAAACACCATAGAAGAGATTGAAGGTGCTCACTTTCAATTGCTGCAATTTAATCAAACCCAATTCTTTTTTAAGTTTCAATACTTAATTGGTCTTTAAAATCTAATGTTGTAGAACTAAGATCATATAAATAAAACTCTATAAGAGAATCATGTTTTTTTAGTCATCTTATTCATAGATTTAATGTGATTTATGACTGATACAAAGAGATGAAAAAATAATCCTTTTATGTTGTAATATTTTTTTTACTTTTAGAGAATGAATAACAACTTTTCTGCCAAAATTGATGGAGCAGAGATATCATGGTTTGCTCCACTGTGCGATGGAGACGATGATTTTCTGGGAAATCGAAATCCTCTCTACAAAAGTTCATGGGAGAATACATCTACTATTGTTAGCACTGCTGATGAATTAGGCTTTAAAAATGTTTTGTGTCCTTCCTCTTACCAAGTAGGTCAAGACCCCATATCTTTTGCTGCAGGAATGGCAACTATCACAAAACAGATAAATTTTCTGGTAGCCATTAGATGTGGGGAGTTACACCCACCTATGTTGGCTAGAACTATCGCTTCACTAGATCATATGCTCAAAGGACGCCTAACCATTAATATTATTTCATCAGACTTGCCAGGAATGAAATTATCTTCAAAAGAACGCTATGCTCGTTCTAGGGAGGTCATTCAAATTCTAAAACAATCTTGGACACAAGATCAAATTAAATTTAAAGGAAAGTATTACCAGTTAGATCTAAACACAAGACCTGTACAACCCTACCAACAAAATGGTGGCCCACTACTATATTTTGGTGGCTATTCTCCAGATGGGGTAGATCTTTGTGCAGAATTCTGTGATGTCTACCTGATGTGGCCTGAGACAGAATTTAAATTAAAGAATTTAATGGATGTGATGACTCTAAAAGCAGCAAAATACAATCGAGTAGTAAAGTTTGGCTTGCGAGTTCACGTAATTGTTCGTGAAACTGAAAAAGAAGCTCGTGATTATGCAGATAGTTTAATTTCTAAATTAGATATTAAAATGGGAACTGACATCCGAAATAGAGCTCAAGACGCAACTTCATTAGGGGTTGCTAGGCAGTCACAATTACGTGAAGAAGCAGATGAAAAATATTATGTAGAACCTAACTTATGGACAGGAATAGGCTTAGCACGTTCGGGTTGTGGTGCAGCTATTGTTGGAAACCCCGATCAAGTTGTGGCAAAAATTGAACATTACATAGAAATGGGAATTAATTCTTTTATTTTTTCTGGATACCCCCATCAAAAAGAATGTGAATTGTTCGCAAAGTTAGTACTCCCAAGATTAAAAACTGTTTCCTTACCAGAAGTATTTGGACGCATGCCAAAAAACATACCTAATAGTCCTTTAGCTAACGGACCAAGAAAATAATTATGATAGATTTTATAATTGTAATTACTTATTTTGTAGTCATATTATTTGTAGCTCTTCGCGGTAAAATTAGTGCAGATAGTTCCGCTGATGAGTACTTTCTAAGCTCAAGAAATTTACCATGGTACTCTATTGCTCTTTCTACCATTGCCACAAACATTCAAGGATATCAGTTTTTAGGAATGATGGGGTCTGCCTATCTTTTTGGTTTAGCTCAAGCCAATCTTGAAATTAATGCAGTACAGGGAATCTTATTAGGTACTTTTGTTTTTGTTCCTCTTTTTTTGAAAGAAAAAATAACAACTGTTACACAGTTTATTGCAAAAAAATTAGGGAAACGTATTGCCCTTTTTTACTCATTAACTAATATGGCTCTGTTTGCAACTGTTACCCTTGGAGCTGCTCTTTTTTGGGGTGCTTATGCTGCAGATATGGTCTTTAGCGAGCAACTCTCTTTTTTAAGTGACAATAGGATAATTCGTATTGCAATATTAATTGTTATACTTGGAGTTTTTTCAGCAATTTACACTTATTTCGGAGGGCTAAGTGCTGTCGTAAAAACTGATATAATTCAGTTTGGAACATTACTTTTAGGAGGTGTTGTAGTCTGTCTAACCGCTGTTTATCATCTAGGTGGGTGGGAACAATTATATGTAAAGGTGCCCCAAAAAATGCATCTCCATTTGCCAAGTGATCACCCTACGCTTCCATGGACACATTTATTTGGTTTATTCTTTTTAAACATCAATTATTGGTGTGCTAATCAAACGGTTATTCAAAGAGCATTAGCAGCAAAAAGTATTGCACATGCGCAAACTGGCTTAATGGTGGGCGGGGTACTTAAATACTTTATGGCTGTTATTATTATAGTTCCAGGGATTGCTCTTTATGGAATTCTGGGCGATAGTCTGTCTGAGCCAGATTTAGCCTTTCCCTACCTAGTAAAAACATATCTTCCAAATGGGGTAAAAGGAATTATACTCTGTGGTTTATTTGCCTCATTAATGAGCACTGTAGATTCTACATTCAACTCACTAGCAACTCTTTGGTCTACAGATATTTATGCAACTTATATCAATAAAAAAGCAACCGATCGAGAAAAAATTAATGCTGGAAGAAAAACAATTCTCTTTAGCTTAGGAACTGCTTTAATAATGGGGTTCGTTTTATTGTATCTTAAATTTGACAATCCTAACTCAGCATTTACGCATACCCTTAATAATTTACGTTATTATATTAACTGTGGTATCGTTGTATTAATCTGTGCTTCAGTGTTATTAATTAAACCAAATAAAAGAGTTGTATTCATTGCTTTTATTGCTTCACTTCCAATTAATATTGCGCTACAATTCTTATTTCCTGAGATGAATTACTTTCTCAGAGCCTTCTGGGTAATTTTTAGTAGTTTACTTATTGCATTATTAGGAAATAAAGGTGGTGTTCACAAATTAACATCTCTTTTTCAACCCTCTAGTAGAAGAATTAAAAATTGGGGATGGGCTTTGGCTATTAGTTTACTATTACTTCATATTATTTTTCATTAAATCTAACTAAAAACAATACTGTATTACTAGGGCATTGTTTTTCCGATAAAAACATTCACTTTGGGGTTTATCGGGTTACCACTAGCTCTTCTATTGGCAACAACTTGGCCAGAGTGCCATATGGCATCAGAAATAGGACCATTAATCATATTCCAAAAAGGGAAAGTCATTTTTTCACCATTCCGGTTTAAAATAATTGTTAAGGATGAAAAATCCTTTATATCTTTAAGACTATGATATACAGCTAGTAGGTTGTTTAAAGTTTTCTCACGCAAGGCTTCATAACTAAGTTTATCTTGATCATACGTAACTTCTTTCCCTTCCATTGTTAAAACCATCGCTGAGCTAAGATCATAGATATGCTTAATAACTTCAAAAGTAGATCTACTGTCATCACTT
>Ga0209711_10000594_pt1 | contig 36511 bp, 35 predicted proteins | sample ArcticOcean_MG_C_7_FD_187441 | JGI IMG/M metagenome (GOLD analysis project Ga0209711, IMG submission 187441) | Marine microbial communities from western Arctic Ocean - ArcticOcean_MG_CB11_88 (SPAdes) (version 2) | ecosystem: Environmental > Aquatic > Marine > Oceanic | place: Arctic Ocean...
TTTCGTAAACAAAATTATAATCAGAAGTATTTAATTTATTTCCGTTTTTAAGATCAAAACCTAAACTAATATTTTGGTTGTTATTTTTTATCAAAAATAAGTCATCACCTTTGTAATCTACATAACCCTTTAACTGAAGCTCAGTCAACGAGCCTCCTTTAGTATTGAATTTAAAAACTACATCGTCATTTTCAATAATTATTTCTTCACTATCTAGTTCAGATCCGATAACAGCATTATCATTACTAGCGTTGAAGCTGACAATTTCAGTTATATCTTTTACGGGATTTTTATTTTCGTCTTGATTCTGGATTTGCGAAATTGTTTCGTTTTCTTCAAGTGCATCTTGTTCAAGCTCAGGGATAGTTACATTAAACCACCAAAAAAACGCTGCAATCAAGAATAAAAATCCTATTATTTGATAAATATCTATTTTATTTTCTTCCATTTTAATCTTTAGTATTATTGTACGTTAAACAAGCTTGGACAAATGACACAAATAATGGATGTGGTGTTTCAACAGTACTTTTATATTCCGGATGAAATTGAACTCCAATAAACCAATTATTAGCTGGAAGTTCAATTATCTCAACTAGTCCTGTTTCAGAATTTATTCCACTAGTTTTTAAACCTGCATTATTTAAATTCTCTAAATAATCATTATTGAGCTCCCACCTGTGTCTATGTCTTTCAGTTATAGATTTGGATTTATATATTTCATAAACCCTTGATCCTTCATCCAAATCACATGTCCAAGATCCTAACCTCATTGTTCCACCCTTATTGACAATATTTTTTTGATCTTTCATCAGACTTATAACAGGATGTGAAGTTTTTTCATCCATTTCAGTAGAGTTAGAACCTTTAAGGTTTAAAACATTTCTAGAGTATTCTATAACTGCCATCTGCATTCCTAAACATATTCCAAAAAAAGGAATATTATTTTCTCTTACATATTTAATAGACTTGATTTTACCTTCAATTCCTCTAGATCCAAATCCAGGAGCAACAATTACACCATCGAGATTTGAAATTTGTTTTTTAATTTGATCATCATCAATAAACTCAGAGTGTATCGAATGAATAATAACTTTTGTTTCATTTACTGAACCAGCGTGGACTAACGACTCTAAAATAGATTTATAAGAATCCTGTAACTCAACATATTTTCCAATTAAACCAACATTAACTGTGTTTTTAGGGAATTTCAATCTGTTTACAAATTCTGTCCAATTAGACATATTAGTTGAACTAAAATTAGAAATATCAAGTTTTCTTAAAACAACTGTATCTAATTTTTCTTGTTCCATCATTAAAGGAACGTCGTAAATTGTTGAAGCGTCTTTAGATTGAATTACTGAATCTACATCAACATTACAAAAAAGTGCCAATTTGTTTTTAATTTCTTTAGAAATATCGTGTTCAGTTCTACAAACTAGTATATCTGCATTGATTCCACTTTCCATTAATGTTTTTACAGAATGTTGGGTAGGCTTTGTTTTGAGTTCTTTCGCAGCAGATAAATAAGGGATTAATGTCAAGTGAATAACAAGACTGTTTGCATTACCTAATTCCCATCTTAATTGTCTAACGGACTCTATGTAAGGTAAAGACTCAATATCACCAACTGTTCCACCAATTTCCGTTATTATAATATCAAAATCATTAGTTTCACTAAGTAACTTTATTCTTCGTTTAATTTCGTTTGTAATATGTGGAATAACTTGAACGGTTTTACCTAAAAAATCACCTCTTCTTTCTTTTTGAATAACTGTTTGATATATTTTTCCTGTTGTTACATTATTAGCCTGAGATGTTTCAACATTTAAAAACCTTTCATAATGACCTAAATCTAAATCTGTTTCCGCACCATCAGAAGTAACGTAACATTCTCCATGTTCATAAGGATTAAGGGTTCCAGGATCTACATTAATATAAGGATCTAGCTTTTGAATAGTTACACTTAAACCTCGAGACTGTAATAACTTAGCTAAAGATGCCGAAATAATTCCCTTTCCTAATGAAGATGTAACACCTCCTGTGACAAATATATATTTGGTTTTGGACATTAATATATTTTAAGGGATCAAAAATACAAAAAGAAAGTGACTCTATTTTAAATTTAAAAAACGAATAAATTTTATTTTTCTGATAAGATTTCATGAACTTCCAATTTATCATGCTTAATAAGTAGAATCGATTCATTAACGTATCCTTCTCCTTTATTTTTATAATTAAATCTATTTTGATAGTATTTTGTTTCACCTAAATCTATTGATTTAACTAACCTCCTTCTATGTGCTGTTCGTAAAATTAAATCAAGAGTAATTTCATAACCTCTTAAAGCTATTTTATTTGGAAGTTTTCCGAAATTTTCAATAAACAACTTATTCAATTCGCTTAATTCATCCCCATACTTAGGAAAAAAATATGACGGATAAGTAAATTTTAAATTTCCTAAATGCTCATATGAAATGTTTTCGTTTTCATAAGTTTCAGATCTGTAAGTAGATAGAAGATTAATACTTCTTTCTTTTGAAATTTGAGAATTTAAAAGAGAGGAAACGCTAGTTATCACATTTAGATTTTGAGATTCTAAAAAAACTAAATTATTCTTTTGTTCTACAAGAAGTGAATCCGTAATTTCAGGATCAACTAGACCCATAGTTAAATCTGTATCTATAAGTTCAGCATATGGAAAACGTTTCAAAAGTTCATCTTTCACTTTTTTAGTAGAACTGTTATATATTATCATAACACAAGGATCTGGATCTTTAGTAATTAAACTGTCTACATGGATAAACATTAACTCTCTTTGAGATTGTACACTTGGAATAGACTGAAATACATTATTGTTTATTTCAATTTTTTTCGAGGTCAAAGGAGAAACAATAGGTACTTTTGAACTTTTCAAGTTAAATGAAAGTCTATTAATATTTCTAGGAATAAATGGTCCTAAAATAAAATCGTAACTATTAATAATTTTATTCTTAGATATTTTATCTATTTCTTCAATACTATTCTTATTGTCATATGTGTCAAGATGAATTTTAATTCCTGATTTTTTAGCAGTTTTAAGTGCCATAAGTGTTCCACTATAAAAATCAAGTGATAAAGTTGATAGATTCAACTTCTCTAAATATTCTTTACTATTTTCAATGGAATCAATTTCAATTTTGTTCAAATTAAAAGGAGCTATAAAACCAAAATTAATTGATTTTTTTTTGGGAATACTGTCGAATATATTTTGGTTTTTTTTAGTTGACAATACCTCTTTTTTTACAACTTCAGTTGTAGACTCTTTCATTACAACAGTTGTTATAAATGGTATTTTTAATACCATTTTTTTAGATATTTTATTTCCCTTGATTATAGGGTTATATTTTTTAATTAAATCAATTGGAACATTATATAAATTAGAAATAGTGTATAAAGTTTGCTTTCTTTTAACCTTATGTTCTATAAATTCAACATTAAAGTTAGATTCAGAATTTTGGTTTGAATCTTGAGAAAACCCCAACATAGAAACCATAAAAAAAAGAACAAAAAACTTGATAATTTTCATTATTCCCATTCAATTGTTGCAGGTGGCTTAGAACTGATATCATAAACAACTCGATTTACACCCTTTACATTATTAATAATCTTATTGGATACTTCTTGTAAAAATTCATAAGGAAGATTAACCCAATCAGCTGTCATTCCATCTGTTGACTCTACAGCTCTTAAAGCAACACACTGCTCATAAGTCCTTTCATCTCCCATAACACCTACACTTTTAACAGGCAATAGAATTGCACCTGCTTGCCATACTTTATCATACAAATCGTTCTCTAATAAAGCAGAAATAAATATATAATCAACCTCTTGAAGAATTCTTACTTTTTCGTTTGTAATATCTCCTAATATTCTAATTGCTAGTCCAGGTCCAGGAAAAGGATGTCTTTTTAAAAGTTTGTTTTCTATTCCTAAACTTTTACCTACTCTTCTCACCTCATCTTTAAAAAGCATCTTTAGAGGTTCAACTACAGAAAGTTTCATAAAGTCTGGAAGTCCTCCAACATTATGATGCGATTTAATTGTTGCTGAGGGTCCCTTTACAGAAATTGATTCAATAACATCAGGGTATATAGTGCCTTGAGCTAACCATTTTGCTCCATCAATAAGTTTAGATTCTTCATCGAAAACATCAATAAAAGCTTTACCTATAATTTTTCTCTTTTTTTCAGGGTCACTAACTCCTGATAACTTATCTATAAAATACTTTGAAGCATCAACTCCTTTAACATTTAATCCCATGCCTTTGTACTGGTCTAAAACATCATTAAACTCGTTCTTCCTAAGCAATCCATTGTTAACAAAAATGCAATGAAGATTTTCTTTAATAGCCTTATGAATTAAAACAGCTGCAACAGTAGAGTCAACACCTCCCGAGAGACCAAGAATCACTTTATCATCTCCAATTTTTTCTTTTATCTCAGATATAGTTTTTTCAGAAAAAACATCTGGAGTCCAATTAGGATTTACTTTGGCTATACTAATTAGAAAGTTTTCTAAAATAAGCTTTCCATCTTTTGAATGATAAACTTCAGGATGAAACTGAATAGCGTAAAGATTCTCTTCTTCAATAGAATAAGCAGCATTTTTAACATCATGAGTACTTGCAATACATTTAGAATTTAAAGGAAGGGTTTCAATAGTATCACTATGACTCATCCAAACTTGAGATCCAACATCAACTTTATCAAATAATTTATTATTTGTATCAATACTTGTTAATTTAGCTCTACCGTATTCACGTTTGCTAGAGGGAATAACTTTACCTCCAAAAAAATGAGCAATATATTGAGCTCCATAACAAACACCTAAAAGTGGTTTTTTACCCTTGATTTTAGAAAGATCAATGTGCAAAGCATCATCAGATCTAACTGAAAATGGTGAGCCTGATAAAATTACAGCCTTAAAAGAGTCTAAATCAACATTTAAATTATTATAAGGATGTATTTCACAATAAACAAATAACTCTCTGACTCTTCTAGCAATTAGTTGAGTGTATTGTGATCCAAAATCAATTATCAGTACTTTATCTTCCATATTCAAAATTACTACTAAAACACAAAAAAATTCAATAGAAATTAATTAAAATTCCAGAATTAAAAAATCCTTGTTAAACGGATCTAAATTATCAGTTAAAATTTTTATAAAATCCAATTCACTTTTGTTAAAAAAGGTAGAAAAATTAACTTGTCTTTCTTGAAAAGAATCATTTGGAAATAATTCATTTTTTAACGTAATCAATCTTGATAAGCTATCTTCATGCACCCTCTTCTCGGCTCTAATTAAACGTTTTTCAAGATTTTCAATCCCATTGATCTGTTTCTTTTCTTGAGCCTTAACAGCTCCTGAAAACGATTTATCTGTTAATTTTATCAACTCATTAAGTTGTAAGAAATTTTCTTTAATTGCATTTTTTTGAACCGATAAATCAATATTTATTTTAGAGTTTTTTCTTAAATAAAGTTGTTTTAAATTATTTGACTTATCAAATAAATTACTGATAGAAATTTTAAATTTTTTACATTTTTCAATTTGTTTTTTAGAAACAAGTAAAACAGATGATCTTACTGACAAAATAGGAAAAGTTATTTTTTTAAGATTAAAATATTCTTTTAACTGAAGCCAGTAGGCTATTTCACTCCCTCCCCCTACATATGCTAGATTTGGTAAAATAAATTCTTGGTAAACTGGCCTTAATAATGCATTAGGAGAAAACCTCTCAGGATGATCTTTAACCTCTCTTATAATTTCACTTTGCGTAAAAGAAATATCAGTTTCTAAAACACTAAACACTTCACCTCTCTGCTCTATTCTAGCTCTTAAATTATCTTTTATATAGAATAGATTAATTTCTCTTGAATTGACTTGAGGTTTATAAGAATTGTCAAGAATTTCATTTAATGCATTGTTAGTATTTAATACATTATTATTTAAGTTTTTATTTATTAATTCATCTATAATAATTTCAGAAAAAAGTGTTTTTAAATGCTTATTGTCTGGTTCTAAAATTAATAATCCATATTTTCCAAATAAACTATGAACAAGATTTAAAGTAGCAGAAGATAAATTTTTATATTTCAAATAAGATAATTCAAAAAGAGATATTAATTCCTGTTGATCTGGTAAATTAAAATTCTTTTTCATTTGGCTTAAAACATCTTCCAATCCTTCTGTTTTCAGTCTTCCTACAGGTCCTTCAGGATTTAAATCCCAGTTAAATTTTTTTGTATTGTAATTAAAAAAATTTATTTCTTCAAAATCATGATCTTCAGAAGCCATCCAAAACACTGGTATAAAATTAAAATATGGATAGGTTTTTTTTAATTTTTTACAAATAATTATTGTGTCAATAATTTTATAAAAAAAATATAATGGACCAGTAAATAGGTTTAATTGATGACCAGTTGTTACAGTAAAAGTGTTTTTTAATTTTAAATCCTCTATTTGTTTATTCTGTATAGATTTATCAGAAACTAATTCGTATTGCTTTTTGAGCTGATTACTTAATACTATTCTAAAATCATTATTATATTGATTTATCTTTTCATCAAATTGACTTTTATAATTATCTATGTTGTTAGATCTATTATAAAAAGGATTTAATTTTTTTTCTTCATTTATATAATCAAGTGTAATCTTGGGTAAATGATTTGATATGTTAGAATCGATATAAGACAAATCTTTTTTAATAAATATACATTATATCATTAAGATATTGGTGCTCCATATAAATCAAACTCTGTTGAACTAGAAATTTTCAAATTAGTAAAATCCCCAATTTTTAAATAATATTCGCTTGCATTTACTAATACTTCATTATCAACATCAGGTGAATCGTGTTCAGTTCGTCCGACATAGAAAGCTCCTTCTTTTCTGTCAATAACACATTTGTAAGTTTTACCGATTTTCTTTTGATTAATTTCAAAAGATATTTGAGATTGAATATCCATGATTTCATTCATACGATTAACCTTTATATCTTCAGGCACATCATCAACTAAATTGTAAGCATGTGTATTTTCTTCATGACTGTAAGTAAAACATCCTAATCGATCAAATCTAGTTTCAGAAACCCATTGTTTTAATTCATCAAATTCCTTCTCAGTTTCACCAGGGTAACCAACTATTAAAGTTGTTCTAATTGCAATAAGAGGATTTTTAAGTCTAATTTCTTTAATTAAATCAATAATATTTTCTTTTTTTGACCCTCTTCTCATTGATTTCAGGATTTTAGTTGAAATATGTTGTAAAGGAATATCAATATAATTACAAACTTTTGGTTCATTTTTTATTACCTCCAATACATCAACTGGAAATCCATTTGGAAAAGCATAATGAAGTCTAATCCATTCAATTCCATTTACTTTTACTAATTCTTTAAGCAAAGAAGATAATTCTCTTTTTTTATAAAGATCAAGCCCATAGTATGTCAAATCTTGTGCAATCAAAATCAATTCTTTTACTCCGTTCGCTGCTAGTTTTGATGCTTCAATTACGATATCTTCAATTGTCTTAGATTTATGCTTTCCTCTCATTAGTGGAATTGCGCAAAAAGAACAAGGTCTATCACAACCCTCAGATATTTTTAAATATGCATAATTTTTTGGAGTTGTTGTTAATCTTTCACCAACTAACTCATGTTTATAATCAGCTTTTAAAGCTTTTAATAATTTAGGCAAGTCAGTTGTGCCAAAATATTCGTCAACGTTAGGGATTTCTTTTTTTAGGTCAGGCATATATCTTTCACTTAAACATCCTGTAACGAATAATTTATCAATTAAACCATTTTGTTTTTTTGATGAATAATCTAAAATTGTGTCTATAGATTCTTGTTTTGCATTATCGATAAAGCCACAAGTATTTATAACGACTATATTTCCCTCTTGCTCATGTACTACATCTTTGTTATTAGCCTTTAGCTGACCCATTAAAACTTCAGAGTCATATATGTTCTTAGAACACCCTAGGGTTACAACATTAATTCTGTTCTTATTTGAATATTTTGTTCTCAATATTTAGTATTTATGATTTTTTAAAAAAAGAGTCTACAAATTCTTTTTTATCAAAAATTTGTAAATCTTCTACATCCTCTCCAATTCCAATGAATTTAATTGGAATGTTAAATTGATCGGAAATTCCTAAAACTACACCACCTTTTGCTGTACCATCTAATTTAGTGACAGCTAAGGAAGTAATTTCCGTAACATTAGTAAATTGTTTTGCTTGTTCAAAAGCATTTTGACCAGTAGAACCATCTATAACTAGCAAAACTTCATGAGGAGCATTTATATTTTTTTTCTGTAAAACTCTCTTGATTTTAGAAAGCTCGTTCATTAAATTAGCTTTATTATGCAACCTTCCCGCTGTATCGATTAGTACAATATCCATATTTTTCTTTATTGCTGATTCTAATGTGTCGAACGCTACAGAAGCAGGATCGCTACCCATTTTTTGCTTTATTAATTCAACACCTACTCTATCTGACCAAACCTGTAATTGATCAATAGCAGCTGCTCTAAAAGTATCAGCAGCTCCGACCATGACTTTTAATCCAATAGATTTATAATAATTAGCCATTTTACCAATAGAAGTAGTTTTACCAACACCATTAACTCCAACAACTAAAATAACATGGGGTTTCTCTCTATTTATGGAAAGGAAATTATTTTGCTCTGAATCACAAATGATTTTTATAATCTCCTCCTTAAGTATTAAATCTAATTCGTCAGAGTTAAGAAATTTATCATTAGCTACTCTCTTCTCAATTTGATCAATTATCTTTAAAGTTGTTTTTACTCCTACATCAGAACTTATTAAAATTTCCTCTAAATCATCTAAAACCTGATCATCTACTTTACTTTTACCTACGATTGCTTTAGAAATCTTATTAAAAAAAGATTCATTACTTTTTTTTAAACCCTTGTCTAAAGATTCTTTTTTTTCTTTTGTGAAGAGCTTTTTAAAAAAATTCATGTTCTTAAAGTTATGTCAAAGATATTAAAACAAAAAAAGCCACTAATAAGTGACTTTACAATCTAACTAAAAAAATGATTATTTAGATAACCAATCATTAACTAATTCAGGAGACATAATTGATTCAACATATGTATACGCACCTGTTTTAGGGCTTTTAACCATCTTGATAGCTTTCGATAATCTTTTTGAAGAAGTTTGAAGTGATGCAACAGTTTTTTTTGCCATTTTCTAATTATTTAATTTCTTTGTGGATTGTGTTTTTTTTCAAAATAGGATTGAATTTTTTAATTTCTAACCTATCTGGTGTATTTTTTTTGTTTTTAGTTGTTATGTATCTTGATGTACCTGGAAGACCAGAATTTTTATGTTCTGTACATTCTAAAATCACTTGTACTCTATTTCCTCTCTTAGCCATAATAATATAATTAAGCTCTATTAATTTTTGATTCCTTTAAAACAGCAGAAATACCTTTTTTGTTTATAGTTTTCAAGACAGATGTAGAAATCTTTAGAGTAATCCACTTGCCTTCTTCGGGGATAAAAAATTTCTTTTTTATCAAATTAGGCTCAAATCTCCTTTTGGTCTTATTCATTGCTTTGGAAACATTGTTTCCTACCATAACTTTTTTACCAGAAATTTCACAAACTTTAGACATAACTATGTTATTTTTTAAACAGGGTGCAAATTAACAACAATTTTCTTCTTTTCCCAAATTTTTTATTACTCGTTTAATAATTCATTAAACAAAAGTTCTAAAGCTTTATTTACAGATTTTTTAATATTTTTTTCTCTATTATTTCCGAAATTAAATTGATAAGACTTAATTTCATTTGGAGTAGCAATTGATATATATATCAAACCTATATCTTTTTTTGAATCACCTTTGGAGGGGCCAGCATTTCCAGTTGTAGAAATTGCATAATCAGAATGCAATAATTTCTTGACATTATGAGCCATTTCATTAGCCGCTTGAGAACTCACAACAGAATAATTATTAATCATTTTTTCATCAAGTTCTAGCAAATTCTTTTTAACTGAAGTATTATAAGCTACAACTGAGCCTTTAAAATACATAGAAGCACCTGGAACTGATGAAATTCTTGAAGATATTAATCCTCCTGTAAAACTTTCAGCAGTTGACAATGTTTTGTTTGATTTAGTCAAAAATTTTCCTATTTCTGATTCGATTGAATTTACTGATTCAAAACCAATTATGATTTTTCCTAAAATATTATAGAGTTCTGAAATATAAACATCTAATTGATCCTCAAGTTTTTTTCTGTTATCGCCTTTACATGAAATTCTGAGTCTTACTCTGCCTAAATTCGGTAAATAAGCTAACTTAAAATTTTTAGCTAAATTATCTTCAAAACCCTCAAGTTGTTTGGCAATAGTGCTTTCTCCAACTCCATATGTAATTAAAGTTTTTTTTAAAATTACAGGACACTTGAATTCTTTATTCAGCAAAGGGACTACAGAAGAAGTAATCATTGATTTCATTTCGTAAGGCACACCTGGCAATGAAATAAATAAAGTTTTACCTTTTGTTAGAGCCATTCCTGCAGCTGTTCCAAATTTATTTTCTATAAGTTTTGCTTGAGATGGAACTAAAGCTTGAGCTCTATTCAAATCATTAATAGGATTATTAACGAATTTTTTAAATAGGCTTTCGATATGTACTAATAAATCTTCATTATGCACTAATTTATCATTAAAAAACTTACAGAAAACTTCCTTAGTAATATCATCATTAGTTGGTCCTAAGCCACCAGTAGTTATAACAATGTCAAATTTATTTAATGAATTATCTAGTGCATTTAAAATAGATTCTTTTTCATCACTAATTGAAAGAATTTCTTTTACCTCAACTCCAATATTAATTAATTGTTTAGAAATAAATGTAGAATTTGTATCTACTATTTGACCTATTAATATCTCATCTCCAATAGTAATAATTTTGGCGCTAATCATTACTTAATATTAACTTTAAAAACATTTCTTTTTTCTATAAAACCTTCAAATAAATCGTTTTCACAAACGCTATTGACTCCAGATGGAGTTCCAGTAAAAATCACATCACCTATTTTTAAAGTAAAGAATTTAGATATTTCTGAAATAAGCTCATCGAAACCCCAAAGCATGTAAGATGTATTACCAACCTGAGCATCACTACCATTTTTTTTTAGTATAAAATTCAAATCATTAACATCTTTAAACTCATTCTTATCGATCCAATCTCCTATTAAAGCTGAACCGTCAAATGCTTTAGATTTTTCCCAAGGCAAACCATTTATTTTAAGTTCGTTCTGAATATCTCTTGCGGTAAAATCAATTCCTAAACTAATTTTATCATAATATTTATGAGCAAACTTTTTATCAATTGATTTACCAAGCTTACATATTTTTAAAATAACCTCAGTTTCATAATGAACATCATTTGTAAAATCAGGAATAAAAAAAGGTTGATTTTTTAAAATAATTGAACTATCTGGCTTTATGAATATTACAGGTGAAGTAGGCTTTTCATTATTAAGCTCCTCGATGTGTTTTCGATAATTTCTTCCAATACAAATTATTTTCATATTACAATTTATTATTAAGCTTACTGAGCCTTAACTTGGTCAATATTTTCTTTGTGTACATTGGGAAATCGGCATTTAGCAACCATCCAAAATAACCTGGTTCGTTTTCGATGATAAAATCTACAGATTTTCCTTTATGTTTTCCAAATGAAAAACAAGGAATATTATTCTGGTCATATATAATAAATCCTGCTAAGTCTACTGATTTATTACGACTTGAAAAATCAGATAAAAAATCAACATTGTTCTCAAGATCATTGTAAAGTTTAATTTGAGCCTCAAGAACTTCAAATGTTGCTTGAGTATCTGCTTTAGAAGAATGAGCATCTATCAATTCTTTTTTACAATAAAACTTGTAAGCTGCTCCCAATGTTCTTTTTTCCATTTTATGAAAAATATTCTGAACATCAATACATTTTATATTATCTAAATTGAAATCCATATCAAATCTCAAAAACTCTTCAGCTAATAACGGGATATCAAACTTATTAGAATTAAATCCAGCCAAATCACAATTATGAATCATTTCCTTAATCTGAGGACCAATTACCTTAAAAGTCGGCTCATTAACAACCATTTCATTAGTTATTCCATGTATGTTAGAAACTTCTTTAGATATATTAATTTGAGGATTAACTAACCAAGTTCTTGATTCTTTATTCCCATTTTGAAAAATTTTTAAAACAGAAACTTCAACGATTCTATCTTTTGAAATATTTATGCCTGTTGTTTCCAAATCAAAAAAACAAATAGGTTTAGAGAGGTTTAAATTCATGTATTAAAATTAAATTGAAAATGTATTATCCCATCCTTCAATAAGCTCTTTTATTCTTTTTATAAACATTCCACCCTTTGCACCATTTACAATACGATGATCAAAACTGTGAGATAAAATGATTTTGTACCTAATTCCAATAAAATCTCCTTTATCTGTTTCAATTACAGATGGTTTTTTATTAATTGCTCCAAAGGCCAAAATACCTACTTGCGGTTGATTAATAATTGGTGTTCCCATAAGCGTGTCAAAAACTCCGACATTACTAATAGTGTAAGTTCCGTCTTTAACTTCATCAGGTTCAAGATTACCGTTTCTAGCGCGTTTTGCTAAATCATTGACTTTTTTTACTAAACCTAAAAGACTAAACTGATCAGCATTTTTAATCACAGGAACTATTAGATTTCCGTCACTTAAAGCAGTAGCCATACCAATATTAATTGATTTCTTTTTTATAATATTATAATTATCAAGACTTATATTGAGCATTGGAAATTCTCTTAAAACTTGAGCAACAATTTGAATAAAAATTGGAGTAAAAGTTATTTTTTCGTTTTCTCTATCAAAAAATGTGTTTTTATTTTTTTCTCTCCAGTTCCATAAATTAGTTATGTCAGCTTCAATAAAAGCTTGAACATGAGCAGATTTTTCTTTACTTGAAATCATATGATCAGAAATAAGCTTTTCCATTCTACTCATTTCTATGATTTCATCTGACAACTCGTTACTTAAAATATTTTCAGAGATTTTTTCTGTAGTCTTAGAATTCGAAATATAATTTAAAAGATCATTTTTGGTAATTCTGCCGTTTTTACCAGAACCTTTTATGTTATCAAGTTCATTAATTGAAACACCTTCTTGTTTAGAAATGTTTTTAACAAGAGGAGAATAAATTCTAGATGATTCATTCGATATGTTTTTTTGTATTAGGCTATCACCTTTTTTAATAAAATCTATTGGCCCAGAATCAATCTTTTTAAGATTATCTAACTTTTTCAAAGGCTCCACTTTTTTAAGATTTGGTTCTACTGAATCCGTTTCAATTATAGCTATTGGATCACCAACTTTTACAACATCATTAACATTACATAATTTTTTAATCAAGATTCCAGAAAATTCGCTAGGAACCTCAGAATCTACTTTGTCAGTAGCTATTTCAACTATTAGATCATCTTCATTGATTTTATCACCTTCATTTTTTAACCAACCTGTAATAGTAGCTTCATCTACACTTTCTCCCATTCGAGGCAAAACGATCTCTATCTTATTTGACATATGTGAAAATTGTAATACTACAAAAATATCAAATTATAATTTGATAAATTAATTCTTTCTAAAAATGTTTAAAACATTAGTTTTTTATTGAACTTTCAAAAGGAATTCTTTTAATAATACTTCTTCCTAACGTTACTTCATCAGTATATTCCAGTTCATTACCAACAGAAACTCCTCTTGCAATAGTTGTTACCTTTAATTCTAAATCTTGAATTTGTTTAAAAATATAAAAATTAGTAGTATCTCCTTCCATTGTTGCACTCAATGCAAAAATAAGTTCAGAAATGTTTTCAGATTTAATTTTATCAATTAGAGAAGATATATTTAACTGATTTGGACCTATTCCTTCAATCGGAGATATTTTTCCGCCCAAAACATGATAAACTCCACTAAATTGACCCGTACTTTCAATTGCCATAACATCTCTAATATCTTCAACAACACAAATGATAGATTTATCTCTTTTGATATTTGAACAAATTTCACATATTTCTAAATCAGAAATATTATGACAATTTTTACATAAAACAACTCCATCAACTAACTCAATTAGTGATTTAGATAAATGAATAGTCTGTGAATTAGGTTGATTCAATAAAAACAAGACCAATCTTAAAGCAGTTCTTTTACCAATCCCAGGCAACTTAGACATTTCATTAACTGCATTTTCTAGTAATTTTGAAGAAAAATTCATTCTATAAATATACTACTACATTTAATAAGAACCATAAATTAGTATATTTGAATAAGAACATTTAAAATGCAATCATCAATTATTATTTTAGTTATAATTCTCTATTTCTTTGGACTTTTTGTTATCTCAAGTTTAACAACTGGAAACAATGATAACACTACATTTTTTTCAGCAAATAAAGAGTCTCCATGGTACTTAGTAGCGTTTGGAATGGTTGGGGCCTCATTATCTGGAATAACCTTCATTTCAGTGCCCGGAGATGTTGGTTCAACTCAATTTACATATTTTCAAGTGGTTTTAGGATACCTGTTTGGTTATTTTGTAGTAGCACTTTTATTATTACCTATTTATTACAAATTAAATTTAACGTCTATATACGAATATTTAAAAGTTAGATTTGGAACTATAAGCCATAAAACTGGTGCTTTTTTCTTTTTTGTTTCAAGAATTACTGGAGCATCTTTTAGATTATATTTAGTTGCCATAGTGTTACAACAATTTGTTTTCAATGAATTAAATATTCCTTTTGAAATTACAGTTGTTATTTCAGTTTCACTAATCTGGATTTATACATTTAGAGGAGGAATCAAAACAATAGTTTGGACAGATACTCTTCAAACTACATTTATGCTAATATCAGTTTTGCTTTCTATTTATTTAATTAGTAAAAGTTTAGACTGGTCCTTTACAGATTTTATTAATTCAGATGAGTTAAAATCGTATTCAAAAGTTTTCGTAACTGAAAGTTTACTAGAAAAAAATCATTTTTATAAATCTTTTATTGGGGGGATGTTTATAACAATATGCATGACAGGTCTTGATCAAGATATGATGCAAAAAAACCTAACATGTAAATCCTTAAAAGATGCGCAAAAAAACATGATAATATTTAGTATTGTTTTGGTTATTGTAACTTTTTTATTTTTATTATTAGGCGCATTATTATTTATTTATTCTTCAAGATTTAATATTATAATTCCTGAACTTAACGGCTCTGTAAATACTGATTTACTATTTCCTGAAATTGCACTAAATAGTGGATTAGGCAACTTAATTGGAATAACATTTTTACTAGGTTTAATTGCCGCTGCTTATAGTAGTGCCGATAGCGCTTTAACTTCGCTTACAACTTCGTACTGTGTTGATTTTATTGATTTAAAAAATAAAAGCATAGAATATCAAATTAAAGTTAGAAAAAGGACCCATATAGTTATGAGTTTTGTCCTAATTATAGTAATTATTATTTTCAAAAATTATTTAACCACAAGTGTGTTAGATGGTTTATTAATTTTAGCAGGTTATACATATGGTCCGTTATTAGGTTTATTTGCTTTTGGAATTTTTACAAATTATAAAATTCATGATAAATACGTTTGGATTGTTACATCTCTATCTGTTTTAATAATGATTTTTATTGGAAACTTAGACCCCTCTTATTTAGGCGGATATAAGATAGGATACGAACTACTTCCTCTAAATGGACTACTAACTTTTATTGGCTTAATATTGATTCGTAGAAAGTAATACTAAAGTACAAGCTTCAATATAATCGATAGATTCATTTTTTAATAATAAATAAAACTCTTCGTTTTCAGTTCCGGGGTTAAAAATCACTCTTTTAGGGTTTAAAGAGATAATATAATCATAATAATCTCTTTGTCTTACACTATTTAGATATAATGTGACAGTGTGAATATTATTAAAACTAATAAAATCTTTTTCTATTAAAGCTTTGTCAATAGTTCCAGTTTTTGAACCAATAGCCTTAACATTAATATTGTTTAAAAGCAGTCTTTTTACTGCCATATTTGAATAGCGATCAGGATTTAAAGAAGCACCTAGTACTAAAGTTTTTTTTACCATCGTATAATAACAGACCCCCAAGTGAATCCTGCTCCAAAAGCAGCAAGAACTACCAAATCATTATCCTTTATTTTGCCTTGTTCCCAAGCTTCTGTAAGAGCAATTATAACTGAAGCAGCCGTAGTATTGCCATAACGCATTATATTGTTATAAACCTGATCATCTGAAAGTTTAAATCTACGCTGAACAAATTGAGAAATTCTTAAATTAGCTTGATGGGGAATTAACAAATCAATATTTTCACTCTTCAAATTATTGGCTTCTAAACCATCTACTATAGCTTCAGAAAAACGAGTCACTGCATTTTTAAAAACAAATTGTCCATTCATATATGGATAAAACGATAGATCGTCGGGATCATTTTCAGCTAATATTTCAGGAACCCATCTCCCTGTATGAGGACCATCCATCATTAATTCTCTAGCATGTTTACCCTCAGAATAAAGATGAGAAGATAATATTCCTTTTCCTTTTACTTCACTTCTAGATAAAATTGCAGCACCTGCTCCGTCACCAAAAATAACAGTAATCCCTCTTCCTCTTGTAGTCTTATCCAATGCTCCAGAATGATTTTCAGATCCTATAACTAAAATATTCTTATACATACCCGTTTTTATAAACTGATCTGCAACAGAAATTGCATAGATAAAACCAGAACATTGATTACGAACATCTAAAGCACCAATTGTAGGCATATCTAGCATGTCCTGAACACGAACTCCTCCTCCTGGGAAATACATGTCTGGACTTAATGTAGCAAATATGATAAAATCTATATCATTTTTTTTTAAACCGGACCTCTCAATTGCTATTTTTGAAGCTTTTACAGCCATTGTAGACGTGTTATCATCAGTTTTGGGATCAATCCAACGTCTTTCTTTAATCCCTGTTCTTTCTTGAATCCATTCATCTGTAGTGTCTATTATTTTTGACAAATCATTGTTAGTTACTATATTATCAGGAACATAATAACCAAGGCCACTAATTTTTGAAGTATACATAGTTTAAGAATTGAGATTCTATCTTAAATATAGAAAATTGTATTTATTAAACACAAATTAATGTCAATTTGTCATTCAAGATTGTTTGGTATATCATTTGATCTTACAATTGTAAAAAAATAATTATGTCTAAAGGTAAAATTAACGTTTCAGTTGAAAACATTTTTCCGCTAATAAAAAAGTTTTTATATAGTGATCACGAAATATTTTTAAGAGAATTAATTTCTAATGCGACAGATGCAACTTTAAAACTAAAACATCTGAGTAGTATTGGGGAAAACAAAGTAGATATTGGAAATCCATTTATTGAAATTAAAATTGATAAAAAAGGAAAAAAGTTACATATTATTGATCAAGGTCTTGGAATGTCATCTGAGGAAGTTGAAAAATATATCAATCAAGTTGCTTTTTCTGGAGCCGAAGAATTTTTAGATAAATACAAGGACAGTGCAAAAGACAGTGGAATAATTGGTCATTTTGGTTTAGGTTTTTATTCAGCTTTCATGGTTGCAGAAAAGGTAGAGATAATTACCAAATCTTATCAAGATAAACCTGCAGCTCATTGGATTTGTGATGGATCACCTGAGTATACTCTTAAAAAGAGTGATAAAAAAGATAGAGGTTCTGAAATAATTTTACATATAGATAAAGATTCAAAAGAGTTTTTAGAAGAAAGCAGAATCAAAACGCTTTTAACAAAATATAATAAATTCATGCCAGTACCAATTAAATTTGGCACTAAAGAAATTACTAACAAGGTTGGAGAGGGAGATGATCAAAAAGAAGTAAAGAAAATTGTAGATGATATTATTAATAATCCTAATCCTGCATGGACTAAAGCGCCTGCAGACTTAGATGATCAATCTTATAAAGATTTTTACAGAGAATTATATCCAATGCAGTTTGAAGATCCATTATTCAACATTCATCTAAATGTAGATTATCCTTTTAACCTTACTGGAATTTTATATTTTCCTAAAATTTCAAACGACATAAACATGCAAAAAGATAAAATTCAACTTTATCAAAATCAAGTTTTTGTCACTGACAATGTTGAAGGAATTGTACCCGAATTCCTAACTTTATTAAGAGGAGTTATAGATTCTCCCGACATACCACTAAACGTATCTAGAAGTTATCTTCAAGCTGATGGTGCAGTTAAAAAAATCAGTAATTATATTACTAGAAAAGTTGCTGATAAATTAAGCTCATTATATAAAAAAGACAGAAAAGGATTTGAAGAAAAATGGAATGACATTAAGGTTGTAATTGAATACGGAATGTTAAGTGAAGATAAGTTTTTTGAAAAAGCACAAAAATTTGCTCTTTATCCAACTGTTAATAATGATTATTTTACTTTTGAAGAATTAAAAGATAAAATATCTAAAACACAAACTGACAAAGACGGTAACCTTATAATTCTATACACTTCAAACGTTAATGAACAACATTCATATGTTGAGTCAGCTAAAGCTAAAGGTTATGAAGTCCTTTTATTAGATTCACCAATAATTAGTCATTTAATTCAAAAAATAGAAACTTCGAATGAAAAATTAAATTTCACCAGAGTTGATTCTGATATTATTGATAAATTAATTAAAAAGGATGAAAAAGAAGTTTCTAAACTCGACGAAAAAGAAAAAGAAAAATTAAAAACAATAATTGAAGAAGTTGTTCCAAAAGAAAAATATACAGTTCAGATTGAAGCTATTGAAAGCAGTTCACCGCCTTTTGTGATTACTGTACCAGAATTTATGAGAAGAATGAAAGAAATGCAACAAAGTGGTGGAAATGGAATGTTTGGTAATATGCCAGAAATGTATAATTTGAACATAAATGTTAATAATCCAATATGTTCTGAAATATTAAACTCTAAAGGAAAAGCAAAAAAAGAAAGGTTAATTAACCAATCATTAGATTTGGCAAAACTGTCTCAAAACCTTTTAAAAGGAGAAGAACTTACATCATTTATAAAAAGAAGTCTAGATTTGATAAAATAACATAATACCAAAAATTTGAGTTAAAATCATGAGAAAAATAAGCGAAAAAGAGATGGTTATCTTGAAAAAGATAAAACTTCAAAAAGGATTATGGTTAGGGATTTTTCTTATGATTGGAATTATTACAGGAGCTGTGACTGAAAATATAGGAATATGTCTTCCACTAGGAATATGTTTTGGTGTTGTAATTGAGTTAATTTTAAACAAATATTAACTCACAAATAATGAAAAAAATAAATTTATATCTATTAAGTTTTTTTTATATAATTAATGGAGTTTTTCATTTTTCTTTTACTGAATCTTATTTACCAATAATGCCAGATTTCCTTCCCTTTCACTGGGAATTAATATTATTTTCTGGGGTTCTTGAAATTGGATTTGGAGTTGGTGTTTTATTTGACAGGTTTAGAAATATTTCATTAGCAGGAATTATATTAATATTGATATTATTTATGTCAGTTCATATAAACATGTTGGTTCCTGAAAATAGCTTTGGATACAATACCCCACTACTTGTTATTAGATCATTATTCCAATTTGTTCTTATTTATTGGGCTTGGATGAATAGAAAATTAAAACCTGCTGTTTAGTTATTTTTTTGTATTCTTGAAAAATAAAACTATTTCATTTTGAAAAAATTACTTATAGTATCATTTCTATTCATTTTAACTAATTGTGAAAACAATGAAAACAACATGACCGTTAATGTGAAAGTCGAAAATTTTAAAAAGGGAAATGTTTATTTACAAAAGATTTCTGATTCAGCTTTAATAAATGTTGATTCAATTTTTGTAAAAAAAAATGAATCAATAATATTAAAATATAATATTGCTTCTCCTGAACTATTTTATTTGAATCTAGATGTGTCAAATATTGAGAATAGAATTGAATTTTTTGGTGAAAAAGGAGAAATTAATATTGATACATCATTAGAAAAATTTAATTCAGATTTTAAAATAAGTGGGTCATCAATTGATTCTATATACAGAGATTATCTTAGCGTTATTAAAAAATTCAATAATCAAAAACTTGATTTAATTCAATTATCTTTTAATCTAACTAAAACTGAATTGGACGACAGTTTAATTAAAGTACAAAACCAAATAAAATCACTAAATAAAAGACAATATTTGTATAACTTAAATTACACTGTAAGTAATGGAAATAGCTTTATTTCTCCATTAATAGCAATAAATGAATTCTCTGAATCAGGTAAAATAGTTTTAGATACTATTAAAAACTCGATGAGTAAACAAGTCCTAGAATCTAAGTATGGTAAAATATTTAGTGATATAGTGAGAAATAAATAAGTTAAAGCTTATTAAATTTCTTTACTAGTTCTGATGCAATATCAGTAAGTTCAAAACTTATATTTTTAAAATGTTTGTTATTATCAGTGATGTTTTTCTGATGAATTTTTTTAATTACACTATCAAAAGCATCAAAACATTCATCAATTAATTTTTCACTTTTTTTCAAATCTGCATCTGAATTTTCTAATTGCCAAAGATTAATATTTTGTATTATTTCTCCAATAATATTATTTAAATCTTTTTTTAAATTTTTTACACTTGCCATAATTATAGTTTAATTCCCAGAATATTTTACAAAATTTCTAGGTGTTTCATAAAGGGTAACTGATAATTCATTATCCTTTGATATTTTATCTCTTAAAATATTCCATATAAAAATACAAATATTTTCTGCTGTTGGTATTACTTTTTTAAAATATAAAACATCCAAATTTAAATTTTTGTGATCTAGTAATTCTTCAACCTCATTTTTAATAATGTCCTTTAATTCTTTAAGATCTATAACCACGCCTGTTACTTGATCGACGTCTCCTGTAACATCAACAATTAAATCATAATTATGACCGTGAAAATTTGGATTACTACACTTTCCAAATAGATTTTTATTTTTTTCATCAGACCAATTTTCTACAAATAATCTATGAGCTGCATTAAAGTGTGCTTTTCTACTTACTGTTACTTTCATTTATTATATTTTTTATAAAATTTCAAAAAAATGATTTTGAACCATTCTGTATAATCATTAGGATTAGTGTTTAAATCTATTTTAAGTAAATCTAAATCTTCCCATTTCCAATCACAAACTTCAAGCTGATTTATAATTGGATGTCCTACGAAACTTCCAACAATTACATGATCGAATTCATGCTCAATTAAACCATTATCAAATTCTGCTTTATAAACGAAAGAAGTGAAAGGTTTTAATTCACTTTTTATACCCATTTCTTCAAATAGTCTTCTGTGTCCCGCATCAATAACTTTTTCGTTTTTTCTTGGATGGCTACAACAAGTATTAGTCCACAAACCAGGTGAATGATACTTATCTAAAGCTCTTTTTTGCAATAATAATTGATTAGAATCATTTATTAAAAAAACAGAAAATGCTCTATGCAATAAACCTTTTTGATGGGCTTCCATTTTTTCCATCAAACCTAATTCGTTGTCGTTCTCATCTACAAGAATTACCAATTCTTCATTCATTTCTTAAAGTTACAAATTTTAAAAAATTACCAATACTTTATTTAAAAAACTATAGTATTTTTGAATCAAATTATTTTATGAATTTTATAGAGGAAATAGCAAGAAGAAGAACTTTTGGTATTATATCTCATCCAGATGCAGGAAAAACAACATTAACAGAAAAACTTTTGTTATTTGGTGGTGCTATACAAGAAGCTGGAGCAGTCAAATCTCATAAAATAAAAAAATCAGCCACTAGTGATTTCATGGAGATTGAAAAGCAGAGAGGGATATCTGTATCAACCTCTGTTTTGGCATTTAACTATGAAGGAATAAAGATTAATATTCTAGATACACCTGGACATAAAGATTTCGCTGAAGATACATTTAGAACTTTAACAGCAGTAGATAGTGTAATTGTTGTAATTGATGTAGCGAAAGGAGTTGAGGAACAAACAGAAAAATTAGTTGAAGTATGTAGAATGAGAGAAATTCCTATCATAGTTTTTATAAATAAATTAGATAGAGAAGGTAAAGATGGATTCGATTTATTAGATGAATTAGAAAAAAAATTAAACTTCAAGGTATGTCCATTAAGTTTTCCAATTGGAATGGGCTATGATTTTCAAGGAATATATAATCTTTGGGAAAAAAATCTTATGTTATTTGAGGAAGAAAATAAACAAAAGATTGCAAATTCAATAAAAATTAACGAGATAAACGACCCTGTATTAAACGACTTAATTGGAAAAACTGCAGCTAAAAAACTGATTGAAGAAGTTGAAATAATAAACGAAGTATATCCTGATTTTTCAAAAGAAGATTATTTAAAGTGTAAGCAACAACCTGTGTTTTTTGGATCAGCATTAAATAATTTTGGTGTTAAGGAGTTGTTAAATTGTTTCATTTCAATTGCTCCAGCACCAATGGATAAAATTAGTGATGAAAGGATTATCAAACCTTCTGAAGATAAGTTTTCTGGATTTGTATTTAAAATTCATGCAAACATGGACCCAAAGCACAGAGACAGATTGGCTTTTATAAAAATTGTTTCTGGAATATTTAAAAGAAACACACCATATTTTCATGTAAGGTTAGACAAGAAATTCAAATTTAGTAGTCCTAATGCGTTTTTTGCTGAAAAAAAAGAAATTGTTGATGAATCGTATCCAGGCGATATAGTAGGAGTTCATGATTCAGGAAATTTTAAGATAGGAGATTCTTTTTCAGAAGGTGAAAAGGTGATTTTTAAAGGAATTCCTAGTTTTTCTCCTGAGCATTTTAGATACATAAATAATTTAGATCCTATGAAATCTAAGCAATTAGCGAAAGGTATTGATCAATTAATGGATGAAGGAGTAGCTCAATTATTTATTTTAGAGATGAATGGAAGGAAAATAATTGGAACTGTTGGAGCATTGCAATTCGAGGTTATTCAATACAGACTTGAACATGAATACGGAGCTAAATGCTCATATGAAAACTTAAATATTTATAAAGCTTGCTGGGTAGAAACTGATTCTAAAAAAAATAAAGAATTTATTGATTTTAAAAAATTAAAAAGTAAGTTTATAGCCAAAGATAAAAATCAACAATTAGTATTCTTATCAGACTCATCATTTTCATTAGAAATGACAAAACAAAAATACCCTACATTAAAATTTCACTATAAATCAGAATTCTAATTAGGCTTCACCCGTAGGACCAAAGTTTAATTGAATTGGCTTTTGATTTTCGTATTCTTTAATCTCACCATTTGAACTCTCAAATTTTGAAATATTATCATTTAAAGCTTTAGAAAATCTTTTTGCATGTTGTGGTGTTAAAATAATTCTAGATTTAACTTTAGCCTTAGGAACACCAGGCATAACATTCACAAAATCTACTACGAATTCAGAAACAGAATGATTAATCAATGCTAAATTAGAATAGGTACCCTGAGCAAGATTTTCATCAAGCTCAAGGTTTAATCCATTTTCTTTAGTATTAGATTTCTTCATTAAAAGTTAGATTCTTTTTAGCTAGTAATTCTTCATACTCATCTACATAACCAACAATCACGTCATTAAACTTTCTATTTCCAGTACCTGCAGGTATCTTATGACCAACTATAACGTTTTCTTTAAGTCCTCTTAAATGATCGACTTTACCGTTAATGGCAGCTTCATTTAGAACCTTAGTAGTTTCCTGGAATGATGCAGCTGAAATGAATGACTTAGTCTGAAGAGAAGCTCTTGTTATTCCTTGAAGAATTGGAGTAGCTGTAGCATTAACAGCATCTCTAGCCATTACTAAATCTTTATCTTCTCTTTTTAATAAAGAGTTCTCGTCTCTTAAATCTCTTGCACTAATAACTTGACCTTCTTTAAAGTTCTCAGATGAACCAACAGATTCAATAATTTTTTTGTTAAATAAATTATCATTTTCAGCAATAAAGTCATTTTTATGGATAAGTTGACCCTCTAGGAAAGTAGTATCACCAGAATCTTGAATTTTGACTTTTTGCATCATTTGTCTTACCAAGACTTCAAAATGTTTATCATTGATCTTAACACCTTGTAACCTATATACTTCCTGAACTTCATTAACTAAATATTGCTGCACAGCTGAAGGTCCTTTAATATTTAGAATATCATTTGGAGTAATTGCGCCGTCAGAAAGTGGCATTCCAGCTTTAACGAAATCGTTTTCTTGAACTAAAATTTGGTTAGATAGTTTAACTAGATATTTCTTAACATCGCCCGTTTTAGATTCAATAATAATCTCTCTATTTCCTCTTTTAATCTTACCAAAACTAACAACCCCATCTATCTCACTTACTACAGCAGGATTAGAAGGATTTCTAGCTTCAAAAAGCTCAGTAACTCGTGGAAGACCTCCTGTAATATCACCAGACTTAGCGGATTTTCTAGGAATTTTAACCAAAATTTTACCTGCTTCAACTTTATCACCATCATCAACCATCAAGTGAGCTCCAACTGGTAAATTGTAAGTTCTAACATTATTTCCTTTACTGTCGTTAATTAGCAATGTAGGAACTAATTTTTTATTTCTAGATTCAGAAATAACTTTTTCTTTAAAACCAGTTTGCTCATCAATCTCAACTTGATAAGTAATTCCTTGATCAATATTTTCATATTCAATTTTACCACCAAATTCAGAAACGATAACCCCATTATAAGGATCCCATTGACATATTATATCTCCTTTTTTCAATGTTTGACCATCTTTTACAAGAAGAGATGAACCATAAGGAATAATGTTCGTGCTTAATACTATACCGGACTTTTTGTTTAAAACTTTTATTTCACAAGTTCTAGAAATTACTGTACTAATATTTTTACCATTCGCATCTTTAGACTTAACAACTTTTAAATCTTCAATTTCGGCAACTCCATCAAATCTTACTGATAAATTATTCTCTTCAGAAACATTTCCAGCAATACCACCAACGTGGAAAGTTCTAAGAGTTAACTGAGTCCCAGGCTCACCAATTGATTGAGCAGCAACAACCCCAACAGCTTCACCATTTTGAACCATTTTTCCTGTAGCTAAATTTCTTCCATAACATTTTGAACAAACGCCTTTAGGAGATTCACATGATAAAGGAGATCTAACTTCAACTTTATCGATTGGAGAAGATTCTATTAGTTTCACTTTATCCTCAGAAATTTCTTCACCCGCACTAACAATAACTTCATTAGTTAATGGATTATATACATCGTGTAACGAAACTCTTCCTAAGATTCTTTCTCCAAGAGTCTCAACAATTTCTTCATTTTTCTTAAGTGCTTCAACAGAAACACCTCTCAAAGTATTACAGTCAACATAATTAACAATAACATCTTGAGCTACATCAACTAATCTTCTAGTTAAATAACCGGCATCTGCAGTTTTTAAAGCTGTATCTGCTAAACCTTTTCTAGCTCCGTGAGTAGATATAAAATATTCTAAAATAGATAAACCTTCTTTAAAGTTTGATAAAATCGGGTTTTCAATAATTTCTCCTCCACTTGCACTAGCTTTTTTAGGCTTGGCCATTAATCCACGCATTCCTGTAAGCTGACGTATTTGTTCTTTTGAACCTCTCGCTCCTGAATCTAACATCATAAATACTGAGTTAAATCCTTGCTTATCTTCGCTAATCCTTTTCATGGCAAGCTCGGTCAATGTAGCATTTGCAGAAGTCCAAACATCAATAACCTGGTTATAACGTTCATTATTAGTGATTAATCCCATATTATAATTAGAAATTATACCATCAACTTCAACATTAGCCTTAGCTATCATTTCATGTTTTTCAGGTGGAATCATAATATCGCCTAAACTAAAAGACAAACCTCCTTCAAAAGCAAATGAGAATCCCATAGACTTAATCTTATCTAAGAAATCAGCAGTTTCAGGAACACTTGTTAATTTTAAAATATTACCAATAATATCTCTTAAAGATTTTTTAGTTAAAACTTCGTTAATAAATCCTGATTTTTCCGGAACAACTTGATTAAACAAAACTCTCCCAACAGTTGTTTCAATAATTCTAAAAACTAATTCTCCAGATTTATCAAAATCTTTAGCTCTAATTTTTATCATTGCATTTAATTCTACTCTTTCTTCATTGTAAGCAATGTTTACTTCCTCTGCAGAGTAAAATGTTAATCCTTCACCTTTAACTTTATGATCTTTTGTTGACTTTAATAATTTTGTCATATAATATAATCCCAATACCATATCTTGAGAAGGTACAGTTATTGGAGATCCATTAGCAGGATTCAAAATATTATGAGAAGCCAACATCAATAATTGAGATTCTAAAATAGCCTCTGGACCTAAAGGAAGATGAACTGCCATTTGGTCACCATCAAAATCAGCATTAAAAGCTGTACACACTAACGGATGAACTTGAATAGCTTTACCTTCAATCAATATAGGCTGAAAAGCTTGAATTCCTAGCCTGTGTAAAGTTGGAGCTCTGTTTAACAGAACAGGATGTCCCTTAAGAACATTTTCCAAAATATCCCAAACTAAAGGTTCTCTTCTATCTATAATTTTTTTAGCAGACTTAACTGTTTTAACAATTCCTCTTTCAATTAATTTTCTAATAATAAAAGGTTTGTAAAGTTCAGCTGCCATATTTTTAGGCAAACCACATTGAAATAGTTTTAATTCTGGTCCACCAACAATAACTGATCTAGCAGAATAATCTACTCTTTTCCCTAAAAGATTTTGACGAAATCTACCTTGTTTTCCTTTAAGAGAGTCTGAAAGTGATTTTAAAGGTCTATTTGCGTCTGTTTTTACAGCTGAAGATTTTCTGGTGTTATCAAAAAGTGAATCTACAGATTCTTGTAGCATTCTTTTTTCATTTCTTAAAATAACTTCAGGAGCCTTTATTTCAACTAATCTTTTTAATCTATTATTTCTTATGATTACTCTTCTATATAAATCATTTAAATCAGAAGTTGCAAACCTTCCTCCGTCTAAAGGAACTAAAGGTCTTAGCTCAGGGGGAATAACAGGGATTGCCTTTAAAATCATCCACTCTGGTTTATTCTCTCTGTTTAAATTCGATTCTTTAAAAGATTCGACAACTTGAAGCCTTTTAAGAGCTTCCATTTTTCTTTGTTTAGAAGTCTCTGTATTAGCTTTATGTCTTAACTCATAAGATAATTCGTCAAGATCTATTCTAGAAAGTAGATCAATTAAACATTCGGCACCCATTTTAGCAATAAATTTATTAGGGTCCTCGTCATCCAGAAATTGATTTTCAGGTGGAAGATTATCAGTAATAGTAATATATTCTTCTTCAGTTAAAAAATCCATTTTATTTACAGACTCACCTTCTGCATTTACTGCAAGACCAGGTTGAATAACCACATATCTTTCATAATAAATAATCATATCTAGTTTCTTAGAAGGAAGACCTAATAAGTAACCAATTTTATTGGGTAAAGATCTAAAGTACCATATATGTGCAACTGGAACAACTAAATCAATATGACCTACTCTATCTCTTCGCACCTTTTTCTCAGTTACTTCAACACCACATCTATCACAAATAATACCTTTGTATCTTATTCTTTTATATTTTCCACATGCACATTCAAAATCTTTTACAGGACCAAAAATTCTTTCGCAGAACAGCCCGTCTCTTTCAGGTTTATGAGTTCTGTAATTAATAGTTTCTGGTTTAAGAATTTCACCTCTTGAATTACCTAATATAACTTCAGGAGATGCTAATCCAATTGATATTTTAGAGAATTTTTGAGATTTATTAATTTCAATTTTTCTAGACATAATGAGTTTTTATTTTATTATTCTTCTAATCTAATATCTAATCCTAGACCTTTAAGTTCATGCATCAATACGTTAAATGATTCTGGAAGTCCAGGATCAGGCATAGTATCTCCTTTTACAATTGCTTCATAAGCTTTTGCTCTACCTTGAACATCATCAGATTTGATTGTTAAAATTTCTTGTAAAGTGCTTGAAGCTCCATATGCTTCTAATGCCCAAACTTCCATTTCTCCAAACCTTTGACCTCCAAATTGAGCCTTACCACCAAGTGGTTGTTGAGTAATTAAAGAATAAGGTCCAATAGATCTTGAGTGCATTTTATCATCCACCATATGACCTAGCTTAAGCATATAAATAACACCAACAGTTGCTGGTTGATCAAACCTTTTACCAGTTCCACCATCATATAAGTAAGTGTGTCCAAATTTTGGAACGCCAGCTTCTTCAGTCAGTTCATTTATTTGATCTAAAGTAGCACCATCAAAAATTGGAGTAGAAAATTTTCTACCTAATTTTTGACCAGCCCAACCTAAAACAGTTTCATAAATTTGACCAATATTCATTCTTGAGGGTACACCAAGTGGATTAAGTACAATATCAACTGGTGTTCCGTCTTCTAAGAATGGCATATCTTCTTGTCTAACAATTCTGGCAACGATACCTTTATTACCGTGTCTTCCAGCCATTTTATCTCCGACTTTAAGTTTTCTCTTTTTAGCTATATATACTTTTGCTAATTTTAAAATTCCTGGAGGAAGTTCGTCACCAACAGAAATAGTAAATTTTTCTCTTCTAAGCATTCCTTGAAGATCATTTTCTTTAATTTTGTAGTTATGTAAAAGAGTTAATACTAAAGAATTAACTTTTTTGTCTACTGTCCATGAACCTGATACTAGGTGAGTATATTCTTCAACCTGATTTAGCATTTTTAAAGAATATTTTTTACCCTTTGGCAAAACTTCTTCTTGTAAATCATTAAATATACCTTGGCAAGTTTTACCGCTTAAAATATTATAAAGCTTCTCTATTAATGATTTTTTAAGGTCTTCAAATTTAATATCATATGCTTTTCCTAATTCAATCAAATGATCTTTATCTTCAGATCTTGTTTTCTTATCCTTTACAGGTCTTGTAAATAACTTTTTATTTACAACAACACCATTTAATGATGGAGGTGCTTTTAACGAAGCATCTTTTACATCACCAGCTTTATCACCAAAAATAGCTCTTAATAATTTTTCTTCAGGAGTTGGATCTGATTCACCTTTTGGAGTAATTTTACCAATCAAAATATCGCCAGGCTTAACTTCAGCACCAACTCTAATCATTCCATTTTCATCTAAATCAGATGTAGCTTCTTCACTTACATTTGGAATATCATTAGTAAGTTCTTCCATTCCTAATTTAGTATCTCTTACATCGATAGAATACTCGTCAATATGTAATGATGTAAAAACATCATCTCTAACAACTTTTTCTGAAATCACAATAGCGTCTTCAAAATTATATCCCTTCCATGGCATGAAAGCAACTTTTAAATTTCTACCAAGTGCTAATTCTCCATTTTGAGTTGCATAACCTTCACATAAAACTTGACCTTTTTTAACTTTATCACCTTTAACAACAATAGGTTTTAGATTAATACAAGTCCCTTGATTAGTCTTTCTAAATTTAACTAATGAATATGTTTTTTCATCTAAGTCAAAGCTTGTGATCTTTTGTTCTTCAGTAAGGCTATACTTAATAGTTATTTTTTGAGAATCTACATAAGTAACTTCCCCATCAAAATCAGCATTTATTAATACTCGTGAATCAGAAGCAACTTGTCTTTCTAATCCAGTACCAACAATAGGAGATTCTGGTATTAGTAAAGGAACAGATTGTCTCATCATGTTTGATCCCATAAGTGCTCTGTTAGCATCATCATGTTCCAAGAAAGGAATAAGTGAAGCTGAAATAGATGCGATTTGGTTGGGTGCAACATCTGTATAATTAACTTCTGAAGGATCAATAACAGGATAATCTGCTTCTTGTCTAGCGATAACCTTTTCAGAAAGAATTTTACCGTCCTTATCTTTTGGAATATTTGCTTGAGCAATTAACATACCTTCCTCTTCTTCAGCGCTTAAATATCTATAATTTTTCAAATCTACTACTCCATTTTCTACTTTTCTGTAAGGAGTTTCAATGAAACCTAGATCGTTAACTTTAGCAAAAACACCTAACGAAGAAATTAAACCAATATTCGGACCTTCAGGTGTTTCAATTGGGCATAACCTTCCATAATGTGTATAATGAACATCTCTTACTTCAAACCCTGCTCTCTCTCTAGAAAGACCTCCAGGACCTAATGCAGATAATCTTCTTTTATGTGTTATTTCAGCTAATGGATTAGTTTGATCCATGAATTGAGACAACTGATTAGTTCCAAAAAACGAGTTAATTACAGATGATAAAGTTTTAGCATTAATTAAATCAATAGGCGTAAAAACTTCATTATCTCTAACGTTCATTCTTTCTCTAATAGTTCTTGCCATTCTTGAAAGACCAACACCAAATTGAGAAGATAACTGTTCACCAACTGTTCTAACTCTTCTGTTAGAAAGGTGATCAATATCATCAATTTCAGCTTTAGAATTAATTAATTCAATAAGGTATTTGATAATAGTTATGATATCCTCTTTTGTTAAAACTAGCATCTCCATATCAATATCAAGACCTAATTTTTTATTCATTCTATATCTACCAACTTCACCCAAATTATATCTTTGGTCAGAGAAAAATAATTTATCAATTATCCCTCTTGCTGTTTCCTCATCAGGCGGCTCAGCATTTCTTAGCTGTCTATAGATATGCTCAACGGCTTCCTTTTCAGAATTAGTAGGATCTTTTTGAAGAGTATTATGAATTATTGCATAGTCAGAAAGTTGACCATCAATTTTGTGTAATAATATTGTTTGAGTATTTGTAGATAAAATCTCTTCAATATTTTCTTTATCTATTATTGTCTCTCTATCTAAAATAATTTCATTTCTTTCAATAGAAACAACTTCTCCAGTATCTTCATCAACAAAATCTTCAAACCATGAGTTTAAAACTCTAGCAGCTAACTTTCTTCCCAAACACTTTTTTAGTCCTGATTTAGATACTTTAATTTCTTCAGCTAAATCAAAAATTTCTAAAATGTCTTTATCTCTTTCAAAACCAATTGCTCTTAAAAGAGTAGTTACAGGTAATTTTTTCTTTCTGTCGATATAAGCGTACATCACACTATTAATGTCTGTAGCAAATTCAATCCACGATCCTTTGAACGGAATAACTCTTGCAGAGTATAACTTAGTTCCATTAGCATGAAAAGACTGACCGAAAAAGACACCGGGAGACCTATGTAATTGAGATACAACTACTCTCTCGGCACCATTTATTATAAAAGTACCACTAGGGGTCATGTACGGTATTACACCTAAATATACATCCTGTACTATAGTTTCGAAATCTTCATGTTCTTCATCAGTACAATAGAGTTTCAACCTCGCTTTTAAAGGAACACAATGAGTTAATCCTCTTTCAATACACTCTTGCATTGAATATCTGGGAGGATCTACAAAATAATCTAAAAACTCTAATACAAATTGATTTCTAGAATCTGAAATAGGAAAGTTTTCTTTAAAAGTATTAAAAAGACCTTCATCGGTTCTTTCATCAGATTTTGTCTCAAGTTGAAAAAAATCACCAAAAGATTTTATTTGAATTTCAAGAAAATCAGGATAATCAGGAATATCTGTAGCTGATGCAAAATTTAATCTATTAATAGTACTATACATTTAAAACAATTTAGGTTAAAGAACATAAAAAAATAGTGCAATGGACTAAGCCCAAAGCTCAAAACTTAAACTAAAGTTGAATTAATTATTTTAATTCAACTTCAGCACCAGCTTCTTCAAGTGATTTTTTAAAGCCTTCAGCTTCGTCTTTTGAAACTGCTTCTTTAATATTACTTGGAGCATTGTCAACTAATTCTTTAGCTTCTTTTAAACCTAAACCAGTTAATTCTTTAACAAGCTTAACAACAGCTAGTTTTGAACCACCTGCTGCGTTTAAAACAACATTAAATTCTGTTTTTTCTTCAGCCGCTTCAGCGTCTCCACCTGCTGCTGGACCTGCTACAGCTACTGCTGCTGCTGCTGGTTCAATTCCGTATTCGTCTTTTAGGATATCAGCTAACTCATTAACTTCTTTTACTGTTAGGTTAACTAATTGTTCTGCAAAATCTTTTAAATCTGCCATTTTTTAAATATTTATTATTGTTATTATTAATTTTCGTTTTTTTCTGAAAGTGTTTTTAACACTCCCGATAATATAGATCCACTAGATTGTAAAGCGGATATAACATTTTTAGCCGGTGATTGTAATATTGTAATTACTTCTCCAATTAATTCTTCTTTAGACTTAATATTAGCTAAAAATTCAACCTGATCATCACCTAAATAAATAGAATCTTCAATTGAAGCTCCTTTAAGAAGAGGTTTTTCAGATTTTTTTCTAAATTGTTTTATCAATTTAGCAGGCGTATTCCCAACTTCTGAATACATTAAAGCTGTATTACCAACCAATACTTCATTAAGATCCCCGAAGTCTCTTTCAGAAGATTCCATCGCTTTAGAAAGCAAAGTGTTCTTAACAACTGAAAGTTTTATACCTGCTTTGAAACATGCTCTTCTTAATTTGCTTGTCTCATTAGCATTTAGACCGGAAACATCTGTCATGTAAACGTTGGTATTTTCTGCTAATTCAGCAGTCAACCTTTTTATTACCTTAGATTTTTCTTCTCTTGTCATTTTATTTTATTTATTACTCAATATTAGTATCAATATTAATTCCTGGACTCATAGTACTAGACATAGAAATACTTTTAACGTAAGTTCCTTTAGAAGAACTTGGCTTAAGTTTAACTATATTTTGGAGCAACTCAAGTGAATTTCCGTGGATTTTGTCAGCATCAAATGAAGTTTTACCAATTGATGCATGAATTATACCAGTTTTGTCAACTTTAAAATCAATTTTACCTGATTTAACATCGTTAACTGCTTTGGCAACATCCATAGTTACAGTACCTGTTTTTGGATTCGGCATTAAACCTCTAGGACCTAATATTCTTCCTAAAGGACCTAATTTACCCATAACACTAGGCATTGTAATAATCACGTCTACGTTAGTCCAACCGTCTTTAATTTTTTGAAGGTATTCATCTAAACCAACAAAATCAGCACCAGCGTCTAAAGCTTCTTTCTCCTTATCAGGTGTAACTAAGGCTAAAACCTTAACATCTTTTCCTGTACCGTTTGGAAGAGTAACAATTCCTCTAACGTTTTGATCAGCTTTTCTAGGATCTACACCTAGTCTAACTGCCAAATCGATTGAAGAATCAAAATTAACATTAGAAATTTCTTTTATTACAGAAGAGGCTTCTTCTAAGGAATATGTTTTTGAAGTATCATATTTAGAAAGCGCATCTTTACGTTTTTTTGTAATTTTTGTCATAATCTTATTTTGTTAAAAAATTAAAAAGGAGCTTGACCTTTGACTTTAATACCCATTGATCTTGCTGTACCAGCTATCATTTTCATAGCAGATTCAACAGTAAAAGCATTTAAGTCAACCATTTTATCTTCAGAAATTGCTTTAACTTGATCCCAAGAGACAGTAGCAACTTTACTACGATTTGGTTCCCCAGATCCCTTTTTAATTTTAGCTGCTTCCAAAAGCTGAACGGCTGCTGGTGGAGTTTTAACAACAAATTCAAAAGATTTATCTTTAAAAACTGTAATCGCTACAGGTAAAATTTTTCCAGGTTTATCTTGAGTTCTCGTGTTAAATTGCTTGCAAAATTCCATGATATTAACACCAGCCGCCCCTAAAGCAGGACCAACAGGTGGTGATGGATTAGCAGCACCTCCCTTAATTTGTAATTTTAGTACTTTGTGTATTTCTTTAGCCATTATTAATATTTATTATCTCTTAAACAATTGGAAGCTATCTAAGAAATGATTTATATGTAACATTTATATTTTCTCAACTTGCATATAAGAAAGTTCCAGTGGAGTTTTTCTGCCGAAAATCTTCACCATTACTTCTAACTTTCTTTTCTCTTGATTTACTTTTTCAATAGTTCCATTAAAACCATTAAAAGGACCATCAATTACTTTAATATTTTCACCGAATTCAAATGGAATCGATACGCTTTCGCTTTCAGTAGACAATTCATCTACTTTACCTAACATTCTATTAACTTCGGCTTTTCTTAAAGGTATTGGATCTCCACCTTTGGTTTCTCCTAAAAAACCAATAACATTGGGAAGACCCTTAATAATGTGAGGGATTTCACCAGTTAAATTAGCCTTAATCATTATATAACCAGGGAAGTAAACTTTTTCTTTATTAATTTTTTTACCTTTTCTTATCTGTACAACCTTTTGAGTTGGTACTAAAATATCCTCAACAAAATCATTAAAACCTAAGCGATTGATTTCAGAATCCATGTAGTCACGAATCTTGTTTTCTTGACCACTAACAGCCCTTACAACATACCACTTTTTTAAATCGACGGTTTCTTCAGACATAATTTAATTTATAAAATCAAAATAAAATTTAATAATTCTAGATAAAAAACTATCAGCAACCCATATTAGTGCAGCAAAAATTATTGAAAACAAAAGCACTACAACTGTAAGGTTGGATAATTCAGGTAGAGCAGTCCATGAAACATGTTCCTTTAACTCTGAAAAAGACTCCTTTATATATGAAACTATATTCATAACTCTTAATTTGCACGGGTTGAGAGACTCGAACTCCCGACACCTGGTTTTGGAGACCAGTGCTCTACCAACTGAGCTAAACCCGTCTCTCCATTATAGGTGCTATTAAACACCAAAGATTTTTAGCCACAAAAGGCATCCACTTTATGTAGATACCTTTTACGGATTAATTAATATTGTATTATAAAATTTTAGTAACCTGACCAGCACCTACAGTTCTACCACCTTCTCTAATAGCGAATCTTAATCCAACGCTACAAGCAATAGGAGAAATAAGATCAACAATAATAGTTAAGTTATCTCCTGGCATCACCATTTCTACACCTTTAGGAAGAGCAATATTTCCAGTTACGTCAGTTGTTCTTACATAAAATTGTGGTCTATAGTTATTATGAAATGGAGTGTGTCTTCCACCCTCTTCTTTCTTTAATATATATACTTCAGCTTCAAATTTAGCATGTGGTTTAACAGAACCTGGCTTACAAATAACCATTCCTCTAGAGATATCAGTTTTCTCAACACCTCTTAATAAGATTCCAACGTTATCACCAGCTTCACCTCTGTCTAAAATTTTTCTAAACATTTCAACACCTGTAACAGTAGATGTTAACTTCTCTGCACCCATACCAATGATATCAACTGAATCACCTGTATTAGCTACACCAGTTTCAATTCTACCTGTTGCAACAGTACCTCTACCTGTAATAGAAAATACATCTTCAACTGGCATTAAGAAATCTTTATCAACCTCTCTTTTAGGCATTTCTATCCAAGTATCAACTGCATCCATTAATTGCATAACAGTATCAACCCATTTTTGTTCTCCATTAAGAGCTCCAAGTGCAGAACCTAAAATTATTGGTCCATTATCACCATCATATTCATAGAAGTTTAATAAATCTCTAACTTCCATTTCAACAAGTTCTAATAATTCTTCATCATCAACTTGGTCAGCTTTGTTTAAGAAAACAACCATTCTAGGAATACCAACTTGTCTTCCTAAAAGTATGTGTTCTCTTGTTTGTGGCATCGGTCCGTCTGAAGCTGCAACTACAAGAATTGCACCATCCATTTGAGCGGCACCAGTTACCATGTTCTTCACATAATCCGCGTGACCAGGACAGTCAACGTGCGCATAGTGACGATTTGCTGTTTGGTACTCAACGTGAGATGTGTTAATTGTTATCCCTCTTTCTTTTTCTTCAGGAGCGTTGTCAATTTGGTCAAAACTTTTTGCTTCTGATAATCCTGCGTCAGCTAATACTTTTGTAATAGCAGCAGTTAGGGTAGTTTTTCCGTGATCTACGTGTCCAATTGTCCCTATATTTAAATGGGGTTTTGAACGATCAAATGTTTCCTTAGCCATATGATATAATGTTTTATTACTTTTAAAATGCGTGCAAATATATAAATTTTATCTTAAAAAATTAAATGTTTTAAGATTTTTTTCGTAAAGAAAAAAGGAGCATTAAAACAGAGAAAGTGAAAATTTGTCAAAAATTAAATTAATTCTGTTTTTTTACTATATATAATCCTGAGTTGATATCGCTAATAATTATGTTCTCGCTTTTAAAAAAAGGATATACACTCCAAGCACCATTGAAAGCCGAACTGTTTCCTTTTTTTCCACTATGGTCTCCATCTGGATCTTGACTTTTGACAGTTGTTGAATTTGGTAATCCAGAA
>Ga0209711_10000596_pt1 | contig 36489 bp, 37 predicted proteins | sample ArcticOcean_MG_C_7_FD_187441 | JGI IMG/M metagenome (GOLD analysis project Ga0209711, IMG submission 187441) | Marine microbial communities from western Arctic Ocean - ArcticOcean_MG_CB11_88 (SPAdes) (version 2) | ecosystem: Environmental > Aquatic > Marine > Oceanic | place: Arctic Ocean...
TAATATAAGTGACTAGGATGAAGTCGTAACAAGGTAGCCGTACAGGAATGTGTGGCTGGAATAAAAAAATATTTAAAGTGTATAATAATAAATTGTTTTATTGTGCGTATTTTGCGCGAGATAAGCGTGTAAAATTTTTAATATTGTAGAGAGTAATTATTGTATTGAAATAACATCTATTTTTTCTCTTCCTCTTTTTTTTCAAAAGTTTTCAAAATAGTTTTACTGTTCTTAAATATATTTTTTTTAAGCCGAGAAAAATCACCAAAAAAAAGAAAAGCTATGGTTATTATGATTAAAATTTGGCCAAATCCTAACATGTTTCTTATAATAAATAAAGTATAATAATATATACAAGGGGTTTCACTTAAAACCAACGGTAATGCGCGAAAGGACGTCCTTTAATACCTAAAGAATGTATCTCGTTACGCTTCTTAATTACATTACCTTTCTTAGAGTATGCTAAAAAAATTTCTTCGCTTAGACTGTTCGCAAAATTTCTTTTCTTTAAACGTGCTGCTTTTATCAAGCTGCTTACACCTAAATGCAAACGTTGTTTTTCACGTAAAGGAAAAGGAATTTGTTGGGTTAAACCACCCATCCGAATTGCTTTAATTCCAATCAAAGGCATAACATTATATACTGCAACAGAGATAATAAAAAAACTATTTTTATTTGGTACTTTGTTTTTTAGTTCTTTTAAGACCTCAAGCATTATTTTGTTAGCTCTTTTTTTCTTACCTTTCTTTAAAAGAGAAGAAACGAAAACTGTTATTATTTGTTTTGCTTGTTGTTGTTCCATAATTAAATTTTAAAAATAACGGAAGAGGGACTCGAACCCCCGACATTTGGATTATGATTCCAATATTCTAACCAACTGAACTATTCCGTCATATTTTTTAAGAAAGGATGGGATTTGAACCCATGGTACACTTAAAAATGTACGTTGATTTAGCAAACCAATGCTTTAAGCCACTCAGCCACCTTTCCATACATAAATTTTTAAATCGAGAAAAACGGGACTTGAACCCGCAACTTTTGGCTCGACAAGCCAACACTCTAACCAATTGAGTTATTTCCCCCCAAATAAAACCTTTATAAACATAATATTAGATTTTATTGGTTATTTTTTCGAGTGCTTTTTAAATACGTGGTAGTTAATAAATTTGTTTGTATTAACCTTTTACAGTATAAATTCGTTCAATAGCAATAGTTGCACGTAAACGGTAATAAATAACTAAAATAGCTAATCCAATTGCAGATTCACCAGCCGCAACGGTTAAAATAAATATAGCAACCATTTGACCTATTAAATCATCAAAATAAAGTGAAAAAGAAATAAAACTAAAGTTTATAGCTAATAACATCAATTCTACAGACATCAAAATAATTAAAATATTTTTACGGTTTAAAATGATACCTAAAACACCAATTAAAAAAATTAAACTAATTAATAACAATGAACTATATAAACCCATAATATATAATATTTTTGGAGATAATCGGATTTGAACCGATAACTTTATGTATGCAAAACATACACTCTACCAATTGAGTTATATCCCCTTAAATTAAAGTAGGTAATAACGGACTCGAACCGCTAACCGTTTCCTTGTAAGGGAAACACTCTACCAATTGAGTTAATTACCCGGAAGAAATTTTCATACGTTTTATAGGAATTGAACCTATCACCGTTAGCTTAGAAGGCTACTGCTCTATCCAACTGAGCTAAAAACGCAAAACCCTATTAAAATACACACGAAAGGACTTGAACCTCTAACCCTCGGAACCGAAACCCGATACTCTATCCAATTGAGCTACGTGTGCTTTAAAAAGTATAATAATAAAAATAATACTGGAATGGAAGGACTTGAACCTTCGAATACCCGTACCAAAAACGGGTGCCTTACCACTTGGCTACATCCCAAAAAGCTAGAGACGGACTTGAACCATCATCACAAGATTTGCAATCTCACACATTAACCAGTTATGTTATCCAGCCAAACAAATATTTTTTAGACGGCGAGTAACGGGATTTGAACCCGTGACTTTCTGAGCCACAACCAGATACTCTACCAACTGAGTTATACCCGCCAAGAATAATATTTGAATTTGTTTAAAATAATTATCAATATAAAGTAAAAAAAATTATCGTAATTTTAAGAACCCCACCAGTAAATGGTAACAAATAAGAACAGCCATACAACATCAACAAAATGCCAATACCATGCAGCAGCTTCGAAACCAAAATGGTGTTCACGGGTAAAATGGTGGAAATATAACCGAATTAAACAAACGGTTAAAAAACATGTTCCAATAAATACGTGGAACCCATGAAACCCTGTTGCCATATAAAATGTAGATCCATAAACACTATCAGAAATAGTGAATGGAGCATGTACATATTCTAAAGCCTGTAATCCAGTAAAGAAAATAGCTAAAACAATAGTTACTATTAAACTGATAATAGCGTTAGATCGACACCCAGCAACAATTGCGTGGTGTGCCCAAGTAACGGTAGCACCAGAACTTAGTAAAATTACAGTGTTTAACAGAGGTACTTCCCATGGACTTAAAAGTTCAATACCTTCTGGAGGCCAAACTCCTCCAATCCCTACTTCAGGAGTGATACTAGAGTGGAAGAAAGCCCAGAAAAAAGCAAAAAAAAACATAACCTCAGATACAATAAAAAGAGCCATACCCCACCGTAATCCAATTTGAACTGCAGCAGTGTGTTGACCTTCATAAGTACCTTCTCGAACTATGTCTCGCCACCAAACATACATTACATAAAATGTCATTAAAAAGGCAGTCATTAAAAGGCTACTACCGCCAATATAATTATGCATAGTCATTACTAAACCAAATGTTAAACCAAGACCTCCTATAGATGCCACTAATGGCCAAGGACTAGGGTCTACTAAATGAAATGGGTGTTTTTGATCATTCAAAACGATTTGAGAGTTCATAATATATTAAAGTTTAATTAAAAAAAAAGTTTTTATTTATAAAGAGTGCTTTAAAGTACCCTTTTCTACTAGAACAACAGCAATACGTGGATCAATAGAAAGTATTCCAAATTTTAAAATTTTATAAAACTTTAAAACGTTGGTTTTAAAACTATCACTTTCAATATTAAATTGAATAGCTAACCGATAAGTTTTAACTTCATATTGGTCCTGCGCTTTTCTATTAACGTGCGGTGATCTCAATAAGGTAAATTTATAGTTTTTTACTGGTAAATTAGTTATTAACTTTAAATTTAACAAATTAAAGTGTGAATTGATTAGGTTTTTTAAAATCCAATCAATAAACTGCAGTGTTTTATTTTTTAAAAACTTTTGATTATGTGAGCTTAGTACTATTTTAAATTGTAAAGTTTTCATTTCTTATTTTATTTTGTGTAAAATTTTTTAATACTATTTAAATTTAATGAGAAGTTAGGCTGGAAACAAAATTCATGCCACTTTAACTCATTATTAACTAAAACAGCTGTTAAAGTTTTATAGTTAATTTCAACATATGGAGGTAACGGAGGCCAAATTCTTTTAAGAACTTTAAACTTGCTACCTTTTTTTTGACCAAAGTTATTTGCATGTTTGATAGCTAATCTATCACGTAACCCATCAACCCAAAACTTAGTTTTGATAGGATCAATTAATTCAATAACATCGTTTTTTTTAACTAAAAAATTACTTGATTTAACAATTTTTCCGTTAATTAAAACTTTTTTATGGTTAATTAATTGTCGCCCTGCAAATAATGTTGGAACAAAAAAAATACGGTAAAGTAATACCTCTAACCGGCATTCCATTAAACTTAAAAATTTATTATTAAAAGACCGTTGTCTTGGGAAGCTAGATTTTGAAGCCATGTGAGCCTTCGAAAAGATACTTTTCAGCTGATTATTTCTAATACGGCCGTTAAATAACTTTAATTTCTGTTTCCCGATTAAACTATTACGGTATAAATTTTTATAATAACCTATCGCAACAGGTTTTTTATTAGAGTCAACTCGGAAGTTCTTGAAAAACTTTTTTCTTACTAAGAATTTAATTGCGTTACTTTTATCATTATTTTCAAATTTAAAAGTAGCCCAATTTTGTATCTTTTTATCAAAAGAATTTTTCAACTGTGAATAATTAGTTTGAAACCCTGAAAGTTTTAAACCTTTTTGAACTTTAGTTAACTCAATAAAATTTTCTGAGCTTAATTTATTTTTTATTTTACATTTAAAATTGTACTTTTTCGATTTAATTAGTGAATGTTTTAACATTTTTCTTATACAATCTGTGGCTTTGTTACGAATTGAGTCTTAACAGGCAGTTTTTCTGCTGCAGATTCTAAAGCTTTCTTTGCTACTTTCATAGAAACTCCAGAAATCTCGAATAACATAGTTCCTGGTCCCACTTTAGCAACCCAATATTCAACACTTCCTTTACCTTTACCCATACGAACTTCTGCAGGTTTAGATGAAACTGGTGTATCTGGGAAAATCTTAATCCACAAACGTCCTGCTCGCTGCATCTTTCGACGAGTTGTTTGTCTTGCAGCTTCAATTTGTCTAGCAGTAATTCGGGAAGACCCTAATGATTTTAAACCATATGCACCAAATCTTAAAGTATTTCCTTTGCTGACATATAATTTAAAGTTACCTTTTTTTTGTTTTCTGTATTTAAATGAACGTGGTTGTAACATTTTTATTTGTTTATTTTAAGTTTTTAGAAATCCAAACCTTTATACTGAAAACACCATACTTAGTGTATGATCTAACAGTACAAAAATCTACGGTACTATCTCCAATGGTTTGTAGGCCTACTTGCCCTACTTGAACAACCCGTGTTTTACTACGACTTATTCCTCCAAATCTACCCTTTATTGCAATCCGAATTCCTTTAAGTTGACTTTTTTCTAAAACAACTTCAATCGCGTTTAAGTATTGCTTTAAAAACAATACAAAAGTTGTTTGGCTACGGACAACTGGTAAATGACTTGCAATAAGTTGTGCAAATAAATTTGCGCTAGAACTTACTGGTGAGTAAATTAAAATCGCTAATTTTAAAAAATCAGGGAAAAATTTAGCTCGGCGGTAACGTCTTAATAATTGAATTATATTCTTAAAATCTTTACTATTTTTATAATAATACTGTTGTGTAACTTTCGATAGGTTTACAATCTGTAAGTTTAAACGGTTAGTTTTCATAAAATTTCGTAAAACTTTAGTAAATGATAATCCAAAATTAGAATGACCTTTCTGCTTTTTAATTAATATCGGTTTCTTTAAGTTATTTTTAATATTAATTATTGCTTTGTTTTTATTTAGTCTTAAGTTTTCTAAAAGAGTATCATCAAATTGACCTGCTTTCTTATGCACTATATTTTTATAACGTGATTTTAGTGCATTAATCTTTTGACCGCTAATTGGTAAAACTTTAATTTGAATATCTAAACTGTCAAAATTTTTACCGATACTATACGAATGAACAAAAAGTCCAGCACGGTTAAACATGTAGAATAAAAAAGTTTTTAATTTAATATTTTTTTGAAACATTGGTGAAGAGCTTTTCAAATTTACTGTTGATAAATTTAAATCCCAATCACGTGTTTTACCTAATCGATAGATATTTGCGTTAATTTTTTGTCCCATTTATTAAATTTTACCCTTCTTTTTAAAGATATGCCGAGTTCGGGTTTGAACAAATTCGCCAAATTTATGACCAAGCATTTCTTGAATAACATTTAAACGACCGAATTGTCGTCCATTATAAACAAAAACTGATTTTCCTACAAAAGATGGTAGGACTACAGCGTTTCTTGACCAAATATATAAGTTTGATTTTTTATTTTTTTTTGAATTAGGAGACTCTGTTTTAATTAAAACAGGACCTTTCCATTTTGATCTTTTCATTGTTTTTTTTATGATTTATTAGTTAAAATAAATTTGTTCTTCTTGTTACGTCTAGTTGGCTTACCTTTAGTCGGTTTACCCCATGGAGTAACCGAAGGTCTTCCTCCAGAAGTTTTACCTTCTCCACCACCGTGTGGGTGATCAATTGGGTTCATTGCAACTCCTCGAACAATAGGACGTCGTCCTAACCATCTCTTTCGACCGGCTTTACCTAAATTAACTATATTATTATCTAAATTAGATACAATACCTATACTCCCAAAATAATTTTCTGGAACTTTTCGTTGTTCACCAGAGGGTAACTTTAAAATACAAAAACCGTTACCTTTTTGGATTACTTGTGCGAAAGTACCAGCAGATCTTGAAAAGCCATTGTTTTTAGAATTATCGTTGATACTAATATTATGAACTAAACATCCATTAGGCAATTTATGAAGTGGTAAAGCGTTACCTAAACGTATAGGCACATCTTCACCTGAGTTGATAGAATTACCAACTTTAAGTCCTTCAGGTGCTAAGATATAAAAATGTTTTTTCAAATCAGTGCTGAAAATTCTAGCAATATGTGCTGTACGGTTTGGATCATATTCAATGGATTCAACAATACCATTTAAATTATGTCGGTTCCATAAAATTTCTCGGTAAGATCTTTTATGTCCACCTCCTTTGTGGTATGATGTTATTTTACCACGGTTGTTTCTACCAGCTTTTTTATTTAACCCTTTTGAACTTTCTTTTAAAGGTTTTATTTTAGTTAAATGTGAATTATCTATTAATACCGTATTCCGTAATGATGGTGTTATTGGTTTAAATTTTTTTAGACTCATTTTTTTTTATTTAAATTAAATATTTAATTATTGTCAGAAGATACTGAAAGAAAAGAAGTTGCAATGAAAATCAAAACCAACTTCAAATCTACAAATAAAATAGCAGTATCCCAAAATTGTGAGATAGTAAGAAATCCTGTTGTACCAATTAACATAAAAAATGCATAATGGTGGATGAAACCAGATTGTAATTTACTTAGCATATTAGCTTTAAGTAAAATAACCTTTGATAATCCCATAGGTCCAAATACTTCAATAATTCCTCTATCAATAATTTTATAACTTCCGTAATAACCAAAAGATAAAAATGCCTGAGCAAAAAACTCATTGTATACTTTATCAAAGAACCATTTACGATTTAAAAAATTATATAACTTTTGGCCTACAAACGAAGTTTTTAGGTCAAATAAATTTTGGGAATAAAAAGTATATAGGATATAAGAAAGTGCTGCACCAAACATACTTAATTGAACTGGTAAGAGTTTCATAGCAGTAGGTATAAATTCAGCATCAATCATATTTAAATTTTCTGGACGAACATATAATGCACCACCCCAAAAATCTGTTCCTAAACCTATAATCATATCACGCATTAAATACCCAATAAAAATACTCGGTATAACTAAAATTGCTAAAGGTAATGCCATTCTTATAGGAGAATCGTGAGCTCCTAAAAGAACAGGACGGTAACCATTAGGTTCTGACAGGAAAGTTAAACAGCTTAGACGCATCGAATAAAATGCGGTACAGAAAGCTGCCATAGTTCCTAGCCAATATGCAAAATGTCCTGTAATAGTATATTTTGCATAAGCAACTTCTAAAATCACATCTTTAGAATAAAACCCTGTTAAAAAAGGTAATCCCATCAGTGAAAAAGAACCAATTAGCATAACAGAGTAAGTAAAAGGTACAAGACGACGTAAGCCACCCATCTTTCGCATATCTTGCTCATCAGAAACAGCATGAATAACAGAACCTGCGCCTAAGAATAATAAAGCTTTAAAGAATGCGTGGTTAGCTAAATGGAAAACACCAACACTATAATTAGAAACACCACATGCAAAAACCATGTAACCTAATTGGCTACAAGTAGAGTATGCAATAACACGTTTCAAATCATTTTGTAATAATCCTGTTGTTGCTGCAAAAAAAGCAGTCATAGCACCCATTAATGTTACTACAGACAATGCTGTAGGAGCATATTCAAAAATAGGAGAACAACGTGCGATTAAGAAAACACCAGCAGTAACCATTGTTGCCGCGTGAATTAACGCAGAAACAGGTGTTGGACCTTCCATTGCATCAGGTAACCATGTATGTAAGCCAATCTGAGCTGATTTTCCAACTGCACCAACGAATAGCAATAAAGCGATTAAAGTTAGTAAGTGAAGATCAAACCCAAGAAAAGTAAAATTTTGGTTAACAAATTTAGGTACTAAAGCAAAAACTGTAGCATAATCAACAGTTTGAAATATAATAAATATAGTTAAAATACCTAACATTAATCCAAAATCACCGATTCTGTTAAGAAGCATAGCTTTTATAGCTGCTTTATTAGCTTGTATTCTAGTAAACCAAAAATTAATAAGTAAAAAAGAACACAATCCAACACCTTCCCAACCAACAAACATCTGAACAAAGTTATCTGCTGTTACTAAAATAAGCATGAAGAAGGTAAATAACGATAAGTATGACATAAACCGAGGTAAATGGGGATCATGTCCCATATATTCAGTAGAATAAAGGTGAACTAAACTAGAAATAAAAGTTACTACAACAAGCATCATAACAGTTAGAGAATCAAAAAGAAAACCCCAAGGTATATTTAATAGTTCAGAATCAACCCATGTTGCTAATTTTACTGTACAAGTGTTACCACAAATACCTACATCATAAAAAGCATATATAGATAGTACAGCTGTAGCCATAAGAGAGCCTGTTGTTAATATTCCTGCACCCTTACCGCCTAAAAAACGACCAAATAGCAGACAAGCTAAAGAAGCAAATAGTGGAAGGAAAACTATAGTTAAAAACATTATTTTTATTTAATTAAATAATAAATTTGATTTATTAAAATCTATTTTTACGACTGGTTTTCGCATTTGTATGAGTACGTTGACCTCGTAAAGGTAAGCCATTTTGAAAACGCGAACTTTTATAAGAACGTATTTTTTGTAATCGACTAATATTCTCGTTAAAAGCTTTTTGAAACTGTGATCTAGTTTTAAAATCCTGATTATTATAATCTTTTTGGATTTCGGCTTTCAAACGGTTTATATGTCTTTTCGAAAAAATATTAGTTTTTACATTTTGACTAACCCCCATAGATGCGACAATAAATCGACTTTTGGAATTTCCAACACTGAAGATCTTCTGAACTCCAGTTTTAATATTTTCTTTTTCTGATAAATTAACTCCAAATAAATAAAGCATAAAGATAGGGTGGGATTCGAACCCACGGTATCTTTAACAATACTCTAGTTTTCAAGACTAGCACCATCGACCACTCGGTCACCTATCCATTTAATAAAAAAAATAAGACTATTTAAAATCTATCGGTATTCTTAAATATCTTATTAGTTTAACAATATTAATACTATTGCCTTTTTTTAAGTTTTTAACAAATGTAATTTTTAATGTTGGGGTACCAACAAAAAATTTATAAGATTTAACAATATTATCCCATAAAAAAATATCTTTAAGTTCAAACGAACAAGAATTCTTATTCATTCGTGTATTTTTAGACTTTAATATTGTTTCCAACTTAATTAGTACTTCACTAGAAAGTTTATGTATAAAATTATACATAAATTCATTTCTAAGTGTTACTTTACCTCCAATAGGTACACCACGTCGAATTTTAAACAAAATATTTGATTTGTACGCTTGAACAAATTTAGGCTTTTGATTAGAAATCAACGTTAATGCAGCAAACCCTTGTAAAATACTTTTCAAAGAGCTTAAATTTTGACAATTAAAACTTATTATTATCTTTTCTAAAGAAGGTGTTTGATGAATATTTTGTTCAAAATATTTATCATTCAGTTCTAACTTATTTATTATTTTATTATTATTTTTTATATAATGCATTCTATATTGAGTATGTTATAATTTGTCTAAGGGCGGGTTTGAACCACCGACACAATGATTTTCAGTCATTTGCTCTACCAACTGAGCTACTTAAACTTTGTTTAATGTAATTTGAAAATATAATGAGCCTAAGTAGACTTGAACTGCTAACCTTACGCTTATCAGGCGTATGCTCTAACCAATTGAGCTATAGGCTCAAATTATAAATTTTTTATTTAATAATTAAATATCAATATAATAAACCCTATCTGTCGAGTATAAAAATTAAAGAACTATATTAATATAATTCACTAAATTTAATACACTTGTATGAATAGGATCTAAAAATATTTCAGGGTAAATTCCTAAAACAAATGTTCCTAAAAGTAATGGTAAAAAAACAAAAAACTCACGCTTATTTACGTCTGAAAATTGACTTAAATATTGAAGTTTTAAATTACCATAACAAACACGATTAAATAACCATAAAGCATAACCACCACCTAAAACCATACCAGTAGCCCCTAAAAAAGTTGCTGTTGTGTTTGCTTTATAGGCTCCTGCTAATAATAACAATTCACCTACAAAACTACTTGTACCTGGTAAAGCAATGTTTGCCATAGTAAATATTAAGAAGATTGTTACAAATATTGGCATAACATGAACAAGACCTCCATAATACTTAACCATTCGGGTATGGTGACGATCATAAACTACTCCAATGATTAAAAAAAGTGCACTAGAAACAAAACCATGGCTTAAACTTTGAATAATAGCCCCTTCTAAACCAATGATATTAAAACTAAATATACCTATCATAACTAAATTCATGTGAGCTACTGAAGTATAAGCGATGATACGCTTGAAATCAGTTTGACGCATGGCAGTCAATGATGTATATATAACCGCTAAAATAGCCATTGTATAAACAAGAGGTGTAAAGTATAAACAAGCCTCAGGAAATAGTGGTAACGAAAAACGTATAAATCCATAACTTCCCAATTTTAACGCAATACCTGCTAAAACTACAGATCCTGCTGTTGGTGCTTCAACGTGTGCTTCTGGTAACCATATATGTGTAGGCATCATTGGTATTTTTGTTGCTAAAGATGCAAAAAAAGCCAACCATAGAACTTTTTGTTCTAACACTGAAAATTCGAATTGCAATAAAACTTCATAATCAGTGGTTCCTACAGTATAATATATGTATAGAATTCCTAATAGCATTAATACAGAACCTATTAATGTATATAAGAAAAACATATAACCAGCTCTTATCTTTCTTTCTCGAGAACCCCAAATACCTATAATAAGAAACATAGGTATTAGAACGCTTTCAAAAAAGATATAGAATAATAATAAATCCATAGCACTAAAAACTACTATTAACAAAGATTCCATTATCAAAAAAGCAATAAAGTATTCTTTTACATAAATTTTTACACTATTCCAACTTGCTAATAAACAAAGAGGCATTAATAGTGTAGTTAATAATAGAAAAAATAAAGAAATACCATCAACACCTAATGATAAATTAATATTCATATCTGACAACCATAAAAGTTCAACTACAAATTGAAATTTTGAAACTGATTGGTCAAACCATACCCATAAAAATAAAGATAATGTAAATGTTAATAATGATGTTCCTAAACCAATAAATCTTATTAATTCTATACGCGAACTCGGTATAAAAACTAATAATAAAGAACCAATAATTGGTAATAAAACTATAATACTAAGAATATTGTTAGTACAAATCATTTAAATTTATGAATAGAAATATTATTCCCATTCTAATGCGCCTATTTTCCACGCATATACATAACCAATAGTTAACTCGACTAAAAAATCAGTCATAGTCCAAAAACCTAATGATCCTAACTGGCCTACCGAAATAGCCCAAGGAAATAAAAACATTGTTTCTAAATCAAAAAGGATAAAAAGTATTGCTACTAAATAAAAACGAACATCGAAAGAATTTCGAGCATCTTCATAAGGATCGAAACCACATTCGTATGCTGAAAGTTTTTCAGTGTCAGGTTTATGAACTGCTAACAAAAAAGACGCTCCAAATATAATACCTGCTAAAACTATTGCTACGATAAGCAATAGTAGAATTGATAAATGTTCGAAAAGAAATAAAGTTGTCATAGTTTTTAAAATTTAGTTATATAAAGAAATTACCAAGTAGATTTTTTAACACCACTAATAAGGCCTTCTGCTATTAAACTTCGTAAAACAATACGAGAAAGTCTAAATTTCTGTAAAACAGCATGGTTTCTACCAGTTATAACACAATTATTGGTTATTCGTGTTAAAGAACTACTTCTCGGTAATTTTGATAGCAGTAAATTTGCTTGCCATCTAACTTTAAAAGGTAAATTTCGGTTATAAATTAACGACTTTAATGATTTTCGTTTGCTTTCATTAACCAAAAATAAACGGCGTTTTTTTTTATCTCGTTGTATCCAACTTTTCATAATATAATTAATCATATTTCTCGCCAATCGGCAATATCTTTGATAAAATTTAGGGTCACATGCGAGTTCGATATGTTTTCGGGTGTATCTAAATTTTTAGTTTTTTTATTTTTAAAAAATAATTTTAAAATTTGACTAAAATAATTAGTATTTATAAGCTAAAAACCTTACAATTTTTACACTTTAAATCTATCAACGTAGTAGTCTTCTACGATTTTGTTAAAATCAATATTGAGGTCAGGTTCTTACTTATATGCTTTCAGTAATTCGCTGGTATGGATATAGCTACCTGGCAATGCCAATAATAAAACAACCAGTACACCATGGATCCATTTTTCTCGGTCCTCTCGTACTAGAGTCTACACCTCTCAATTTTAATATATTTACAGTAGATAGGGACCAAACTGTCTCACGACGTTCTAAACCCAGCTCACGTATCTCTTTAATCGGCGAACAGCCGAACCCTTGGGACCTTCTTCAGCCCCAGGATGAGATGAGCCGACATCGAGGTGCCAAACGACTCCATCGATAGGAACTCTAAAGAGTCATTAGCCTGTTATCCCCGGCGTACCTTTTATCCGTTGAGCGATAGCTTTTCCACGAAAAACTACCGGATCACTATAGCCGACTTTCGTCTCTGTTTGACTTGTTGGTCTTACAGTTAAGCAAGTTTTTACTATTGAATTTAACGGTAGTAAAATGCTACCTAAACTTACCTTATGCACACCTCCGTTACTTTTTAGGAGGTAGCCGCCCCAGCTAAACTACCCGCCATAGACTATTTTTTTATATATATTATAAAATGTAAGGATTAAAATTTTTAAAGATTGGTATTTCACTAACATCTAAACAATTCGCTAGCGCGAAGGTCTCACAGATTCCCAATTATTCTACACATCAAAAATTTTAAACCAATCTATGGTTATAGTAAAGGTGCACGGGGTCTTTCCGTCTAGCTGTAAAAAACTCGCATCTTCACGAGTACTTCAATTTCACTGGGACCATACTGGAGACAGTGGGAAAGTCGTTACACCATTCATGCAGGTCGGAACTTACCCGACAAGGAATTTCGCTACCTTTGGACCGTCAGAGTTACGGCCGCCGTTTACTGGTACTTATGTTCGATGCCAAAACATCTCCCTTTCATTTTCCAGCACCGGGCAGGTGTCGATCCCTATACGTCTTCTTACGAATTAGCAGAGACCTGTGTTTTTACTAAACAGTCGCTATCCCCAATTTTGTGCCAGCTCGTCATTATAGAATTTAATCTATATAAGCCACCTCTTATTCCGAAGTTACGAGGTAATTTTGCCGAGTTCCTTCAGTATGGTTCGCCCAAGCACCTTAGTTTATTCAACCTGTTCACCTGTGTCGGTTTAGAGTACGGTTATTTTTAATTGTTAAATGCTATTTCTTGGAACTACTAAACAACAATTATTTAAATTTGTTATAAAAGCCATTTTCATAATCCGTCACACTTAACTAATAAAATTTAAAATACCCATCGGATTAAACTTTCGTTAACTCCTTAGGGACCGTTTTTTGAGAGTAAATACTCTTCGACGCGGTTTAGCCTACCATCGAAAACCTTGAACTTACGGTGATAATTTTTTTAAATTATTTGTCGCTACTCATGTCAACATTCTCACTTTTGATATCTCCAATAAAATTTTACAATTTACCTTCACAGATATACAAAACGTTTTGCTACCATTAATAAAAATCCATTGCTTCGGTTAACGCTTTAATACCCTATAAATTTTCGACGCACAATAATTAAATCCGTGAGCTGTTACGCTTTCTTTAAAGGATGGCTGCTTCCAAGCCGACCTACAGACTGTCTATACTATTGCACCTTCTTGTTAACTTAAACGTTATTAGGGACCTTAACAAATGGTCTGGGCTGTTTCCCTCTTGACACAAGACCTTAGCATCTAATGTCTGTTTGTTTAACACTTAATTATTCGCATTCGGAGTTTCCTAAAATTCGGTAAGAAATTAATCCCCCTAGTTTAACGAGTACTCTACCTCAAATAATCTAAATTAAACACTTTACTTAAATAAATTTCGCAAAAAACCAGCTATATCTGAGTTTGATTAGCCTTTCACCCCTAACCACAAATCATCCCAGTATTTTTCCACATACACGGGTTCGGTCCTCCAGTCTACATTTCTATAAAAACCTTCAACCTGTTCATGGTTAGATCACTCAGTTTCGGGTTTTATTCAAAAGACTCGTTGCTTTATTAAAACTTGAGTTATCTTCGCCCACACTTTACAGCTTAAGCTTGCCTTTTAAATAAAATCGTTGACCCATTATACAAAAGGTACGTTGTCATTATTATAAACTTCAACTGTTATTAAGCAAAAAGTTTCAGGATCTTTCCTTCACAGTACTAGTTCACTATAGGTTATTAAAGTTTTTTAGGTTTTGAGGGTGGAACCCCAATATTAATACAAGGTTATCGTGCCTCATATTACTATTTTATAGCATCTGTTAAATAGCGTTAGTTTACTAGGACTACAAACCTACTATGGTAGTTAATACTTTAACTTACTACTTAACAGAAAACCTTAATCGTTTTCGCTCGCCACTACTAACGATATCTCTGTTGATTTATTTCAAAGTTACTTAGATGTTTCAGTTCACTTCTTCATATTCTTTTTTAAAGAACCCAATTTAATTGGTTAGTTTGCTATTATGAGACGTTACGGCTTCTAATTAAATTAACACTGTGGTATGAATCCTACAATTAACCGAATAACTTTCTATACTTTCATATACTCATTTTAACTTTAACACCAAGATATCCTCTTTATGCTATTTTACAAATTTTGAATTAGAGCGGGTAGTGAGAATCGAACTCACATACTCTGCTTGGAAGGCAGAAAATCTACCATTGATATATACCCGCGGAAAAAATTGAAAGGATTAAGACATTATTAAGCACACACAAATTGTTATAAAAAAGTGTTTCTATAATGCAAAAAGAATTAGGAATCCCATCATTAAAGCAAAAAGAGCAATTGCTTCAGTTAAAGCAAACCCTAAGATAGCAATTCGGAATAGTTCGTCCTTTAGAGAAGGGTTTCGAGAAACACCTAATACTAAAGCACCAAAAACGGTTCCAATACCAACTCCAGCTCCAGCTAGACCGATAGTTGCTAATCCTGCTCCAATAAATTTAGAACATTGTAATAACACTTTTAAAAATAAACGTTTATTTAAAATAAAATGTCAAAATAAAAAAATTAACAAGTAAACAATATTTTATCTCTTACGGGATTTGAACCCGTATCGTTACCGTGAAAGGGTAATGTCCTAACCATTAGACGAAAGAGACTTTTAAATTTTTATTTTTTAATAAAAAATGAAAAATTTTTTTAACTAACATTACTTAACATAAGAAAAGTGTACAATTATTAGTTCTTATTAATAATAATATGTTAATATTAACATATAAAACAGATATAGAAATATTTAAAGGTAAGAATAAATAAAAATATAATTAAAGGCTATATTGCTTTTGTGAATTAATATTTTTATAAAAAGTAAGATATGATAACTGTGAATCTGTTAATGTATTTAAATTAATAGATTTGTGAGTATCCGCAGACCAATTTGAGCTCTTTTCAGAAACTAAATTAGCACTATTTCGAACATTCCCAGATAAATTTAAAATAGCATCATTATAAAAACCTGAAATAACAGACTCTTCTTCATTAAATTTCTCACTAGCTTGAACTCCTAAAGTTACTTTTTTACGTCGAGCCTTGATAACAGCGCTTAACTTAGGTAAAAAATTTCGTAACAGAATAAAATAAAAAGATCCAAAAAGTACTACTAACCAAAAGACTTGATTGAAAAAATTAGCTTTATCAAATTGAGACATAATTTAAAATTTTTTATTATACTATAAATAAAAGATGTAAAAAAATTAAGTATTGTTTTACCTACTTTTCTTTTTTAAAAAGGTTTTGTTTTTCAGAAGAAAAAGTAAAACCATTCCATGGGCTTGTAAAGTCAAATTTCCGAAATTCTTGAGCTAATTCAATAGGCTCGCAAACAACACGTTTTTGTGCTTCATCATATCGAACTTCTACATACCCTGTTAAAGGAAATTCTTTTCGTAAAGGAAAACCTTCAAAACCATAATCAGTTAAGATTCGACGAAGGTCTGGGTGATTGGTAAAGAAAATACCAAACATGTCCCAAACTTCTCGCTCCCACCAATTAGCAGCACTGTAAACAGAAGTAACAGAACTAACAGGTGTTAGCTCATTAACATTTGTTTTAACACGAACTCGAATATTATATTCTAAACTCAATAAATCATAAACGACTTCGAAACGATCAACACGGTTAGGATAGTCAACACCAGAAATTGAAGAAAGAACAGTAAATCGACAACGGCTATTATTTTTTAAAAAGAAAAGAACTTTAACAATATTTTTTGGGCTTACAACTAAAGTTATCTCATTCCCAATAATCTGTATATTTTTTACCGGTAAATTCTTAAATAAAGATTCACAATAATTTATTAATATATTAACTGACATAAAAATAAAATAAGGTTTAAAGTTTTTAAAATGCTTTTAATATCCTAAAACTTTAAAACTAATATACTCACTACCGGAATCGAACCAGTACTCTAAAAAAGAAACAGATTTTAAGTCTATCGTGTCTACCAATTCCACCAAGTGAGCAAAAAAATAAGTATAAGGAGAAAGCAGGATTCGAACCTGCGTAGGAAAAATCCAACAGATTTACAGTCTATCACTATTAACCACTCAGTCATTTCTCCAATCTAAAATATAAAAAATTTAAGTACGACGCCGTTTTGGGGGTCGGCAACCATTATGAGGAACAGGAGTAGAATCAATAAATACTTTAAAATTTAATTTTTCTTTCTTCAATCCTTTAATAGCGGCTACACGACCAAAGCCGAAACCTTTAAATGAAATAAGTAATGAATTATAGCCTAAATCTTTAACTTTTCGACCAAAGAACTCAGAAGTCTTTTGAATAGCGAAATAAGTAGAACGTTTTGAACCGCTATAACCTAAATTCCCGCACGAAATATTTAATAAAAGCTTATCATTTTTATCTTTTAACGATAAAAAAGTATTGTTTACAAAACAAGAGATATTTACCTTTCCAAAATTATTATTGTTTTTTTTTATTATTGCCATTTTAATATAATAAAGAAATTATGAGGGTACTGGGATTCGAACCCAGGACCTGTCGATTAAAAGTCGAATGCTCTACCAGCTGAGCTATACACTCTGATACAATAACTATGCAATCATTACATTTTCAAGAATTAAAATATCGAATAATATATACAATAATATCATTAACTTTGTTAACAACCGTTTTATATAATTTTAAGACAGAACTTATATATATATTGAACGGCCATGAAAATAATATAAACGAATATTTTATATATACAAAATTATCCGAAGTTTTTGTTACATATATACAACTGTCGTTTTTTCTAAGTTTTTATATAACTAGTGCTGTATTAATAATACAATTATTAGTTTTTCTAACGCCAGGACTTTATGAATACGAATATAAAATACTTAAAAATTTATCCATTGTTATAATAGGTAATTCTATCCTAACAATGCTATTTTTATATTTCATTATAATTCCTATTACTTGGAAATTTTTTTCTGGCTTTCAAACAAATAGTCAAGAAAATTTATACGGAATTTATTTAGAGACAAAATTCAGTGAATATATAAATTTAATCATAACTATTTTTTTAACAACATATATTATTATACAAACATTTGGAATAATATTATACTTAGCATTTATTAATGTAATAAAACTTCAATCCTTAATAAACAGTAGGAAATTTGTTTATATAGCAATTATTATAACAGGAGCAATAGTTACGCCTCCAGACGTAATAAGTCAACTAATAGTAGCATTACCATTAATACTACTATACGAAGTTTTTTTATTTATTTTTTTATTTATGAAAGTTTATTTTTTTAAAAACTAATTAACCTAAAAGAAATTAACTATAAATTAATACGGTAACCAATTAAAAGAAATTAAAACACTAATGGTAAATAAAAGCCAACCAAGAGAAAAAGGCAAGAAAACCTTCCAACCTAAACTCATCAACTGATCATAACGAAAACGAGGAAGAGCTGCCCGTGCCCAAATAAATAAAACAACGAAAATAGACAGCTTTAAACCAAACCAAAGAGAACCTGGAATGAATGTGAACGGTATGATATTAAAAAGAGGTAACCAACCACCTAAAAAAAGAATAGCGGTTAGAGCACTCATTAACAACATGTTTGCGTACTCACCTAAAAAGAATAAGGCAAATCCCATTGCAGAATATTCAACATTATATCCAGAAACTAATTCAGCTTCTGCTTCCGGTAGATCAAAAGGGTGACGATTTGTTTCTGCCAATGCAGAGATAAAGAACATCACAAACATTGGTGAAAGTGGTAAACAATACCAAACTTCTTGTTGCATTAGAACGATTTCTGATAGATTAAACGAACCAGCACAAAACACAATAGTTACCATTATGAAACCAATAGAAACTTCATAAGAAACCATTTGAGCTGCGGATCTAATAGCACCTAAAAAAGCATACTTAGAATTACTAGACCAACCAGATGTTAAAATACCATAAACACTTAATGATGAGACTGCAAATAAATATAAAATTCCAATATTAATATCTGCTAATACTAAACCCTCACCAAAAGGAATAACAGCCCAACCAATTAAACTTAAAATAAAAGTTACCATTGGAGCAATAATGAAAACAGTTAAGTTAGCACTACTAGGCAAGATTGTTTCTTTTACAAATAATTTTAAACCATCAGCAACAGCTTGTAAAAGCCCAAAAGTTCCAATAACATTTGGACCGCGACGACGCTGAATCGAACCCATAATTTTCCGCTCGGCTAAAGTAAAAAAGGCTACAGACAGTAGTAAGGGTACAACTACACCTAATATTTTTAATATAATAATAAATACTGTGAAAATCATCTAAAAAGAAAGTTTAATAAAAGTTTGAATTTTTATTAATCTGTTAAAAAATTATTTAAAAATTAAATCCTATACCAAATAAAAACTCTTAACTAATATAATTTTTGAAAGAATTTCGGAAATTTTGAGAACATTTTGCCATTGTTAACGACGAAAAACAAGCAGAATCAGTCATGTAAAAGTCATTTACAATAGCCGATAAAGGAGAATTATAGAAACAAAAACTTGAACCATCACTATTATAAGAACCATTATTTACACAACTTAAAAGGAAATAATTGTGGAAAGAATTTTGCTCAATAGTATCAAGTTTAAGCTCGTTTAAAAAACTGCCGTTTAGACTATTAAAATCGTCTTCAACAAAAGTTTTGCTATAAAGCTCTTCTTGACCACCAAAATATTTGGTAGATGATCGCATAATTGAAAAAAACAAAGAAACAATTTCTTTATCTCCTTTAGAAAAACCAGGCCCTGATAAAGCTTTGCCAGTCTTTTGAGGACGTCCTTCCATATTTAAAAAAGTAGTTTCCTTTTCTAAAGAAGAAAGAGTTGGCAAAATTAAATTAACATAAGCTGGGTTTAAAGAACTATGACCAGAGAAGTTTTGATAAACTGAAAATAACTTATGCGAATTATCCACATTATACTTATTTACCAGTTTTAACGGCTCTAAAGCAGGAATTAAAGATTTAATAGAATTATTAACCCCTGAAATTTTAGAAAGACGTTTATTTCTCTCAAGCCACTCCCAAACCCAACTATTTTCAGAAACACCTACCATAAATAAAAACTTACTATTTTTTAAACTTTTTTTACTAACCTTTGGTAAGTTTAAAAATGCCGAACCACTTTGGTTAGGTAAATTAGTTAAAAAACTAGCAGTATTTTCTGAAGATAAGTTCATATTAGAATAAGTGTTTGTATGCAATGAAAAATTCATGCTTTCAGGCTCACGAATAACATCAAGATTAGTTGACAACTGATTTAAAACTTGTTGAACAGAAGAACTATCATTTCTAGAAAGTAAACCAGCACCATAAAGAATAACAGGACGTTTTGCCTTTTTCAATTCTTTACACAACGGATGGTTTCCTTCAGAAAGCTGAATTAAACTGTTTAAACCAACACCAAAAGAAGATGTTGAATAAGTTAAATCATAAGGAGTACCGAAGTTAACAACCTTAAAGTTACCTAATCGTGATCGTTTTCGTAAGCGAGTATTAAATAAAGAAGCTTCTAACCGAGGATTAGTACCAACTAAAACACAAAAATCACTATCCATAATACTAGCAATTGACATGTTTAAGTTGCAACCAGAACTAAAGTTAGTAGATGACATTTGATTATAATCCACCCCTACGTTACTAATACCAATATTATCACCTAAAAGTTTTAAAGCAGATAATGTTTCAAAATCTACAGAAGATCCACACATTACTGTTATTTCATTAGGTGAATAAGATTTTAATAACTTAGATATCTTTTTTTGTGCATCTACCCAATTTAAAGAGTGTAAAAATTTAGAATCACTTAAATAAAGATTATCTAAACGTTGTGATTTTAAACCATCAAATGAAAAACGTGCCTTATCAGACAACCATTCTTCATTAATATCATCATTTAGCCGTGGTAAAACTCGAACAACTTCAGTTTCTTTAAAATCAACCCGAATATTAGAACCTACACCATCGGTAATATCAACTGAATCTACTGTTTTTAATTCCCAAGGACGAGAACTAAAACTGTAAGGCTTTGAAGTTAATGCCCCGACAGGACACAAATCAATTACGTTACCAGATAACTCAGATTGAAAAACTTTTTGGATATATGTACCAATTTCTGTTTCACGACCTCGATTAGTTGTCCCAAGATCTTCAACCCCAGCAACTTCTAATGCAAATCGCACACAACGAGTACAGTGAATACAACGGGTCATAATTGTTTTTATTAAAGGACCACAATTTTTATCCGAAACACTTCTTTTGTACTCATAAAAACGGCTTCTATCAGAACCAAAAAGGAAAACTTGATCTTGTAAATCACACTCACCACCTTGATCACAAATAGGACAATCTAAAGGGTGGTTAACTAATAAAAACTCTAAAACACCTTCACGAGCTTTTTTTACTAATGGAGACCCAGTAAAAATCTTCATGTTATTAGCAACCGGCATAGCACAAGATGCTATCGGTTTTGGAGCTTTTTCAATCTCAACTAAACACATTCGACAATTACCAGCCACTAGTAAACGCTCATGATAACAAAATCGTGGAATTTCAATCCCAACAGATTCGCAGGCTTCTAAAACACTAGAATTAAATGGTACTAAAACTTCTTTATTATCAACAAAGACTTTAACCATAGCTTAATTTCTAAACTTTGAACACTAATTAAAGAAAAAACTAAATTTTATAGCTTTTTCGAAAAAATAGGTTCTATATAATGAATACTTTTATTAGGATCTCGAGCAACTTGTCGGAAAATAAACTGTTTATGAACACTTTTCTTTTCAAATTCTAAAGTAAGAACAATAGCACCTACCATAGCAACTAACAAAATCAGCCCTGATTCTAAAAAATACAAAAAATAGTGCGTATATAATATTTGCCCTAAAGCTCGTATATTTGAAATATAATCAATTTTTGTTACCCAACCAATATCATATAAAAAGAAATCTAGGTTATTAGTTGAAATTGCAATACTTTGGCTCACATTGAACAAAATTTCAAAACAAAAAATAAAACCTAAAAAACATCCTAAAGGTAAATACTTAAGAAAATCACCTTTAACTTCTGATATTTTAATATCTAACATCATTACAACGAACAAAAACAGAACTGCGATTGCCCCCACGTAAATTATGATAAACATTAAAGGTAAAAAATCCAATTCACTTAAGAAAAGTAAACCAGACACACCCAAAAAAGTTAGTATTAAAAATAGTACGGAGTGAACAGGGTTTCTGACACTAATTACCATAAAACTTGAAATTAACGTTATTGAAAAAAAAATGTAAAACATAAAATTGTTTTAAAAACTCAAAACCGTAATGGTGAGTTTGTACTCATATTTTTATTTAAATTAAAAATAAATGTAATATTATTTATTAAATTCGAAAGACTTTATAAGAATAAACTATATCTTAAACTGAATATTTTATCCCAAAAAGAAAAAGGCCATATTAGAAGAGATTAAGGTGATAAAATTAGGGTTCACAAATAAAACAAGAATTAAAAGAACTGGAACACTTAAAATAACACTCATAGACTCAACCATTGGTTTATGGAAAATCCAATTTTCAACTTGTTCAAAATAAATAGCCTTAATTAATCTAATGTAATAAAAAGCTGCGATACAACTTATCATAATTACAGAGATAGAAAGTAAATACATACTTGAATTAATAGCAGCTAAAAATATACAAAATTTTGCATAAAAGCCAACGAAAGGAGGAATACCTGCCATTGAGAAAATTATCATAGAAGCACTAAAACCTAAAAGCATGTTAGATCTTAGCATCCCCGATAAATCGCCAATAGTATTACTTCTACTCATCTTTAACTTTTTAACATTATCCTGCTTAGAATTAGTCATTAATAAAATAACCCATAAACAAAAGCCAGTCGCCATATAAATAATAAGATAAAAAAACAACGACTGAATTCCTTCAAAGCTACCAGCAGAAAAAGCTATTAACATATAACCAACGTGACTCACGGCACTATATGCTAATAGACGTTTTAAATTTTTTTGCTTTAAAGCTGTAAATGCACCAACTAATACAGAAGTGAATGCAACTACAACTAAAATAGGTTGCCACAATATAGCTAAATTGTACAATCCATGCTCATAAAGCCGCAAAAAAAAAGTAAATATTGCAATTTTAGGAACAACAGCAAAAAAAATACTACTGCTTGTTGGTGACCCTTCATAAACATCTGGAGACCACATATGAAATGGAGCAGCAGCCAACTTGAATAGTAGTCCTACAGAGATGAAAATAATTGAAATATTAACAAGATTAATTATCTCAGGACAAAAAGAGTCATGCTCAACAAAAAAATTAACAATTTCTACTAAATTTGTGGAACCAGTTATTCCATATAAAAAAGATCCCCCAAATAAAAGCAAACTAGAAGAAAATGCTCCTAAAACAAAATATTTTAAACCAGCTTCAATTGAATAAGCAGAATCACGTTTAAATGCCGCTAAGACGTATAAACAAAGACTTTGCAATTCTATTGCTAAATAAGCTGCTAAAATATCAGAAGATCCCACTAATAGACATAGACCTAAAACAGCAAACATAATTAATACAAAATATTCAAACGGGTTTATTCTATATTCTTCGTGATAACCTTTGATAGAAAATAAAATAAAACAAGTTGATAACATTATTAAAAATTTTGCTGCGTTAGATAAATAGTCTACAATATATGTACCATTAAAAAGTGCACCTTGAGATAAAGGGTTACTTAATAAAATAAGCATACCAATAATTAGTGAAGAAGCACACATTAATAAAATACTTTTATATGTTAATGGATAATTTAGTGTTTTTGACGTTCCTACAAACGAACCAAAAACAGCAATTAGGATCCCAAAAGTTGCAAAATATATTTCAGGCAAAATCGCTTTAACTTGATTTTCAAATAGACCTGCGTATTCCACGTAATAAAAATTTAAAAAATCAGAACGATGTGATTTGAACACATGGCCTTCTGTTCCCAAAACAGACACGCTACCAAACTGCGCTACGCTCTGGCTATAAAATTACAATTAAGTAATAAAGTTTTATGTTTAATAAAAAAAAACAATCAACAGAACAAAGTTAAAAACTTTAATTATAGTTGATTACGTAATTAATATTTTCGTAAAAAATCGTAAAATATATAATTTAGTGTAATGAAATTGCATCACTTAAATAAATGCAAGTTAGGATGATAAATACATAAGCTTGAACAATTGCTACACCTAACTCTAATCCCATTAATAGGATTAAAACAAATATAGGTACAAAATGAGCAATAAATAAAAGCCCAGAAGATGACATCATGTTCCAAGCAAAACCACCAATTACTTTTAATAAAGTATGACCAGCCATCATGTTAGCGAATAATCGAACAGATAAACTGATTGGACGGAAAATATATGAAACTATCTCAATAGGAATTAAAAGAGGAGCTAACCCAAGAGGTGAACCTGGAGGGAAAAACAAAGAGAAAAAATGAACTCCATGAGTTTGACCACCAATAATATTAATACCGATAAAAGTCATTGCAGCTAAGAAAAAAGTTACAATTAAGTGACTAGTAGAAGTAAAACTATAAGGTACTAAACCAATTAAGTTTGAAATAAGGATAAAAGTGAATAAAGTAAACACATATGGGAAGAAGTTCTCACCACGTGCACCTACAATATCTTTTAACATATTTGCAATTACCTCATATAAACCTTCAACAATAACTTGCCATCGGCCAGGAACTACAGAAAAATGAGAATGAAATGCTAAAGATGACTCATTAGGACTTAATAATAGAGAGTTTACTAAGAATAAAAAACTTCCTAAACCAATCATTGTAATACAAATAGAATTTGTTATAGAAAAATCAAAACCGCCAAAGTATAAATTAATTAACGGTAAGATTTGAAATTGCTCTAATGGGCTATTTAAAAACATAATTGAAAATAAAGACTTATATCAGCAAAGAGGCTAACAAACTCACTTTTAAAAAGCGAGTCTGACGTATTTCTTTAACGATCGAACCTAAAACACGGGTTCCAATAGGTTTTTTTTGGGCGTTTAATAAAACAACAGCATTTTCATCAAATCGAATGACTTGGTTAGTGTGTTGTCTTTTTATTTGGGCTTTTGTTCTCACAACAACACCAAACATGATATTTCCTTTTTTTAAATTTAATTTCCGGCCTTTGGTTTTTTGTTTAATTTTTCGCAAAGAAACCATAACAAGATCGCCAACAGACGCTGTTCTAGACCCTCCATAAACATTTATACAAACAGCAGATTTTACACCAGAATTATCGATAACTTTGACTTTACTACGTACTTGTAACATAACTATTAAATTGTTTTTATTTAAGAATTCTAAAAATAATGAAAATACTAAAGAGAGGATTTGAACCTCCACTCCAAAAGAACTGGAACCTAAACCCAGCGTGTCTACCAATTCCACCACTTTAGCAATAATGTTTTAAAAATTGTGTATATTATGTTTAATTATTGTTTATTAACTTTTCTTACCTACTTTTAAATTGAATGTTTGCTCAAGGTTAAAAATACCTTTAGCTTTATACGCATTAAAAGGAGTAATCTTTTTTAAAAAACCAACAAAAAACATTAATCTGCTTTTGTCTTTGCCAATGACCCGCATAAAATTTTTTCGCGGACCAAAAACAATTACGCTAATACCGTTTGGAACTCTAATACTATCAAGGTGACTGTAACCAAACTTTAAAAATAAAATTTGTTTTCCATCAGATAATGTCTTAATGTAACAACGATAACCAATACCGATTACCTTTAACTTTACAACATTGGTGTTATAAAATTTTGCTAAAGATTTTTCAAAGGTTTTTGAATAGCTTAAGCTTTTTTTTGTTAAACCTTTACTATTTTTTATTAAACTTTTTGACAAAAAAGTTTTATTTTTAGAATAAATTAAGTCAGGATTGTATAAGGAATAAAAACTTCCTTTTTTATTTTCTAATTTCAGTTTATTATCAACTAATTTAACTGATTCCAACTTCGAAATTTTTATTTGTTTTATTTTGTTTAATAACATTTAAATTTTTATAATACTCCAAGCAATGCTTTACCCCCAATTTTTAAACGCTTACACTCATCCCCAGACAGAATACCTGCGCTAGTTGATAAGATTAGTAAACCTTTAGTATTAGCTAACTTCCAAATTTGTTTAACAGATAAAAATATACTGTTACTCGGTGTTGAAATAGCCACTAAATCGTTTATCAAAGGAGAGTTATTTATATACTTTAAAAAAATTTTAACTTTAGGACTTGAGTTGTTATTTGTTAAAACAGTATAACCCCCAATGTAGCCTTCTCGATATAAAATATCTAAAATAGCAACAGAGCCTATATTAAAATTAGAAATAATATAAGGACGATAAGACATTTGACCAATTTTAATTTCAGATATTAAGTTATAAATTTTACTCATAATTTTTATCTATCTACCTCACCAAAAACAATATCTTGGGTTCCGATAATAGTTACAACATCAGCAATCATATGACCTTTAGCCATAAAATCTAAAGCTTGTAAATGACCGAAGCCAGGCGCCTTAATTTTACAACGATATGGTCTGTTAGTACCGTTTGAAACTAAAAAAACACCAAACTCACCTTTAGGTGCTTCTGTTGCAGTGTAAGTTTCGCCCGAAGGTACTGTAATTGATTCTGTATAGTGCTTAAAATGATGAATTAAAGATTCCATAGACTGTTTCATCTGGTTTCGAGAAGGAGGTGTAATTTTTCTATCATCAATTTTAATAGATCCTTCAGGAATCTGACTAATACACTGTGAAATTATGTTTAACGATTGCCGCATTTCACCAACTCTTACTAAATAACGATCATAACAATCACCATTTGTACCAACAGGAACAGTAAAGTCCATGTCAGGGTACACTTCATAAGATTGATTAGCTCTTAAATCCCAGTGAACACCAGAACCTCGTAACATAACACCACTAAAACCCCAATCACTTGCGTCTTTAGCAGAAACAACACCAATATCAACAAGACGTTGTTTCCAAATCCGGTTACCCGTTAACATCTCTTCCATTTCATCAATTCTAGTATGAAATTGCTCAATGAAAATATAAATATCGTCTAAAAGTCCTAATGGAATATCTTGACTAACACCCCCTGGTCTGATATAAGCAGCGTGCATTCTAGCACCAGAAACCCGCTCATAAAATTCCATAAGTTTTTCACGTTCTTCAAAAGCCCATAAAAAAGGAGTCATAGCACCAACATCCATTGCATGACAACCTACTGCTAATAAATGGTTTAACAGTCGAGTTAATTCAGCAAACAGAACTCTAATATATTGAGCACGTACAGGAACAGGACATCGTAATAACTTTTCAACTGCAAGAGAATAAGTATGCTCTTGTGCCATCATTGATACATAATCTAAACGATCAAAATATGGCAATGCTTGCATATAAGTCTTATACTCAATCAGCTTTTCTGTTCCTCTATGTAATAAACCAATATGAGGATCTGCTCGCTCAACAACTTCTCCATTTAATTCTAAAACTAAACGTAGAACACCATGTGCAGCAGGATGTTGTGGACCAAAATTAATTGTAAAGTTTTTTACCTTTCGTGATAGTTCACTTTTTTTTAAGTTCACAGGTTTTTTTTTATAAATTTGAATAGCTGATTTTTCAGCAATAATTATTAAAAATTTTAATAGAAAATTAAGTATATTGTTAAAAAAGTATTTAAATCCTTAAGAAATAGATACTAAGTTTAAATCTTGTAAGACATTAGTTTTGATTCTACAAAACCTAATAAAGGAGTCACAACTAAAAAGAACATGAAGTAAATAACTGTAAACAGCTGACCTACCTCAATATATGGAGTTTCAACAACTTTTTGACCAACCCAACCAAGTAAAAGAAAATCAGCTACGAATAACCAATAAATTACACGGAAAATTGGACGGAAGTTAGGACTTCGAACTTTTGAAGAATTTAAGAAAGGTAATATTAAAAGAACTACAATAGCACCAAACATAGCTATAACACCTCCTAACTTATCAGGAATCGAACGTAAAATTGCGTAAAACGGTAAAAAATACCATTCTGGTACAATATGCGCCGGAGTAACCATAGGGTTAGCAGGTAAATAGTTGTCTGGATGTCCTAACAAGTTCGGATAATAAAATAAAAAAACAGAAAAAAATACAATAAACACTAATAGTGAAAAGATATCTTTAATTGCTAAATATGGATAAAAAGAAACCCGATCAACATAGCTTTCTATTCCTAAAGGGTTGTTTGAACCATCTTTATGTAATAGTGCGATGTGCATTATTGCCATACCAGAAATTACAAAAGGTAGCAAATAGTGAATACTAAAGAAACGGTTTAAAGTTGCATTATCAACTGAAAATCCTCCCCATAGCCATTCAACAATAGCTCCTCCTACAAAAGGAATAGCAGATACTAAGTTAGTAATAACAGTAGCACCCCAGAAACTCATTTGTCCCCAAGGTAATACGTAACCCATAAATGCAGTACCCATCATAAGAAGGTAAATAACTACACCAGAGCACCATAATGCTTGTCGAGGAGCCATATAAGACCCATAATAAATACCTCGAAACATATGTGTATAAACTACAATAAAAAACATAGAAGCACCATTCGCATGCATATATCGAATAAGCCATCCATTATTAACATCCCGCATAATATGCTCAACACTACTAAATGCTAAGTCTACATGAGGAGTATAATGCATAGCTAAAAAAATACCTGTTAACAATTGAATTCCTAGACACATTCCAGATAAAAAACCGAAACTCCAAGCATAAGTAATATTAATAGGAGTTGGATAGTCTACAATATGATTATTTACAACAGATAAAATATAATCCTTATTCCACCGCATATGCGACTAATTTTTTTTTGACTTGTTTTTAATCATGTTAACAGAGTTTATTAATTGTTTTTTACTCGAAGGAGTAGAAACAATAGTATTGTTAATGTTTAATTTAACAGTATTTAAGTTGTTTGAAAACACAGAGTGTAATTTATTTAACTTATTTTTTGAAAAATTAAACCCATAAAAAACTCGTCTTTTTTTTTTAAAGCGATAAAACTTATTATTTTGCTTTAGGCCAAAATTCTTTTTTAGGAAACGCCATTTTAAATTATTGAATAAAATAAATTTAGATGTTCCCCATATATTTTCTTTTAACCTAGTAAAAATTTTATATCTTGATTTATAACGTGAAACGCCCATATTTATAATATGTTAAGTAAATTAATGTGTAAAGGAAGGAATTGAACCTTCGACCTTCAGACCATGAACCTGATAAGCTAACCACTGCTCTACTTTACATGTAAAATTTTAAAAAGTAATTAAATAAAAATTAAGGAAAGTTTTACAAAAAAAACCTAAAAAGATTCTTTATTGTTTAATATCGTCATAAGCTTCTCCTTCTGCAAAAGTTACATAAACAATGTAGAAGAAAAATAAACTTGAGATTGCCGATAAGTATGAACCGTATGATGCAACAATATTCCACCCAGCGTAAGCGTCTGGATAGTCAGGAACTCGTCGAGGCATTCCTGCTAATCCTAAAAAGTGCATTGGGAAGAAGGTAAGGTTTACACCTGTGAAGAAGACCCAGAAATGAATCTGCCCTAATACTTCAGGATAACGTAATCCAGTCATCTTTCCGATCCAAAAATAGAATCCAGCAAAAATAGCGAAAACAGCACCCATAGATAATACATAATGGAAGTGAGCAACAACATAATAAGTATCATGTAATGCAATATCCACACCAGCATTTGCTAAAATAACTCCGGTTAATCCTCCAATAGTAAATAAGAAAATAAAACCAATAGCGAATAGCATAGGAGTGTCTAACTTAATAGACCCTCCCCACATGGTAGCGATCCAACTAAAAACTTTAATTCCAGTAGGCACTGCAATAATCATTGTTGCAGCGGTAAAATAAGCACGAGTATCTACATCCATACCTACTGTATACATGTGGTGAGCCCAAACAATGAAGCCTAGAACACCAATTGATAACATAGCATAAACCATTCCTAAATAACCAAAAATAGGCTTCTTAGAAAAATGAGATACAACGTGGCTGATAATACCAAAGCCAGGTAGAATTAAAATATATACTTCTGGGTGACCGAAAAACCAAAATAAATGTTGGTATAATACAGGATCTCCTCCTCCCGCAGGATCAAAGAAGGTTGTATTAAAGTTTCGATCAGTTAAAAGCATAGTAATTGCTCCTGCCAATACTGGTAAAGATAATAATAGTAAGAAAGCTGTAATAAACACAGACCAAACCATAAGAGACATTCGGTGCATACTGATACCAGGCGCACGCATGTTTAATATAGTAGTAATAAAGTTTATAGCTCCTAAAATAGAAGACGCTCCAGCTAAGTGTAAACTGAAGATAGCTAAATCTACAGAAGGTCCTGAGTGAGCTTGTACACTACTTAAAGGCGGGTAAACGGTCCAACCGGTACCTGCCCCAGCTTCAACTAAAGCTGAAGATAACAGTAAAAATAAAGCTGGCGGCAATAACCAAAAACTAATGTTATTCATCCGAGGGAATGCCATATCAGGCGCTCCGATCATTAGAGGAATAAACCAGTTTCCAAAACCACCAATCATTACAGGCATAACTAAAAAGAAAATCATTACAAATGCGTGTGCAGTCACAATAACATTATATAATTGATAATTTCCAGCTAAAATTTGACTACCCGGTTGAGAAAGTTCCATCCGAATTAAAACAGATAAAACAGTTCCCATAACACCAGAAACAGCACCAAAAATTAAATAAAGTGTTCCAATATCTTTGTGGTTCGTTGAAAAAAGCCAACGAGAACACCAGTTATAAATTGAATTAGATTGTACTTCTGAAACCATAAGGATAATAAGTTTTTATTTTTAATATAGTGTATTTACTTTCCAGTTAATTTATATGTATCACTAAATAAATTAATTCTAGAAGTAGATGAAAAAGTTTTAATTTTTGTCTTTTTCCAAAAAGGGTGAGTTAAATAGTCTTGAAATAAAACATTAACTTTTTGATCCTTTTTTTTGGAAAAATTTATACCTAAAGAAAATACTTTCCCATCAGTTGAAATAAACATTTTTAAAGGTGATGGCAATGTATTCATAATAAAAGTAATAGAGACAAATGAGAATTAAACTCAAGATTATCTCAATAAAAAAATATTTTTGAAAAAATGTGTTTAAATTATTCAAAGAAAATAATTGAAAGAAGGTTGTTAAAGTTAAACAAAGAAAAATTATATTAAAATAAATTAATCAGCTAACTTGTTAGCAACCCAGGTTATATAACTTTGTAAATTTACCGCTTCAACAGAAATCGGCATAAAACCATGGTTAACACCACAAATTTCACTACATTGTCCATAAAAATAACCTTTACGTTTAATAAATAAAGCAACTTGATTTAATCGACCAGGACAAGCATCAACTTTTACCCCAAAAGATGGAACACTCCAGCTATGTAAAACATCTGCTGCGGTTACTAGAACTCGAATGTGAGTTTGTAATGGTAAAACAACTCTGTTATCAACTTCTAAAAGACGTAAACCTGCGTTAGGTAAATCCTCTTCTTGAATCATATAAGAATCAAAATTTAAACTTTCACCACCTTCTAAAGTACTGTAGTCAGAATACTCATAACTCCAATACCATTGGTGACCAACAACTTTTAAAGTTACAGCAGGGTCAATCATTTCGTCCATTGAATATAATAGAGCAAATGATGGAACTGCAATAGCCATTAAAATAAAAGCAGGTACGATAGTCCAAACAACTTCTAATAATGTTGAGTGAGTAAACATTATTGGATTAACATTTGTCTTTTCATTATAAAAAGATAAACATCGAATCAATAGCCACATAACAAAAAGACCAACTACAACTAAATAACCCATAATATCATTATGGAAAGAAATAATACCTTCCATAATAGGGGTTGCAGGTTCTTGAAAAGTAACTTGCCAAGGTTCAGCACTTTCCATAAAAGAATGTTTTGAAGATAATATTCCAAAACCTAAAAGAAACATATAAAAATTGATTACATAAATTAACATTTTATAAAATAATAAAACTATATTTATTTGTTTTAATGAAGAATATAAGAGACATTTTTAGAACAAAAACTTTTATTTCTTTGTTCCATACTTAGAACGTGATGTACGACGTTTACTAAGTCCTCTTAAATCATATTTTCCTCTAACCAAATGATACTTTACACCAGGTAAATCTTTTACTCGACCACCTCTCATTAAAACATTGGAATATTGTTGTAATGTATGACCTTCACCAGGAATATAAGCAATTACTTTTAGTTTATTGCTTAATTTAACTTGTGCTACTTTCCGTAAAGCAGAGTTAGGCTTTTTAGGCGTTCTTGTAAAAACCTTCAAACAAATACCCTTTTTAAATGGGTTCTTATTTAATGCGGGAGTTTTTGGTCTCCGGTATTTTGGTTTTCTTATTTTTTTGCACAATTGATTTAACGTTGGCATTTCTTACAACAAGGGAAATAATACTGTATTAATGTTAATACAGAATTACCCCTTAATATATCAATAAAGTCAATTAATCTTATTTGTTATAAAACAAAATAAACTTTTAAAGAAAGAATTTATTTGTCTAAATAGATAGGACAATATTCCCCCTTTAACTTTTTAATGTATTTATTATATATATAATAATTATAAATATAAATGAAAATCCTTTTTTAGAAAATTATAAAACTTGAATTAAAAAGTTATAATAATATAAAAAAATTCAATAAAAGATTGAGTAATCTTATATAAAGAAATTATAGGTTGATATTATATTGTTAGAAATATATATTATAAAGAATATTTAATAGTCTTCTTTATATTACTTATATTATAATAACAATATAGTACAGTTTGTCCTTTTCTAAAAGCTTTCTTTTGTTTATATTTATTTGTTGTTATATATATAATAAATATATTAAAAATTTTAAGGGAAATTATTTTGTTGTTTATTTGGACAATAAACTTTTATCTTAGAGTTTTTAATTAGTTATATTTTATAGGAGGATAGTTCAGTTGGTAGAACATTGGTCTCCAAAGCCAAATGTCGGGGGTTCGAGTCCCTCTTCTCTTGTCCGTTCTTATTAAAATGAAAAAAAACAAATTTATTTGGGATCAAAAAAAAATAACACCACAATTGCTTAAGTCTAAAGTTTATTTTGGTTCTTCTGTTGTAGATTGTAATCTCCAGATGAAACCTTATTTACTAGGCCAAAGATTCGGTTTATGTTTTTTCAATGTTGACTATATTATTGTTCAATTAAGACAATTTTTTCGTTTATTAGTTAGCTTAACAGGATCAAAACTAAAAGTTAAGAAGCCTACCATTTTATTTATTGGTTTTCCAAAGTATCTGTTACGAAAATTAATAGATACTACTAAAATCAAAAATTTATCTTATGTAGCTTATGAGAATTGGTTTCCTGGTATACTTACTAATGGTTTTTTAACCCGTAAAATTATTAAAAAAACAGTAAACGATGTTTCAGTTGATCAACGTAGTATTAAAAAACGTAAACAGTTTTTATCTAGTTTTCTAGATACAAAACAATTATATAAGAAACCTTCTTTAATAATTATTTTTAGTTTAAATAAAAGTAACCAAAATATTGTTAAAGAGGCTCATGTTCAAAATATTCCTGTTGTTTCTTTTTTAAATTCTTGTGATAGTCTTAATTTAGTAGATTATCCTGTCCTAGGGAATTTAAAATCGATAGAAAGTAATGTTTTATATTGGGGGTTGATTAAAGAGTCTCTAAAAGGATAATATAAAATTGCTATAAGCTTTTTTTATTGTTCTATTTTTTAAAAAATGAAAACAAATTTCAAAACAAATAAAAATTTAAATAAAAAAGAAAATATTTTTAAGTTAACAAAGATAAAAAAGTTATTAAGCCATAAAAACTATTTATTTTTTATTGTTAATAATTTCAAATCCCAAGAATGGGTATCGATTCAAAAAAAGTTTCAAGATAAAAACTTTAAAGTCAGCCTAATTTCAAAGCATAAAAGTGAGGCTTATATGTCAACTTCCCCTAAACTTTCTTTCTTAAAAGAACCTTTAGGTGGTAAGTTTGCTGTAGTTTACCCGCTTAATGATTTTGATGACAACCCTAAACATATTATGGACAACTTAGACACTTTATTAAAAGTTGATCCGAAATTAATTTGTTTAGGTAGTGTTTTATTGGATTCGTTTCATTCTCTACATGAAATGGTTCGTTTTCAAAAGCAAAGTAAGAAGGATACTACCTTTCTACATAGTTTTTCTAATGATTTATTAAAGGCAAGAAATTTTTCTGTTTTAAATAATGGAATTGGTGCAAATTTCAATTCTAATTTAACACTTTTACAGACTTCTTTTTTTTCTTTAATGCAAGAATATAAAAAAACTAAAATTTAATTCTTTATTCTTTAGTAGCTCAATGGTAGAGCGACCGACTGTTAATCGGTAGGTTGTAGGTTCAAATCCCACCTAAAGAGGTTTTTAAACAAAAAATAATATGTGTAACTTTATTGTTGTTCTTTCATAAAATTTATTTTAAATAAATTTAAGGGCTTATAGTTCAGTGGTTAGAACGTACCGCTCATAACGGTCATGGTCGTAGGTTCAAATCCTACTAAGCCTAGTTAAAAATTTATGGTGTTTTTTAATGCTATTAATTAGATAAATATATATAATTACGTTATTAATATACGTTAATTAATACTATTTGAGTTTGATCCTGGCTCAGAATGAACGCTAGTGGCATGCTTTAACACATGCGAGTTTAATGATTTTTTCATAGCGGACGGGTGAGTAATTAAATAGACAAAATGCCTTTCAATTTGGGATAAATATTTTGAATTATCATTAAAAATACTTTAATTAGTATTTGTACGAATACCAAATAAAATACAAAAAAGAATAACTTTCGTTGGAAGATTTGTTTATTTAGGATTAGGTTGTTGGTTAATTAAAAGCTAACCAAGCCAATGATCCTTAGTTGGTCTGAGAGGATGGCCAACCACACTGGGACTGAGACAAGGCCCAGGTTTTATAAAAAGCCAGCAGTGAGGAATATTGGACAATGAGCGAAAGCTTGATCCAGCAATGCCACATGGGTGATGAAGATTTATAGATTGTAAAGCCCTTTTGTCGAAGAAGATAATGACAGTATTCGAGGAAGAAAGTCCCGGCTAAACTTCGTGCCAGCAGCCGCGGTAATACGGAGGGGGCGAGCGTTATTCGTAATGATTGGGCGTAAAGGGTTCGTAGGCTGTTTTTGGGAGTTTTAAGTAAAATAATAAGGCCTAACCTTATTCATATTTTTAAAACACATTAACTTGAGTTTAACAGAGGAAAGTGGAATTTTATATGTAAGGGTAAAATCTAAAGATATATAAAGGAACACCAATAGCGAAGGCAACTTTCTGGGTTAAACTGACGCTGAGGAACGAAAGTATGGGTAGCAAATGGGATTAGATACCCCAGTAGTCCATACCGTAAATGCTGGATATTCGTATTTGGGTTAATAACTTTGATACTAAGCTAACGCGTTAAATATCCCGCCTGAAGAGTACGATCGCAAGATTGGAATTCAAAGGAATTGACGGGGGCCTACACAAGTGGTGGAGCATGTGGTTTAATGCGATAATACGCGCAAAACCTTACCAATTCTTGAATACTATTTTAAAAATGTTTATTTGAGATAAACATAAAATAATACAGATGTTGCATGGCTGTCGTCAGCTCGTGTCGTAAGATGTTTGGTTAAGTCCTTTAACGAGCGCAACCCTTATTTATTGTATAATTTAACAATAAAAACTGCCAATGATAAATTGGAGGAAGGTGAGGAAGACGTCAAGTCCTTATGGCTCTTATGAATTGGGCTACACATGTGCTACAATGGTAAATACAAAAAGAAGCAATATTTCATAATGGAGCTAACCTTTAAAATTTATCTTAGTTCGGATTGTAAACTGCAACTCGTTTACATGAAGGTGGAATCACTAGTAATCGTGGATTAGTATGTCACGGTGAATATGTTCCTAGGCCTTGTACACACCGCCCGTCGCATGCTGGAAGTTTGTTTTACTCAAAGCATACTAAGTTTTACCTAAATATTCTGAAAATTGATTTTTAGAAAAATTAGTTTCAAAAAGTTTTTGTAGACTTATATGTTAAAGTAATATAAGTGACTAGGATGAAGTCGTAACAAGGTAGCCGTACAGGAATGTGTGGCTGGAATAAAAAAATATTTAAAGTGTATAATAATAAATTGTTTTATTGTGTGTATTTTGCGCGAGATAAG
>Ga0209711_10000599_pt1 | contig 36433 bp, 39 predicted proteins | sample ArcticOcean_MG_C_7_FD_187441 | JGI IMG/M metagenome (GOLD analysis project Ga0209711, IMG submission 187441) | Marine microbial communities from western Arctic Ocean - ArcticOcean_MG_CB11_88 (SPAdes) (version 2) | ecosystem: Environmental > Aquatic > Marine > Oceanic | place: Arctic Ocean...
CACTTTCCATACTTTTAAAGGTTACCTACACTCCAATTCTACGTCCAATAAGAAATTAAGTCAGTTGATTTCACCCTTCTGGATTGCCGCGCTTCGCTCGCAATGACGAGGAATTGAAAATTGAATGGAGATCAGTCACGTTTTTAACCAGTTACCCAAATAAGGAATGCAATGGGGCGATTGGAAATTAAAATTTTCTAAGAAGTTTTTGTGATTCTGATTTTTTTGACACGCAGTGCAACTCGTTCTATTAAAAAATAAAAATTTACGAGTCAAGGTAAGCGTACTTCCTGTACGTGCGTTTCAAAAATATCAGAATTGCGAAAAATTCAACGAAAAGTTTGATTTACAACGACCAATTTATCTGCCTCGACTGTGTTGGCGCCCTGCAGATCTCTCTTTTGCTTCTATCATCGCAGCCCAGAAACCTTTATCTCCTCTTTTATTAAGACTTTGCGCCGACTGCACTAGATAAGTTAATTTTTGTCCTAAAATCATTGAAGTCCAAAATCCAACTGGTTTAACTATATCAACTATTTGTGACTCATTTAATTCCTCATTGGCGAGCTTTTGATCTTGAGATTCAATAATTTCATATGTTGAGCTTGCATTTTCTTGTCTCATTTTTTGCTCGCGCATCTCAGCCTTCATTTGTGAATTTGCTTTTGGAATATCAAGCTTCTCCCTCATTCTCTCTTCTTCTTCTTTTATGAATCTTTTTCTATGTGCAGGCAGGATTTTCTTACTTACCTTTTTCAGCGCTAAATATTTTTTATAAGATTGATTAATTAAGAATAATGAAATTACTCTAAGAAAAGCTATACTAGCGAAAACGAGCACGAATATTATCAGCAAGATAGGTAAAACTTTTTCAACAAATTCCAAAATTTCCATATTTTTTTAGCCGCATTTTTCTTTTAATAAATAATAGGACTCCTTAAATCCTATTAAAGAATAAGTATCTATACCATATTTACCTTTTTTCCCATCACCGCGCACAATAAAATCGTCAAATTTTTGCATCTCTTTAATAATATCAATATCTTCATTCTTATCATTAGACCATGCTAGAGCGTCATGTGGGAATAAATAAAACTTTTTTGAGCGGAAAGAAACTTCAACATCCATTGAATCATCATAAATAAAACCAGAAGATACACTAAGCTCATCCGCATCATTTTTAATCTCTGTTACCATAAAATAAGACTCGCCTCTTTTAAGTAAGTTATCTTTTTTTGCGATCGGATAGGAAATCGTATAACAAACTATTTGATCACCACGATCAACTCTATATACACTCCAATCATGGAATTTACCAAGTAAATCCTGCGACCAAGCAATCCTTGCCGACAAGAAAACTATAAAAAGCAAAAAAAATGTGATTCTAAGAAATTTCATAACTTGACTTTTAGAGCAAAAATATAATTATTAAGTCCTCATTTATCGAACCAGTTTACGAACTAGTTGATAGTGATAGTTGTTTTACATTTAAAGAAATTCTTTTACAACGTGAATTAGGAATAAAAACATTTCAAATTTTAGCAAAAAATAAGCCAAAATAAGGTAGGATATGGAATGGTTTTTATTCCTAATTCACGTTTCAACTTAAAAATTTAATTATTTCGTCAATGTCTCAAGCCGAACATGGTAAACATAATCCTCTTGCCCAATTTGAGATCAAAAAAATATTTGATCTTGAAATAGCCGGTATAGATGTAAGTTTTACCAACTCATCTCTTTATATGGTTATAGCCACTGCGGCTGTAATTTTCTTTATGCTTTTTGCAACTAGAAAAAAGTCTATAATACCATCAAAACTACAAGTAGTCGCTGAATCTATTTACAACTTTGTAAAAGATATGACGGATAATACAATTGGACCTGATGGAAAAAAATTCTTCCCTCTAATATTCTCGCTATTCACTTTTATTTTATTGTGTAACACTATCGGGTTAACTCCATATAGCTTTACTTCGACTAGTCAAATTGCCGTGACTATATCTTTAGCCATGGTGTCTTTCTTAACTGTGTTGATTTATGCAATCTATAAAAAAGGCCTTTTGGGTTTCTTCAAAATGTTCTTACCTGCAGGAGTTCCTCTTTGGATGGCCCCGGCAATATTTTTTATTGAATTATTCTCATTCTTAATTCGACCAATCACATTGTCTGTTCGTCTTTTTGCGAATATGGTTGCTGGCCACGTATTATTGAAAGTAGTTGCTGGTTTTATAATCTCTCTTGGAGTTATCTTTGGAACGCTACCATTCGCATTTAGCGTCGTGATGATCGGATTTGAATTATTTATAGCTTGCTTACAGGCTTACATTTTTACTATTTTAGTTTGTGCATATTTAGGCGAAACTAGTAGTGAGCATTAATTTTAATATTCTCAGCTCTTACATCTACAGGAGCTGAACTTCCCGACCAATGGGCTTTTTAAATTGTAGATAAACTTTAATTATACGAAACTATGTCAACTGAAATCGCAACCGAAATCGTTAATAACTACGACACATTCAAATATATTGGTGTTGGTCTTTGCTCAATCGGTATGGCCGGTGCAGCATTAGCAATTGGAAATATCTTCGGATCTTTCTTCAATTCACTTGCAAGAAATCCATCTGCAGCTCCAAAATTAGAAAAATATATCTATATTGCTGTTGGACTAGCTGAAGCTATGGGTATTTTTGCCGTACTTTTGGCATTCCTAATAATGTTCTCATAAATTTACACAGTGGCAGGCGTTTAGGCGTCTGCTACTAACGTGCTAACTAAACTAACTGACTCTCATGCCGCAATTAGATTTTACCACCTATTCATCGCAAATATTTTGGTTCATAATTTGCTTTAGTGCTTTATTAACTATCGCCAGCAAAATTATCTTACCGAGAATCACGCAGATCATAAAAAATAGACAGGATCTAATAGACGCTGATGTTAAAAGATCTCAAGAACTACAATATACTCTTGATCTATTAACTTCTCAAACAGAAGAAATAAGAAAAAAAGCAAATGGCACTTACAAACTAAAAATTGAAGAAGTTAATAAAGAAGCTGCTGCCAACAGACAAAAGCTATTTGACAAAGTCAAAACAGATATTGAAAATAAAACAAAAGAATCAAGAGCTAAGTTGCAAAATTTCGTAAAAGAAATTGATTCAAAAGCTCAAGAATCGACTAAAGACTTAATAAAACAAATTAGAGATAAATTAATATCATGATCCTTAACGAAAAATTCTGGCTTGCCATAGCGTTTTTAACATTCGCTATCATTATAATAAAAATTATAGGCAAAAACGTTGTTAGCTCCCTTAATGAAAAGTCTCAATCTATCAAAGACTCAATAGATGATGCTAAAAAAGCGAAAGACATGGCTGAAAAGATTCTTGAAGATGCTAAAAAATATAGCGAAGAGTCAAAGTCTTATGCTGACAAATTAATAGCTGACGCAAATAAAGAAGCGGAAAAATTAGCTAAAAAAGCTCAAGAAGAAATTGATGATGAAATTTCTAAAAAAACTTCTGCAGCAATTAAAAGAGTTGAGATAGAACAAGAAGTTACTATCAAAGCTGTTAAGAAAAAAATCGTTGAGAATGCTTTAAAAGTTCTTTCAACTAATCTAGCATCAGACGTGTCTGATAAAGAACAAGAAAAGCTTCTAAGCAAAGCTAGTAGTGATCTTGAAAAAATATTGTAGTTCTAACTAGTTTCGAACTTAGTAGCACAATACAAAAATTATAATACATGAAATTCACCCTATCTTGGCTCAAAGAATATCTTGATACTCCGTCATCTCTTGAAGAAATCTGTGACAAACTTACAGAAATTGGACTTGAAGTTGAGTCATGTGAGGATAAAGCCAAAGATCTTGATAAGTTCAAAGTTGCTAAAATAGTTTCCGCTGGACCAGTTGAGAATTCTAAAAAACTCCAAATATGCCAAGTACGTACCGCCGATAGCAAAGATCTTCTGCAAGTAATTTGTGGTGCCAAAAATGCTAGAACAGGTCTCAAAATAGCATTTGCTCCAATTGGATCGATCATTCCATCAAATAAAATGCAGATCAAAAAAGCAAAATTAGCTGGGCTAGAAAGTAATGGAATGATTTGTTCTGGAGCAGAATTAAATATATCTGAAGAATCTGAAGGAATTATCGAAATTGACGATAATATTGAAATTGGCACTAAAATATCTGACGTTTTCAATATTGGTGACCCCGTAATAGAAGTAAATATCACGCCAAATAGAGGTGACTGCCTTGGAATTTATGGAATAGCTCGTGACTTAGCCTCTACTGGAATTGGATCATTGAAAAAATTAGATATTCCAAACCCAAAAACCTCATTTGAATTACCAATAACCATCCGCAGTGAAGCAGGACAGTCTTGCGGAAAAACATCATTTTGCCTAATCAAGAATGTCAAAAACCAGCCCTCTCCAAAATGGTTAAAAGATAGACTTGAATCAATTGGCATGAATTCAATTTCAACAATAGTTGACGTTACAAATTATGTAATGGTTTGCCTAAATAGACCAATGCACGCCTATGACTTCAACAAGATAAAAGGAAATGTCCAAATTGCTTTTGCTAAGCAAGGAGACAAATTTAACTCGCTAAAAGAAATAGAATATGAGTTAGATGATAAAATTTTAACAATTAAGGATGATGAAAAATACATCGGCATTGCTGGTGTAATGGGATCACTTAACTCAACTTCTGACCTTGATACAACTGACATATTACTAGAATCAGCATTTTTTGCTCCATCAGATGTTGCTCACAGCGGCAGGAAGTTAAATATATTGTCAGACTCTAGATTCAGATTTGAAAGAGGAATTGATGAGTCGTCTAGTATTGATGGAATTAACTTGGCTTGTAAATTAATTACAGAAATTTGCCAAGGAGAAGTTAGCAACATAACATCCATAAATGAGCAAGTTCAAAATAAAGAATTAACCTTTGATCCAGCTTCAATTGAAAAATTAACTGGAATTAAAGTAACCCTAGATGAAATAAAACAGATTCTAACTAGCTTAGAATTTCAAAGCGAAGCACAGCAAAACTTACTAAAGATAACTATTCCTACACATCGCCACGACATCACATTCACACAGGATATTATTGAAGAAGTAGTTAGAATTTATGGCTATGATAAACTAACTAAGATGGCACCAAAAAATCTTGATTGTGATAATATTAAAAAATCCACTAATCAAAGATCTAACCTCTTAAATAAAGTCAGAAAAACCCTTACCCAAAGTAATTTATTTGAAGCAATTAACTGGTCTTTTGTAAATTCTAAACTTCTAAAAGATTTTAACTGCGATCAAAAAGAAGAACTAACGCTCCAGAACCCTATTAGCTCTGAGTTAAATTATATGAGGCCAAACCTCGTAATTAATTTAATAGAAAATTACAAAAGGAATTACCTAAAGAACTGCCCTAACCTATCTTTATTTGAAATTGGCAATATCTTTAATCATGACCAAAGCGGTCAAGTTATGATTTCTGGACTCAGAGCAGGAAGAAACGAAGAACCAAATCACTATAGACAAGATAGAAACTTCGACATATTTGATGTAAAAAAAGACTTATTTGAAGTAGCTGCAATTTTTGGTCTAAATCCGCAAAGCCTACAATATGATACTAACTCCAGCCCTAAATATTACCACCCGGGCAGATCTTGCACTCTTAGATTAGGAAAGAATATCATCGGCTATTTTGGTGAAATAAACCCCAAAATAACTAAGAAATTTGGTGTTAAAACTAGAGTTAACTGTTTCGAAATATTTGTCGATAACCTGCCAAACAAAAACAAAGCTAAAAAGAACAAACCATTAATTATAAATGACCTTCCAGAAGTAGAACGCGACTATGCATTTATCGTAAAAGAAGAAGTGAAGATTGATGATCTAATCAAAACTATTTCAAAAACCAATAAAGACATTATTTCTGACATCACCATCTTTGACATCTATCAAGGTGATAATATTGTAGATGACCATAAATCAGTGGCTCTAAAGGTAAAAATACAGCCCGTAAGTCAAACCCTAACTTCTCAAGAAATAGATGAGATAAGCCAAAAAATCATTTCTGAGATCACCAGTAAATTCAGCGCTACATTAAGAGATAGTTAGGGATTAAATAGAAATTAAATTTTATAAATTTACAACCAATAAAAACCCAAATTACTTCCTAACTTTTCTAGGTAAAATGAAGAAAGTATCTTCTTGAATTCCACCTTCCATATCAGTTACTTCTACTTCCACTCCAACAATTTCCTTAATTTTAGCTATTACATCTTGTACAAGTACCTCAGGTGCTGAGGCTCCAGCTGTAATACCAATCCTCTCAGCTTTTGCTAATAACTCTTCTTTAACGTCTACCGCCCCGCTAACTAGATAAGAATTAATCCCGCATTCCTCGCCTAAATCTCTTAATCTATTGGAATTTGAGCTATTTTCGGAACCTAATACGATTAACAAATCTACCATTTTGCACAAAGATCTCACAGCATCTTGCCTATTTTGTGTTGCGTAGCAAATATCTTTTGTTGCTAGTCCACGCTGTAGAGTTGGGAATCTATCTTCTAGGATATCGACTATTTTTTTTGTATCATCAACACTTAGAGTAGTTTGTGTAACGTAAGATAGTTTTTCATGATCTTTAATCTCAACATTTCTGGCATCTTCTTCATTGGTCACTAAAATCACATCTTTTTTCACCCTGCCGCTAGTTCCTTCAACTTCGGGATGGCCTTTATGACCTATTAAGATTATCTCATAATTTTCATCTTCATATTTTTTTGCTTTGCGATGAACTTTGCTAACCAAAGGACATGTTGCATCAATAACTTCTAGTCCCGCATCTTTCGCATCTTCTTCTACTTTATCAGATACTCCATGAGCAGAAAATATCGTTATAGCGCCTTTTGGAATGTCGCTCACTTCATCAATAAAGATTGCGCCTTTGTTTTTTAGAGACTCAACAACAAATTTATTATGTACAATTTCATGACGAACATAAACTGGAGGACCAAACTTATTTAAAGCCTTCTCAACAGTTTCAATTGCCCTAGTCACACCTGCACAGAAACCTCTAGGTTTAGCAAGAATAATATTCATCTAAATTGTAATTTTATTATAAAAAAAAGGCCCGCCAATAATATTAGCGGACCTTAATAAAAATTACAAAATTTATTATCTATGCGATTACTAGCCTAACTTTCCAATTGGGAATCAATAAATTCTAGAACTTCATCTAATTCTTCTCTAATTTTATCAACAATTTCATTTTTAACCTTATCACTATCTTCTGGATGCTTTTGCGCATATTCCAAAACTTTGGACAAATCGAAAGCACCGATAGAAGCTGCTGCTCCTTTAAAAGCGTGAGAAGACATGTACCAAGCATTATTGTCTCTATTTTTAAGAGCTTCCTCCATTTTCTTCACATTCCTTTCGGCATTTTCGACAAAAATAACGAACAGTTCCTTTTGGAAGTCCATATCACCATCAACAATGCTTTGTAAAAATTCTACGTCTATTGCATTCTTTTCGCTCATATAGTAACTCTAACAAATTAATTATAACTCACATTGAAATCAAATTTCCTATAAACCAAATCTCTAAAGTTTTATTCTACAAATGTATAACTTTTATTTAAAATACATTTCATGATAAAATCACTGGTAAAAGTTTAAATTGTGTCATTTTTGGAAAATCATATCAAAATCTATCCTTGATTATCTTTTTGATACAATTATTCTGCCTTTAACACTGATTTTGTGTTGGTTTTATGAAATTATCCAACTCTTTAAAGGTTAATACTATAATTAATGATACTAAATAAACTCACCCAAATAATTTTTAATACTGCCGAGAAATTTATCATCTCGATCATTATCCCCATCCAAACCGTTCTCCTTAGAAGAAAAACACTTATAAGAAACAAAATTAATTGTATCGATAATACTCACCCCATCTATAAACAAAATTTTTCGCAGCTTTTTAAAAGATATAAAAATATTCAAAAGGCCAACAAGTCTAAAGAATTAGACCTTGTAGGATCATATGCCATATTCACTTACATAATTTTTATACTTGTGTTTGGCTGGATATCACTCAATATCATATTTTCTTATAGAAGTTTCTGGGCGTCATTAGATGATCAAATAAAATTCCAAGCAAGCTCCATAGAGAAATCTACTAATTCTCTAATTACCATTACCGATAACCACCTAACTTATGTAGGTAACCAGATATTAACTTTTAATAAGAGACACTCCACTATCTCTAAGTTAATAGCACAAAACCCTAATAGAAACAACGCTTGGCAAGAAAATGTTAGTTTTGTTAATAATGACCAAAGAATTATAATCACATCAGCAGGAAAACTTAGAAAACCTAAAAAACCTCAAGATTCTTATCCCTTTGATAAAACCTCAATAAATGATGGCTGGCAATTAAAAATAGGTGACGTGATTAGATCGAAAGAAGGGTCAACATCAGGTGACCTGTTACCATTAGCAATGCGTATAGATCATAGCAGACTTAAACCAATTGGAACATTCATAACTCAAATACCATTACAAAGAATTCAAGAACGCATTGGCTCAACTTTTGATAAGAACGTTTGCTACATCTTAATAAACGATAATCTAGATCTATTAGCCAAATCAAAAAATATAAAGTCACAAAATTTTACTAGAGAGATACTAGAATCAAAGAACCTCAAAGATCCTAACGCGAAATCAAAGATAGGAAATTGTGTTTTCACTCACTCCATTCAATCAGAGAAATACTCACTAACAACATTCACCGGATATCATAAAACCAATAGCTGGATCGAACTAGCTTGCGAGCTATTGACAACGATAGGTCAATTAATTGGTGTTTCCTTAATATTTCTCATCATCATTTACATATTTAAAAGCAAAAAAATCTCACCATTTGTTAATGAATTAATAGCTGCAAAAGAAGGTGCGGAAGCCGCTAGTGTCAGCAAAAGTCAGTTCCTATCGAATATAAACCACGAACTTAGAACTCCCATGAATGGGATAATAGGAATGAGCCAAGCTCTAATAGAATCTGAGAAACTAAAACCAGATGAATTAGATCAAGCAAATATAATATACAGATCAGCTGATTCTTTAATGGTTATACTGAACGACATCTTAAATTTTTCCAAAATAGAATCAAAAACCATAGATATTAAACGCATCACCTTCAGCGTAAAAGACTTAGTTGAAGATGTAGCGGATCTAATGTCAGCGTCAGCAAACTACAAAGGAATAGAAATTGTATCTAACGTCGATGATAATATACCTCACAACCTACATTGTGACGTTGGTCGTATTAAACAGATACTCAATAACCTCATAAGCAATGCCATTAAGTTCACCTATTACGGGCATATTACAATAGATGTGAACCTAAAAGAAAAAAATGGAGATCACTATTTAATAAATTTTAACGTAAGAGATAGTGGAATAGGAATTCCGGGAAAAAAGATTAAAACTTTATTCAAAGTCTTTACTCAAGTTGATATGTCAACCACCAGAAAATATGGCGGGACAGGATTAGGACTATCAATATGTAAAGAGCTTGTAGAATTAATGGATGGGTCAATTGGAGTAGAGAGCGAAGCAGAAAAAGGCTCTAATTTCTACTTTGACATTCCAATGCAGAAATCCAAAAGCAACATTGAAAGATATGATTACCACGCTGAACAAAGATCTCAGATACTTGGTAAGAATATTGTAACAATAGAGAATAACGAAGTAGTCGCCAAAAAAATAAATCAAGTTCTAGATTCTTTGCAAATTACGAATCGAACTATCACAGCGGACAATTTAGATAAGCAATTTATGTATTTATTATCTCACTGCCAGAAAAACAAAATTGACGCAATAATAATCAGCCACAATGTCAGCATTAAAGTTAATTCCATAACCCTGGCGAAAAAAATCAAGGAACATAACAAAGTAAAAAATATTCCAATCATTTGCCTAATGTCTATTCGCGACAAATTAGAAATTGGCAATAAAGGCCTAGAAAACTTTACTCAACTAGTTAATAAGCCTGTCAAAGACGTAAAACTAATCTCCGGCCTACTCTACGCTTTAAAAGAAAATTACCACAAAATAGTAGAGACTCATGATAAAAAGAAAGAAGTTGCAAAACATCAAGACAACACACTGCCAAAACTAAAAATCCTAATATGCGAGGATAATGAGATAAATATGAAGGTTGCGGATATAATTCTGCAAAGATTAGGTTTTATCATTGATAAAGCTGAAAATGGCCAGGAAGCCTTAAACAAAGTATCTAACATTACTTATGATTTAGTCTTAATGGATTGCATGATGCCCGTAATGGACGGATTTGAGGCTACTAGACAGATTAGAAATCTTGAAAGAGATGATCCGAAAAGAAAACCTGTAACAATATTTGCTCTAACGGCTAATGCTGGAGAAGAAGATAAAAATAAATGTCTTGAAAGCGGAATGAATGACTTCATCTCAAAGCCGATAAGAAAAGAAACTATTCAAGAACTAATAAAAAGATGGTTCTAGATTATCGAATAATGTCTAAGAATTCCTGATAGTGGGTATGTCTCAAATCAAAATTTTCTAAGAAGTTTTTGTGATTCTAATTTTTCTGGAAGATAAGCGTACCCAGATGTACATGCGTTCCATAAAATTAGAATTGCGAAAAATTCAACGAAAAGCTTGATTTGAGAAAGACCCATAATCAAAAAAGCAAGCAACCGGTCCAGAACCATTTCTGCCTTCTTGATATATTTTTTCTGGTATGGTACTAGAAACGAATCCTTCGTCACCATAAATAACCGGAGTGATCCCACAGTTAAAAGCGCATTCAACGTCTGTTAGAGTATCTCCGACGAACCATATTTCATCTTTTTCTAGGTCAATCCCACTACCCATTAATGCTAAATCCACAGGATTTTGTGCAGGTTTATCAAATTCAGCATCACTTGCGCCTATACAAGAAAAGAACTTATCTTGAACTCCAACTTCCTTCACCTCTTTTCTCAATGTCGTACCCACCTTGTTACTAACAACAAATTGTATAATTCCTGCACTCTCAATTTTATCAATTGATTCTCGTGCTCCATCTATCAACTCAATTCCTAAATGAATTGAGCGATATTTATTCCTGTAGAACTCTCCTGCCTTTTCCCAATCATCGCCAAATATTTCCGGAAAAGATTCTCTCATAGATTTATGAACACTACCTTTAACCTTTTCTTCACCCCAAGGCTCTTTGCCCATATAAACCATCGTTTCATCAATGGATTTAGTTATTAATGGCCAAGTATTTGCCAAAGTGTTGTCCCAATCAAAAATGATTGCCTTTGGTTTCTTAAGATTTTTAAACGCTTTAATATTTTCTTGATATTTCATCATCTATGACTGATCTCCTGGTTTATCACTAAAATATTTCTCAAATTTACCCTCAACTCCGTCAAATTCTTCTGCTTCAGGAAGCGGATCTTTTTGCTTAGTAATAACCGGCCATTTTTTCGCATATTCGGTATTAATATCAACCCACTTCATTAACTCTTCAGATTCAGGTAATATTGCTTCCGCCGGACACTCAGTAACACAAACACCACAATCGATACATTCTTCAGGATCAATCACCAGCATATTCTCGCCTTCGTAAAAACAGTCAACCGGGCAAACGCTCACACAGTCCGTATATTTACATTTAACGCAATTATCCATTACTACATAAGTCATAATCTATATACTTTTCTTAATTAAAATTTCCGTTCTTACTCGAAGTAACGAGACCCAAACAAAATAGCTAAAATAAACACCAAAGACCAGCAATAACGGTATCAGCATTGAATTAGCAATTGATACTCCCCCACTTCGCAAAATACTCGCTGGCTGGTGAAGAGAATTCCAATACTCAACTGAGAATTTAATAATTGGCACATTAATAAAACCAACTATCGATATCACAGCCGCAATCTTCTCGCCCTTTGCTTGATCATCAAAAGAATCAATCAAAATAATGTAGCCCAAATATAAAAAGAATAAAATAAGTACAGAAGTTAGTCTAGCATCCCAAACCCACCAGGTTCCCCAGATAGGTTTTCCCCAAATACTTCCTGTCACCAATGTTATTAAAGTAAAAATAAGACCAATTGGTGCAATAACTTTGGAAATCACATAAAAATAAGGATTTTTCCAAACAAATCCTGACACATTAAACACTGCCATTAATGTATAAATAAGCATTCCCATCCATGCTGCTGGCACATGTACATACATCATTTTAACGGCATTTCCTTGCTGATAATCATCCGGAGATTGAATTATCGCGTTTAGCGCAAAAATTGAAAAAATCATCATACAAGCAAAAGAAAACGGCATAAAAAACCGGAAGTTTTTCTCGAAATTTCTAAATTTAAATAAACCAAACATAAATAAACTCGTCCTGCTAAATTTTTCCTTCTAAATAATGTAATAAGAATTCCTTTTTCACCTTCTGCTCGTTACTGCTATCGAAATCCTTAACCAATAATTCATCACTTTTGGCTTCATCTTCACCAACAATAACAACGAATCTCGCATCATTTTGCGTTGCTTTTTTAAGCTGTTTCTTAAAATTAGCATTAAAGCAAAACTCAACTTCAAACCCAGAGTTTCTGAGCATTTGGGCTATAGCAAAAGCATAATGTTTTTCAAATTCAGAGATATAATTAACATATATTGGCCTAACTTTCTCAATTTCTAAGTCACACAATAGCATTAATCTCTCAAGACCAGCTGCGAAACCAATTGCAGGGACATCCTTGCCACCCATTTTTGCGACTAAATTATCATATCTACCACCAGCTAAAACTGTGTTTTGTGCTTTTTCATCACTTGTAACAAATTCAAAAACATTTGATGTGTAGTAATCTAGGCCTCTAACTAACCTTGAATTGATTTCATATTTAACTCCAAATTCACTCAGAGTTTTTAAGATATTATCAAAATTATCTTTGGCTTCCTGTGAATAAAATAAAGAAATTTCCGGTGCATTTTCTAAAACTTTTTGGTCTCCCCTATCTTTAGAATCAAGAATACGAAGAGGATTTTTTTCTAATCTCACTTTAGAATCATCAGACAGCTCGCCACTATATTTTTGCAAGTACTCCTTCAGAGCAATTTCATATTTTGCTTTAGTGTCTTCACAACCCAAAGAGTTAATCTGTAAAGTCACCTTATCTAAAATATTCAAATCCTTTAAAATACCTACAGCTAGTAAAATAACATCAACATCCAAATAAGAATTATCTTCTCCAAAAACCTCAAAATTGATCTGATTAAACTGCCTTTGTCTCCCTGCTTGTGGGCGATCATAACGAAAAACCGGACCATAGGAAAAGAATTTTCTTGGCCAAACCTGACTCAATTCTCCATTAGAAATCAGACTTCTAACAATGCCTGCAGTAAATTCCGGGCGCAAAGTAAGAAAATTCTCACCCCTATCTAAAAATTTATAAACTTCTTTTGATACAATATCAGAGGTCTCACCTAAATTTCTTTCAAATACATCACTAAACTCAAAGATAGGAGTTTGCAACTCTTCAAATCTAAATTGTAAAGACCTTTTTTTAGCAACATCAATTATTTGATTAAATCTTAATATTTCTTCACCAAACAAATCTTTGGTGCCTCTAACATTTTGGAATTTTTTATTAGACATTGAAAAATAGCTGTAAATTTAAGTTAATACCATTAATTTTGCGCCTCCAAGAACAATTTACAAGATTAAATTAACCCAAAACATCTTGTATTGACATAATGTATATACGCCACTAACATGAACTTTGAATGGGACGATAATAAGAACAAAACCAATACCATAAAACATGGGATTAGTTTTGAAGAGGCTAAATTAATTTTTGATGATACTGTCTTAACAAAAATAGACTCTAGATTCGACTACAAAGAACTAAGAAAAGTCAGCATTGGAAATATTAACGGCACAATAATAACGACAGTAATACATACGGCAAGAAATAGTAATATTAGAATAATTTCTGCTAGAAAAGCAAAAAAATATGAAAAAAAATCATATATTGAATTTTTAAAAAGAGGTCCAAATGAAGTTAAGTAAAGAATCTAAAGAGAGATTAGAAAAACTTAAACTATTAAAAGATGAAGATATTGATTGCTCAGATATTCCTGCAACGGATGAAGAATTCTGGAAAGATGCCGAGATATTTCATCCAAGAAAAAAACAACAACTCTCAATAAGACTTGACCCAGAAGTAATAAACTGGTTCAAACAGCAAGGAAAAGGCTATCAAACAAAAATAAACGAAGTACTAAAAAGCTACGTAAATCATAAAGCAAATAATTAGATTCTTTTAAATAATGACTAACAAATTATCACACCTCCGCAACTTCTCAATTGTTGCACATATTGACCATGGTAAATCTACTTTGTCTGATCGCCTAATTCAAGAATGTAGGGCCGTTGAAGATAGAGATATGAAAGCGCAGCTTCTTGATACAATGGATATTGAAAGAGAGAGAGGAATCACCATTAAAGCACAGACTGTTCGTCTATTTTACAAAGCTGATGACGGCATAACCTACACGCTGAATCTGATGGACACACCAGGGCACGTTGATTTTGCCTATGAAGTGAGTCGCTGTTTGGCAGCTTGTGAAGGTTCCATTTTAGTTGTTGATTCAACCCAAGGAGTAGAAGCACAAACACTGGCGAACGTTTACAAAGCAATGGACAATAACCACGAATTAGTCCCTGTTCTAAATAAAATTGACCTTCCAGCCTCAGACCCTGAGCGTATAAAAGAACAAATAGAAGATGTAATTGGTATTGACGCTAGTGAAGCAATATTAGTTTCAGCTAAAACCGGCGTTGGCATTAAAGAAACATTAGAAGCAGTAGTAAAAAAGCTCCCTGCTCCAGTTGGTGACCCGCAAGGAAATTTCAAGGCTCTATTAATTGATAGCTGGTACGATCCATATCTTGGCGTCATATGTTTGGTAAGAGTTATGGATGGATCAATTAAACGCGGCCAAAAAATCAAAATGTTATCAACCGGATATGACTACTTAGTTGACTCGGTAGGTTTTTTCTCACCTAAGAAAACATTATGTGATAATCTACAAGCCGGAGAAGTTGGCTTTATCAACGCACAAATCAAAGAAGTTGCTGACTGTAATGTAGGTGACACAATTGTTCTAAATACCGACGAAGACACAGAACTACTTGCCGGATTTAAAGAAAATAAGCCTGTGGTATTTTGTGGAATGTATCCAATTGACGCCTCGGACTTTGAAAAATTCCGCGACGCTCTAGGAAAACTACACCTAAATGATGCCAGCTTTGAGTTTGAAGCCGAAGCCTCTTCTGCCTTAGGCCATGGCTTCCGCTGCGGGTTTTTAGGATTACTTCATCTAGAAATAATTCAAGAAAGGCTAGAGCGAGAATTCAACCTAGACTTAATAACCACTGCCCCATCAGTAATTTACAAAGTCTTTTTAAGAAATGGTGAAGTGCTTAAAGTTCACTCCCCCGCCGACATGCCAGACCCTACTAAAATTGAGAAAATGGAAGAGCCTTGGATCAAAGCTACAATCATGACGCCAGATGACTATCTCGGATCTGTGCTTGATCTTTGTACACAAAAAAGAGGAGTCCAAGTAGAATTAACATACGTCGGAACTCGCGCCATGGTAATTTACAAACTACCATTAAATGAAGTAGTATATGACTTTTATGACCGCCTAAAATCCTGCTCCAAAGGTTATGCCAGTTTTGATTGGCAAATGGACGAATATGAACAAAGCCAATTAGCAAAGCTAGCTATATTAGTAAATAACGAACCAGTTGACGCATTATCAATCATCACTCATAAAAGCCGCGCCGAAAGCAGAGGACGTGCGATATGCGTAAAACTAAAAGACCTAATCCCTAAACAAATGTTCAATATCGCCTTGCAAGCAGCTATTGGTGGGAAAATTGTGGCTAGAGAAACAATATCAGCAATGCGAAAAGACGTTACCTCGAAATGCTATGGTGGCGATATTTCTAGAAAGAAAAAACTCTTAGACAAACAAAAGAAAGGTAAAAAGAAAATGCGCGAAATCGGAAATGTAGAAATCCCGCAAAGCGCATTCTTAGCCGCCCTAAAAATTGACGACAATTAGAATGCAAAAGAAAGCAATAATATTACTCAGCGGCGGCCTAGACTCCGCCACAATATTAGAAATAGCCAAGAAAGACGGATATGAGTGCCACGCTTTAAGTTTTTCTTACGGCCAAAAACATGAAGTTGAGCTTGAATATGCAAAAAAAATTGCCAATACTCAAAACGTTGCAAGTCACAACATAGCTAAAATTGACGTCAAAATCTTTAATAATTCATCACTAACTGACAATATCGCTGTTCCAAAAAACCAAGATTTAGAAAGTGCTGGACAACAAATCCCAAACACCTACGTTCCAGCAAGAAACAACCTATTCCTATCATACGCCCTAAGCCTGGCTGAAAGTATCGGCGCCTACGATATATTTATTGGAGTCAATGCCGTTGATTATAGCGGATACCCAGATTGCAGACCAGAATTCATCAAAGCTTTCGAAAACACCGCCAACCTTGCTACAAAAGCCGGAGTAGAAAACAACAAATTCAAAATCCAAACCCCTTTAATTTTCTTAAGTAAAAAAGAAATCATAGAAGCCGGATTTAAGTTAGGACTAGACTACTCCAACACTCACTCCTGCTATGATCCGATAGTTAAAGATAAAGAAATTTATTCCTGCGGCGAGTGCGACTCATGCCAATTGAGATTAAAAGGATTTAGCGAGGCTAAAAAAATTGACAAAATTCAATATTTACCTAAATAATCTAGAGTACGAATACAAAACATTATTTAATTTCTTCAAATAATTACTTTTATTACAATGCTGAACTTTGATTTTAATTCGGAAAAAATATATAAGCCATTTAACAACAATCTAGAAATAGATAATAGCCTTACTTATATTAAGAAAATTTTATCTAAAGATGTTAAATTTTTATATTTAGCCTTTTTATATTCTATATTAATTAGTCTTCTAACTCTTGCAGTTCCAATATCGATACAGCTACTAATTAACTCTGTAACCTTTGTTACTCTAACACAGCCCGTTATTATTTTAGGTTTGGTTTTGTTAATATTATTAACATTTTCTGGTATATTAAATATTTGCCAAACTTATTTAGTAGAGATATTTCAAAGAAGATTTTTTGCTAGAATGTCAGCAGAAATATCATTGCAATTTACAAAATCCAACTTTTCTAAGATGAAAGAATCAAACCAAACTGAGTTGGTAAATAGATTCTTTGAAGTTGTTACAGTTCAAAAACTAGTCCCACATTTTGTAACTGATAGTGCTTTATTGTTTTTACAAGTCCTATTCGGCTTAATATTAGTTGCCTTTTATCACCCTTCTCTTTTGTTATTTAATATTTTCGTAATAATTAGCGTATATTTTATATGGGCCGGATTTTATAAAAAATCAACACTTAGTGCTTTTAATGAAAGCAGAAGAAAATATGACATGGCTGGCTGGCTAGAAGAAGTAGCAAGAAATTCAGATAGTTTTAAATCTGAAGTAGCTCAAAAATATACAAGACTCAAAGTTGACTTCTTAACAAAAGAATATCTCAAGGAAAAGAAAAAACCATTTTCAGTATAAATTTAAGCAAATCATCGCCTTATTCGTACTCTATGCGCTTGCAAGCTCTATTTTACTTATCTTTGGAGGATATTTAGTTGTAATTAACAAACTATCACTTGGCCAATAGTTGCTTCTGAATTAATATTATCTGCGACTTTATACAGAATATCAAAATTCGGTAAAGATTTTGAGAATTATTACGACCTGGCAGCTTCATGCGAAAAATTATCACAATTCTATAATATTCCAACCTCGACATCAAAAGGTATTAAATTAGAAAATGTAGATTTTGATATTTCTTTTAATAAAGCACAAAAAAATCTATTTAACCAAGACCATATCTTTGATTTTACTTTTAAGGCTAACAAATCTTACCTCATATCGACCAATAATTCGTCAACTCAAGAAGCATTAACCGACCTTATCAAGTCTTACCAAACAGCTGATAAGGGTGAAATTATGTTCAATAAAACTAATATAGTCAGAATAAATCCAGAAAGTCTTCATGGACACATATCCACTATAAATAACTCTCCATTTATAGAAGGAAATTTACGTGAATATTTAACTCTTAATCTGAAAACCTGTGAAGATAACTTAGAAAAGTTATTAGATGATTTAGGAGTTCTTGATTTTATGAATGTAAATAAAATTAATCTTGATTCCAGGATTATTCCATCAGGCTGGCCATTCTTAGATAATGAAAAAATTATCTTAAAAGTAGCTAAAGCAATTTTGGAAGACCCAAAAGTTATTATCATAACCGAAATTTTCGACACGGTTAAGTATATAGATAAGAAGAAGATTCTTAACTACCTCATAAACCACACTAACGCTACGATATTGTGTTTTGCTAACTTTAGATATGATGATATTAAATTTGATAATTACTTATATATAGATTCAAACTCAAGTTCTAGCTTTAAAAATATTGGCGAATTAATATCCCATGAAAAAAAGGAGCTAAACTATGGACAATAAAGACTTAATAGATTTTAAAGAATTACAGCAAATAGACACTCCGAAGTCTTTGAAAAGATTTATCAAAATAGTTTCTTATTTTGGGATTTTAATTATTGTAATATTATCTGTAACTCCTTGGCAGCAAACCTCAAAAGGATTTGGTCATATTACAACTATAGACCCAAGTGAAAGAATCCAAAATATAAATGCACCCGTAAGTGGTAGAGTGGATGAATGGTTTGTTAATGATTCTATGCCAGTAAACAAAGGAGATAAGATTGCATCAATAGTCGATAATGATCCTTTAATATTAAGTAGACTAACGAATGAAAGAGATGCAAAGCTAAGAAAATTCCAAGTTTCTGAAATTGCTGCACAAACTGCTAAAATCAACTACAAACGACAAGAATCTTTGCACAAACAAGGTCTTAGCGCTAAAAAAGATTTCGAAAAAGCCAAAATAGAATATAAAAAACTATTATCCGCTATGGAAACAACAATAGCAGACTTAGAAATAACTAAAACCAAACTAGCTAGACAACAAACTCAAATAATTTATGCACCTAAAGATGGTTTTATTATAAAAATCTTATCAGGAAATATTTCAACTTTAGTAAAAGAAGGTGATCATATAGCTACTTTTGCTCCTAAGCTCACTAATCCGGCTATTGAATTATTTATATCAGGCAATGACATTGCTTTAGCTGAGCCAGGAAGAAAGGTTAGAATCCAAATTGAAGGGTTACCCGCAGTTCAGTTTAGCGGATGGCCAAATATGTCAGTTGGAACATTTGGCGGAATTGTAAAATCTGTTGATCAGTCAATTTCTGAAAATGGACAATTTAGAATTTTTATTGTCAGAGATCCTGAAGAAAGATGGCCAGATCAAAGATTCTTAAGACATGGAACAAAAGTTTATGGCTGGGTATTGCTAAATGAAGTTAAAATGGGCTATGAGATTTGGAGAAAAATTAATAATTTTCCACCATCATTTGATAAAGATATTATAAAAAAATGAACATAATAAAGACCTTACAAATCTTATTATTAGTTATATTCATTAACTTCTCTGTGCAAGCAAAACCACTAAAGGTGAGTGAAACACAAATTAAGAATTCTGTATTAAATAACTATCCATTAATTCTTGCTGGATATGATAAAATAGAAGCCAATAAGGGTAAGCTACAATCAAGCAATGGTGCTTTTGATATTAAACTGAAACAAGAATATCTTGATTACAGTAGAGGTTTTTATGATGGAAAAATCGCAAAAACAACTTTTGAAAAGCAGAATAATTTTCTAGGCAGTAGTGTTTACGGTGGATATCGTAAATCTTCAGGTGAATTTGAAGATTATGAAAATAAAAGAAAAACCGCAAAAAATGGTGAATTCTTCGCTGGAGTCAATTTACCTTTATTACAAGGAAGAGCAATAGATCAAAACCGACTAGGAGTTATGCTAGCCAGATATGACTTTAAAGAAAGTAAAATAGTTTTAGATAAAATAAGGATTAAAATACAACAAGATGCCCTAAAAGCTTATTGGAACTGGATTTCCACTGCCAATATTTACAAAACATATGACAGTCTTTACAAATTATCTCAATTAAGAGATAAGCAATTAAGACAAAGGGAAAAAAATGGTGATATAGCTGAGATTATAGTAGTTGAAAATAAACAAAATCTTTTAACCAGAAAAAACCAATCTATTAGAGCTTTAATGGATTTTAAGAATAGTTCTATTTATTTAAGTTTATTTTATCGAGACAACCTTGGTCAACCTATAATTCTAGATGATGAGAACTTGCCAAATATTGATTTTTCAACCAGTACGCAAGAATATAAACATAATCTTGAATCAGACATAGAAAATGCCCTTGGTAATAGAGCAGAGGTTGCTTTAATAAGGCTAAACAGAAAAAGACAGACAGCCAATCTAAATTACTCAGAGAATCTCTTGCAGCCAGAATTAGATCTTAATTTTGAAGCATCAAAAGATACAGGCTCAAGTCCCGATTCTATTTCACAAAGCAGAAACACTGTAGGTGTTAAATTCACGATCCCACTACAGTTTTCCAAAGCAAAAGGTCAGATAAAACAAGCTAGGTCAGAACTTAGTGCAATCTCCTATGAAGAAAAAAACATAAAAGATAGTATAAAAGTCGAATTAAGACAAATTCACACAAGCATAATAAATAGCACTAAAATGCTAAAAAATTTAAAAGAGGAAGTTTTATTAGCACATAGGCTAGAACAAGCTGAAAGACAAAAATTCAAACTAGGCTCAAGTAATTTCTTTTTAGTAAATTATAGAGAACAAATATCAGCAAATTCAAAAATAAAGAAAATCACTGCTTGGCAAAAACTACAAGATTTCAAAACAGACTACAAAGCAGCTCGTTTCAACTTCTAATAAAAAGTAAATGAATAAGCTATTTTAAAAAAAATACAATCGGGAATTACTAGTTTAATATTCTATGGAGAGCAGCCTTCTCTCTAAAGATCTCTGACTATTATTAACCCTACGGTCTGGCCTGCCAGCCGTAGCTCGCAAGAGCGAAGGCTGGTGGGTGGTAGAAGATTCGAACTTCCGACCTCTACGATGTCAACGTAGCACTCTAACCAACTGAGCTAACCACCCCCAAATAAACTAATAAAAGAACAAACACCTTAAATCAACGAAACATAATCCTCAAGCCACTTTTATCAATTTCAACAACATACACACAACAACAAAATATTTGATATCTTCCAAATAAACTATAATTTCGTATAAATTACCAACATTAACTACTTAACAAATGACAACTCTTTTTTCCCATCGTGGACATTTTGAGGACGGGATCCCCGACAATTCCATAGCAAGTCTAGATAAAGCTGTAGAGAAAGATTTTACAGCGATAGAATTTGATATTTGGTTGTATAAAGACAAGTTAGTAATAAACCACGATAACCCTGAAGAAAAGAAAAAAAAATCCTTTCCCAACATTGTAGATTATTTTAAATACCACAACAATCTAGAATACTGGCTAGATTTTAAAAACATGGATGAAAAAAATGTTGATGAGATTCTTTTTCTAATAAAAAGAGCAGTTCAAGAAAGTAGCATAGATTTAAATAATCTATATTTTGCCCCTTGCATAGATGATTATGCTACAACAAAAAAATTATTTGATAAAATCACAAGCCATTTTGGTGATGATGTAAATTTGGTAGCATTTTGTTGGAGAGAAGAAACTTTGGATTCTTTACAAAACTTTATGACCTCTGAAAACATCAAACGTGTTTCTATTTACCATAAACTATTAACCCAAGATTTAGTGAATCAATATGGTGGTAATAATATTTTTACCTGGACGATAAAAGATATTGAAACAATTAAATCTTTAGAAAAGCTAGGAGTAGAAAACTTTGCTACTGACGACATAACACCGTCAATGCTGGATAAAGACAAACATGTAGGTAGAAATTCTCCAACTACATTATAACTTCCGTAAATCCCGGAGACACTCCTTCACTTCCTTAAGAGATCGCTATCTTGTGCATGTAGCAGACAAAAAAAAGGCCCTTAAGGAATTACCCAAGGGCCTTTTTAAAATAAGTAGTTAAAAAACTACATGTTTTCAGAAATGTATTTTGTAGCTGTTCCCACTGTTGTGATTTTTTCAGCTGCGTCATCTGGAATTTCAATTCCAAACTCTTCCTCAAAAGCCATAACCAATTCAACTTGGTCAAGACTATCGGCTCCTAAGTCGTCAATAAAGCTTGCTTCTTCAACAATCTTTGACTCTTCAGATCCTAAATGGTTAACAATAATTTTTTTAACTCTATCAAATACTTCGCTACTAGACATAAAATTTTAACGATTGGTTAATAATATAAAGCTTTAAAGGTTATTTAAAGCCAATAAAAATACAGGTGCCAGAAGCTACTAGCCACAATTTAAATAGCAAATAAAAAATTAATAAATCCAAATAACATGACCTATTGCATAATAGCCATGATTTGAGAGCTTCTATCAATGCTGCTAAACTTGTCAAAGAAAGGAACTTTTGAAAACATTCTTTCAATAAAGTTCTTCTCTTCCTTATAAATTTTTACTTCTTTAAGAGCTAAATCTTTGTCGATATTTTGTTTTGATAAATAGTCTAGAGCTTCTTTTTTACCACCAATTTTATCAATTAGGCCAACTTTTAGTGCTTGTCTTCCAGTAAAAACTCTACCGTCGAAAGCGATTTTTTGATATTTTTTATTTATTTTTTTTGCTCTGCTATCCATAACTAGACTAACAAAGAAACTGTAAGAGTCATCAATTGAGCTTTGAATTACCTTATTAACATACTCGCTGGGATTTTCAAATAGAGACGGCGCTGCTTTTAAAGGAGAAGATTTGTAGCTATTAAATTTGACACCAACTTTTTCAGCTAACTCTGCAACATTGGGAGATTCCATAATAACGCCAATAGAGCCAGTTAGCGTACCATTTCTAGCAATGACATGATCTGAAGCCATAGCCGCCATATAACCGCCTGACGCAGCAACAGAGCCCATCAAAACAACGATTGGTTTACTTAAGGAAATATTTTTTAGATTCTCATATAAAACTTCACTTCCAACGATACCGCCGCCTGGGCTGTTGATGTTTACTAGGACCGCTTTTATTTTGTCATCTTTTGCGATTTTCTCTAGGACTTTACTGCGATATTTGTTTTGGAAAATTACCCCTTCAATATTTACTTCAGCAATAAATTCATCTCCGCTGGCAGATAATTCTGGACCGGCAAAGATGAATTTCAATGTGAGTATTATCGAAAAGATAAGAGATAATATTGCGATGTTCTTCCACTTATGTAACTTATCTTTTAGATAAATTATCGTCGCAATATTATTCTTAGACATCTTAAGTAACTATTAAATTAACAATTAAACTTAATCTTCTTTCTTTTCTTCTTTTACTTCTTTCTTAACTTTTTCTTTAACTTCCTTTTTTTCTTTTACTTCTTTCACTTCTTTCACTTCTTCGTTTTCTTCAGGCTCATCTGAAATTTTCAAAGCGTCTCCTGCGATACTACCAATTGTAGCTCCACCAGATGAAGAATCATAGATATGATTTTCGTGCTCGTCTTGTTCCATATCCTTAATAGAAAGTAGAAGTTTGCCGCTAACTTTGTTGAACAAAGTAACTTTAGCGTCAAGTCTGTCGCCTACTTCATATTTCTCAGTTTTTTGCTCATGTTTGTTTTTAGAAAGGTCTAATCTCTTAATGATAGCTTTCAAACCGTTATCAAGCTCAACTTCTAGGAAGTCCTTCTTAAGGTTAACAACAACACATGGAGTAATAGTTCCAGAATCAAGTCCTTCGATTTCTTCTAAGAATTTAGGATTGTCTAATTGTTTGATACCAAGAGAGATTCTTTCTTTTTCATAGTTAGATCCAAGAACCATAACTTTAATTTTCTCGTCTTTCTTAAAGTTCTTCAATAACTCTTCAGAATCTCCTTCAGATGTAATATCAGATACGTGAACTAAACCGTCAACTCCGCTGTCAAAACCAACGAATAATCCGAATTCAGTGAAGTTTCTAACAACACCTTCAACAACGTCACCAACTTTATGACCATCAGAGAAGTTCTGCCAAGGATTCTTGCTACATTGTTTCATGCCAAGAGAAATTCTGTGATTTTGAGAATTAATATCCAAAACCATAACTTCAACTTCTTCGCCTACAGCTATGAATTTATTTGGGTTAGTGTTATTTTTTAACCAGCTCATTTCTGAAACGTGAACTAGACCTTCAATACCTTCTTCTATTTCAACGAAAGCACCGTAAGTTGTAATGTTAGTAACGCCACCTTTGATAACAGATCCAACTGGGTATCTGTCTGCGATAGAATCCCAAGGGTTTTTCTGTAATTGTTTCATACCCAAAGAAATTCTTTTAGTTTCTCTGTCAAACTTGATTACTTGAACTTTAACTTCTTGACCGATTTTTAATAACTCAGATGGGTGTCTAACTCTGCACCATGAGATGTCAGTTAAGTGTAATAGACCGTCAAAGCTTCCGAAGTCAATAAATGCACCATAGTCAGTAATGTTTTTCACGATTCCGTCTAACGGATCGCCAACTTTGATAGTAGCAAGTACTTTTTCTTTCTCAGCGTTTCTTTGAGTTTCTAGGATTGCTCTTCTAGAAACTACAACGTTACCACGAAGATCATCAATTTTTAATACTTGTAATTTCTCAGTTTTACCAATTAAGAAAGTGTCGTCAGATAATAGCATAGTATCAACTTGACTTCTAGGTAGGAAACAAATGATTCCTTCTACGTCAACGGCGAAACCACCTTTAACTTTACCAATAATAACACCTTCAATGTTTTCTTTGCTTTCAACACAATCTTTTAGTCTGTACCAGTTATTGAATCTTCTAGCATTGTCGCGACTGATGATTAGTTCACCTTTTCTGTTTTCTAGACGCTCTAGGAATACGTCAACTACGTCACCTTCGTTAATTTCTCCGTCTCTTCTAAATTCTGAGATGTCTACAAACCCTACTGATTTGGCACCGATGTCTACTGCTACACCTTTGTCAGAAATTTCAACAATAACGCCTTTAACGACTGTTGATTCTATTAATCTTTGGCTGTCTTTTTCATATTCTTCGAATAGTTCAGCAAAATTTTCATTTTCGAATAATTTCTCTTCGATGTCTGCGCTTTCAGCGACTTTTGTTTCTTGTTGAGTCATATATTTAAGTATACATAAGCACCAGTAATGCTTATCTGTGTTAAGGTTGATACAAAATCTTTAAGATAAATTCCTAAAAACATATTTTTCGAGCCCAAAAAGGCCTACGAGGGACAGTACTCTAGATACCGGTTCATAATAATCAAGCCCTATTGTAAGCCAGTAATCAAAGCTGTTTTACTGATAATAAATATCATCTATTCTATCAAAAAAAACTGGTAATAATAATTATCACTTACCTATCTTCCTCAATGTTGAGTTAATACTTGACTAAATTAGTAGGTCTTTCAATAATCCCCACATGATTCTTACAACAAAAGCCAGATACGCAGTGATGGCAATGATTGAAATTGCTGACAATTACCGAAAGCAAGAGTCACCCACTGCCCTGTCTGAAATTTCTAAAAGTCAAAATATCTCTTTATCATATTTAGAGCAGATTTTCTCACTTTTAAAAAAAGCTCAAATCGTAAAATCAATTAAAGGCCCTGGTGGCGGTTACGTCTTAAGCAAACATTATGGCGAAATTACAATAGCCCAAATTATCAAAGCTATAGGCGAGCCAATTAAAATGACCAATTGTGGCAGCGGAACAAAAAGCTGCATTAGCACAACCAATAACACTAAATGTAAAACCCACCATTTATGGCAAGGGTTAGAAAAGAATATTTTCAACTATCTTAACTCAATATCTTTGGAGGACATATGTCGCTAATTTATTTTGATAATAACGCTACTACAAAAGTTGATGACAAGGTTCTTGAAGCTATGGTTGAAGTTTACAAACTACCAATAAATGCATCCGCTACTCATCAACTGGGTAGAAAAGGCTACGAAATTGTTGAAAATGCCAGAAAATCAATCCAAGAACTTCTAAATGCTAGTAATTTCGACGTAATTTTCACTGGGACTTCCACTGAAGCCACTAACACACTTTTTTGTGGCGTAGAATCTGACAAAATATTACGTAGTGGAATTGAACATGCTGCCACTTACAATTGTTGTCCTAAGGGCAAAGAAATAATAGAAATTGAAGCTTTAAATACAGGCTTAGTAGATGTTGAAGATATTAAAAATAAATTAGACAATTTTTCAGATTCAAATTTTTTGATCTCGGTAATGTTAGCCAATAGTGAAATTGGATCAATTCAACCAATCGCTGAAATTGCCAAACTTACTCATCAAAAAGGCGGCTTAATTCATGCGGATGTAGTTCAAGCTGCTGGAAAGATTGAAGTTGATTTAGAAAAGCTAAATGTAGACTTCGCCACAATATCGGCGCATAAATTAAATGGCCCTCAAGGAATTGGCGCATTACTAGTTAGGAAAGGAATAAACATAAAACCTTTAATTTTTGGTGGCGGACAAGAAAACTCGAAAAGAGCTGGAACAACAAATGCTGCAGGAATTGCCGGATTTGGCAAAGCTTGCGAATTAGCTAAAACAAAACCTGAAAAATACAAAAAAGTTAAAGAACTTCGTGACTATCTTGAACAAGAAATAATCAAAATTGGCCAAGACGATGTCAAAATCTTTGGCCTAGATGTAGATAGACTACCGAATACAAGTTACTCATCTCTTGCTTATGCAGATGCTCAAGCGCAATTAATTAATTTTGACTTAAATAATATTTGCGTAAGCGCCGGGTCAGCATGTTCTTCTGGTTCAAGCAAAGCTTCAAGGGTACTTAGAGCAATAAAAACTACACCGGATTTTATTAATAGCGCCATTAGAGTAAGTCTAAGCGTTGATAATACCAAAGAAGAAATTGATAAATTTATTACTACTTGGAAAGAATTTTATAATCGACACAAATCATAAATTATGACTATTAAACTACCTATCTATTTAGACTACCAATCAACTACTCCAATAGACCCAAGGGTTACTGAGTTAATGATTGATATCATGAAAAATGATATTGGGAACCCTCATTCAAGAACTCATGCTTATGGCTGGAAAGCTGAAGAATTAGTGGAAATTGCTAGAAAGCAAGTTGCTGATCTAATTGGTGCAGATCCTAAAGAAATAATCTTTACTTCAGGCGCAACTGAATCAAACAACTTGGCTATTAAAGGTGTTTCTAGATTCTACAAAGAAAAGAAAAACCATATTATCACTCTGACAACAGAGCATAAATGCGTTATCAACTCAGCTAGAGACCTAGAACAAGAAGGTTTTACAACTACATTCCTACCAGTGCAAAAAAACGGTCTTGTAGATTTAGAAAAACTTGAAGCAGCTATTACTGATAAAACCACAATAGTTTCAATAATGGCCGTCCATAATGAGATTGGTGTTATTCAGCCACTTGCCGAGATTGGCGCTATTTGCAAAAAACATGGCGTATTTTTCCACACAGATGCAGCTCAAGCATTTGGTAAAATTCCATTAGATGTCAATGAAATGAACATTGATTTAATGAGTATCTCTGGCCATAAAATCTACGGTCCAAAAGGAGTTGGCGCATTTTACATTAGAAGAAAACCAAGAGTTAGAATAAAACCAATTATTTCTGGTGGCGGGCAAGAAAGAGGCTTAAGATCCGGAACTTTAGCACCATTTTTAGTAGCTGGTCTTGGAAAAGCAGCTGAAATTGCTAAAAACGAAATGGAAAAAGATAAACGCCATATCACAAAATTAGCAAATAAACTGACTGCAGGAATTAAAGAAACAACTCACGTCTATTTAAATGGTGACGAAAAAAGCAGATATGTTGGAAATCTAAATTTCAGCTTCGCCGGAATTGAAGGAGAATCAATGATCATGGCAATTAAAGATTTAGCAGTGTCAAGTGGATCAGCTTGTACTTCTTCATCACTAGAGCCATCTTACGTACTACATTCTCTCGGTGTTGAAGATGATTTAGCCCATACTTCAATTCGTTTTGGAATTGGCCGTTTTACTACTGAAGAGGAGATTGATTATGCGATCAAAATCATTCAGTCAAAAGTACAAAAATTAAGAGACCTAAGTCCTTTATGGGAAATGATCCAAGAAGGAGTAGACCTAAAGTCAATACAGTGGTCTTCACATTAATTAACAAAAGGGGTCAGACCCCCTAATCAACCAATAGGACAAAAATTATGGCATATTCAGAAAAATTATTAGAACACTACGAAAATCCAAGAAATGTTGGATCTTTCGATAAAAAAGACGAAAACATCGGAACCGCCTTAGTTGGAGCTCCTGCTTGTGGTGACGTTATGAAGTTGCAAATTAAAGTAAGCAATGAGGGAACAATTGAGGATGCTAAATTCAAAACTTTCGGCTGCGGATCAGCAATTGCTTCAAGTTCACTAGCTACAGAGTGGATTAAAGGTAAAAAGCTTGATGAAGCTGGAAAAATAACTAACAAAGAAATTGCTCAAGAATTATCTCTACCTCCAGTAAAGATACATTGTTCAGTTTTGGCGGAAGAAGCTATTAAAGCAGCAATTAAAGATTTTAAAGATAAGAAAGCTAAATAATGAAAATTCAATTTTCTGAATTAGGCAATCCCATCGTCGATTATTTAACAATCGACGATGGCGCCTTAGCACAAATTAAAGAAATATTAGCACAAAGATCCGAGCCTTGCGAAGGAATAAAGGTCGGTGTAAGAACTCGTGGATGTTCTGGCCTTTCATACACTATTGAATATGCCGTGAAAGATAAAAACATCACAAAATATGATGATTTAATTGAAGCTGACGGAGCGAGTGTTTTTATCGATCCGAAAGTATCAATGTTTTTGATTGGCTCAAAAATGATTTTCAAAAGCGATGATCTAGAATCAGGATTTGACTTTGTGAATCCCAATGAAGATAGCCGTTGCGGATGTGGTGAAAGCTTTAAAGTTTAGAACCAAAACTGACATTAAAAAATAAAATGAACTATTTCGAAATCTTTGAACTAGAAGTTAACACTGACATCGACTTAGACGAGCTCGAAGAAAAATACCTTTCTTTCCAACAACAATTCCACCCAGACAAAGCAAGTACCGCTGATATTGAAAAATCCATTTTGCTAAATGAAGGATTTGAAGTTCTAAAAAAACCTATTCCAAGACTCGCCTACATTCTAAAACTTTGTGGTCTAGATATTTTAGACGATACTAAAGCACCAAAAGTTGACAATGAGACTTTGCAAGAAATATGGGAGTTGCAAGAAAATCTCTTAGAAAGCTCAAAAGAAGAAAAACAGAAATTAAAAAAAGAATTAAAAGAAAAAATAAATAAATTGTTGGATGAAACATCCATAAGAATTAAAGAAGAAAATTTCCAACAAGCAGCGCAAATACTGATTAAGAGCAAGTATTTGAATAAAATTCTAAAATCATTTAACTAAAATAATGAATTTTGCACACTATGTTCAGAATTCAAAAAACTAAATAATAATGCCTTTAATAAATATCTCAGAGCCAATCGCTTTTAGCGAAAAAGAAGAAGAAATAATTGTCGGAATTGACCTTGGCACCACAAATTCTCTAATTGCGATTATTGATGATAAAGAGCAAGTTAAATTCTTTAAGGACGAATCAGGAAAAGAAATAATACCTTCAATTATTGAATTTGACGATGTTTCTATCTCATCAATCAAGCGTTTGATGGGTCGAAGTTTTGATGAAGTTAAAGATCAAACATTGCCTTTCTCCGTGAAAGAAGGGGAAAATGGTTCGATCAAAGTTGTTGCTGGTAATTCTGAGTTTTCTCCAGAGGAAATATCCGCTAAGATTCTTATCAAACTGAAAGAAATTGCTGAAGATGATCTAAAAACCGAAATAAAAAAAGCTGTAATTACCGTTCCTGCTTATTTTGATGAAGGAGCAAAAAATGCTACAAAATTTGCAGCTAATCTTGCTGGATTAGAAGTTTTAAGACTTGTAAATGAACCAACTGCTGGCGCGCTTGCTTATGGACTAGAAAATCAATCAAAAGGAACCTATGTAATTTATGATTTGGGTGGTGGAACATTTGATGTTTCAGTTTTGAAAATGCAAAAAGGAATTTTTAGAGTTCTTGGCGTGTCTGGGGATAATTGCTTAGGAGGAGATGATATTGATAGAGCAATACAAACTAAATTTCCCGAACTGTCTCTACAAGAATCTAGAAAACTCAAAGAGTCTTCCTTATCTAGCACTACCAAAGACAGCTCTGCTCTTGAAGAATTAGTTTTTCCTTTAATTAAAAAAACCATCTCCCTAACTACTAATCTAATTGATGATTTAGAAATTGATAATGATGAAATTACAGGTGTAATTTTAATTGGTGGATCAACTCGAATATCTTTAATCAAAAAAGAATTAGCTAAAATATTCGGCGCTGAGAAAATATTAGACAAACTAGATCCGGATAAAATTGTTGCTCAAGGTGCCGCTTGGCAAGCTCATAATTTAAGTGGAAAGGGAAATAATTTATTACTTGATGTAATTCCACTATCTCTTGGAGTTGAAATGTATGGCGGAATTATTGATAAGATAATTTTTAGAAACTCAACGATACCTACTTCTATTACCAAAGAATTTACAACTCACGCCAATAACCAAACTGGAATGAAGTTTCACATTGTCCAGGGTGAGAGAGAATTGGGAAAGGATTGTAGAAGCTTAGCAAATCTGGAGATCAAAGGAATACCTCCATTAGCAGCTGGAAAAGCCAAAGTCGCCATAACTTTTAAAGTAGATGCTGATGGCTTGCTTACTGTTGGCGCTGAAGAATTATCAACAAAGCAAAAACAAGAGATAGTTGTAAAGCCCTCTTACGGAGTTGATGACAACGAAACTAGACAAATGCTTCTTGATTCGCTACAGCATTCAAAAGAAGACATTTCAGCGCGACTTCTAATTGAGAGAATCACTGAAGCTACACAAGATTTTGAGCTACTACAAAAAGATTTAGAGGAATTTGGTTACTTAATTGACGAGGGAGAGAGAAAAGAGGTCAGAAACTCGATTGAAGATCTAAAAAATGAACTAAATAAAAAAGAAAGCCGTGAATCAATCAAAAAGTCTCATGATATCATGGTTGAAAAAAGCGAGAATTTAATATTAAAAAAAGTAAATCTAGCATTAGAAAAAAAGGTCGGCGGTAAGAATTTAGAAGAGTTTAATTAACCCCTCATCCTCTTGAGTTATTGGTACCTCTAGCAAGAGCACTACCTTCTGGATATCGCATCATAGGAACGGGAGTAGCAGAAAAATCTGCTATTAATCTCTCAATATTTTCTACAACCCTCTCAGACATCTCAGAAAAGTTAAACCCGGGAGCCCTATCATTTTGTTCAATTTCCACTTGCATTCTTTCAATGATCTGGAAACAAGAAACCTTACTAGAAAAAGACTTCGCTTCTTCTCGCATTATGCCTTGGTTAGCTCTAACAAGAATTCTTTCACAAAGACGTTCTGCTCTTTTTTTATCATTTTCCTCTAAAAAGAAATTATCGAGCAAAATTTTAACTACTAAGCCGCGATTATCGTTTTCAACTTCACTACTACAATCTACAGCTGCAAATAATAAATCATCAAAATCTTCTATTCTATCCCCAACAACTCTGGCACCATTGTCGATAACAAACCCCACCATTGCAGGATTATTTGATTTTATCGCTAATCTAATGGTGGAGCAATTGTTACTAAAAGGTCCGTCATTGTAATTTTGAATAAAGCTTTTTCCGGCTAAATTCGCAATATTACCACTAACGATATCTCTTCTTACTTGCGGTGATAGCATTTGAAATAATTTATTTTACTCTTTCAATTCCTTCTTGAATTAAAGATCTCGCTTTAGCAGCGTCTTCAAAGCCAGTGATTTTAACCCACTTGCCTTTTTCTAAATCTTTGTAATGTTCGAAGAAATGTTTGATTTTATTAACCAATGTTTCTGGTAGATCTGTGTAGTTTTCAATATCTTCATATTGAGAATTTAACTTCTTCGCAGGAACTGCAATAATTTTTTCATCCATTCCTTTTTCATCTTCCATGATCAAAACGCCCACAGGTTTCGCTTCAATAACGGCTCCTGGAACTATTGGAAAATCTGAAACTACTAAAACGTCACATGGATCACCATCGTCAGATAATGTGTTTGGAATAAAACCATAATTACATGGGTAATACATTGGAGTCGCGATGAAACGATCAACAAAAACTGCACCACTATCTTTATCCATTTCATATTTTACTGGATTAGAAGAATTCATTGGTACTTCAATAATTACATTTACTTGATTTGGCGCATCTTTGCCAACTGATATTTTATCTATGTTCATAATAATTTATTAATTAATTAATTAGTTAGTTAAAGGGGTCAGACCCCTAGGGGTCTGACCCCCTAAAATTCTTAAATTTAATTTACTTCCAAAAGTGCAGCTCCGCCTTGCCCGCCGCCAATACAAAGACTAGCAACACCACAATTTTTTCCACGGCGCTTTAATTCGCGAAGTAAATGAATAATGATTCTAGCACCACTCATTCCTACCGGATGGCCCAATGCTACTCCGCCTCCATTAACATTCAAGATTTCATCAGCAATTGCGCCGAGTTCTTTTTCTTTACCAAAATGTTTCTTGGCGAATTCTTTGCTGGCAAAAGCTTTTTGGCAGCCAATAACTTGAGCTGCAAAAGCCTCGTTAATTTCAAATAAGTCTACGTCCTTAACGCCAATTTTCGCCTTATCAAATAGCTTATTAATTGCAAAAACTGGGCCCAATCCCATTCTTGATGGATCAAGACCGGCATAAGCGAAGTCTTTAATGTAGCCTAAGATTTCTAGGTCATGGTCTTTGGAAAGTTCTTTTGCTTTTTTCTCTGACATTAACATGGCGAAAGCTGCACCGTCAGTTATTTGTGACGAATTTCCAACTGTTACCGTGCCAGTTCCTTTTTCAAAATAAGGTCTCAATTTTGCTAGAGCCCCGATTGTTTGACCTTTTCTTACTCCCTCATCTTGTGCAACCATTTCTGGTTTTTTGTCATTGCCATTAAAAATTGGCACAATTTCTTCAGCAAAGATTTTGTTATTCATTGCCGCTTCAGCTTTTTTATGTGAATCTAGAGAAAATTGATCTTGGTCTTCCCTCGTAATAGAAAAATCTTTAGAAATATTCTCAGCCGTACAGCCCATGATCAAACCAGAAACTGGATCGGTTAGGCCTTGCATCAAACCAATTACAGGTTTTAAGAAACTAGGTCTGAAAGTTGAGATAACAGATAATCTTTGCCACAAAGTCCTAGATTTAGCTAGATTAGCAAACATTTCAGTCATTTTTGGCCCATACATTAGGGGAATATTACTCATTGATTCAACGCCACCAGCCAGTATTACTTCAGCTTCGCCATTTTGGATTTTTGACATTGCTGTTGTCATTGCTTCCATTCCTGAAGCACAATTTCTGTGAACTGTAAATGCTGGAACTTTTTCATCGATACCTGCTTTTAAAGCGATAACTCTGGCAATATTAGCTGCGTGTCCAGGTTGTGCTACGTTGCCAATTATTACTTCGTCAATTAATTTGGAGTCAATTCCAGATCTTATTAGAACCTCTCTTACGACTTTCGCGCCTAAATCATCAGCTTGGATATTCTTAAAAACACCACCGGCTTTTCCCATTGCGGAACGGTAACCACTGACAACTGCAATTCTTTCTTTCATAGCGATAAATTTTGAATTTTAAATTCAACTGATATTAACTACTTACAACAGTGTAAGCATTTCAAACTTTTTAATTTATTTATGATAGTTAATCAAGAACTTATCGACTTCGCTAATTATCTTGCGGATGTCTCTGCGGATGTGGCAAAAAAATATTTTCGTAGCCAAGATACAGGAGAAGTAACTAAGGAAGATGACTCTCCGGTTACGAAAGCTGATCGTGGAATTGAGGAGTTGATTAGACTTGAAATTTCAAAGAGATATCCTGATCACGGAGTAATTGGTGAAGAATTTGAAGATACCAAAACTGATGCGGATTTTATTTGGGTTCTTGATCCAATTGACGGCACTTCGTCTTTTATAATTGGGCGCCCTCTTTTTGGGACATTAATTGCTCTGACTTACAAAGGAGAATCAATCTTAGGAATTGTTAATCAGCCAATTAGTAATGAAAGATGGGTTGGAGTTAAAGGACAAGGAAGCTTTTTTAATGGTCAGAAAATTCAAACTAGAAACTGCACACAAATCTCAAATTCTTTAATGTGCGCTAGCTCGTCATTTTATTTTAAAGGAGACGATGAAAAAATGTTCAAAGAACTTTGCAAATTAACCAAATATCAAAAAATAGGCGGAGTGATTTATGGCGGGGACTGCTATTCTTATGCTTCTCTCGCATCCGGATTTATTGACATCGTCATTGATCCAGGTCTGCAAGTCCATGATTACGCAGCACTACTGCCTATTATTACAGAGGCTGGTGGAGTAATAACTGACTTTCAGGGAAATGATCTAAATTTACAATCCGATGTAAAATTGGTGGCTTGTGCTAATAAAAAACTTCACGAAGAAGTTATCAAGACAATCTACCAGCTAGGACTTTAATTAGAGATTAAAAACTGATTTTTATATTATTAAAATCAATTAACAAACCTGAATCTAAATGTTCAACCTTCTGTAACACCTCACGCATTTTGGTCACCGAATAATTAGGACTAAATAATTTATTTTCTTTGACGGCGCCTTGAAATGGTTTTGAGAGATCACTGTCTACCGTCCCTGGATGCAATCCAATTACAATAGCATTTTTATTCGACCTTGATAATTCAATTGCAGCATTTTTTAAAATCATATTGAGCGCAGATTTTGATGCACGATAGGAATACCAGCCACCCAATTTATTATCAGAAATACTACCTACCCTAGCGCTAATAGCTGAAAATATTGACTTTCTTTTCCTGTTTAATTTTGGCAAAAAATATTTTGCAATTATTGCTGGTCCAACCGCATTGATTTCGAAAACCTTTACAAATTTATTTTTATTTAACTCCCTTAAAGACTTTTCAGGCATTAATTGATCACAATGCAGAATGCCCGTTGCAACAACAACAATATCAATTATTTGATCACATTTTTCGGCGGCTTCTTTAATTGATTCTTCATCTTCAATATCAATGAAATATGATTTTATTTTCTCATTTTCCCATTTCACCTGAGACCTTGAAAATGCAAAAATATTTTTCACATTAGCATCTCCAGCAAATTGACTTACAAACTCACTTCCTAGTGCCCCGCTTGCGCCAATTACAACAATATTTAGATCATTTGACATTTTTAAATAATAAGAATCTTATTTGATAAGGAAGTAACGATAATAAGCGCATTACAAAAGTAAAGATTAGCGGAAATTTAATTTCAAATTTGGAACTGCTAAGATTTTTCACAATTATTTTTGACGCACTCTGAGCAGAAATAATGCTCGGCATTTTGAAGTTGTTTTGATCGGTCAATCTTGTTTTAACAAAACCCGGATTAATTAACTGAACCTTAACTTGATATTTTTTAAACTCATAAAATAAACTCTCAGTCAAATTAGTAAGTGCTGCTTTCGAAGCACCATAAACAAGAGAATTAGGCATGCCAAAATATCCAGCGACACTTGAAATAACACCCAACTGAGAAATATTTTGTCCTTTAAAATCATCCAAAAACACATCAACAAAATTTAAAAAGGAAGAAAAATTCACATCCAAAATATCTTTTGATTTTGCTAAATCAAAATTATCAATATTCATGGGCTGATAAATACCAACGCCAAATATCACAATATCAATTTTGTCCCATTTTTTGAATAATTCTTGGCGTAGATTTTGCAAATCACTTCTTTTTGCCACATCACAAGGAATTGCCAAATGACTTCCTGGCAATTCCTTGCTTAATTGCACAATTTTATCTTTAGACCTCGCACTAATTGCCAAATTAGCGCCAAAACTACTTAATTGCCTGCATAATTCCTCGCCAATTCCAAAACTAGCGCCAATTATTAAAATATTTTTATTGTGATATTTATTGCTCATTTATTGCTTTTGA
>Ga0209711_10000606_pt1 | contig 36312 bp, 33 predicted proteins | sample ArcticOcean_MG_C_7_FD_187441 | JGI IMG/M metagenome (GOLD analysis project Ga0209711, IMG submission 187441) | Marine microbial communities from western Arctic Ocean - ArcticOcean_MG_CB11_88 (SPAdes) (version 2) | ecosystem: Environmental > Aquatic > Marine > Oceanic | place: Arctic Ocean...
CGGGTCCGGCGTTCCAGCCTGTTCAAGATAGGCATGGCTACCGAATATACTGAGCTTATCGATGGGGATGGACCAGGTGTTGAAGAAATCACCACCTAATGTGTTGCTGTCAATGACAGCGAATATCCATTGGACGGCATCCCGTTTGCAACGGGATTGGAGCTAACCTTAATATCTGCATGGGTTAGCGAAACAAGAAATGACCTGTGTAAAAGTGCTCCAATGAAGAGAGCGTCCCACCGTCATTTATGGGGGGTTAGCGTCATTTTGGGGGGGGTTAGCATTCTAGGGGGTAAATCGTGAGTTGAAAGTCTACAACCCTTTAAAAATGGTCCGCCCAGAGAGATTCGAACTCCCGACACCCAGGTTCGAAGCCTGGTGCTCTATCCAGCTGAGCTATGGGCGGATAGATTTCAACTACAACTAATTCCCTGCTTCTCTTCGAACGAGGGTTCGAAGTCCGCACGCGGCCCGCTGGACTCTATCCAGCTGAGCTATATGCGGATCAAGGAGCGGCGATTATAGTGAAAAGCTAGGGCAGTGACCACCGCCGGTTTTACTTTAGTTGCGATTACTTCCCATTTGCCGATCAGCGGGTATCATCCTCCGGTCAAATAACGAGGCTAATCGTTGAAATTTCGGCTTTCTGACCTGATGTATCTGCTGCCAACCCTGCTGATGTGTGCTGGGCTCTACTTGGCGACTGTTTCTTCTTCTATTTCAGTGGTCGATAGCAGCCTGTTGATGATGGTTTGCGATGCGAACGGTATTGCGCGGGCGCCGGGATACCCGCTAGCGACGCTGATTTGTCATCCGATGATGTCCCTGCCTTTTGAGGGTGCAATTCCGGGTAATCTGTTTAGTACGCTGTTTGCTATTCTGACGCTGTGCGCGCTGTATGCGCTGTGTCGCTTGATTGACTTGTCGGAGCTGGAGTCGGCACTGGCGGTTGGGGTCATGGCGGTTTCCACGGTTTTCTGGTCTCAATCGATTGTGCTGGAGGTTTACACCCTAGGCAGCTTCCTGTTCCTCTGTGTGCTGGTTTGCTGCTTACGTTCTTTTAAAGGGGGTGATGGTCGCTGGCTGGTTGCGGGCTCGTTTTTCCTGGGGTTAGGGCTTGCGAATCATTGGCCCGGAACGGTGACTTCCTCTCTGTGTCTGCTTCCTTTTCTTCTCGGTAAAACTCATGCGCTGTTAAATGTGCTGCGGCGTCCGCTATTAATAGGTGGGTGTGTGTTAGCGCTTGCCTTGGGTTTGTCACCATACCTATTGATGTTTTCCAAGTCGGGTAATCCCATGAACATGATGGGTGACGTTAATTCGTTCTCTGATCTATGGCTTTATGTGTCACTTGACACTTTTTGGGACTCCTCAGTAAATACGCGAACAGGCTCGTTGGGCCTACTATGGTGGGTACCGCTGGCATCAATCAAGCAGTTTGGTTATCTGGGGTGGATACTTATTCCGCTGGGCATAATGCGTTCCCCAGTTGACCTACCCAGGAAGGCTGCCCTTTCGTTGTTCTTGTTATGGGCTGCGAACTGTCTTTTGTTGCCATTGTTGAACAGCACGCAGGTTAATGATTTAGGCAAAATGTACTTTTCAACGTCGATTCTTGTCTCGTTGGTGAGTTGCTCAATCTGGATGGTGCTTGGTGTTCGATTTCTCTGGGCCGTTTCCCAAAGTCAGGCAGTGACGCGGTTGGCGACAGCCTTGCTGGTTTTTATCGCGGTGGCGGTGCAGTCATTTCCATTGCTTGGTGCCAACGATACTGTCTGGGTAGAGCGCTATAACCGGCTGCTGCTGGAATCACTGGACGAGAACGCGTTGCTGATTGTCGCTGGTGTTACACAAACCGGGCCCCTTGGGACCTTACATTACGTGCAGGGCGTCAGGCCGGATGTTGAGTTAAGGCAGCGCGACAATAAGCCGTTCAGCAATGGCCTGGCTAATTCTCGCCTTACCAGGGAAGCACAGGTAAGGCCGCGCTCTGAGTCTGTAGGATCAACTGATAAACCGGTATACAGCGTTAGTACGGTGGATACAGCGGCCCGTGATTATGGAATGTACTTCAAATTGGGTGAGCCGGGTTTTGGCTTCGACCCATCCCTTGACGCTTTTATGCAGGGACTGGTGTTGGCGCTACAGGAAGGCGCAGTGCGCGAACCGTTTGTGAAGCGGTATCTGAACAACATGTTGTCTCAATACGTTCGAGCGGTGGTGGGAGACGCTCTGGCGACTGAAAGCATTTCGAAGGATCAATCGGTCCGCTTAGCGCCTATTACGGAAACGTTTCAGGCAAAAATCTGGACGCTGCATCATCTTGTGAATACACCGGAGGCATCGATTGATCGCGACCAACTGGCCAACCTTGTCTTAGAAGGTGAGCAACAGCTCGGGGCCGATATCCCTAAAGATGCCGCGCGGCAGTTTCTATTGCTAGCAGGAGACGCCTACCGTGAAACGTTAAGCCGACCCGACAAGGCAGTGATCAGTTACCAAAGGGCGCGTAAATATGATGTTGACCAGGAAACCTGCGAGCATCTTGGTGCCCATCAGTTGACAGTGCTATTGTTGCGACTAGGTTGTGAGAATTAGCATAAATCGAGTTTCCGTCGCCTGAATGCGACACCGCCCGTTTTCTTTAGCTGCTGCCAATTTTTAGCGTTCTCACTGGGGGTATCGATCAAATTGTCGATTGCTTCCAGAGCCAGGTCTTCCAGTGAGTACTTCCAGATGCGGTTCGTCTAGAAAGATGGCGGAAGTATTTGTGACGACACCTCCAGAACAAAACGCCAGTAGTGCTGCAATCGCTGCCCCGATCCTATGCTCAGCTAGTACGCTGTAGGCAAAAGCAGCAGCGTGTTCATCGTTTATTGTAAATGCGAGAAGAGTCGGGCGGTCAGTAGGGGTCGTTGCTAGTGGGTGTGTTCCAGCATTGTTATTCTCTCGCGGCCTTCCAAAAGCGGTGCCAACTCTGAGATAACATTTTTTCTTTCGGGGGAGTGCAGCCAGGACTCCCAGTGTTCAAGGCTCTCCCACTTCGACATAATAATTCTTCGGCCCGGGTCAAGTTTATCCTTTAGAGACTCACCTGCAATGCATCCGGGCGCACGGACAACTTGACTGATGGTGCGTTTTACCGTGCAGTCGTAGTAATGCTCTAATCCCTGGGCGATCCGTCGTTCTATAAGTACCCTGATCATGGCCGCATAAGTCGCAGTGAGTTGGGCCAAGAATTATACTCACCTGACCTGACCCTACAAGTTTAGGCCAGTATTTACAGACAAAATCGATATATAATCGGATTGGGCTGAAATGTTTGCAGGTAATACTGCAACTTAACGTAATACAGAGACCTAATGACACTTGAAGCTGACGTAGATATTGACGCCACGGGCCTTCGCTGCCCTGAACCGCTTATGGTGGTGCGTAATAAGCTAATGGATATGTCGTCAGGCCAGATCATCAAGATCACTGCAACCGACCCTTCAACGTCCTGGGATTTTCCGAATTTCTGCAAGTTCCTTAGCCATGAAATGGTTCATCAGGAAACCGAGGGTGATATCTACCTTTACTGGATAAAGAAGGGGTAGACCATCAGATCATGTCATTAACGGTTAAACACTATTTTGCTTATGGCAGCAACATGAATCCTGACAGGGTACGACAGCGAAAAATGTCGTTCGAGTCCGCAGCGTCGGGTCACCTGTTTGATTATTCGCTCCGGTTCAATAAGCGTTCTGTGAAGTATCCCGGCACTGCTGCCGCCAATGTCATGGTATCCGCCAAAGGGGTCACCGAGGGCGTGCTTTATCGGTTGGTTGAACCCGTGCAAATCGAAATGATGGATCCCTACGAGGGATACCCCGTCCGGTATACCCGAATCGCGCTACCGATTGTTACCAAGGCGGGCGTTGTTGAAGCGTGGGTATATATTGCCAATGAAGATCATGTCACTGAAGGACTGGTTCCTGCGCGGTGGTATTTAAATCACTTGCTGGCGGGCAGGGATTATCTTTCAGCGTCTTATTTCGAGACCCTTTGCCAAACGAAATGTTTGCATGATTCAGACATCGAGCCTGTTTGATGCTTGCTGAACAAATTTGTGAAACGTTTAATCGATGCTTCGCGCAGTTTCACACGAAACTGGTGGGTGGCGCGTCCGAACCCCTTTATGAACCAGATGGACCGATAGCCCGTGTTTATTTTCGTGAAGATTATGCGTCAAGCGCACTGCACGAAGTAGCTCACTGGTGTATTGCTGGCGCCGATCGGCGTCAGCAACCAGATTATGGTTATTGGTACCGCGACAAGCGTGACTTAAAACAGCAACGCACCTTTGAAACTGTCGAAGTAAAACCGCAAGCGCTGGAATGGATTTTTAGTGTGGCAGCGGGTGTAGATTTTCGTGTGAGCTGCGATAATTTTGATGAAAGTACACTCGATATGAATGGCTTTAGCGCCGAGGTGCACGCCGCAGTCATTACCTGGCTGGATGACCTACCGTCCCGTGCAGAGCAGTTCATTCACGCACTTGTTGCGCACACAGGGAATCAGCAGGCGCTGACAAGTGACACTTACAGGGAGCCGCCAAAATGAGCGACGCTAGTGCCGGGACGATCCCCGATCGCTACAGTACAGACCCCGGATTTGATCCTGCAGAGGATCATACGGGACCCTTTTACTACCATCAGACAGCCGAAGGCTTCGACTGTCTGTTTTTACCCAAGGCAAAGAACTGTAACGTCAACGGACTGGTTCACGGTGGCGTGCTGATGACATTTGCGGATTTTTCGCTGTGTATGGCGGCAACCAACCATTACAAAGAAGAGAGCTGTTCTACTATTAGCTTCAGTTCAGAGTTTGTATCAGCCGCATCCATAGGAGCGTTGATTCGCTGCATGCCAAAAGTGATCAGGAAGACAGGTTCGCTGGTGTTTGTTAGTGGCGAACTTGAAAGTGATGGTGACGTGGTGATGGCCTTCAGCGCGGTAGTGAAAAGGTTGCGTGAGCGATGACAGAACCCGTATACCTGGTTGATGCTTCTATTTATATCTTCAGAGCTTACTTTTCTATTCCAGATAGTTTCGTTGACACTCATGGAGAGCCGGTGAATGCCGTGTATGGCTACACTAATTTTGTGCTCGATCTGCTAGAAAAACAGCCGAAATACATATCCTTTGCGTTCGACGAAAGCCTAAATACCTGCTTTCGCAATGATGTCTATCCGCAGTACAAGGCGAATCGTGATCTGCCCGACGAGAACCTGATATTCCAGGTCGCGAAATGCCAGGAAATTACCCGCTTGCTTGGCATCCACCATCTAAGTCTTAAGCGCTACGAGGCGGACGACATTATCGGCACGTTGCACACGATGTTTGCTGCAGATAGGCCCGTCATCATTGTCACTCGAGACAAGGATCTGGGCCAGTTACTTCGGGCCGATGATCTGCTCTGGGACTTTGCTGCAGATCTGCGCACCGGCCCCGCGGAGGTGAAGGAAAAGTTCGGTGTGCATGCTCACCAGATCGCCGATTATCTGGCGCTGGCGGGTGATACTGTCGATAACATACCTGGAGCGCCGGGTATTGGCGCTAAATCTGCGGCAAAGATTTTGGCTCATTTCGGAAATATTGATCGTTTGTACCTTGCGATCGATGAAATAGAAAACATCGGGCTTCGTGGTGCCAGTAAGGCTAAGCAGACGTTACTGAAATGCGAAGACAGTGTTCGCATGTTCAGGGAAATAACCAGAATTAAGTGTGATATCGACATAGCGGTATCACTACAGGACCTTAAGCCTTCACCGGCAAGTTCAGACGAACTTAGATCTTTTTGTGACGCGATGAATTTTGGTGAGCGGGTCCGCGATAGACTGGCAGCGATGGGGCAAACGTCGTTATCGCAGCAGTCATGACCAAAAGAAAGATAAAAATTGGGCTGCTGCTGAATCCCAAAGCGGGGGTTGGTGGGCCGGTGGGTCTGAAGGGTAGTGATGGTGTTTATGGCGACGCAATGTTGCTTGGCGGGCAAAGTAAGGTCGCTGACCGAACAGTGGCTTGCCTTGAGCGCATGACTCATGACGGCATTGAATGGTTCACCGTGCCTGGCGAAATGGGTGGGGACAGCCTTGCCCATCTAGGCATCACCTGTCATCTGGTTGGCGGTTTGATAGCCGCCGATACGTCGGCTGAAGACACCCGCCATGGTGTGCGTTTGTTATGTGAACAAGGCGTTGACCTGCTACTGTTTGCGGGGGGTGACGGTACGGCAAGGGATGTTGCTGACAGCATCCAAAATGTGGCGGCGGTGCTTGGAATTCCTTGTGGCGTGAAGATGCATTCCGGCGTTTTTGCGACGACGCCCGTTGCAGCAGCAACGCTGATCAACAAGATGCTCGCGGGGGAAATTCTGACCGTCGTGAACTCAGATGTGCGGGATATTGACGAAAGCTCGTTCCGAGAAGGTCTTGTGAAAACCCGGTTCTATGGCGAGTTACCCGTGCCTGATGATCTTCGGTACGTCCAGCAGACCAAAGTGGGGGGTAAGGAAGTTGATGCGCTGGTTGTTCAGGATATCGCAGCTTACTTCACTGAAAACATGGACCCAGAAGCACTTTACCTGATGGGTTCAGGGTCGACTGTTGCGACACTGATGAACTCCATGGGTCTTGAATCCACGCTGTTGGGCATTGATGTAGTCAGGAAGGGTGAACTTTTGGCCGCAGATGTCTCGGAGAGTCAAATTTTGGCATTGCTGGAAGATGCTCCCCTTGCAAAAATAGTCGTGACAGCCATTGGTGGACAAGGTCATGTTTTCGGCAGGGGAAATCAGCAACTCAGCGCTAAGGTCATTTGGCGTGTTGGGGTTCGAAACCTGGAGATAGTCGCGACCAAGTCCAAACTTGTCAGGCTTGAACGCCGTCCACTGTTGGTAGATACAGGTGACGTAGTACTGGACGAGGCATTAGCTGGGATGAAACCTGTGCTCGTAGGTTATGATGACTGGGTCTTGTATCAGGTCGCGTAATTAGGCATAAAGATTAGGCCTGTGCGACGATTTGGCAGGTTCGGGCATCGAAATTAGCAAACGAAATTAACAAACGAAATTAACAAACGAAATTAAGGAATAAAGATGAAGCGATTACTGCTGGTTAGTATGCTACTGATATCAACAGCGTATGCAGCGATGGCGAATGCCGACGATGCGCCAATGGATGACGCTGCTGGAATAACTATCGATAAGTCCGAGCCCGATTGGAAGTCAAACCTTCAGCGGCCCGAGTTGATGAGCTTCGAACCAGGCCAAGAAATCATCTGGAAGCTTGAAACGAATCTGGGTGACATGAGGTTCAAGCTCTTCCCTGACATTGCGCCAATGCATGTGACAAGCACTGTTTATCTGACGGAGTTGGGTTTTTACGATGACGTGATTTTTCATCGTGTTATCAGTGGTTTTATGGCCCAGGGTGGCGACCCGCTGGGTATTGGTCAGGGTGGGCCTGGATACCAATATGACGGTGAGTTTTCGCCAGACGCCCGTCATGACCGTCCAGGTTTACTGAGTATGGCCAACCGTGGCCCCGGAACTGATGGTAGCCAGTTTTTTATTACGTTTCTTCCCACGCCTTGGCTTGACGGCAAGCACACCATCTTTGGCGAGATTGTCTCGGGGAAAGAGACAATGGCTGAATTGGAAAAGCGCGGCAGCCAATCAGGAGCGACCAGCGAGCGATTAGTGATCGTGCGGGCTTCTATTGAAGATGCGATGTGATTAGCACAGTCATCTTAGGTGACTGTATTTCCAATGACGCATGTTACCGGCGCTGACGGTGCGCAGTGATCCAGATCGACAAGTGTGGGTCTAACTATCAAGAATATGCCTGACCACTTTTGCGATCGCGATCGAATCGCCACTCAGAAGTGCTCGTCGTAGTTGGTTGATCACCAGCCTATGGTTTTCAATAACAGAGGGCGAAGACCCGTCGCCCTCTGTTTGAGGAATGCGGGGCACGTCAGGTTTTTCTATCTGGTAGGTTGTTGTCTGGTAAATGGGCTCAGATACCCGCGTTAGCTTCAGGAATGCCTTGTGCGTTAGCACTGCCTGATCGACGCCATCCTGCCTTATGGTGTCCACGTATCGGATGTATTGCTCGTCTGCAAGCCATAGCATCGCGAAAAAACCGGCGGTGTAGTGTGGGCTGTGCAGGCCGTATTCATCCGGATTATCCACGCCAGCGATATCATCTACGTACAGCGGCGATTTCGACGGAAAGGCCGCGTACAAGATACTCAGTATCTTGGCGATGTGCTGATAGAAATTTTCAATGTTAATGTCAGCCATTCAGGGCTCGCTAAGTTCGCTGAGCCTTCATTATAGCGGCACTTTAGAGGAATGGGTGACCGTGTCGACAGGCACTGTCAGCAAGTACTGTCAGCAAGTACTGTCACCAAGCACGGTCTCCAAGCAATGTCACAAAGCACTGTCACTCGCAAGAAAGCTAAACTCTGCGGCGCAGTTGCCATGACAAGGCCCGCAGAGGTTAATGGCTAGGCAAGGCTCTGGGCTCGTTTTAATGCATCCCTGCGATAACATTGTTCCGTCCAATTTTGAATGTTCGGGTAGGCTGACAGATCAAATTCCATCATCTGCATTAGCAGCATCACACCAGAAACGTTCAGGTCGGCAACAGTAAAAGCATCGCCGAGCAGATACTTTCGGTCAGCTAGATGCTGGTTTAGAACGTCCAGCGGACGCTTCAGGTTCTCGGTCGAGGTATCTATGATGGCCTGGTCCATGTTATCTCGGTTGAAAAACTTTTGAATCACGATCTGCATCTGCTGTGGCTCGATTTCACTGATCGCCCAGACGCTCCATTGAATCGCTTTAGCCTGTTCTCCTTCAGACACCGGGTAGAGCGCCGGTGCATACTTCTTCGTTAGGTAAAGGTTAATCGCCATGGACTCGAAAAGGGTAATGTCCCCATCCACCAGGGCAGGAATCCGCCCATTGGGATTCACGGACAGGTAGTCGTCAGTTTTGGAGTCGTTAAAAAAATGAGTCGCAACGTGTGTATACTCAAGCCCGACTTCTTCGATGGCCCAAAGTGAACGGATCGCCCTTGAGCCGGATACTCCATAAATTGTCGTCGTCATAAAATCAAATCCATTGAATACTTTCCGGCATTATACCGCGCTATGGCCAAACTTTACTTTTACTATTCTTCAATGAATGCAGGGAAATCCACTGCTTTGTTACAAGCCAGCTACAACTATCGAGAGCGTGGTATGAATACGGTCGTGTTGGCGCCATCGATTGACGATCGGTACGGCCCTAGTTTGGTCACGTCCCGGATCGGCTTGCAGGCCGAAGCAGTTTCGATAGCCGTTGATGATGATTTGTTTGCCAGAGTAAGTGCGTTAATGACTGAAAAACCACTTCATTGTGTGCTGATTGATGAGGCTCAGTTCCTCTCTAAACGGCAGGTCTTGCAACTCGCTCGGATTAGCGATCATTTGGACATCCCGGTACTTGCTTATGGATTACGAACTGATTTCCTGGGGGAACCCTTTGAGGGAAGTAAGTACCTTTTGGCGATCGCTGACAACCTGAAAGAGATTAAGGCAATTTGTTATTGCGGTAGTAAGGCAACCATGGTGATTCGTCAGGACCCTGACGGGAACATTATTACTGCGGGGGAAAGCATTGAAATAGGGGGCGATGACAGATACGTCTCAATGTGCCGCAAGCACTTTTATGAAGCATTTGAAACTAATGACCGATAATAGCGAAAGTTGCCGGTAGGGGACTTATTGTGAGTCAGAAGATAGGTGTTTCGTTTCGGGGATGCAAAGGCCTTAAACGTTTTTCGGGGTTGACCTTGAAGACAGTAACCGTGAATCTAAGATGATATGCCAAGAGGGTGAATCGAATGTCTTTGAGTTTTAATCACAATTTAGAAGAGCGTTACTTGTTGTCACTGGCGCGGGAGGAGGTTGAGTATCTCCGCAGGCTCTATGGTAAGGCCACTGATGCGCTCGGTAAGGTTGGGGATCAGCAAGCCACCGAATTTGGCGCCGCCACATTCCGTCGAATATTCACCCCGGATGTCTTAGTGAGAGTAACGGGTGGGCCCAAGGCGTTAGAGGGTTCTGGTCCAGACAGTTGGGCGGGCGTGGTTACAAATGCGCTGAAGGATTATGAAAGCACACAGCACCTGATAGGCACTCAGGTTGTGGAATTCACGGACGTACAGTTTAAGGATGGTGAGGTACTAAGTGGCCGGGCTGAAATGTCCAGTTACCTGCAGGCCTGGCACGCCTGGCCTGATCGGAGCGCGCGAATCGTTCTGGGTACCTATTATGACAAGGTTAGGTTCAATCCTGGTAAAGGCTGGCAGATCTATGACATGACGCTCGAGTACACCAGTGTTGAACATCGCCAAATGGGCGACGCAACGTGACTGAACCCGAAGAAGAGACTTGGCCGAGTGCCATCGAGGGATGGCTTGTAACGCTGGTTCTACTTATTGCGTTCACTTTCTCATTTGTTGACCGGCAGGTATTGAACCTTCTGGTTGAGCCTATTCGACTTGATTTGCAGATATCCGATACCCAGATCAGTTTTCTGCAGGGGCTCGCCTTTGCCGTTACCTACATTCTGATGAGTGTGCCCCTGGGGCGAATGGTCGACAAATACAATCGTGTTGGCATTATGATCGGCGGCGTATTGGTGTGGAGTGCAACGACAATTGCCTGCGGGCTCTCAAGAACCTACTCCCAGTTGCTGTTTGCAAGATTTGGGGTTGGTGCGGGGGAGGCCGCGCTTAGCCCCGCCGCCTGGTCAGTATTGGCAGATTATTTTCGACCCACAAAGCTCGCGTTGCCGATTAGCGTTTACCTGATGGGGCCTTATCTTGGCGCGGGCCTTGCAATGATTGCGGGAGCTGAGGTTCTGGATTGGAGCAGAGAGGTTGAGGTGGTTTCGCTGCCAATCGTGGGTGTGGTCGCACCATGGCAGGCAACTTTTATTGCCGTGGGGTTACCCGGGGTCTTGATTGCAGGATTGCTGGCCACTGTGCGGGAACCGAAACGCAAAGGCAGGCAGGGTGTCTTAACGGACGTGCCCGGCTGGCGCGCGGTGCTTCTCTACATGTGGCAGCGTAAAAGAGTTTACGGCGCGCTGCACCTGGGCGTACCCTTTATTGTGGTGATGTTGTACGGCCTTCAGGGCTGGACCCCGACTATTTTGTTGCGGGTCTATGGTTGGGACTTGGCAGATGCTGGCCGAATTTACGGCACGTTGGCGTTGGTTGCCGGCTCTGCGGGGGTGCTTAGTGGCCCAGTCTTATCCCGTTATCTGCTTGGCCGTGGTGTGCTGGATGCGCCGTTGCGGGTTGCTGTATTGGGTGCCGGTATGGCGACGTTTGCCCTGGCGACACTGCCATTCCAGTCAAGTGGTGAAATGGCGTTGGTGAGTATTGGCTGTGCCAGTTTCTTTGTCACATTGCCCCTGGCGTTGATTACAACCGTTATGCAGGAGGTAACGCCAAACAATATGCGGGGTGTGGTCAATGGTATGTACGTTGTCACGACCAATGTGGTTGGGCTGGCGCTGGGCCCAACACTGGTTGCCGCATCAACAGATTATATTTTTCAGGACACCATGGCGGTCGCCAAGTCACTGGCGCTTGTCGCCGTGTTTGTTGGACCTATTGCCGTGTATCTGCTGAATCAGGGACGACAGGCATACATCGAGCTTGAAGATATGTAGCAGATCAAGCTGAATTTATTTTCTCAAAATGGTCCGAAATAACATTGCTGCCTAGTGTCGCCCCGTCATTGTTTCCAAGTGTTATAGCGGGCCAGCGACCGTCCTTGAACATGAACAATACAGTGGTCCCCTCGGGACCGGCGACAAGGGGGCCGTAACCCCGATTAGCCATGCCGATCCTTATGTCCCCAGCTTTGTGCCAGGTAGCCCCGACTCTCTGGGATCCTTCAATAATAATTTCAGTGTAGTCGCAGTCGTGTGTATGTGCTTCCACATAACATTCTGGCGGATAGAAGACTTTGAAGACTGTGGGCGAAGTTTCGTCCCGGGGGTCGCCTACCTTGTACATACTGGTAATGATGCCGCTGGGAAGCTCAAGTTTATCCAGGTCGTCCCAGGTAAAGGCCATATGACCTTTGCGGTTGAGTTCATCGGCAATTGCTTCATCAGTTTTTTGAGTCATTTTTTTCCTGAAAATCAGATCTGTCCAATCTTTATAGCGGAGGACAGGTCCTGAGGCAAGTGCTAGCGACTGAAACCAAGGTCGATTAGCTTGACTAAAGCCGCGCCTCGGCTATGGTTATTTCTACCTATTTAAGTGGAGAGCGCAATGGATGTTCGAACGCTGATGCATCAGGCCGTAATGAATCACGGTGACAGAGAATGTGTCTGCCATGGTGAGCGACGTTTAACCTTCAGTGAAGCCTGGCAACGTGGGATTCGGCTCGCTAACGCCTTGTTGTCCATGGGTTTGCAACCGGGCGATCGGGTCGGTGTGCTTGAGGATAACTCGATTGAAGCGGCGGACTTTTTCCACGGTATGGCGATCGCGAACCTTGTCAGGGTGCCTCTGTACCCTAGAAATGGCCTGGAAGCGCACAAACATATGCTGTCTCATACTGGCTGCAAAGCGTTAATGGTGAGTCAGAATTACTTGCACGAGGTTAAAGGCCTTGACCAACAGATCGAGTCGTTGGTAAGAATCATCGTTCGAGACGATTCTTACGAGGATTGGTTGTCTGGGCAGCCTGAGGAATTGCCCGCGATTTCTGTCCATCCCGATGACAACTTCATCATCCGCCACACAGGTGGCACCACCGGGCTGTCAAAGGGCGTTGCGTATACGCATCGGGCCTGGCTGCATGCCGGCCGTGACTGGTTCTATACCTTTCCGGCGGTAGAACCGGGAGACAAGTGCCTGCACCTTGGGCCGATCTCCCATGGGTCCGGATACCAATATTTGCCGACACTGTTGGCCGGTGGTTGCAATGTCATGATGGACCACTTTGATGCCCAGGAGACGTTGGACATCATGGAGTCGGAAGGCATTGGGTTTATGTTTATGGTGCCGACGATGGCCAATGCCATCGTACGAGACAACACTGCTCGCGGTCGTGACTTTCCAAAGTTAAAGTGTTTGCTGATTGCTGCGGCGCCCATTGCTGATGCAACCACGCTTGCCGCCAGGGAGGTTTTTGGTGACGTACTTTATCAAGGTTACGGCCAGACAGAAGTGCTGCCTGTGGCGATGATGGGCCCGTCTCAATGGTTTGCTGATGTGCCTGGGTCGCAGCCTCTCAGAGCCTGTGGAATGCCTCTGCCGTTTGCTCAGATACAGATCTGGGATGATGACAACAACGAGGTCGCAAGGGGCGAGGTGGGAGAGATCGTTGCGAAATCTGACGGCCAGATGGTGGGTTTTTGGGAAAACGAACAAGCGACCGCAGAACGGATCATTGACGGCTGGGTGAAGACCGGCGACATGGGGCGTATGGACCAGAACGGCTATCTTTATGTTGTTGATCGAGCTGACGACATGATCATCTCGGGTGGCTATAACATCTGGCCCATGGAGCTAGAAAATATTATTGCTGATCATCCCGACGTCATTGAAGTTGCGGTGTTTGGTGTACCCCATGAAAAATGGGGCGAATCCCCGGCGGCGGTATGCGTTGTAGCCGGTGAGCATTCGCTCACTGAACAGGGTGTCATTGAACTTTGCGCCGAAAAGCTCGGGTCGTACAAGAAACCGGGTATCGTTAAGTTCACCACTGAACCCTTACCCAAAAGCCCTGTGGGAAAAATCATGCGGAAAACCCTGCGTGAGCCCTATTGGAAGGGCCATGACCGAAGGGTGTCTGGCAGTTAGCCATAGCTTATGGCCTGCTGCTATTTTTATGCGCACGGCCAACCCACAATGAGGGTATTCGTCTGAAAAGCTGAATTTAGTCAAGCCAACCTAAAACGTCCTTCGCGATAGACCAACGTTTTTCGGCGCTTTTGTCGACGACACCCAATATCCAACGGTTGTAAGCGATATCGATCGTGCCATCAATTTTTTTGAGTTTTACCCAGTTGTCGACATAGCGAAGTAAGTCCGTGTTGTCCCACGCAATGGCATAAGCCGAGGGATATCTTGCACGGCGATCGTACACTGAGACGCCGTAATCAGGATAGAATAATGTCCAGGCGGATCCGGCTTCAGCGCTGATAAATAAGGCGTCAAAGCTTCCCGGTTTTTGTTTGAAGAAAAGATTGTAGTTCTCGATGGCAACGAAGGTCGCCTTGGGAAAGTTATCCCGGGCTTTAGCGATAAGCGCGTCGTCCTCAACGTACGCAACAACCGTCTCTTTGCTAGCAAGAATTTTTTCTCGACTATCAAAATCTTTAACACGATGGTCTGCAACTACCAGGCTTCTTGTTAGCTCTACTACCGTTGATGAGAAATTAACTTTCTGAAGCAAATCAGCATTCATGACTAAACCGGACATGGCTATATCAAAAGAACCTTGATCAAGACCCGAGGCAATGTGGTCTTTGCGAAAAGGAATAAACTCAATACCGACCTTTAAATCTTCGGCAAGTTTGGTGGCAATTTCGACGTCAAAGCCCACGAGATCGGCTGCGTTGTTGTAATAGGAAAAGGGGACATTACTGGGACGATACCCAACTCGAAGAACACCACGTTCCTTAATTTCTTTAAGGGAGGCTATTGTTTGTTTGCTTGTTTTTCCCGATGGGAAATCTCTTGAAACCGATATGGGCACAGAATCAGCGACACGTAAGTTTGCAATGATTTCATCGGTTCGCTTGTCCGTATCGATAATGTAGTGCAAACCTACTTTCGTAATAATCAATGTTGTCACGACGACAGCTGCCAACCCGCCTGTAAGCTTGAGTAGTTGGAACAGGGAGTAGCGTAACTTGCCTAGAAACAACGATATTGCAATCAGCGTCAGTGCGAATAAGTTCATAACCGCCACCATCGAGCTAAATTTTCCTGTCAGGAAACCAGACATCACAAAGAACTGAAATAGATCAGAGGGTAAACGGACTAGATCAAGCATGAACGGAATGGCGACGTAGACATCGCCGAATAGGGCAAGCAACCCGCTAAAAGCTAAAGCTGGTAACGCTTCTGGACTAATTGGTTTTCCTGCGAACCAACCAGCGAAGAGTACGAACAACATGACGGTGAGCTTGCCGATATTGGGAAACGAATAAGCTATCGGTACAAGGATATCTATCATGTTCCTGGCTTCGTCGTTTATTGCATCGTGCTCTTCCATTACCTGTTTGCATTCTTCAATAACAACCGGAAGGATAATAAAAATATTGCCGGTAGCGAAGGCTGTGACAAGCGCAGCACGCGTAATACGGACGACATCCTTGTACGGCACAGGGGTCAGCATGGCGACAGTCCAAGGTAGGACCCAAAAGGTCAACAGCATGCACAAAACAAACATGCTGATGAGGTAAACCTGCATGCTGGCAAACTCATCAACGCCTAATGTTCCAGCAGCACTGGCGGACATTGCGAAGATGCCGAAAGGTAGTACTTTGAGTAATCCATCGGTCACACGGCCCAGACCGGCGGATATCACGTCCATAAAGCCGATAATTTCTGTTTTGTTGTCCATACCGATTAACGCGAGCCCCAAAGCAATGCAGAATAGGACGATTGCCGGAACTGAACCTTCGGCCATTGACTGAAAGGGATTTGATGGAATATAGAGTTTGTAATAGTCGACAGGCACGGGGTCGGCGATCGTGCTAGTGCTGAAGAAGCTTGCAGATTCCATTTCAGGAAAAACAGCCAGCATTAAGAAAATCAAAACCATGCCAAGCAGCCAGAGCAGGAGCATGACGACCCCTGATTTTCGAAACAACGTCGAGGCATCACTTTGAGTCAGCTTGCCAATACCGCCGACAAGCGACACCACAATATAAGGGTAGACGGTCATTTGCATCAATAAGACGACGACGTTGCCGATGATACTCATCCATGCAACGGTCTCGCCGAAGAAAAGTCCAGCGATGATGCCTAAAGCAAGGGCAAGCATCATCTGCGCAGATCGACTCATCTTTAATAGGGGTAACGTTAGGCTGCTCACTTTTGTTAACTTCCTTTCTCTGTGGGGCTGCGGTCTATCAAATTTGAGGTTTGTCGTAAATTAGGGGGTTTTAACCTACTTTACTGGTCACCTGAATCGATTGATGTAAACACTGGGGCCTTTTCCACTTAAACACCAAGGCTGCGTTTGTTGGGTCTCTCAGGCTCTCTCAGTCGCTTGGAGCATCGCTGCACTGGCAGGCCCCAAATTGCCTTAAACTCTGCGGGCATAGTTTCGCTATGGGCATAGTTTTGCGGTGGGCATAGTGATTAGAGCCGGTATTACTGCAGAGTATCTGGTCGTTAATCTATCCAGCGGGCTGCGGAAGGCTCCTCTTTAGTGCTCACTCTGGTGCCATATAGGCCTGCTGGATAGCCGCCAAGTTGGCAAGAATGATATTCGCCTGCGGCTGAGTCAAACCATGTTGCGCGCTAGCTTTTAATTCTTCCATATCAATTAGTAAGCCGCGCTTGTATTCCTTGGTGCAATTCTTCCAACGTGCCACCTTTCTCTCTTGTCGTTTACGCGTATAGCTGTCGACATCTGACATCTCCTCCGCGCCTGCCCCTTCAAAAACAGAGGTACTGCTAGAATCCTGAATAGGTGCGCCAATGACCTCGGCAGACGCCTCAAATGATTTTGGTTTGGTGTCGCAAGCATTGACCGGTAACTGATAGTCAAGTGCCGCTTTTACGTTTGGGTGGGTTTCCGCGAAGGTCAGGGCTGGAATCAACAAAATCAGGATACTGAAAAATCTCAAACTTTTCATGCATGTCTCTTTTTTTTATTATGACTTGGACAGGGTAAATAAAGCATGATTCTCTGGACTGATCAACCTCACTTTAGATAAAGGCCTGCAGTGGGCGTCGTTTCGTATTGGCAACTCTGTTTCAGTGGTTACAACGACTGATGCTAAATAAAGGCTGCGAAAAGCATTGTAGATGCCAGTCTCGGTGGTGCGGTCTAGTGGTGGCGATGGAACCTATCCCTGTGGGGATCACCTCTGAAAAGGCAATTTTAGGTCGTATGGTGATAGCAGGACTTATTAGTATCAGGTGTTAAGGTCAAACACGAGTTGTTAAAATAGGCATGGCAGTTCTTTTCACTAGTGCCTGCCTACGCTGGCAGTCTAGGAAATTGGAGCGGGTAACGAGATTCGAACTCGTGGCCTCGACCTTGGCAAGGTCGCGCTCTACCAGCTGAGCTATACCCGCGCTTCAATCCTGACGTTTATAGCCATACTACACGAACGGCTAACCCATTGTGGCGTCCCCTAGGGGAGTCGAACCCCTGTTGCCTGGATGAAAACCAGGTGTCCTAGGCCACTAGACGAAGGGGACACAGCAATGGAAGGCGCGAATTCTAGGGGGCTGTCGGCGATTCGTCAAGCCCAAACCACGCTTTGTCTAAAAATGTTCGTTTTTAGGCGGGTGCAGCTAGTAACAGATCCGCTTAGGTACTTGTTTTCTTGGTTAGTAAAGTATAACAGAGCGAATTGATTTACCTTCGTGCATATAGTCAAAGGCCTTGTTGATGTCCTCTAATCCCATGGTAAAGGTAATGAACTCATCCAGCTTGATATCACCATCCATGTACTGATTGACCATTCCGGGAAGCTCCGACCTTCCTTTTACCCCGCCGAATGCTGTGCCACGCCATACTCGGCCAGTTACCAGCTGAAATGGCCGTGTGCTGATTTCCTGACCTGCGCCGGCGACGCCTATGATGATGGATTCCCCCCAGCCTTTGTGACAACACTCCAGAGCGGCTCGCATCAAATCGACGTTACCGACGCATTCAAACGAGTAATCAACGCCGCCATCAGTCATGTCTGCAATAACCTCTGCAATAGGCGCGTCAAAGTCGTTTGGATTGACGCAGTCTGTCGCACCAAGAAGCCTGGCCATGTCGAACTTGTCCGGGTTGGTGTCGATAGCGATTATCCTTCCGGCTTTGGCCATCACGCCGCCCTGGACTGCACTCAGCCCTATCCCTCCCAACCCGAAAACAGCAATCGTTGAACCAGGTTCCACTTTTGCTGTTTTAGTTACTGCGCCGATTCCTGTTGTAACGCCACAGCCAAGAAGGCAGACCTTGTCCAGCGGGGCCTTCGCGCTGATTTTAGCCAAGGAAACGTCTGCAACAACGGAGTACTCGGAAAAGGTAGACGTTCCCATGTAGTGAAATATATCTTTTCCATGACAGGAAAACCTGGTCGAGCCATCTGGCATGACGCCTCTGCCCTGGGTTTCCCTGACTGACGAGCAGAGATTGGTTTTGCCCGACGTGCAGAACTTACAGGTCCCACACTCAGCGGTGTACAAAGGAATGACGTGATCCCCAGGGGCAACCGATGTGACACCGGGGCCAACCTCTTCAACGATAGCGCCGCCTTCATGGCCTAAGACTGCAGGGAAGATACCCTCAGGATCAGCGCCGGAAAGTGTAAATGCGTCTGTATGACAAACGCCTGTTGCAACCATCCTAATCAGCACCTCTCCGACTCTTGGCGCAGCAACGTCGAGTTCTTCAATTTCCAGTGGTTTTCCTGCTTCCCAGGCTACAGCGGCTTTTGATTTCATAAGAGGTCCTGTTCGTCTAATTGAGAAGAAACCTATCGTGGATAGGGGTGGTGAAGCATGATCAGAGGCCTAGGGTTAAACCCAGGTAGACAGATCGAGGTGTGCCGACGAAATACCGGTCAGAGCCAAAAGCGAAATCAGCGCGTTCTGCGTAGTCTTCATCTGTAATATTCATGACTCTGTAAAAAATCCGGGCGCCGTTATTGATGCTCCAGCTTCCTCTTAGGTTCAGGAGGTCATGACCATCGTACTCATTCTGGTTTTGCGGGTCTTCGTAGTATTCACCGATGTGGACCCATTCCAGTTCATGCGTTTGCCTTGGCGTGGCCTGCCATTTGATACTCATACTTCCCAGTGTTTTTGGGGCAGTGTCGATAGTATTACCTTTTAATGGCGTGACGGATAATGCGGGATTGTTGCCGTACTCATGCTCCGCCCAGGTGAAGGCAATACTGGCCGTAACGGCCTGGTGAAGTTCCATTTTCAGGTCGAGTTCAATTCCCTGATGTTCAGTTTCCCCGTTGTCTAAATTCTGTCGCAAGGTGTCCCGAAAAATGAAATTGTCCTTACTCATCGAAAAAACGGCGATGCTGTAATCGAGTTTTTCGGTGCCGCCCCGCAGTCCCAGTTCCAGTGAATCCATTTCTACAGGATCGATATCAGCGACATTTTGAATGTTTTGCAATCGGTACAGTTCGGTTGCCTGTGGCGCACGGAAGCCCTGTGACAGGGAAACGAATACCTGGTGTGCGTCCGACCAAGAGTAAATCAACCCAACTCTGGGTGACCAGTTATTAAAAGAGTCTTCTCTGTCCGCAGGCCTGGAAAACCGGCAGCCACCGAAGCCGCAGGCGATGCCATTATCGCGGGTGCGTCCGTCGATCATGCGGTTGTCGTAGTCATACTCGGTATATTGATAGCGGACGCTCCCGGTCAGGCGAAGCGCATCGCTTATAGACTTACTAGCGGAAAAAAACAGACCTGCAAGCGTCGCGTTGACGTCATAATCGTAATGTTTACCTTGCGGGATGGTGGCCGCCAGGAAGGCGCTTCCTTGCGTCGGACCCGGCTGAGTTTCCTTCAGGAACGCGTTGGTGTACTCCAGGTCTATACCGGCCTGCCACCAGCTATCCGGGTTCCAGAGCATGGAAACCCCAAAGCTGTCATGTCCATTTTCCTCAATAGCCTGCCCTGGTAGGAAATGTTGCAGGAATTCCATTTCGACACGTCTCAGATACGGTTTTATAAGAAGCGAGCCTTTGCCCAACTGTTGGTCGATCTCGGAAACCAGCCTAAAAGAGCGCGCGTCTCGGTATGCTTCAGGGTTGGGGTTGTCTCTCTTCTTGCCGCTGTCCTTGTAGCTGTCGTGGCCCCTGATGAATCCCGCTGTCTCCTGGTTGAGGTTGGTGTATGAAAACGTGGTGGTGATTTGTCGTTCTGCGGTCAAGACCCGATGTTTTAGTAACATCTTTTGCTGATCGAAGCCGGATTGGTCTTTGTATCCACCATCGGTCGTGCCAGATGCGTCCAGGCGAAGGGAGTCAGATGAGAGTGCAAGGCGCGTGCGGTAATAGTCGTTTGGACCTGATTCCACGGTGACTTCCCGAAGACCTGCTTCTGGACTCGGCGTCAGGATATTAATGACACCATGCACGGCGTTGGACCCATAAATAGATGAGTCGGGTCCACGTACGACCTCTATTCTGCTGGCCAGTTCAGTGGTGGCCTCGAAGAGCTCGTTGACGTTACAGAATCCGGGTGATCGGAGTGAAATCCCGTCTTGCGCCATAATGAAAGCGCCACAGCTACCAGCACCGGTCAATACAGGGGATCTGATCGCGGTCAGGTGTTCCTGCCCATTACCGCGGCTGATCCAGACACCAGGAACCCTTTGCAGGACTTCACTGATATGCGTGGGATCTACTCTTCGTAATACGGACTCATCGATAAACCCGATACTCGCGGCAGTATCACCGATTAGGGTTTCGCCTTTAGTTGCGGTGACGACGACTTCGTCGAGTACCGTTCCCGCGCCATAGCAGGATAGAGGCAGTGTTATCATAGCTGTTAAGAATGTTCGGAGATTTAGTGACATAGAGGTAACTTGTTATTCAGAGGCGTGGACTCTACAGAAAAAACAGACGTTTTTTAAGCGCTTCTTGAGCCGCAGCGACTTTTAGTGGTTACAAGGGGCGGGTGTACAGACTACTCTGCTATGCGAACAAGCCACCACAAAAGATTGACAAAACCACAGAGGTACAGTGAACTGGCACGCGATTAACCCTACCATGGAAATTTAGGTCAATTAATGGCGAGTTTTAAAGACGATCAGGAGTACGTGACGATATATACACCGTCGCTGCTTGAATCTATTCCGCGGCAAAAACAGCGCCAAACGTTGGGTATAGCGGCAGGCACCTTGCCGTTTAAAGGCCTGGATACTTGGAACGCCTATGAGTTTACGTGGTTGAATCAGAAGGGAAAGCCAGAAGTGGCGGTATTGCAATTGCAGGTCCAGGCAGAATCATCGCACCTTATCGAATCTAAATCTCTGAAGTTGTACCTCGGCTCTTTTAGCAACACACCATTTGCTCATCAGGCTGAAGTCGTCCGTTTACTGGAATCTGACCTGACCCTTGCAACCCAGGCACCGGTGGGCGTGGTGTTATGCGCGTCAGCGCAGGTGCAGCGAGAGGGTATTGGGCAGTTGGTCGGTACTAACCTTGATCTTCAGGATCTTGAGATTAATGAATACCACTGGAATCCAGCGTTGCTTGTGCTGGAAGGGGCAGTGACCCGACAGGAATCTCTTTACACACACCTTTTTAAATCTCTGTGCCCCATGACAGGGCAGCCGGACTTTGCCAGTATCTTGATTGAGTACGCTGGCAGCAGCATCAGCCATGAAGGTCTATTGCGTTATCTGGTGTCATTTCGAGAGCATGCAGAGTTCGCCGAGCAGGTTACCGAACGAATCTTCGTTGATATTATGAACTGTTGCGCGCCCGAAAGGCTTGCGGTGAGTGCCCGTTACACTCGGCGAGGCGGAATCGATATTAACGCGCAACGAACGTTAGGTGAGGAATTACCCGCGGAGGTCCGACTTTGGCGTCAGTAGGCAGGCCATGCGCGGGGGCTAACGGCGCTCTGTACTTGTCCAAAGCAGATAAAGCCTCATGAAAGCCCTAAAAATTCTGGTGCCATGGTGCCTCGTTCTCCTTATTGCATTGGCTTTTTTCGCGCCCATTGGCCCGTTACCGGGTTTTTTGATTGGTGGAGCCTCTTCAGAGGTGCCAGGTAGTTGGGGTGAAACCGCAGGAATTCATGAGATCACACTCGAAGTCCCTGGTCCCCTGCCACGTGTCGTCATTATCTGGGTCGTTCAGTCGGAAGGTGACCTTTACATTTTAGGGGCTAGAGATAGTGGCTGGGTATCTATGCTGGGACGGGGCGGTCCTGTCAGGATGCGAATGGAAGACAATACATTTTCCATGAACGCGACATTGCTTGACACTGGCTGGGAACCGATAATAAATGCTTATCTCGCTAAATATCGCTCGGGTTATCCTGAAATTGTTGATGGATTCCCGTCTCTTGACGATGCCGCTGGAAGCATTTCTGTTTTTCGGCTTACAGGACAGTAACTAGCCGGTACTTGATCGGTATCCCATCTGTTCTGCTGGTGAAGAAAAGACGATTGATGGTGCTCTGAAAATGACCACACGGATTGCGACTTTAAAGGGCGTAAGAAAGTGCTGAAACTGCTGAAAGTGCTGAAAGTGCTGAAAGTGCTGGAAACAGACGTCAATCGTGCTGCGTTTGTCGCTAAAGCATGTTAACGCTGGTCTGCCTCTAGGCCTGCTGCCAAGCGTCAAAAATGCTGTTGCGGCAAAGGGTCTGCTGCGAGCAGGGTATTGCCACCCCTATGATGATTTTGGTTTCTTTGGTTTCTTTGGTTTCTTTGGCCGCCTGGGTGTTGGGACACCCTTTGATTCAGGTAAGTGATGGTCAGGGGTGAAATTATGGACATGTTTTCTCGGTATGATCTCGCGCAGAAGTTGTTCAATTTTTCGTAGGCACTCGAAGTCATCCGCACTTACCAGCGAGATAGCTTCACCACTTTCGCCAGCTCGGCCCGTTCTGCCAATACGATGCACGTAGTCCTCTGAAACTTTGGGTAGATCAAAATTGATGACCACGGGTAACTCTCCAATGTCCAGGCCCCTCGAGGCAACGTCTGTCGCGACGAGTATTTTCACTTCTTGGGTTTTGAATAGCTGAAGATTTCGCGCTCTAACGGCTTGGCTTTTATCTCCGTGAATGGCGCAGCCCTTGTTACCTGACGCGGATAAGTCTTTTGCGAGTCGATCGGCACCTTGTTTTGTGTTGGTAAAAATCAGTGCCTGGTGCCACTTGTTCTGTTTGATCAATTCGAATAACAATTCCGTTTTACGTTTTTTGTCGACGGCAACTAACCATTGCTTTACTTTTGCTGGCGCAACTTCGTTTGGTGTTACCGCTATTTCTACAGGCGCGTGGAGCACGGTTTTTGCTAGTTTTTCAATCTCCGGTGACAACGTTGCTGAGAACATTAACGTTTGGCGCTTTCGCGGTAAAATATCGAGCAACTGGTTTATTTCTTCGCGAAAGCCAAGGCTCATTAATTTGTCCGCTTCATCAAGGACAAATATCTTCAATTGATCGAATGCAATAGCGTTCTGACGTTGTAGGTCCAAGAGTCGGCCGGGCGTCGCGACAAGTAAATGAACACCCTTGCGAAGACTCATCATCTGAGGGTTGATTTTCACACCACCAAAAACCACGGCAGACCTGAGTCCGCTGTAGCGACCGTAATCTATGATCGCTTGGTGCAGTTGGACTGCAAGCTCTCGCGTTGGGGAAAGAATTAGTCCTTTGACATGATTGGCTGTGGGTGCGGCGGCATTGTTCAAAATGTCGAGCATTGGTGCAACGAAACCGGCTGTTTTCCCCGTGCCGGTTTGAGCTGCAACCAGCACATCGTCGCCCTTCAGAATAGCCGGAATCGTTTTCGATTGAACTGGGGTCGGCATCTGGTAGCCGGCGGCGGTCAGTGCCTGCTGAACTTCTATCGATAAGCCGAGTGATTCAAAATTCACGTGGTTGGAACCTTTACCCTAAAAATTTCACGTTAAAGCCGAAAGCCTGTTACAGCGCCTAATCTCGGTTAATAGCGACGTTTTAAAAATACATCGACAAGGTGCTTGATCACCATCATTTTGCGCCAAATGCCTTCAAGCAGCGCGGCGCAAATCTTTCCAGATGAATAGAAAAAGCAATGGTGCCGCGCTTGAAGCGGCAGTCTGTGGCCTTAGCGTCGTCGTAAACACTGCCTTTGTGATCGGTGACTGTATTGATCGGGTTGCACCATACACCATCTCCGCCTGGCTGCATTTAGATCACTGGTTTTTTGGCCACCGGTCGGGAGATTCTTTTACCGTCTGTTCTGCTCAGCAAGCAGCTTTTAGTGCCGGTTGATAGTGCCGGTTGATAGTGCCGGTTGATAGTGCCGGTTGAGTCATTTCCTATGTTGCATTGCAGGTGATCTTTGTCGTGCCTCTTATAGATTTTGATTCTTTTGGACTCTAATGTCATCGATCAATCAGGCACTATGTTCTCATCTATATCGGTCCTCATCTATATCGGTCCTTATCTATATCGGTCGTCATCTATAGTTGATTGCCTCAAGAAATCCGACAACATCCGCTGCTGACCGCTCGGGTATCTCTTCCATTGGTACATGACCAACATCAGCGTAAACCACTAAGGTCGTGTTCGCCAATGCCGCGGCAAACTGATCAGCGACACTTGCCGGTATTAGGGCGGGTTCTTGGCTGCGCGAATCAAACCCACTGAAACGAAGGAATCTTGACTGGTCGTTGCTGTATTTTTTGTCGACGTATTCGGCCGGAAGATCACCCTTGTATAAATAGGCGGCGGCAAGCATCAGAATCGTGATGACAACAATAATCGTTGCCGCTGAGATCTTGAGTATCTTTATTGCAAGCACTTTGTAATGGAAGTGAGGATAACCGACAAGAGTGACGTGGTTCCAGACTTCGCGAGCGAGTCTTTAAGTCAATGTCGCGCAGTTTAGTCCCCAAAATGAAAACCGGAGTGATGTCAGGTGTCGAAAAACCTATCAAGGCTGCCACGATTATTGCTCGGTGAAGCCGAGCCCTCAGGAATCCATTCACTCCCCAGGGGTAAATGCGGGTCGCCGTGCTACATTTAGCGTTTCAGCTACCCTGTTGGCATCATCAAATTGCCTTACCTGTCGCGCTCGTAACCTGTCAACTCCATGTAGCCAAGGCCTGATCGGTTACCTTCAAGGTCAAGAACTTCCACCAGTCCCTCCCAGTAGAGGATCGACAGGTCAACGGTTTGCTGATCCAGTAGCGCGTTGACCGTAAATTGCTCATCAGCCATATTGAGCGTCCAACTGACGGGCCAATTGATTCCCTTGGCGTCTTGGTAAAAGCGGTTGGGTATCAGGGAAAAGTCATTCCGGTCCAATAACTCGACGCCCGGGTCGCCTTGACCAATGATGGGCTGATCGTCTAGCTGTTGGTGATCTACAATTAGGCCGTGATCATAGTTGTCTCTCTTTCCATCATGCCTGCGTAAACGGAACGCCATGATGCTCCGCTGATCCTTCAGTTGTAAGGAAAACCAATCCCAGCCGGAAAGTGAATCACCGAGTACTGACGTGCTCCACTCACGATCGAGCCAGCCGAGTCCTGTCACTTTCACGGTGCGGTCGTTGAGTTTGAGTATGCCGCCGATCTGCAGGCGCGGTATGGAATAGTAGTAACTCGCGGCATCTGCTCCTTTCTTGGACAAGCCGCGATTCCCCTGTAAAACGATAGGTCCCATTTGCCGGACCTGCAGATCGACCCCAAACTGACCGGGCTCGCTGGCCGATAGTGTCAGATTCAATTGACCTTCTGCGGCGCCTTCCAGCGTCCAGTCCTCGATCATTGCCCGAAAGAGGGCGCCGGTTGAAACGCCCGCCAGTGCTGGGTGGCCGCGAGCGAATCGCTCTGCCTTAAGGTGCCTGCCGTTAGAAATGTCGGTGATCGCCAGGTGACCCAGGTATGCTTGGGCAGTGTGCCATGGACCTTCTCCTGTCGGGTTGGGTGCAAGTGCTTGCCTGAACAGTGTGAAATGCAGGCCATACTCGTTGCCATTTTCATCTTCAAGAACGGCAGTCAGGTACCACCACTCGTTTCTGTATCGGGTGTGTGGCCCATGATCCAACGGGAACACGAACTCTTTTTTATGTTCTGCGCGTGCAAACCCCTGAGCGTCAGGTTCTCCCAGTAAGTTGTTTAATCGCAACCCTGTGACAGCGGATGAAGTAGACCGGGCATCCGGTTGGCATCCAGCCGTCAATAACATCAATAAAAAAACGATAGGCCTAGCGTCCACCAAAGGCTCCTTCTTCGTGATCTCCGCCCTGCAGTATCCCCGCAGCGATAGCCGCAAGCATTCCCCAGGCGCATGAACGCAGTAGCGCTTCTGCAGACAACTGCAACTCGATGGTCCAGCCGAAAGCTCTTGGGTTGATGACGTTGCAGAGTATCCAGCCGAACATCACGCCAAGTGGCAGAGCGATAATGATAGCCACTAGGCCAAGTCCTGTGCCCAAGGCAATGTTCATCATCAGTTGCTCGGTGCGATTAACGCCGAGTGTGTTGAGCAATTGCCTGCCCGTTTGTCGATTCAGACGCATGGTGGTCACGGCAATATAAACGCTGATCGCAGCGACCAACAAAGCGATGGTGATCAGTACCGTGGTAATGGCGAAGGTCTGGTCGAAGGTTTTGAGCGCAACGCGCCGGATATCAGACTGCAGTCTTAGTTCAAGCGCAGGGAGTTTTTTTCGCAGTTCGATGACCAAGGCCCCTGGTTGATCACTCTTAAACGCGACTGAATCTACTTGAAGTTCGGCGGCTAAAGCATCCGCGAGTGGGCTGCGGTCATCAACAATGAGTCTGGGTTTTAAATCCCCAAAAGCTGAGAACGTCCCCGAAATTGTCATTGTCTCACCGGCCACTGTCAGTGCATCCCCGACGGATAGCTGTAATGATCTGGCGGCCTGTTCACTGAGCAAAATGTCCTGAATCGCAAGGCTCCCGCTGTAACCGTAGCGCGACGACTCAAAAGCGTCCATGCGGGTGGTGTTCAGTTCCATCGATAGTCCTTTCACTCGAATATCGGTGTTCCGGTATACCTGCACTCTGTCAGCAAGTGTTGATGTCTTGTTGGTGACAGTAAAATTACTCAAAGCAGTGTTGTCACCCTGAGCGATTAAATCGTACTTTAGTCTGTGATCGAGCATCTGACTGAAATCGATTCGGAAACTATCAACCATTAACGCCACGCCGATCGCGGTTGCAATCGCGAGTGACAAGCCGGCGAGCGCGACACTAAGCTCGGCTGGATGCCAGAGCGCCTCTCTGATCCCGATTCGCAGCAGGTAGGAACCGCGTATCATCGTGGCCCATCTCTTCAGCTGGATAAGCAGTGGCGCTATCGCTTGTGAGGCGGCCAGGCTTAATACCGCAATCGCGAAGAATCCACCCGCCAGGCCTGTCTGGGGTTGAAAAACGCACCAGGTGGCAGCGGCTAACAACAATAGCGTCAAAATAGCAGGCAGGTAGGAATGGCTAACGGTTTGTTTTGATCGGTGAAAAGCCCAGGCACCACCAAGCAGACAAACTGCGATGGCAGACCCTACGGCTTTAAAAATGACCCAGCTGTCCAGGTGTAGATTGATCTCTTGTTCGGGAGCAGCCATTTCCAGTAGCCAACTGGCAAGCCACCATCCTGCGGCAAGGCCAAGTGCCGCCGCGAGAGTAGCGATCAGTCCGATCGAGAAAAGGAAGTAGGCGCGAAGCTGCTGCCATTCAACGCCCAGTACGTGCAGGCGATCAAAGACAGGCCAAAGGCGCCGTAACCATGAAACGGCGACCTGATAGATGAGTAGCCACGCCACCAGCAGCGCGAGCATGCCCAAGGCAGAGATATTGAAGAGTATCGATTTCCCGAACTCCCGAGCGGGATACTGTTCCGCGGTACTGATCAGTTGCCAACCGGGTGCTAGATCTAGACGTGGCCTGGCCGAAGGGAATCCGGCGCCAAAGCCCGGCAGAAGTTTCTCGGCGGTCTCTATCGGGCCCGCAAAGGCATCACCGAGAACCAAGCCGACATAGGATAGCTGATGGGTTGGCCAACCGAGTAGGTCGTGGGCTGTTGCAATGTCAGCCAGCAACGTGCCTTTTGGCGCTTCTATGATGCCGTTGATAGGTATCGACAGTTGATCTTTAAGGCTTTTGTCCACCCAGGCACCGTGCCACGAAAACTGTTCAGCGATATCCGTGACGCCCACAGATGGCAGGTTTGCCAGTAAGTCAGCACCCAGAACTCGAACACTTTGTCCTTCAAGTGTCGTGGTTGCATCAACCAGTGGAGAGAGCTGTTTTATGGTTGGCAAGGCGCCGGCTCGCCACTGTTTTCGCAGCGCGAAGTAATCAGCTGTGTGTAGGTTGTCGCGATGCAGATAGTGGCTGTACTCAGCTAATGCCCCAGGAACTAAGCCATCCAGGCGACTGGAAATGCTAGCGCTGACCAGGTGAACGCTGACGATCGACGTTACGCCCAGCGCCATACCTATTAAAGCCATGGCGGTAGACCAGGGAGTTCGCGCCAAAAAACGCAGCAGTGCGAGGGCAATCATCAATGCGATTGTCTATCTTGCGACTGCGGGTTCAGGTGCGAACGCGTATCCAGGTGCAGCCGTGTATCTGCCATTGCGGCGACCTCTGTGCTGTGTGTGGCCAACACCAGCGAAATATTTTGCTCACGACAACTGGAAAATAGCAGGTCTGCAACCCGGTTAGAATTTTCTGCGTCCAGATTGCCTGTTGGTTCATCTGCCAGCAAAAGCGGCGGTTTGAGTAGCAGTGCCCTGGCAACTGCCACGCGTTGTTGCTCGCCACCTGAAAGTGTTTCCGGGAAATCGTGGAGTCGGTCCGACAAGCCGAATTCGTCAAGGAGTGTTGCTGCATGATTTTCAAGTTCACGCTGTTGATTTAAACGCGCGGGAAGCCTGACGTTCTCTAACACGGTTAACGTAGGAACCAGATTAAAGAACTGGTAGACGTAGCCAATGTGCTGCCGGCGCAATGCCGTCCGGCTTCGTTCGTTTGCCGCGCGGTAGGAAAATATTTTGTCCTTTAGCTCAAGGGTCATGTTGCCGCCATCAAGTTCCAGCAAACCAGCAAGCAGGTTTAACAGCGTTGATTTTCCAGAGCCGCTCGGTCCGGTCACTGACAGGGACTCACCCGCTGCAACGCTGAACGAAAGGTCACGAATGACGTCTATTTGACGACTACCGTCCTGGTAGTGCTTGCTGATTTTTTCAACATTCAGTGCCGAAGGCTTCTTCATTTTAGGCTATGACTCGCGGGATCAGGATAGAGACCAGCGTAAAACAGTAGGGCGGTCAGAGATAGGGCGGTTTGCCAGATTATTCAATGTGTCAAAGGCCCAGAATGATGATGGGACTGAACGCACAGATTAGCTGACTCAGTCCCCACGTCTAGGAAACAGGTTCGAGCGGATCCAGCCAACTAAGGTGTTGTTCTTTAGAACGTAGTGCTCGATTGCCTGTGTATTCCTTTCCAGTTGGCCGGGGTCTTTGAAAATTTCGCTTCTGGTAACCAGATCCCGGTCTGGGTCCAGAGGTTTAATGACCATCGCAGGGTTACCGGCAGCGATCACATTTTCCGGAATGTCTGAGGCAACGACACTGCCTGCGCCAATCACGCTGTTTTTTCCAATCGTGACACCCTTGCAGATCGTAGCACCATCTCCGATCCAGACATTTTCTCCCAGTATCACGGGTCGGGTGACACCGACGACCTCTGTTCTGTCGTAAACGTCATGCCAGTCTGCATCGGTGATGTAGGCGCCGGCCGCAAACATGCAGTTGTCGCCGATGGAAATATTGCTGGCGGAGTCAAACCGGCAGCCTGGGCAGATGAGGACATTGTCGCCCAGGGCGATGTGGCCCTGGTGATCACCGAAGGTCCAGGTAGAAAATGATACTTTTCTGTGGCCGTCGGTCACCATATGAACGTTATTGCCAACGTTGATGTGACGGCCATGTACGTTGACGTTCCATGGCTTCATTATCATGGGGTTGCCACCAAAAGATTCAAAATTCGGGGCGACAAAATGGCGGATATGCCACTGTTCGAAAACTCTAATTAGGTGTTTAACCCACAATGGTCGGTGATCATTAATCATAAGTCAGTAGGCTTAGCCGTTTAGATGGGCGTGAGTGTAACAAATACCCTTTGTCCCACCGAAACGCGGTTTCACAGCAAGGTCAATTAGAGTATCTTTTCACCTCAATTTTAACAGTGACTAAAACATATTGGACGCCTTGCAAGCCATTCAAACGAGAAATTCTGCGGCCCGTCTGGCGGGCGCTGTTGAACAGGCAGATCTTGAACAAATTCTGAAGGCAGGATTTCGTGCACCGGACCATGGGTTACTCAGGCCATGGCGAATTCTCGTGATAGAAGGTGAGTCGCGGGATCGATTGGGTGCTTTGTTTGCGAAGGCGAAACTAACCCATGATCCGAGCCTTACAACGAACGCGCTCACAAAAGTTAAAAATAAACCGCTTCGCGCGCCGCTTATACTGGTCGTGGCTGCACGGCTTGTTGAACATCCAAAGGTGCCGGAGGTGGAACAGATTCTTTCGGCGGGGGCTATGGCTCAAAACCTGATGCTGGCGGCACATGCACTTGGATATGGGTCCATGTGGAGGACAGGGTCAATGACGTACGACCGGATTGTCGCAGAGGGGCTTGGCCTGGAGCTCAATGAAAAAATGATAGGGTTTCTATACGTAGGCCAAATTGAAGGAAACCAGAAGGCGCTGCCGGAACACGACGCTGCCCATTTTGTGACGCGCTGGTAGGTTTTTAAGGGGCGTTAAGCTTTCGGCCAGAGAACGAGGCTAAGCGACAGGGGTGGTCTGTATGCCACCACGACAAACGGGTTCCAGCGTTGTTTTCAGAATAACCGGCACGACGGCAACACAGTTTTAAGGAATTGATGATGAATAAAACAAATAGGTCCAGGAATGCACTGCGTATTCAAGATCGTCTTATCGATGAGCTCATAGGCATCTGTCGTGGGGTGATCGCTGATGGTGTTATCGATGAGCGTGAAGCGATATTTCTAGGGCAATGGATCGAGAACCATCGTGAAGTGGCAGATAAGTGGCCGGTAAACGTGGTGTACGCGCGTGTTACCGAAATGTTGCGCGATGGTATTTTGTCGACTGAGGAAAAAACAGAGCTGCTGTCGACGCTCCGGGATCTGACAGGCGAGGGATCCCCGCTGCAGGAACCTAATCAATCAACCACCTTGCCATTGACGCGGCCTGAGCCGGAAGTGGACTTCGCCGGTAAAGTATTCACCCTGACCGGGAAGTTTGTTTTCGGATCCACGGTTTACTGCGAGGAGACGATTGTTGAAATGGGTGGAAGTATCTCCCATGCACCCACACAGAAGACGGACTTCCTGGTGATTGGTGAGTTTTGCAGTCCCGATTGGGTGCATACCACCTTTGGTCGCTCAATAGAGCGTGCTATTGACCTGCAGAAGCAGGGTAGTGACCTGAAAATCATATCAGAACGTTATTGGGTAGATTCGCTCGCATCGCGGTAGGATTTTCCTTTCCATATCCGTATAATGATTTTTCCACCTTGGTCCTCCCGCAATAAAGAGTGGTGAACTCCGCCAGGCCCGGAAGGGAGCAACGGTAGCGATGAATTTATGTGCCGGGATGTGGCTAAGGTGGTCTTTAATCTTCCTCCGTGTAAACGGCCAGCATCAGGTCCGCTGAGGCCACCAGCTCGCCCTCCCCATCCAGGTACCGAACGACTCGGGCGATAATTCGATCTTCTCGATCGAAAAACCGTGATTCTAGCAACTCATGCTCATCCCTAAAGAAGCGGTCTTCGATGACCAAATCAAATTCTTTTGGCGAGACACAGTAGAACTCAGGCATTTGCAGGTCGTCTGGTGATGGGGTTAATCCCTCATATGATGCGTGGCGCCAGATCAAGATGCAAAGGACCTAGGCTTTGGCTGTCAAAACGGCTGCGCATCGGTTGTGGTCAACGGATCATAGCGGCTGTTTTAGAGGACTTCCAATAAACACCCTCTGCCTTCTTGGGTGGTAATCCACCGTTGTTTTGATGCGGTCTCACATAGCGTTAGTAACGCGTTAGATAGCTCAGGATTGATCGCCGGGCTTCTGCCGACGACCGATAACCCAACGCCGGCGTCCACGCCGTTTTTAGACTTCTAAAAAATCGTTCCAGAGGAGAATTATCCCAACATTTTCCTCGTTGACTCATGCTTTGCTTCATGTGTTGACACCGCACGGACTGACGGAATTTCAAGCTGGACGATGCCGAACCCAGGGGTTGCCGGGCTAACAGATCAAGGATAATCGTCAGGTAGGACCAATGCTGTCCGGTCCAGATGTAGGTCAGATCCTCGCACCAGACTTGATTCGGTGGGTGGGCGGCAATGCTCGAGACAGTAAGTTCGGGATATCGGTGGGGCTGAGATGCCTTTCTACACCGATGTGCGACGCCACGACACCATGCAAAGCTCAGAAGGCCTTTAAAAAGGTCATAATTATTGCCGCCAAAGCTCAAACATCAGACATCAGACATCAGACATCAGACATCAGACATCAGACATCAGACATCAGGCATCAGGCATCAGGCATCAGGCATCAGGCATCAGGCATCAGGCAAGGAACAACTGCAAGCCGCGTTTTGGATAGCGGTTAAAAAGTCTGACGTAGAATCAATAGACGAATCCTTTACGCGAAACATCGCGCGTTACTTACAGTGTTGCGCCGTAAGTATCCGGCTTGATCGAGTGCCAGAGATCGCTGCTGGATTCAGCACGACCAGTTTCACACTCACAACCTTGATCCGGCGAGTGAGGGCTTATGTTCTTTTGTCGGTGATCAGATAAAAAACCCGGGGGGCGGTAATATAATTGCGATTAAAGGCGCCACGATGATGTCGGACTTTGACCACAATCCCCATAGTTTAAAAGCCGTTATCGATACGCTACGTCAATATTCAGCGCAGCGGCGATGGGTCATGTTGGAACACGGTATCAAAACCTAACAGATCGTATTAGCGCCTGATCCTGTCGTCGCCGCACAAAGTTCTGTTGAGTACGCGAAAGAAGGTGATGTGTTACGCCGTCAAACCCTGGGCAGTAAAGATAAAGTCATCGAGATATTGGAAGCGCGTAAGCGCAGACAGCAAGTTACCATAGGTCTGAGTGCTTACTTGGCGCATTGCATAAAATCATCCCTAACCAGGGTTTTTTAAGCGCGTTGTCACTCACTTTTTGGTGATTGCCGCCTCCAGCAACTGCTGAACGCCCTGAACGTCAACACCAACCGTTACGTTCGACAAAGGCACGCCGAACCAGGGCCCGGGTTTGCTGGAGTGACGCTTTTCTGCGGCGACGACATGGCCGATGGTCATGCCGTCAGTGACAACGCGGACCGCGCGTTGATCGGTCTCAAATAGTTCCGGAGCCAGAACATAAGCCACAGCGGTTGAATCGTGGTTGGGGTATCCATCCGAATATCCAACTGACTGATAAAAAGTACGATAGAAACGACTTGTGTCGAACAGGAATTCTACGTTCCTGCCCCCTTTTTTTCGAACGGAATTCCACCAGCTATCTGTCACGAGTACTTGTCTTGTTATATCAGCGGAAACCAGCGTCATATTCCAATCTGTCCCCATGACGATATCCGCAGCGTGTGGATCGCCCAGAATATTGGCCGAAGCAACGGGAGATACATTCCCCATCACTTGCAGGACCCCACCCATTGCGACAACCTGCTTAACATTCTCAGAAAGATCCGGTTCCAATGCCAGAGCAAGCGCGATGTTAGTCATGGGGCCCAACACGATCAACGTAACTTCTCCAGGGTTGTCCATCACCGTCTGAACAATGAATTCGGCCGCGCTCTTTTTTATCGCGTTTGTTTTGGGTAGTGGAAGGTTAATCTCTCCGAGGCCATCTTCGCCGTGTACATCAGCGGGAGAGGAGAGTTTCTTCATGTACAAAGGGCGGCTTGCACCTTCTGCGACCGGTACATTTTTTTCCATTATTTCAAGCAGACGCAAAGAATTGAGAGTGGCCAAATGCGTCTCTACATTTCCAAAGATGGTCGTTAACCCAAGCACTTCCAATTGCTTCGATTTTAACGCGAATACGATTGCCAGCGAATCATCGACGCCCGGGTCAGTATCAATAATGACTTTTTCCGCACCTAACGCGACGCCGGGAGCGGTCAAAATGGTGAGATAAAGAAGCGTAAAAAGAGCGGGCACCCGGTATTGAGTTGGCATTGGAACCTCGTAGCGTGATCAAATGTTATTTAGAGCATTGCTGTGGTGCTCGATTATGTCGATTGGACCGAACAAGTCACAGCGAGCCTACGTCTGCAAACAGGCATCGACATTGACGCTGAAAGTCACAAATCCAGCCTTTGTGGCTAGGCGTTCAAGGCAATAGCACGCCACCATCAACGTCGACGGTAGTGCCGGTCATATAACTGTTTTCCATTATCATGACGATTGCTTTTGCGACCTCTTGGGCTTCACCGACACGCCCCAGTGGAATATTTTTCCCCATATTATCCAGTGCAGCGTTTTTGTTATCGCCCAGGTTATCGAACATTCCTGTGCTGATAAGGCCCGGCGCGACGGCGTTCACGCGCTTTGGTGCTACCTCCAAGGCCAGGGCCCGAGTTAAGCCTTCGACTGCATTACCGGTACACGAGACAGACGACATACCAGGGTTACATTTTCTGGCTGGCGTTCCGCTGATAAAAGTGATCGATCCGGTGTCGTTTAAATGTGGAATACCTTGGCGGGCGACATGGGTGTAACCCCAGAACTTGTTGAATGCCCCACGAAACTGTTCATCGGTTTGGTCCATGAACGGAGCCATTGTCCTTTCTGCGCCTGTGGCTGCGGCGACAATGTGGTCGATTGCGCCGATGGATTCAAAGAGTGATTTCAACCCTTCTACATTGTGCGTGTCCAGTGAGCTGAAGGTGATTCCGGGATACAAATCAGAACAAGTCTTAACCTTGTCCACTGATCGGCTGACAGCCCAGACATTGGCCCCCTTGCTTGCAGCAGCGACGGCCGTGGCAAGGCCAATGCCTGAAGTACCGCCGATGATGACGACGTTTTGGTTGTCCATAGAACCCATGTCATTTACCCTTTGAAAAAGAGACATGATGCTTAAGGTTGCGGGGTAAAGATAGACAAAAGATAGGTCGTGACCTAAGTGCCAAGAAGCAATCGATTGAAACTCAGTTTAAAGAGGTCACCATCGATCGATCTTTAAATAGGGTTAACTGTCCGAGCGGCAGAAAGACCTTGAGCCGCTTTATTGATGTCGCTGCCAATCAATTAAAGGTCGAAGAATGTGACGAATATGGGAAGTTTTATGATGCCGGTGAATTTACGGTCTGGGCGAAAAGTAAGTATTCTTGATATCAAGAGGCTGTTTGTAGTGTTGTTCTTGTCATCCTACGCCATTCCGGCGTTAGCTAAGGATGTCCTGATCAGTACCAATCTGGGCGAGATAGTGATCGAGCTGAATGAAAAAAGCGCGCCGGTCACCGTTGGCCATTTTCTTAGCCTTGTAGACTCGGGTGCTTACAAAGACACGATATTCCATCGGGTGATACCGGGCTTTATGGTGCAAGGGGGTGGGCTTTATATGGACCTGGCAGAAGCGGATGAAAGCGAAATGATCATTAATGAAGCCGATAATGGTCTTTCCAACGTTCGAGGGTCCATTGCCATGGCCAGGATGAATGAGATTGATTCTGCCAGCCGCCAGTTTTTTATTAATGTGGCCGCCAATAAGCGTCTGAATCACAGTGAAAAAAGCTGCACCCGCAAAGACGAAGCAACGGTAGCTGCAGCCCGCGCGCGAGGCAGTTATAAACCGACCACCTGCAAGTCATTCGGTTATGCCGTGTTTGGAAAAGTCACCTCTGGGATGGATGTGGTAGACACGATCGAGGTCGTCGAGACCAACACCCTGGGGGAATATGATGATGTTCCGCTAACCCCTGTAATCATTCTTTCCATTGAGCGTATTGCGTCTGAATGAGTCCTAATATTCAGATAGCTCTTTGTAGATAGCTCTTTGTAGATAGCTCTTTGTAGGTAGCTCTTTTTAGGTAGGTCTTTGTAGGTAGGTCTTTGTAGGTAGCTCTTCCTAGGTAGCTTTTTGAAGATAGCCTTTGGTGTGTAGGCATGGGTGTGTAGGCATGGGTGTGTAGGCATGGGTGTATAGCGATTGTTGCGTCTTTGCCAAATTTGCAAACAAGCATCAATTTGGGTGGGGGTTCATCGACC